>Ga0075436_100002641_pt1 | contig 12334 bp, 12 predicted proteins | sample RhiMethybrSRZTD5_FD_75303 | JGI IMG/M metagenome (GOLD analysis project Ga0075436, IMG submission 75303) | Populus rhizosphere microbial communities from Tennessee, USA - Rhizosphere MetaG P. TD hybrid SRZTD5 | ecosystem: Host-associated > Plants > Roots > Rhizosphere > Soil | place: USA... | reverse complement strand
CTTCCATCCGCGCGAGCCGCGCATCCTCGCGGTGCTCGACTGGGAGCTCTCGACGCTCGGCGATCCGCTCGCCGATTTCGCCTATCACTGCATGAGCTGGCACATCCCGCCGGGACAGTTCCGCGGCATCGGCGGACTCGACCTCGCGGCGCTTGGCATTCCGAGCGAGGCGGAATACGTGCGCATGTATTGCGAGCGCACCGGCCGCAACGGCATCGAGCAGTCGCACTGGGATTTCTACATGGCGTACAACCTGTTTCGCATCGCCGCGATCCTGCAAGGCATCGCCAAGCGCGTCGTCGACGGCACGGCGGCCTCGGCGCACGCCCGCGATGCGGGCTCGCGCGCGCGGCCGATGGCCGAGCTCGGCTGGCGGCAGGTGGAGAAGATATTGAGGAGAGCTGCGTGAACTTCGAGTACTCGCCGCAGGTCCAGGAGCTGCGCCAGCGCCTTACGGCGTTCATGGCGGAGCACGTCTATCCGAACGAGCATAAGTGGCACGAGCACACGAGGAGCGACAAGCGCTGGCAGGTCGTGCCGATCATCGAGGAGCTCAAGCCGAAGGCGCGCGCCGCGGGCCTGTGGAATCTGTGGCGGCCGAAGACGCATGGCGGCACGCTGACCAACCTCGAATACGCGCCGCTGTGCGAGATCATGGGCCGCGTCGAGTGGGCACCGGAAGTCTTCAACTGCTCTGCGCCCGACACCGGCAACATGGAGACGCTGCTCAAGTACGGCACGCCGGAGCAGGTGAAGACCTGGTGCGAGCCGCTGCTGGAAGGAAAGATCCGCTCGGCGTTTCTCATGACCGAGCCGGCCGTGGCCTCGTCCGATGCGACGAACATCCAGACCCACATGCGCCGCGATGGCAACGAGTACGTCATCAACGGACGCAAGTGGTGGTCGAGCGGCGCGGGCGACCCGCGCTGCAAGATCTACATCGTCATGGGCAAGACCGACCCGGACAACCCCTCCCGCCACAGCCAGCAGTCGATGGTTCTCGTGCCCGCCGATGCGCCGGGGATGAAAATTCTGCGCCACTTGCCGGTCTTCGGCTACGACGATGCACCGCACGGCCATATGGAGATCGAGCTGAAGAACGTGCGCGTGCCGGCATCAAATGTGCTGCTGGGCGAGGGCCGTGGCTTTGAAATTGCGCAGGGACGTCTCGGCCCGGGCCGCATCCATCACTGCATGCGCCTCATCGGCCAGGCCGAGCGCGCGCTGGAAAAGATGTGCCGGCGCGCCACCGAGCGCGTGGCATTCGGCCGCACGGTGGCCGAGCAGGGCGTGACGCGCGAGCGCATCGCGCAGGCGCGCATCATGATCGACAGCGCGCGCTTTCTCGTCTTGCATGCGGCGTGGAAGATGGACACGGTGGGCAACAAGGCGGCGAAGAAAGAGATCGCGATGATCAAGGTGCTCGCGCCGAATGTCGCGCTGCAGGTGATCGACTGGGCGATGCAGGTGCACGGCGGCGGCGGCGTGTCCGATGACTTCGGGCTCGCGTACGCCTACGCGCATGCCCGGACCCTGCGCTTCGCCGACGGCCCCGACGAGGTGCACCGCAACCAGATCGCGAAGATCGAGCTCGGCGAGCAGACTTCCGTGGTCGAAGCGCTCACCAAGGCGAGACAGCGGTGATCGTCGGCGTCCCGAAGGAAGTCAAGACCCACGAATACCGGGTGGGACTGTCCCCCACTTCGGTGCGCGAGCTCGTCGCGCACGGCCACCAGGTGGTGATCGAGGCGAGCGCCGGCGCCGGCATCGGCGCGGCCGACGCGGCCTACGAGAAGGCGGGCGCGCGCATCGGCGATCCGTGGAAGGAGGCCGAGCTCATCGTCAAGGTGAAGGAGCCGCAGCCGGCGGAGCGCAAGAAGATAGCCGAGCGGCACGTGCTCTTCACTTATCTGCATCTCGCACCGGATCGTGCTCAGACAGACGATTTGGTCAACAGCAAAGCAATATGCATCGCTTATGAAACGGTCACGGCGCGCGGCGGCGGTCTGCCGCTGCTCGCGCCGATGTCGGAGGTCGCGGGCCGCATGTCGGTGCAGGTCGGCGCGAGCTGCCTCGAGAAGGAGCGCGGCGGCATGGGCATCCTTCTCGGCGGCGTGCCGGGCGTGCCGCCGGCGAAGATCACCATCCTCGGCGCCGGCGTCTCGGGCTCGAGCGCGGCGCGCATGGCGGTCGGCTCGGGCGCGCGCGTCTACGTGCTCGATCGCTCGCTGGAAGTCTTGCGCGCGATCGAGCGGGAATTCGGCGCTCGTGCCGTGACGGTCCACTCGAGCCGCGACACGGTCGAGCAGCACGTGCTCTCCGCCGACCTCGTCATCGGCGCGGTGCTCGTACCGGGGGCCGCCGCGCCGAAGCTCGTCACGCGCCAGATGGTGAAGGACATGAAGCCGGGATCGGTCGTGGTCGACATCGCCATCGACCAGGGCGGGTGCTTTGAAACGTCCAGGCCGACGACGCACGCCGATCCGACGTACGTCGTGGACGATGTCGTGCACTACTGCGTGACGAACATGCCGGGCGCGGTGCCGCGCACGTCGACCTATGCCCTCAACAACGCCACGCTGCCCTTCGTGCTTGCGCTCGCCAACAAGGGCTGGAAGCGCGCGCTCGCCGATGACGAGCACCTGAGGAACGGCCTCAACGTGGCGCGCGGCAGGATCACGCACCCGGAGGTCGCCGCGGCGCTCAACGCACCGTACTTGCCAGCAGCAGACGCTCTGAAATAGCGCGCAGGTCCTGCGTGCCGCGCACCTGGAAGGCCTGCAATCCCGCGCGCCGCGCGCCGGCGACGTTCTCAGCGACATCGTCGAAGAACACGAGCCTCGCCGGCGGCACGCCGATCGACGCCGCAAGGCGCGCGAACGCTTCGGCCTCGGGCTTGCGTGCGCCGAGATCGCACGACGTGAAGGTCCGGCGGAAACAAGCGAGCAGGGGACGAAAGCGCGGCGTGAAGTGCGCGACATGCGCCGGATTGGTATTGGAGAACACGTAGAGCGGCAGGCGCTCGGCAAGCGCGCGCACGAGCCCTTCGATGCCCGGCATCGGCTCGCCGATGATGGCATTCCATCCGGCGAGCATTTGATCATCCGAGAGCTCGATGCCGAGTGAGCGACGCAGGTGCGCGAAATAAGCGGCATCGTCGATTGCACCGCACTCGTGCGCCGAGCAGGCCTCGTCGACCGAGAAGCGCGCCGCCAACGCCGCGGCGGGCACGCCGGCCGCGGCGCCCCAGGCGGCAAAGGCGCGGCCAAAGTCGATGTCGACGAGCACACCGCCCAGATCGAACACCAGCGCCTGCGGCGTCATCGGCGCAGCAGGTCGCCGATCGTGCGCGCCGCCCGTTCGAGATCGTATTCGGAAGTCAGGATGTCCGGGCAAATGCGCAGATATTCGCCGCGCGCATCGACCTTGATGCCGCGTGTCTCGACCTCGTGCGCAAGATGCACCGCGTCAGGATGCTGCACGGTGACGAAGGCGCCGTAGTCGGCGCCGACGCCGGAAGCTTGCGGCAGCAGATCGCAGAGCACGATTTTCTGGGCGAGCGAATATTCGCGCAGGCGCTTGACGCCGAGCTCGAGCGTGAGCTCCAGGCCCGCGAGCGCCTGTACGCACGGCAGCACCGGTGGCGTCGACTCGAGCCAGGCGTCGCCGCCGGAGCCGAACTCGGGCGGCTCGGGCCGCACATAAAGGAATGGATATTTCTTCGCGTACCAGCCGGTGTCGATGGTGCGCATGCTGTCGACCAGTCCCGGGCGCACGTACAGCCAGCAGGCGCCCGGGCCGCCGCGAAGGTATTTATAGGAGCCGCCGACCGCGAAGTCCGCGCCCAGTGCCTTGAGGTCGAGCGGCACTACGCCCGCATGGTGATAGACATCGAGCATCACCATGGCGCCCGCGCTATGCGCGTCGTGGATGAGCCGCGGCAGGTGTTTCACGACCTCGCCGGTGCGAAACATCACCGTGGAGAGCACGACCAGCGTGGCACCGCTCGGGTCGAGGTCGCGCCAGGGCGTCATGCGCAGCTCGATGCGACCCCGGTCCCGGTACACGCGCAGGATGAAATCGATCGAGTCGAACTCGGTGTCGGTGCTCGCGATGCGCGGCTTGCCGGGCAGCGCGTTCAGCACCGCGCGCAAGCCCTGGCCGGCGCTCGTCTTGGGAATGATGCAATCGGCCTGCGGCACGCGCAGGAGCTGCGCGGTGAGGCGCCGGAATTTCTCGCGCGCCTCGAGCCACGGTGTCCAGGCGCCGTCCATGTCGCGATACCAGGCATCGACAGCAGCGCGCACGTCGTCCGCCATGCGGTCGGGCGGCCGGCCGAGGGAGTGGTTGGCGAGATAAATCTCCTCGCGCGCTAGGACGCGCGAGAAGCGCGGCCAGACGTTTGCCCGCAGCCAGCCTTCGGTGAGTTCCTGTTCAGCCAAGGTGCGTGCGCACGTCGATAAGCTCCGGGAAGAGCGCCACCTCGAGCGATTTTCGCAGGAACGCGACGCCATCGGTGCCCCCGGTGCCGCGCTTATAGCCGATGACGCGCTCGACCGTCTTCACGTGGCGGAAGCGCCAGAGCTGGAAGTTCTCCTCCACGTCGACGAGCTTCTCGCACATGTCGTAGGCGTCCCAATGGGTCTTCGGGTCCGCGTAGATGGTCCGGAACACGGCCGTCACATCGGCATGGCGCTCGTAGGGCTGCGACCAGTCGCGCTCGACGCGCTCGCGCGGCACGGCCATGCCGCGGCGCGCGAGGTGGCGCAGGAACTCGTCATAGAGGCTCGGCGCGCGCAGCAGGCCCTCGAGCAAGCTGTGCGTGCGCTCATCGTGCTTGTAGAGCTCGAGGCGGCGCGCGTTCTTGTTGCCGAGCAGGAACTCGATGGCGCGGAACTGGAACGACTGCAGGCCGGACGCCGGGCCGAGCACATCGCGGAACTCGAGATATTCGGAGGGCGTGAGTGTCTCGAGCACCGCCCATTGCTCGAAGAGCTGCCGCTGGATCTGCTTCACGCGCGCGAGGATCTTGAAGCAGGGCGCAAGATCGTCGGAACGCACGTGGCCGATGGCGCCGGCGAGCTCGTGGATCATGAGCTTCATCCAGAGCTCGGCGGTCTGGTGCTGGATGATGAAGAGCATCTCGTCGTGGTGTGACGAGCGCGGCCGCTGCGCCGCGAGCAGGACATCGAGCGCGAGATAGCCGCCGTAGGAGGCGTCGGCACCGAGCTCGGTGATGATGCCGCTGTCGTCCGTCCCAATCGGATCCTTCGACACGGTTCCTATAATGCCATCTCGCCCTTACGGAGGATGCGATGCTCAAGCTCTGCGGCTTCCACATCAGCAACTACTTCAACAAGGTGCGCATCGCGATGCTGGAAAAGGGCGTCCGGTTCGAGCTCGACCCGACCTGCCGGCCCTCGCAGGCCGAGGACTTCCTCGCGCGCACGCCCATGGGCAAGGTGCCCTTCCTCGAGATCGACGGCGCCCAGCTGTGCGAGTCGCAGGTGATCTGCGAGTACCTCGAGGACGCCTATCCGGAGCGCCCGCTCTATCCGCGCGATGCCCTCGAGCGCGCCAAGGTGCGCGAGCTCATCACCCTGATGGAGCTGCACGTCGAGCTCGTTGCCCGGCGGCTCTACGGTGAAGTGTTCTTCGGCCGGCCGGGAAGCGAGGAGATCAAGCAGGCGACGCAGAAAGACCTGGTCAGAGGCATCCGCGCGCTGCGCGCGCGCGCCAGGTTCGACCCCTACATCGCGGGCGGCGATCTCACGCTCGCCGACTGCGCCGCGTTCGTGCATCTGCCGCTCGTCTCGCTTGCGACGAAGCATGCCTACGGCGCGGATATGCTCGGGTCGATGCCGCAGGTGAAGCCGTATCTCAAGATGCTCGGCGAGCGGCCGGCGTTCAAGACGGTCAACGAGGACCGCAAGGCGTCGCAGGCGGCGATGAAAGCCGCCTGACCTTTTCAATGGGCGATTTGCAGGAGTACCTGCGCTACCTCGTCACGCTCACCGCGGTACTCGATCCGTTTCTCGCCATCCCGATCTTCATCGGCGTCACCGCGGCGCGCGGCGACGAAAGCCGGCGCCATCTCGCCAGCGTGGTCACCATCACCGTGTTCCTCGTGCTGGCGGGCGCGGCGATCTTCGGCGAGTCGCTCCTCAAGGCGCTCGGCGCGAGCCTGCCCGCGTTCCGCGTCGGCGGCGGCCTGGTGCTCCTCCTCATGGCGCTCGCGATGCTCAACGCCAAGGTCGGCGAGATGCGCCAGACGCGCGCGGAAGCGCAGGAGCTCGAGGCCGGCGAGGTCTCCGGAGTGGTGCCGCTCGCCGTGCCGCTGCTCGCCGGCCCGGGCGCGATCAGCACCACGATCATCGCAGCACAGACCGGCGGCCTCGTGCATCTCGGCGGGCTGCTCGTGTGCATCGCGCTCGTCTCGCTCGCGCTGTGGGCGCTCATGCGCGTCGCGCACGGCGTCGGCGAGCGCATCAGCACGACGGGACTCAACATCGCTACCCGGCTCCTCGGCCTGATCCTCGCCGCGATCGCCATCGAGACCATGGCGGACGGCCTGAAGGGTCTCTTCCCGATCCTCGCCTAAAGGGCCATGGGATTGCGCGGCGCGCGCTCGTCGAGGATGTCCTCCATGCGGGCGCGGATCGCGCCTTTGATGCGCGGATGTGTGAGCACGTAGAAGCGCTCTTCCTTCACCGCCTGCACGACCGCACGCGCCACATCGTCCGCGCTGAGCCGGCCCGAGGCGACCGCCTTCCTGAGCATCGCTTCGCGCGCGAGGGTTTCTTTCGTCTTCACGGTCGGCTCGAGTGCGGGCGGGCGATTGCGTTCCGAATCGGCAATGCCGGTCGGCACGTAGGCGGGGCACAGCACCGATACGCCGAGCGCGGAGCCGCGCTCGCGCAAATCGTGGTACAGCGTTTCCGTTAGCGCGACGACCGCGTGCTTCGTCACGTTGTAGGCGCCGGAACCCGGCGGGTTGATGATGCCGGCGACCGACGCCGTATTGACGATGTGGCCTTCATTGCGCGCCAGCAGTCGCGGCACGAAGCTCTTCACGCCGTTGATCACGCCCCAGAGGTTCACGCCGAGGATCCACTGCCAGTCGCCGAGGCTCGTTTCCCAGGCGGCGCCGAGCGGCGAGACGCCGGCGTTGTTGCAGACGACATGCGCGCCGCCGAGTTCGCGGTCAACGCGCTGCGCGAACGCTTCCACATCCTGCGCGCGCGCCACGTCGAGTTTCATCGCGAGCGCGCTGACGCCGCGCTTTTCAACCTGCGCGAACGTGTCGCTCACATCCGCGACGTCGCCGAGGGCAACGTGCATCCCCTCGTCGGCGAAGGCGAGCGCCATCGCCCGTCCCAGCCCGCTCGCGGCGCCGGTGACGGCGGCGACTTTTCCTTTCAGCTCTCGCATACGGTCTCCAGCCAGTCCGCGGCTTCGCGCCACAGGCTATCGCGAAAGCGCTCACGGAAGAAGCCGAAGTGGCCGACGCTCTTCACGCCGAGCTCGCGCGGCGCGAGCTTGCGCGTTTCCCATCGTGCGTGGGGATAGAGCTGCGCCAGCGCCTCTACCGCTCGCGCAGGTGCGAACGGATCGTCGCTGATCGCATAGGCACGCACCGTGGCGCGCATTCGCGCATACGCATCCTCGACGCCGAGGGCGCCGACGAGATAGCGCGGATGTCGGCACCAGCTCGCCCACTCGAGCGCCACGCCGCGCGGCAGGTCTTCGCCGAAGCCCAGGCGCGAGCCGGGGAAATAGCCGAGCAGCTTCGCGAGCGCCGGAAGACCGAGATGGGTCGCCGGCCACATCCATACCTTGCCAAGCAGGGGCCAGTGCCGCCAGTAGCCGCTCTGCGATCCGACCAGGAGCGCGCAAGCGATGCGCTCCGGCTGCGGCAGGAGGCCGAGCGCCTGACCGCCGAAGCTGTGGCCGACGACGTTGACCTTACCGGCGCCGAAAAACGCGAAGGCCGCCCCCGCATCGAGCAGCGCCCAATCGCGCATGCGCGCGCTCGAGCCGCGGATGTCGCCGCTGCGTGAACGGCCGATGCCGCGATAGTCGAACGTGAGCACGCTGAAGCCCCGGCCGGCGAGGTAGCCCGCGAACTTCGCGTAGTAGGACTGCGGCACGCCGGTGGCCGGCATGACGAGCACAGCGCGCTCGCCATCGCCGTGGACGGTCGCGCCGACCGGCTGGCCGTCCGAGGCGCTGAGCGTTATCTCCACGAATTCCAGAGGAGCGACGCGCCCCCGATGGCGATCAGCGCCTCGAGAAAGAGCACGTGCAGGTGCGCATGCATGCGGTTGACGAGCCATGCCGCAATCGCGCTGCCCGGGATGGTCGCCGCGCCGATCACCACGCCCGTGATGATGGTCTGCTCATCGAGGAGCGCGAAGCGCTGGAAGAGCGCTGCCTTGCACACGTCGAGCACGACGCTGACCAGCGCATCGGTGGCGAGCACCGCCTGGCCGGTCATGCCGGCGCCGAGGAGAAGCGAGATCAGGATGACGCCGACGCCGCTCGTGAGCCCGCTCGCGAGGCCGAATACGCTCGCGCCCACGCCGAGCCCGGTGCGCCCGAGCGCGATCTTGCGGCGATTGAGCGCGCGGCGCAGCGGCACGGAGAGAATGACGACGATGCCGAGCACCGTGCCGACCGCGCGCGCGTCGAGCACGCTGTAGATCCACGTGCCGAGCACGAGCAGCGGCAGAGCGCAGGCGAGGACGAGCGCCAGGGTGCGCCGCTCGAGGCTTGCGCGATAGAACCAGAAGCGCCCGCCGTTGATGATCGCGCCGGCGACGGCGAGCACGGGAATCACTGCCTTCACGCCGATAAGCGGCGCGAGCGCTGCGGTGAGGATGATGCCGGTGCCGAAGCCGCCGATGCCGCCCACCACCGCGGCGACGATCGCCACGGCCGCGATCAGCGCGAGCGCGGGCGCGTCGAGCAGCAACTAGTCGCGCGGCACCGGCCGCGGACGCCCGGCACCGTCGATGGCAACGTAGGTGAGCGTCGCCTCCGTGACCTTCACGACCTTCGGATCCGCAGGTCGGCGCTCGGCGAAGACCTCGACCGTGACGGTGATCGAGGTTTTGCCGATGCGCTCGAGCTCCACATAGAAGGAAAGCAGGTCGCCGATCTGCACCGGCTGCTTGAACACGAACTCCTTGACCGCCACCGTGGCGACGCGTCCGCGCGCGATGCGCCCCGCGGCAGTGCCGCCCGCGATGTCCACCTGCGCCATGATCCAGCCACCGAAAATGTCGCCGTTCTGGTTCGCGTCCGCCGGCATCGGCATGACGCGCAGCGCCGGCTGCTTTCCCTCAGGCAGCTTTTCCATGCTGGAGATAATGCAGCGGCCCGCCGCGGAAGGGCGCAAACCCCGTGCCGAAGATGAGGCCGGCATCGACGAGATCCGCCTCCGCCACGATGCCTTCCTCGAGCACGCGCTGCGCCTCGGCGAGGTAAGGCGCGATCAGTCGCCGGATCAGCTCGGGGCTGTGTGTGTCGGGCTGCCCCTTCACCGCGTGTCCTTTCTCCCAGCGGTAGATGCCCTGGCCGCTCTTCTTGCCGAGCTGGCCTGCGTCCACCTTGCTTTGCAACAGGCGCGGCACGGACGCGGCGCCTTTGGCGAGCGACTTGCCGGCGTGCAGGCAGATATCCAGTCCCACCGTGTCGGCAAGCTCCGCCGGCCCCATCGGCATGCCGAACTCCTCCATCGCGGCGTCGAGCGTCTCCGGCTTCACGCCCTCGTCGATGAGCTGGAAGGCGTTCTGCATGTAGGGGCCGAGCACGCGGTTGACGAGGAAGCCCGGCGCGTCCTTCACCGGCAGCGGCAGCTTGTCGATATAGCGCACGAATGCCGCGGCGCGCTTGGCGATCTCCGGGCGCGTCTGCGAGCCGTGCACGACTTCGACCAGCTGCAGCAGCGGCACCGGATTGAAGAAATGAATGCCGACGAGCCGCGACGGATCCTTGAGCGCTGTCGCGATGTCGCCCAATTTCAAGCTGGAGGTGTTGGTCGCGAGGATCGCGTCCGGCTTGGCGATTGCCTCCAGCTTCGCGAAGAGCTCGCGCTTGGCCGGCAGGCTCTCGAAGATCGCCTCGATGATGACGTCCGCCCGGCGCGCGCCGGACCCGGCGACATCGGGGATCAGCCGATCGAGCGCATCGCGTACCCGGCGCTCGTCGCGCAGCCGGCGCTGGTAGAGCTCGGCTGCACGCTTTAGCGCCGGCGCGAGCCGGTCGGGCGCCGTGTCCTGCAGCGTGACCGTGAGGCCGCGCATGGCGCAGATCGCGGCGATGTCGCCGCCCATCACGCCCGCGCCGACCACGTGCACGTGGCGCAGCCGGATGTCGGAGGCACGCGCCTGGGACTTCAGGCGCTCCTGCAGGAAGAACACGCGAATCAGGTTCTTCGCGGTCGGATGCTCGAAAAGCGCTTCGACCGACGCCGTCGCGTCGCCGGAGGCGCGAAACGGGTTGCCGTCGTACTTTTTCCACAGCTCGAGAATCGCGTACGGCGCCGGATAGTGCTCGCGCCGCGCCTTCCTCGCCACCTGCTTGCGCGCCTGGGCGACGACGACAGCGCGCAGCGGACCGGCCATCAGCCGATCGAGCAGGCCGAGCTTCCGCCGCGGCGGCGCTTCCAGGGTCAGGATGCGCGCCGTGTTCTCGAGGATGCGCAGCGGCACCGCCTGGTCGACAAGCCCGATTCTTTTCGCGCGGCGCGCATCGACCGTTTTCCCGGTGAGCAGCATGTCGAAGGCCGCCGCCGGGCCGACGAGCTTCGGCAGCCATTGCACGCCGTGCCAGGCGGGCATGATGCCGAGCATCACCTCGGGCAGCGCGAAGCGCGTCTTCGGGTCGTCGAGCGCCACGCGATAGCGGCAGGCGAGCGCGAGCTCGACGCCGCCGCCCATGCAGAAGCCGTTCACCATCGCGGTGGTCGCAAAGGGCAGCTCGGAGAGCTCCTGAAAGACGTCCCAGCCGAGCTTCACGAACGCCATCGCTTCCGCCGACGACCTGAAGCGGGTGAATTCCTCGACGTCGGCGCCGGCGATGAAGTTGTCCTTCGCCGAGCGGATGACGAGGCCGCGCGGCTGCTCGGCGCCAATGGCGCGCAGCGCCGTGCGCAGCTCCTCGAGCGCCTGGCGCGAGAAGGTGTTGGCCGACTCGCCCTGCTTGTCGAAGGTGAGCCAGACGAGTCCCTCGCGGTCCTTCTCCCAGCGCCAGTGCTTCGCCAGGACCTGCGGATCGATGCGCTCCATGCTGCCTCCCTAGAGTGCTTCCACCAGCATGGCGCCGCCCAGGCCGCCGCCGATGCAGATGGTCGCCATGCCGCGCTTCTTGCCGGTGCGCTGCAGCGTCTTCAGCAGATGCAGCACGATGCGCGTGCCGGAGGCGCCTACCGGATGCCCGAGCGCGATGGCGCCGCCGTCCACGTTCAGCCGGTTCTCGTCGAGCGCGCCGAGCGCGCCGTCGAGGCCGAGCTCCTCGCGGCAATATTTTTCGTCGCGCCAGGCGGCGAGACAGCCGAGCACCTGCGCGGCGAACGCCTCGTTGATTTCCCAGTAGTCGAGATCGTTGAGGCCGAGCCCATGGCGCTTGAGGATCGGCGTCGCCGCATGCACCGGCCCGAGGCCCATCTGCGCGGGATCGAGGCCGGCCCATTCGGCGTCGACGATGCGGCCGATTGGCTGCAATCCAAATTGTTTGATCGCGTCCTCGGAGGCGAGCAGCAGCCACGCGGCGCCGTCGGTGATCTGCGAGCTGTTGCCCGCGGTGACGTTGCCGTACTTGCGATCGAAAAACGGCCGCAGTTTTGCCAGCGATTCGACGGAGGCATCGGCGCGCACGCCGTCGTCGAGCGCATAGGCCTTGCCGTTGGCGTCGTAGAGCGCTTCCACTTCGCCGCCACCCGGGGCGAGCTGGCCCTCGGCCTGCGCCTTGGCGACGCGCTGGTGCGAGCGCACCGCGAAGGCATCCATCTCGGTTCGCGTGATGCCGAAGCGATGCGCGAGGTTCTCCGCGGTCTGGCCCATGAGGAGTCCCACCATCGGATCAGTGAGTCCTTTCATGATGCCGATCACGGGCTTCAGCACCGTGCCGACCGGCATGCGCGCGAAGAGCGCGAGGCGCTGGCCGGTCGTCCTCGCCGCTGCCATGTCGGAGAACCAGAGCACCATCTTGTCGCCGTAGAGGAGGGGCGCGCGCGAGAGCGCGTCCACGCCGCCCGCGAGCACGAGCCGCGAGCGCCCGGCCAGGATGTTGCTGATGCCCGAGTCGATCGCCTGCATGCCCGACGCGCAAT
>Ga0075436_100002637_pt1 | contig 12337 bp, 8 predicted proteins | sample RhiMethybrSRZTD5_FD_75303 | JGI IMG/M metagenome (GOLD analysis project Ga0075436, IMG submission 75303) | Populus rhizosphere microbial communities from Tennessee, USA - Rhizosphere MetaG P. TD hybrid SRZTD5 | ecosystem: Host-associated > Plants > Roots > Rhizosphere > Soil | place: USA... | reverse complement strand
GATCAACAAATTGAGTTGAATAGCAAGCCGATGACCTTGCAGGAACTCGCCACCACATTGAAGGACCTTCTCGAACAGCGGCCTGACAAGACTGTCTTCATCAAGGCGCCAAAAGACAAACAATACGGTGATATCGTCGCAGTGATCGATACGGTCAAGGGAGCTGGTGCTCAGCCTATCGGTCTACAGATTGATTATCTTCAGTGAACGACTCGCCGGTTTGTTTGGGAGGGGTCCGGCGTTAACGAAGAACGGAGGAACAAGCCTTGAACACAAAGAAGAATTATTTCCTCCTGCTGGCGCTGCTCGCGCTTTCGCTTGCGACGCCCGGGTGCGGAGTTGTCAATAAGCTGCGCGCGAAGAACAGCCTCAACGAAGGCGTGCGCGAGTTCAACAAAGGCAAGTACCAAACGGCCGAAGAAAAGTTCTCGCAAGCGCTCGACTTGAGCCCCGAACTAACCAATGCTCAGCTCTACTACGCTCAGGCCGTTAAAGCACAGTTTGATCAGAACCTCAGCGAAGACCTGGGCAAGAAAACAATCGCAGCATACGACAACGTCATCGCCAAGAACCCGGGAAACGACACCGCGATTGATCAGGCGCTTGCATACAAAGCGAACATCTACGATCAAATGTCGCGGATCAGCCCCGAACAGGCTGCGCAAAGCAAGCAACTCCAACGCGAAACGCTGGAAAAGAGAGCTAATCTGCCTTCGGCGACTGCAAAGACCAAGGCGGACGTTTACTACACGCTGGGCGTGGGTTACTGGAAGGAATCCTACGATATGAACGCCGGATACGTGACGAAACATCAGCCCATTCCTCCTGATGTCTTTCAGAAGATGAAACCATTGGTTCAGAAGGCGCACGAATATCTGCAAAAGGCGATATCGGTCGACCCAACCTACGCGAATGCCTGGTTCTACGAGAAACTGGTTTACATTGAAGACGCCAAAATCGATCCTGGCCATCTGAAGGACTATGACGCGAAGGCAAAAGAGATGCAGGATAAATACACGTCTTTGCAAAAACAACAGCAGCAGCAAGCGGCAACCGAGGCGGCGCCATCAAAGTGAAGTAGCTTCCCTCCTGTGCTAGAATTCAGGTGACACCTTTCGAGGTTGTCACCTTTTTTATTTTGGGCACACTCCGGCTTGCAATAAAACAATGATTCGCTTCGAGACGATAATAGAAAAGCTGCGAGAGAACCATCCCAACGCCGATGAAGAGTTGTTGAGACGGGCATATCTGTTTTCCGCTCGAGAGCATCGCGGTCAGATCCGGAAATCGGGTGAGCCGTACCTAGTTCACCCCCTCGAAGTCGCGAACATTCTCGCCGAGTTGAGCCTGGACCCGATTTGTGTCGCTACCGGATTGCTTCACGACATCGTCGAGGATACCGATACCACCGTCGAAGACATTGAAGAGTATTTCGGTCCCGAGATCGCGCATCTAGTCGATGGGCTTACAAAAATTTCGAAGCTCGATCACGCATCCACCGAAGAGCGCCAGGCGCTCAATATGCGCAAGATGTTGCTGGCAATGGTGGACGATGTGCGCGTTGTTTTGGTTAAGCTCGCCGATCGGCTGCATAACATGCGCACGCTTGAATACCTTCCCGGCGATAAGCGCCGGCGCATCGCGCAGGAAACGCTCGATGTGTACGCGCCGATCGCTCATCGGCTCGGTATGTCTCGCGTTCGCGGCGAGCTCGAAGACCTCGCCTTCAAGTTCCTCGAGCCTGAGGAATATCAAAAGCTCAAGCAACTGGTTGAAAGCCGTCGCTTGCGATTGGAGGCGTTTCTCGATGAAGTGAAGCAGCGAATTTTGGAAATGATGTCGACATCCGGCATTCACGTCGTCCACATCGAAGGACGGATCAAGCGGCTCTTCTCCATCTACCAAAAACTTCGACGGCAGCATATCAACATCGATCAAGTCTATGACCTTGTCGCGATTCGCATAATCACCGAATCGGTGAAGGACTGTTACGCCGCGCTTGGGGTGATTCATACCGCGTGGAGGCCGATTCCCGGCCGCTTCAAGGATTGGATAGCGATTCCGCGCGAAAACTTTTATCAATCACTTCACACCTCGGTCGTTGGAGAAGCGGGCCAGTCGTTTGAAGTGCAGATTCGCACCCAGGACATGCACTCGATCGCAGAAGAAGGAATCGCTGCCCACTGGAAATACAAAGAAGGGCGGCGCGGGACTCACACTGAAGAAGACGAAGCTTTTGTGTGGCTCAAGCGATTAGTCGAGTGGCAACAGGAGGTGAAAGACTCGCGCGAGTTTCTGGATTCGCTGAAACTTGATCTCTATCCGAAAGAAGTTTACTGCTTTACTCCGAAAGGCAAAGTAATCGAGCTTCCACGCGGGGCAACTCCTGTCGATTTCGCCTTCGCGATTCACACACAAGTCGGTCTTACCTGCACCGGCGCCAAGGTGAACAGCCGAATCGTGCCTTTGAAGTATCAGCTTCGAAACGGCGACGTAGTCGAGATCATGACCTCGCCTTCAGCGCACCCTTCACGCGACTGGATGAATTTCGTAAAGACCTCGCGCGCGCGATCGAAGATTCGTCATCACCTTGCGGAGAGCGAACGCTCGACTGCTGTCGAGCTCGGGAAAAAACTTTTTGAGAAGGAAGCCGACCGATTCCGGTTGAACGCAAAGAAGATTCTTTCAAACGGCGATCTAGATCGCATCGCGGCAGACTACGGCGTGGCGCGCGCCGACGATTTGCTTGCGGCGATTGGCTACGGCAAGGTCCTTCCCCGGAACGTGATGTCAAAGCTTCTGCCGCCGGATCGCGTTGCGGAGCTCGACCAGGAGAAGCGGCCGACTCTCAAGCAAGTGGTCAAGCGCGCTCTCGGCTTGCAGGACCGAATCGTCGTCAAAGGCATTGATGACGTAATGGTCTACAGGGCTCGGTGCTGCAATCCGATTCGCGGCGAGGAAATTGTAGGTTACATCACGCGAGGTAAGGGCGTGGCCGTGCATTCGAACAGATGTCCGAATATGCCTGGGCTGCTGGTGAATCCCGAGCGGTTGATTGAGGTCGAATGGATGAAGTCCGATGCTCAACATGCTTCGGCGTATCCCGTAACGATGCGGCTGCTGACCGAGGATCGCCCGGGAATGGTTGCCGATGTCACGCAAGCGATCGCAGGCGTGGGCACCAATATCCGCGACATACGAGCCTCGCTCGATGAGGAAGGACGAGGCCAGTTGGTTGTGACCGCTGAGATCTTCGACCTCAAGCATCTCGAGAAAATGACCGGCGCGCTCAAGGCGGTTCGCGGCGTCATGGACGTCGAGCGAATCAGCGGCGAGCCCGTGCAGGTGTAGATCTCAACTGTGCCATTGTTGAATCGAACCTCCTTGCGTCATCTAAACCTCTCCGGTGGACAACCATTTTTTCATTTGAGATAATCCGAGGTTTCAACGAGCCGTGAAATTGGCGACCGTGGAATTCGACAGCGAATGAAGGACCGCGTACAAACCGATGAAGCACCCAAAGCCATTGGGCCGTATTCTCAAGCGATCAAGGCAAACGGGTTGATCTTCGCCTCCGGTCAGATTGCGCTTGACCCGTCGACCATGCAAATAGTCGAAGGCGGCATACGTGAACAAACCGAAAGAGTGTTGAAGAATCTCGCTGCCGTGCTTCAGGCTTCAGGAAGCTCGCTCGATCAGGTCGTAAAGACAACGGTCTTTCTGTCTGACCTCAGCGATTTCACTGAGATGAATGAAACCTATGGCCGGTTTTTCGGAGCGACTCCGCCGGCAAGATCGACAGTTGAAGTGTCCAGGTTGCCGCGCGATGTCAGAGTCGAGATCGATGTAATCGCGCTCGAATGACCGGTTTCTGGTTGATCGTTTCTGGTTTCTGGCTCGGACATCCCAACCAAAAACTAGAAACCAGAAACAGCGAAACCGATGGGATTAGGCGGCTTTGACTATTTTGCCTGCCTTCAGGCAGCGAGTGCAGACGCGGATGCGCGTCGCTCGGCCGGCGACTACGGCCCGAACGGGTTGAAGATTTGGATTGAAGCGGCGGTTGGTGCGGTTGTTGGCGTGACTCACGCGGTGACCGAACTGCGGTCCCTTTCCGCATACTTCGCAGCGTTTCGACATTACTACTATCCTCCGGTGAAAATATGACTATGAAAGCAAAGCGACAGTTTAGCACGGGCCAAGCGACCTCCGTCAAATACTTTTCAGTCAAAGAAGCATTCAGTCTGCTGGGCATTATCCTTTTCGCTTCAATTCTCGCCTCGTGCAAGAGCGATTCAGACAAATCCGCGATTGAGGTAGCAGCTAAGGTGGGCTCGCGCGAGATTACCCTGAAGCAAGTCGACAGCACAATAAAGCAGCAGCTCGATGCCAACGGCGGCAGCGCATCGATGTCACCGGCAGAACTTGTAGCGGCAAGACTAAGCGTGCTCGACAACCTGATCCAGGAAGAAGCCCTGTTTCAAAAGGCTCAAAAGGAAAATCTCGTTCCCGACGACGCCAAAGTTAATCAAGAGGTGCAGAAGCGTAAACAGGACGCTCAAGTAACCGAAGAGCAATATCAGACGCAGATCAAGCAAGCCGGCTTCAGCGAGGAAGAGGTCCGAGACAAGATCCGCCGCGAGCTTGCGATCAACGCGCTCAGGGAGCGCGAGCGAACTCGTGTCAACGCGCCGACCGATGCGGAGATCGAAAAGTATTACAGCGATCACAAATCCGAGTTTGTCGCCGAGCGCGGCGCTGACATATCGATGATCGCGGTGTTGCCTGCAAACAACAGCGGCGATGCGGGCGCTGAGCAAAAGATCAGAGGAGTCTACGAGCAGTTGCGCGGGAACTCAGACTTCGCGACTGTGGCGGCACAGAAGTCTGAAGATCAGGCATCCGCGCTTCGGGGCGGGCGGCTGGGCTTTGCGTCCGAAGCAGGCTTACGACAAACGTTCTCAAGCCGACCGGACATTCCGGCAAAGTTAATGTCCTTAAGCGAGGGTCAGTACACGGAACCGATCAAGGATAATCTTTCCGGTGCGTGGTACATATTCAAGCTCAATCGAAAACAGGAGCAGCCGCAGAATCTGACTCTGAACGACGTGCGCGCGGACATCATCAATACGATTACTCAACAGCGCCAACAGGTTCTGCTGAACGCGCTCGTTTTGGTGACGCTTGCAGAAACAACTACAAAGAATTATTTGGCGGAGCGAATCGTTCAGAACCCGCAAACGATCGTCGAAATGCGCCCATCTCAATTGCTGCAGCAGGCCGCTCAACAACAGCCGCGAATCGAGAACGAGAATCAGGCGCCTTCTGCGAATGCGAATCGCGCTTCTTCCAACTTGAACAAGTCGGCCGCCACTATAAACGGAAACAAAAAGTAATGACGCCGTGTTTTGATTCTCTATTTGCTTAGTGGCGTATCGATCGACACGTCTGGTGACTCGCATCGCGCCTCAAATAGAAAATGGAGAACTCACCTGCTCCTCTTTCAAATGAATGCTCTTCAGACTTGACGATGTTTACAAATCCTACGGCGCCACAGAGGTGCTTCGACGTGTCACGTTTCAAATCAATCCGAGAGAGCACGCCGGTCTTGTCGGACGTAACGGCGCAGGCAAGACTACAATTTTTCGATTGCTGACCGGCCGCGAGGAAACAGACCGCGGTGACGTGATCCTGCTCAAAGGTCTTCGCGTTGGTCTGCTCGAGCAGCAACCGATTTTTCCGGACAATCTCAACGTCATTGACGAAGCGCTTTCGGTATTTACTGAATTGCGAAGCCTGGAAGCGGAAATAACGCGTCTCGAACACGAGATGTCTGACGCAACCGGCGACGCTCTCGACGAAGCGATGCACTCATATAGCGATTTGAGAAATCAATTTGAAATCGCCGGCGGTTTCAGCTATCAGGCGCGCGCCGGGTCGGTCCTGGTTGGACTCGGATTCTCTGACAGCGAGTTCCAAAAGCCGGCCGAGCAATTGAGCGGCGGACAAAAGGCGAGGCTCGCACTAGCCAAGCTGCTTCTGTCGGAACCTGATGTCCTGCTGCTCGATGAGCCGACCAATCATCTCGACGTCAACGCAGTCGAATGGCTCGAAGATTTTTTGTCCGAATACAAGCGCGCATTCCTGATCATTTCGCATGACCGGTTTCTACTCGATCGGACCGCGAATAAGATCGTAGAACTCGACGCGGGCCGCGCGACCGTGTATCCCGGAAACTTCAGCGCCTATACAAAGCAACGGGAGGAACGTCGACTCGCTCAATCGCGCGAGTTTGAAGAGCAACAGGATCTCATCGCGCGCACTGAAGACTTCATTCGCCGCAACATCGCCGGCCAAAAGACCAAGCAAGCTAAGTCGCGGCGCAAGATGCTCGAGAAACTCGATCGCGTTGAGGCGGTTCGCGACGAACGCGTGGGCGACTTCCGCCTTCCAAGCGTCGCTCGCGCAGGAGACAACGTGCTTGCTGTGACCGATCTGTCCGTTGGTTATGGCACGAACTCGCTCGCAAGCGAAATCACATTTCTGCTGAGAAGAAGCGAGCGGCTCGGAATCATCGGACCGAACGGTTCAGGCAAGACGACTTTTCTAAAAACAATTCTGGGAAGCCTTCAACCGATCAGCGGAGGCTTGACGTGGGGCGCTAACGTCGACATCGAGTATTTTGACCAGGAGCTATCAAGCCTCGACCCATCCTCAACAGTGATTGAAGAACTTGTTGTTACCGCACCGCGAGCCACCATCGCCGAGTTGCGAAGCTACCTGGCAAAGTTTCTTTTCACTGGCGACGATATCCTGAAGCCCGTGGGCGCTTTGTCGGGAGGCGAGCAAAGCAGGCTTGCTCTGGCGAAGCTGATTTACACTGGAGCCAATGTGCTTGTGATGGACGAGCCGACTAATCATCTCGACATCCCCTCACGCGAGGCTCTTGAGCGCGCGTTGTCCGAGTTCCCGGGCACAATTATCGCTGTTTCACACGATCGATATTTTCTCGACAAACTCGCTACGGAAATACTTCACTTCGAAAACGGCATCGCGACATATCATACCGGCAGCTACACGGACTTCTACGCGGTGCATCACCTCAAACAAACGATGAAGGAAGAGTCGCTGACAAAGAAGCGTTCTGGGGTGAACAAGTCCAAGTCCCGCGCTGGTTTGTCTGCCAAGCCTCGGCACCGGCCAGTCGAGGAGATTGAAAGTGAGATCAAGACGCTGGAGAATGAACTAGCGGAGCTATCGGAAAAGCTCGCTAACGTGACGTCCAACTGGCGACCCGAACAATACGCCGAAATTGGCGGCAGGCAGGACGAGATTTCATCTCTGCTGGAGACGCTCTACAGAGAATGGCAAACTGCTGCAAGTGAAACGGAGTGATTCACACGAATTCCGACATCAATCCTTCAAACGTGTCCCGATCGAGCCCGAGCTTATGGTGAACCAGCGGACCTTGCTTGAAGGCCGGTTCGCTGTCTTCATAAGTAGGCAACTGATCCTGGTAGAACAGACCGATTGGAATTCGATCCCCCCATTCGAAAGACTTCTGGACCGCCGCCTCAGGACTGGAAACATCGTAGCCTTCGTCGTCTTCCAGCTTGTAAACACGTTCCTTGAACCACGGATACGTGTTGAGCTTGTTGTAAGTCACGCAAGGGCTAAAGACGTCTATCAATGAGAATCCGCGATGCTTGATTCCACCTGCAATCAAGCTCGCCATATGTTCCGGCACACCGGAAAAGCCGCGAGCGACATAGGTGGCTCCTGAAACCAAAGCAAGCGCTATAGGATTGATCGGCATTTCGACGTTGCCGCGCGGCGTAGACTTGGTTCGCATTTCTTTCATCGTCGTCGGCGAAGCCTGCCCAGTTGTGAGCCCGTAGATCTGATTGTTCATCACGATGTAGGTGATGTCGATGTTGCGTCTCATCGCATGAATGAAATGACCGATGCCAATGCCGTACCCATCGCCGTCGCCTCCGGTGATCACTACATTGAGATCATGATTGGCGAGCTTGATTCCTTCGGCAACGGCAACGGCGCGTCCGTGCAAGCTGTGAACGCCGTAAGAGTGAATGAATCCGGGAAGGTTTGATGAGCAGCCTATTCCGGAAACCACGATCAGGTCCTTCGGCTTGATTCCGAGTCGCCCGGCCGCGATCTTGAGCGCCTTCAGCACACCGAAGTCGCCACAACCCGGACACCAGTCAGGATCAATGAGTCCTTCGTAGGATTGAATCGGTAGCTCAATAACGGTTGCCATAAATCCCTCCGATCTAGAGTACTTTAGTCGCGGTACTACGAAACCACCTCTCGCCATGAATAAGTGGAACCTGTCTCGATTCCGATTAGAAGCTCGCCTCGTTTTTCCGCCGACTCCCGCGACACGATTTCAATTTTCCAGCACGGTTCGTTAAACCCATTGCCCTCAACTTGATTGATCTTTCCCGGGCGAAGCGTCTCGGTGAGCCGCGTGTTGATGTAGTGGCAAGCCATCTCGCGGGCCTCGTTCGCTGTTAGATTGCGGCTTCGCTCCCTTCCCTCCAATATTGCTTTCACTTCATCGACGATCTGATGCGGCTCGAACGGCTCACAGTCGTACTTGAGGATGTGATCGTCTACCGTGAAGCCGGTCTCGGCCCTGAGATGTCGCGCGAATTGCCCGGTGTAGTTGCCTTCAACACAGATTGTTCTCCTGCAGTTCTTGAGAATATCGGTGACTTCTTTGGAATGAAACGGAGTCAGGTACTTTATCTGAAGTTGATTGGCTCGAATGCCAACGGAAGCAAGCAAAACTATCGCTTCGCTGATGACGCCTCTCGTGGAGCCCCAACCTATCAACGTCACGTCAGCGTCTGGCGGTCCGTCGAGCGCCGGAGGTTTCAGCTCACGAAGCAAACCATCCAGCTTCCGCATTCGCTTCTCTTGAACCTTGCGCCGCATCGGCGCGGACGTGAAGATGTCGCTTATCAATATTCCGCCTTCGTCGTGGTCGTCCGTCGCGGCAACATAAACCGTGCCCTCCGTGCCGGGCAGCGCCCGGGGCGAGACGCCGCTGTGAGTAAACTCGTAGCGCTTGTAAACGCCGTTCGCCTCGGGCCAGTCGGTCACAATGTCACCTCGCTCGATCGGCACATCATTGGTGAGCGCGTCCGGCTCGATGGTCTCCGGATGCTCGGACAAAAGCAGATCGCTGATGATCGTCACCGGAAGCTGATACTTCTCGGCTAGATTGAGAGCCTCGACCGTTGAATAAAAACAATCAGTGGTATCGGTCGGCGCAATGATTGCTCGCGGATAATCGCCTTGCGACGCGCCGAACACTTGATTCAAGTCGGCTTGTTCGGTCTTGGTAGGCACACCCGTCGAGGGGCCGCCGCGTTGAACTTCGACGATCACGACCGGGGCTTCAATCATTCCCGCCATACCGATGGCTTCAGTCATCAGCGCAAAGCCGCCGCCTGAGGTCGCGCACATTGATCTGACTCCAGCGTGTCCCGCGCCGATTGCCATGTTGGCGACCGCCAGCTCGTCCTCGCATTGCTTGACCACAACGCCGCAGCGATCGGCGTGCGACGCCATCCAGTGCAATATCGAAGAGGCGGGTGTCATCGGGTAAGCCGAATAGAATTTGCATCCGGCGGCGACGGCTCCCAATGCGATCAACTCGTTGCCGGTGACGAAGGGCCTCGCCCGCCGCGAGAAGCTCCACTCATAACCGAGCGGCACAAAGTGCTCTTTTGCGTAGTCGTAGCCCGCGCGCGCGATGCCGGCGTTTTGATCGATCACCGCCTGCCCCTTGTGTTTGAAAGTGTCTTCCAAAACTCCAGCCGCGGTATCGAAATCGAGTCCCGCAAGAAACATCAGCGCGCCGAGCGCAACTGTGTTCTGCATTACCGGTTGGACTTTTCCAAACGGCTTGGTCAACGTCGCCATCGGAAGCGGCGCCGGCAGCACGTTGTCGCCCAGAAGCGTAGGGTCGAGTTTGAACTTGTCTGAGTTGTAGATGACCGCGCCTCCGGAATTCACCTCGCGGGCGTGCCGCTCTATGGAATCCTGGTTGAGCGCAATCAGCACGTTCAACACGTCGCCGTGGGAGTGCACCTTCTCCTCGGCCACTCGCACGCGCAGCCAGATATGCCCACCGCGAATTACAGATTGATAGCTATTATACGCGCAAACGTAGAGGCCAAGTCGGCTGACGGTCTTGGCAAGCGTGTCGCCCGACTTGTCTAGTCCGTCTCCGGCTGCGCCGCCGATTCCTACCGTGATTTCACGCATGACAATTCTCCAGCAAATCAAATGGAAGCCGCGATCTACTCTGCTCGCTGCCTGAAGGCTGCGCTGAAAACAACCTGGACATGAACAAAGAAAGCCTGTACTAATCCCGCCTTTGTGGCGCGATTCTATCACTATGTCAACTGTCGAGAAAGATAAGGTGTGAGTTTCTTTGCGTCCTATCGAATAATCGCTGAGAGAGAAACTACGCTAGGGAACCGTTTAATGAGTCGTGAACCGGTTCGGCACTTCGGTTCCTTTTCGAAGATGGGGTTTGCGCGCTCGTTTCACCTCAAAAGCGCTGGGCAACAGACTACGGGTTGCCTTCGGTTTAAAGCGGCTTGGTAAAGAACAGCAAGTTGGATCGACTGCCGTTCGGGTTCTCGATTTGCAACTGAACTGTCTTTCCGGGTTTGATCTGTTTTCCGCCTTTTTTGGAAATCAGGAGCTGTGACGGATTCGAATCATCATTTCGGGTTACGACCGGCTCGTCATTGATTCTAAGCACTGCACCGATGTCAAAATTCTGCCCGAGCAAAAATAGCTTTTTGCCGCTCAACAAAGCTTGGGTCAACACCGGATGATTTGGAGTCGCAGTTGGATCGATCTTAGCAACGAATACATCTCGGGCACCGGCGTTGGCAGCCTTTAACGGGAGGAAGGTTAGAAAGTCAAGCGAATCTGTAACGCCGGTTACATAAATCAGTCCGTTGCTGTCGAGACCAACGCCCAGCGCAACATCATCCCCGCCGCCGCCCAAATAGGTTGAGAAGGTGACTGAGCCGCTCGAGTTAAGCGTTGCAATGAGAGCATCGTCGGCGCCACCTTTGAACGCTGCCTGAATTGACTTGACCGTCGTTAATCCATCTCCGGCACTTCCTGCGATCGTTGCGTTCCCCGACGAATCGATTGCGATTGCGTTTGCTGAATCATCGCCCGTCCCGCCAATGAAAGTAAGATAGGAGATCGCAGAACCCGAAGCATTCAACTTCGCCACGAAAGCATCCGCAGTCCCGTTGGCAGTTCGGGTTGTCGAAGATCCGGTGAAACTCGCCGACTTTGTGCGGCCGGCTGCGTATGCGTTTCCGGTTTGGTCTGAAGCTACGGCGAGAGCAGAATCGTCATTCGTTCCGCCGAGGTAAGTCGAGTAGACGAAATCTGATCCGCTCGGATTGATCTTCGCGACGAAGCCATCCGAAGTTGATGCCGACCCGCTTTTCGCTGCCTGAAGCGGAGCCTTTGTCGGGAAGTTGGTCGAGAGCGTATCGCCGACAACGTAAGCATTGCCGGATGAGTCGACGCTTATTCCAGTTTTTCCGCCTGAGTCTTCATCCGCGCTGCCGCCGAGATAAGTCGAGTAGACGAGTGAGCCACCATCCGCAGCAAGCTTGGAAACAAACGCGTCTGACGTTCCTCCTCCGAAGGTCGCTTGAATTGGGCCAACCGTCGGAAAGTCAGTCGAAGTAGTGCGGCCTGTCAGGTATGCGCTTCCGGCGTTGTCGACGGCGATTCCGACGCTGTTCTCGTCACCGCTTCCACCGATTAAGCTTGAATACTGGAAGATCAACGCAGATTGATCCGGTTCGGGAACGAGCTTGATTGCGAACGCATCCGACGTGCCTTTCAAGGCGACGCCGAGCGGGCCGAGTCGCGGAAAATCTGGAGACTCGGTTGACCCGCACAGGTAAACATTGCCCATCGAATCTACAGTCAATCCCGTTGCCGTCTCATTCTTGGCTCCGCCGAAAAAGAAGTAACTCAAAAAATTTCCACTCGGATTCAGCTTCCCAACGAATACGTCCGAATTAGTTAGTGATGATCTGAACAGAAAATCTGACGAGTTGGAGTCTCCGACTACGTAGGCGTTGCCAGCGGAATCGGCTACGATACCCCTTCCAAAATCAGAAGCAGAACCTCCGAGGTAGGTCGAATAGACCAGTACCGGATCAATCACCAAACTTCGCGTGTGATCATACTCACCTACCTCGAATCCTATGGTTCCATCTGAAACCCGCCTGAACGAGGCCGCTATCTCGGTCCGCGC
>Ga0075436_100002635_pt1 | contig 12338 bp, 13 predicted proteins | sample RhiMethybrSRZTD5_FD_75303 | JGI IMG/M metagenome (GOLD analysis project Ga0075436, IMG submission 75303) | Populus rhizosphere microbial communities from Tennessee, USA - Rhizosphere MetaG P. TD hybrid SRZTD5 | ecosystem: Host-associated > Plants > Roots > Rhizosphere > Soil | place: USA... | reverse complement strand
CGTTCGAGACTTCAGCGCAAGGATCGTGCGAGGCGATCGCATCGGCGTCATCGGTCCCAACGGATCGGGAAAGACCACGCTGCTGCGCATGATCATCGGCGGGCTGCTACCTGACGAGGGCGAGGTGCGTCGCGGCGCGAACGTGCAGATCGCGTACTACGACCAGCAGCGCGAGCAGCTCGATCCGGAGAAGACGGTGTTCGAGGTGGTTGGAGCAGGAAACGACACCGTCACGGCGAACGGCCGGACGCGCCACGTCAACGCCTACTTGCGCGATTTCCTGTTCTCGAACGAGCGCGCGCGCTCGCCGGTGAAATCACTTTCCGGCGGCGAGCGGAACCGGCTCCTGCTCGCGCGACTGTTCACGCGTCCTGCGAACGTGCTCGTGCTCGACGAGCCGACCAACGATCTGGATCTCGAGACGCTGGAGCTGCTCGAAGAGCAGCTCGTCGAGTGGCCCGGAACGCTGCTGCTCGTCAGCCACGATCGTGCGTTCCTCGACAACGTCGTCACGAGCACGTTCGTGTTCGAAGGCGAGGGACGCGTGCAGGAATACGTGGGCGGATACGAGGATTGGCTGCGTCAGCGCGAGAGATCGTCCGCAATCAAGTCCGAGAGCGGAGCCGCGCGCAACGTGAAGTCCGACGTCACCCCGGCGTCGAAGACCGATACGCGGCGCGGCAGCCAGGCCGTCGCGGAACGAAAGAAGCTGTCGTACAAGGAAGAACGCGAGCTCGAGGCGCTTCCCGCGCAGATCGAGTCGCTCGAGGAGGAGCAGCGGGCGCTTACCACGCATGTGGCCGGGCCGGAGTTCTACAAGACCGGCGCGGAAGCCATTCGCGAGGCGCTCGCGCGGCTCGAGCATCTCCAGCGCGAGATCGCGCGCGCGTACGAACGGTGGGACGAACTGGAGTCGCGCCGCGCGTGAGCGCGACCCCGCGTCGTTCAGCGGCAGGCCGGGTGGTTGCAGCCGCAACGGAGCTCGGTCTTGTCGCCGGCGGCCTTGCAGTGATCGCTGCAGTACTTCCCGAAGGGGCCGCCTTTGGCAACCGTGCAGTTGCAGGCCGGATGCGCGCACTTCGCCGGATCAGCCATGACCAACCTCCCCGCGCATCTTACGCCTCGCTGCACGCGATAGCGCACGCACCGTATCGCTGAGCCGGTCGGCCCGCGCGCCGCGCATTCGGGGGTGGAGGCGTTTCATGGACCACACCCGAGAGCACCTGAGCGTGCTTGCCGCGGCCGAGCGCCGGCTGCTCGTCGCCATCGCGCAGCGCCTGCCGGCTGCGGCGACTTCCGATCACCTGACGCTCATTGGCTTCATCTCGATGCCACTCGCCGGCTTCGCATTCGCGCACATACCGGACGGAGGATGGATTGCCGCAGCCGCATTCGTGCTCGCGCTTGCCGCGAACTGGTTTGGCGACAGCCTGGACGGAACCCTCGCACGGGTTCGAAATCAGCAGCGTCCCCGCTACGGGTACTACGTCGATCACGTCATCGATCTTGCGGGCACGGCGGCGCTCGTCGCGGGAATGGCGGCATCAGGCCTGATGCAGCCGTCGATCGCCGTCGCGCTCGTAGCGACGTACTTTCTCGTTGCCGCCGAAACCTATCTCGCCACTCATGCGCTCCGAATCTTTCGCATCTCGTTCGCGGGCTTCGGTCCGACCGAGCTGCGCATCGTGCTCGCAATTGGCGCGATGGTTGTCGTTCAGAAACCGTGGGTCACGATTGCCGCTCATCGCGTCCGAATGCTCGACGCGGGCGCAAGCGTCGCGATCGCCGGGCTCCTCGTCGCGTTCCTCGTGTCCGTTGTCAGGAACGCGACGGCGCTGTACCTCGCGGAACCGCTGCCGCCCCGCGACACTCGACGAGCCGGTACGACCAGCCCGGTTCAGGCGCTTGGGGTCGATCATGCCGGATAACGTGCGCCGATTCGGATTGTTCGCGGCCATCGGATGGCTCGGCTTCATCCTGCAGTTCGCCACGCTCGCACTGCTGACGGCATTTGCGCACTGGTCGTGGCTGCCTGCGACGATCGTCGCGGTTGAAGTGGCGGTCGCCCACAATTTCCTGTGGCACGAGCGCGTGACGTGGAGAGATCGCGACGGCACGAAGACGTCGACGCTGGCGCGCATCGCGAAGTTCGCGCGATTCGCGCTGTCGACCGGCCTCGCGTCGGTGGTCGGCAACACGTGTGCGATGGCACTCTACGTCGGCGTGTTCGGCCTGCATCCACTTGCCGCCAACGCGCTCGCCGTCGTGACGATCAGCATCGCGAACTTCGTCATCGCGGATCTCTGGGTGTTCAGGATCGCGACCGTCGCGCTCGCCGTCGCGCCGTCAACGGCGCTTGCCGCCGCGAACCCGAACGCGGTCGATGCGTGGACGCGTTATGTCGCGGTAACCGAAGCGCGCGTCTGCGCACATCGATACGATGCCCGCCCGCCGGCCGTCGACATCGTCGCCACTGGCGAGACTGTTCACGTGAACGGCGGAACGATCAGCGACTGGCGAGGCGCGGTGTTCGTTCCGAACGTCACGCTCGAGCACGCGCTCGATCGGTTGCAGAATCCGGGCACGCCGCCGCCGCAGGACGACGTCCTCGCGTCACGCGTGCTGGCGCGCCGTCCCGACTGGCTGCGCGTCTACATGCGCCTCGTCCGGCACGCCATCGTCACCGCAACCTATGACACGGAGCACGAGATGACCTTCGAGCGATGGACGCCGACGCTCGCCACCGCGCGAAGCGTCGCGACGCGGATCGACGAAGTCGGCGGCGACCGCGGCTTTCTGTGGGCGCTGAACTCCTACTGGCGTTACGAGCGGATCAGCGGCGGTGTCGCGATCGAAGTCGAGTCGCTCACGCTCAGTCGCGGAGTGCCGTTCGTGGCGCGGCCCGTCGCCGCGCCGATCGTGACTTCCATCGCGCGGGAGTCGATGATTCGCACGCTCGAAGCCCTGCGCGCGTATCTCGCCTGAGGCGTACCGCTCGTGGTTCGCTCGTGCTTCGACAAGTACACCTGAGGCGAACCGCTCATGGTTCGACAAGCTCACCATGAGCGGTGAGTCGAAGGGCCCACCATGAGCGGTGAGTCGAAAGGCCCACCATGAGCGGTCTGTCGAAGGGATCACCACGAGCGTTCGACAAGCTCATTACGAACGTGTGTGCATCAATGCCGCTGGCGTGCGATTAGACGCGGTAGCCGGCGACGGCTTCGCGCGGCGATGGCGCCGGGCGAATCGGCGTGCCCTGCGATCGCACCAGCTGATCGTAGGCCGCGATGATTCTGCCGGTCACCGGGCCGACCTTGCCGCCCCCGATGATCCGGTCGTCGACCGAGACGACCGGCACCACTTCCGCCGCCGTTCCGCAGATGAACGCTTCGCGCGCGGTCCACACGTCGAACAGCGTGAACGGCGTCTCCGCCGCTCGAATGCCGAGACCCGCCGCCACACCAAGGATCGTTTCGCGCGTGATGCCTTTCAGGTTCGTCGCCGTCGGCGGCGTGACGAGACCGTGCTCGGTGACGATGAAGAAGTTGTCGACGGTCGCTTCGGCGACGTACCCGTTCTTGTCGAGCATCAGCGCTTCGTCGGCGCCGCGATCGTTCGCCTCGATTCGCGCGAGGACGTTGTTCAGGTAATTGAGCGACTTTATCGCGGGGCTGAGCGCGTCGGGCGGGTTGCGGCGGAATGTCGATGTGACGACACGGATGCCGGCAGACGGTGAACGATAGATGGCGATCGTCGGCTTCGCGATGACGATGACCTCGGCGCGCGAGCACTTGCGCGGATCGAGCCCGAGATCGCCCGCGCCGCGCGTGACGACCAGTCGAATGTATCCATCCGTGATGTCGTTGCGCAGGCACGCCTCGATGACGATGTCGCACACCTGGGGCGCGGAATACGGGATGTCGAGCCGGATCGCTTTCGCTGAATCGAACAGCCGATCGATGTGGCGCTCGAGACGGAAGATCCGTCCGTTGTAGGCGCGGATGCCTTCGAACACGCCGTCTCCGTACAGCAACCCGTGATCGAACACGCTGACCGAGGCTTCGGCGGCGGGTCGAAACGCGCCGCTCACATACACCAATCCGTCCATCGCATCTCCTCTGCGTTCTCCGCGCACCCTCTGCGGCCTTTGCTGACTCTGCGTCCTCCGCGCCACCCGTCCGCGCTAGAATTGGACTGCAAGTATGGCGCGCAGAGCCCTACAGCAAACGGACCAATCGGTCATTGGTCTGTTGAAGTCGCTGCCGCGCACGCGGCCGTTCTATCGCGCGCTGGTCGCGGCACTCGAAGGCGCCATCGCGCGCGGCGACGTGGCCTCCGGATACCGTCTGCCGCCGGAGCGCGATCTCGCGCGCACGCTCCGCGTCAGCCGCGCCACGGTGGTCAATGCGTACCGCGAGCTCGAGTCGCGCGGGCTGGTGCGCGGGTACGTGGGCCGCGGCACGTTCGTTTCGGCCCGCCCCGAACCGGGCAGCGCGCCGTTCGCGTGGCGGGGGAAAATCGCCGCGTCGGCGCTGCAGGCGAGCGATACGACGGTTCGCGATCTGGTTCGCGCGGCGTCCGACCCGGAGTTGATGTCGCTCGCGGCCGGCGAGCCGGCGCTCGACTGCTTCCCGGTGGAGGCCTTTCACCGCGCGGTCAACGACGTCCTGACCAACAACGCGTCAATGGCGTGGCGGCATGGACCAACTGAAGGATTGGCGCGGTTCCGCGAGGTGCTCGCCCAGCGCTTCGGTGGGGACGCCGAGCACATCCTCGTCATCTCCGGCGCGCAGCAGGGACTGGATCTGCTCGCGCGGTGCCTCGTCGATCGCGGCGACGCGGTCATCCTCGATCGACCCGGCTATCTCGGCGCCATCCAGACGTTCAGGACGGCGGGCGCACGCCTCGTCGGATGGGACATCGCGCGCGCCGATCTCGACGAGCTCGAGGAACTGCTGCTCCGGTATCGACCGAAGCTCATTTACACGAATCCGACGCACCAGAATCCGACCGGCGTCACGCTGCCAATCCGCACGCGCCGCGAGCTGCTGGAGCTCGCGGCTCGCTACCGCGTGCCGATTGTCGAGGACGACACGTATCGCGAGCTCGCGCTCGGAGCGCCGCCGCCACCGTCGCTGTTCAAGCTGGACGACACGCACAGCGTCGTCATCCGCATCAACAGCTTCTCGAAGATGCTGGCGCCCGGCCTGAGGCTCGGATGGATCAGCGCGGTGAAGGCCATCGTCGATCAGCTCGCGATCATCAAGCAGCAGATCGATCCGCACACGCAGAATCTGGTGCAGCTCGCGGTGTGCGATCTCGTCGAGCGCGGTGTGTTCGACCGACACCTCACGACGCTCAAGGCCGAGCACCGCCGGCGGCGCGATTCGATGGTGCAGGCGCTCCGGGAGTATGTGCCCGCGGGCGCGCTGCGGTTCAACGTGCCCGACGGCGGCATGTATCTCTGGTGTCAGCTGCCGCCGCGCATTCTCGCGCGGGCCGTGCAGGCGCACGCGAAGCGCGAATCGGTTGTCGTGGTCAGCGGCGAGCCGTTTTACGTCGACCAGGGAGGGGCGCACCAGCTGCGCATCTGCTACACCTCGCAGCCGGCGCATCGCGCCGCGCGCGCGGCCCAGACCCTGGCGCGAAGCATCGCGGCCGCCGCGCGCGACATGCCGGATCGTTCCGAGATCGTGCGGCTCGTCTAGGCGATACAATCTCCCGAATGCGAGTCGTCAACCGGACGGCCATCACGATCACCGGCGCGCAACCCTACATCGACTGGACGCGGCAGAACGATTCCACCACCGACAAGGGGATGCTCACCGTTGCGCGCGTGAAGCCGTTCGGCACCGCATATCTGCTGCCCGAGTTCGAGCTGGAAGAGGACGTCCAGGAGTGGGTCGAGGACAACGCCGGCTGGATGTTCGAGTTTCAGCTCGCGTCGTGGTCCGACGACGAGTCGTCATGGCCGCGGAATCGTGATCTGAAGACGTTTCGCGAGTGGTTCCGCGTGGACATTCACAGCATCGTCGTCGACGTTGCCGACGACGAGATTGAAGGGGAAGAGTTGTAGCGATGCTCGTTCATCTCGTCTGCTTCAAGTACAAGGCCAACGTCGATGCGGACGCGCGGCGCGAACATCGCAGCCGCCTGAAGGCGTTGAGCGGTCTCGAGGGCATCATCCAGCTGACCGTCGGCGAAGACGTGGTCCGATCGGCGCGCTCGTACGACACCGGGCTGCTGATTACATTTGTGAACCGCGGCGCGCTCGACGCGTATCAGAAGGATCCGAAGCACGTTCCCGTCCAGCAGCTCGGGATTGCGTTGTCCGAGCACGTCGTCGCGGTCGACTTTTTCGCATAACGAACACTGTCCGATCGTTGCGCGATCGGACACTAAACTTTTTCGCGATCGCATCGTCTACAGCAGACAAGATGCTGATCGCTGCGCCCCTCGTTGCGACAGCGCTCATCGCTGCCGCCGTTCTCGAATCGAAGCCGCTGATGCCGCCGCCGATGCCCGTCATCGTCGACGTGTCGGTGGCGGCCAAAGCGCCGCCCGCGCTGATCGCCACGATGCTCGACGAGGCCAGCGCGATCTGGCGTACCGCGGGCGTCACCTTCGCATGGCAGCAGCACACGACGCGGCTGCCGTCGCGACTCGCGATCGCCGTCGGCGACGAGCGCGGGACGTTGGTCGACGGTGCATTGCCGATCGGCTGGATCCGGTTCCTCACGCCCGAAAAACCGGAGCGCGACATCTATGTGTCGCTCGCAAACGCGCGCACGCTTCTCGAGCAGTACTCGCGGCTCACGGAAGCGCGCCGCGTCGTCATGATGAACGCGCAGGATGCGCTCCTCGGGCGCGCGCTCGGCCGCGCGCTCGCGCACGAGCTCGGCCACTATCTGCTCGGTTCGAAAGCGCACAGCGCGCGCGGACTGATGCAGGCGAAGCGTTCGACGCCCGATCTGTTCGAGACCGAGCGGCTGCATCGCTTCGATATCGATGCGGTTCAGCGCACGCTGATCGCCGCGCGACTAGAAGCACTGCACACGCACGCGCTGAACTGAGAGCCAGCGGTGCCACGTGAATCGCACCCTTGCATGGCGTCAGCACCTTGGCACTCAGCACTCTGGCACTCGGTACCGTGGCACCCCGTACCCTGGCACCCAGCACCACTGGCACGTGGCACCCTGGCATCGCGCGCGGTGTGCGCTTCCGCGCGCGGACTGTGCGTTGCCGCACGCTGCAGAATCGTAATCGCTGGCGCTCCGCATGCAACGAACAGACACGAACCGTCACCTTGTCACGGTCCCGTGCTTGCTTTTGCCTCGGGCATGTCCGGTCCACCACGCTCAGTGCAGCCGATGTGGGCATTCGGCGACGGCACCGTGTGCCTGCTGATCGAGCGCGAGCAGGCGCCGCGCTACGAGATCTGCGTGCGGCGTGGCGACAGCGTCCTCTTGCAGCATCGCCTGTTCGCGAGGACGACCGCACAAATGGTCGCCGACGCCTGGCGGCGGACCGTGCGGAATCGCGCCTAGTGGCCACTCACGGCCGCGGCACGAGCTCCGGGGACGGGATGAATCCGTAGAGATGCCGTCCGACAATCTCCTGAATCACGATCGCCGGCCGCTCCTTGCGGACGACGTCCGCGTCGAAATCGTTCTGCCAGAGATACACGACGCGGCTGAAGTGTTCGGATAGAAACGGCACGAGCCGCGACACGAATGAGTCGCGGAACACGACGGCGCGCGGCAGCGTTGATCCCGGAATCTCGGTAACGAGTCGACCCTCTTCAGCGGTTTCGTCAGCGCCTCGAGGATCGACCACTTGCGCGCGGCGCGGCCGCTTTGGCACGAGCACGAGATCCGTTTCACGGAGCACGCGCTTCAGGCCCATCATGCCCGCCAGATCCATGCCCTCAACGTCGCGGGATTCCGCTTCGAAGTCGTCGCGCGCCCACGCGGCTGGAACGGCGGGCACCTGCATCCGAACGGCGGCGATGATGTCCTGATACGCCGCGAGGACGCCGCGATCGTTCCAGTGCGTGTCGGTTTGCTGGTACACGCGTTCCTCAGCCTTGGCGCGCAGCAGCGCTGGACGAACATCGACCGCGGGAACGGCCGAGCCCTTCAACGCCTTGAACAGCTGATCGGTCCGCGACTCGGCGCCGACGCGGTTCAGCGAGTCTGGCATCTGCTCCGGATAAATCACGTACTTGTCGGGCGCAATGGTGAACACGTAACCGACACGCTGATTGCGCAGCCAGTCGTGCGCGCGGGTCAGCGCGGCGCGCCAGTTCGCGAGCGCATCGGCGGTGAGCGGATTCGACGACGTGTAGTCGTCGATCGAGCCATCGTCGCCGTAGAAGAACCATCCGTTGCGCCCCTTGATCACCGTCGGCGTCGGGGCAGCGTCGAGACCGAAGAGGCGCGCTTCCGCAGACCATCGAACGAGCGTCGAACGGAACGCAAAGTGATCTTCGAACCACGATGCAAAACCCCCGGGAAACATGCGGACGGAATCCCAGGATCCATCGACGTGCGGAAGCACGGCGAGCTCTCGATTTTCCTCCTGCGGGTCCGCGCCGTCGCGGCCCGCGACGGTCGCCGCGAGCGGCAGCGCGATGACGGCAACGAACAGCACGACGAGCACCTTGTTCATCAGAATCGGAAGTAGATGAACGGGTTGTACGTGCGCGCGGCCATCTGCATGACCGCCGCGACCAGCAGCGCCATCAGCGACGCCGTGGCCAGCGCCGGCCACGTGCGCCCGCGCGGCTCGCGGCGCGCGAGCGCCGGCAGCCACGGCATCGATCCGATCACGCCGGCGACGATCGCCAGCCACACCTCACGCGTCAGATACCACTGCACGGTGAACGTTGTCGGCGCCGGCGTGACGAGGCCGAACAGACTCTTGAGGAACGCGACGGCGTCGGGCAGCGTGTCGGCGCGGAAGAACACCCATCCGATCATCACGACGGCCATCGTGTAGACGTGGAGCAGGCCGCGCCGTGCGAAGGCGCCGAGCGGCGTCGTCTCGACGGGCCCGGTCGATCGCAAGGTATTTGTGACGCGTTCGACGACCAGGAACATGCCGTGCCAGAGACCCCAGATGACGAAGTTCCAGCTGGCGCCGTGCCAGAGGCCGCACAGGAAGAAGACCGTGACGAGGTTCAGGTACGTGCGCCGCTCCGACACCCGATTGCCGCCGAGCGGCACGTAGAGGTAATCGCGGAACCAGGTCGACAGCGAGATGTGCCACCGTCGCCAGAACTCCTGGACCGAGGCGGCGATGTACGGCCACCGGAAATTCTCCGGGAAGCGGAACCCGAACATGCGGCCGAGGCCGATCGCCATGTCGGAGTAGCCAGAGAAATCGAAGTAAATCTGGAGCGTGTAGCACACCAGGGCGAGCCACGCGTGCGCGGTCGAGAGCTCGGCCGGCGCCATCGCGAAGATCTTGTCGGCAGGGCCGGCGACGGTGTTGGCGATGAGGACTTTCTTCGACAGGCCGATGATGAAACGGCGCACGCCCCATGCGAAGTCGTCGACCGTCACGATGCGCCGGGCGAGCTGGCCGGCGAGATCGCGATACCGGATGATCGGCCCGGCGATCAGCTGGGGAAAGAGCAGCAGGTACAACGCCGCGTGGACGGGGCTCTTTTGCGCCGTCGCGTCGCGGCGATACACGTCGATCACGTAGGAGATCGCGTGAAAGGTGTAGAACGAGATGCCGATCGGCAGCAGCACGCGCGGCACGACGAGCGGATGGACGCGGAGCGCGAGGAACAGCGTGTTGACGTTGTCGGCGAAGAAGTTCGCGTACTTGAAGAGCCCGAGTACGACGAGGTTGACCGTCACCGCAAAGGCCAGCACCAGCTTCGCGCGTCCCGTTTCGCGCGCGCGATCGACCGCGATCCCCATGAAGTAGTTGAACGTGATCGACGAGAGCATCAGCCAGGTGAACGATCCGCCACCCTTGGCGTAGAAGATGACGCTCGCGATGAGCAGGAGCCAGTTGCCGTACGCGCCGTGCTCCCGCGACCCGGTGGACGACGGCGCGAAGTAGAGCGCCAACAGCAGCGGGAGAAAAAGGAAAAGGAAAGTCGGTTCAGTGAACAGCAACGGTGAATATCAGGATGTGCTGGCGCGGCAGCGATTCGTCGACGCGTGACAGCGTGAAACCTTCCGCTTCGACTTCCATCTTCGCCTCGGCCACGCTCATCTTGTGCTCGAAGCGGATCGGAATGGACGGATCCTCTTTGCGGTACTCGAGCAGCACGAGGCGGCCGCCGCTCCTGAGCGCCTCGCGCAGACGCCTCAGCATGATCTGCGGCTGCGACAGCTCGTGGTACACGTCGACCATCAACTCGAGATCCACCGAGGCCGACGGCAGCTTCGGATCGTCGACGGTGCCCTGCACGAGTGTGACGTTCGTGATCTTCTCGCGCGCGACGCGCCGGCGCAGCAGCTCGATCATCTGCGGCTGCAGATCGTTCGCGAACACACGGCCGTCGGGCCCGACGCGCGACGCCAGCCGTACGGTCATGTATCCCGAGCCGGCGCCGATGTCCGCGACCGTCGACCCCTTGGCGATCCGGATGGCGTCCAGCGCGGTGTCCGGCGCTTCCTCTTCGATCCGCTCGGCACGCTCCAGCCAGTCCGCGCCCTGATATCCCATGACCGGCGCGAACTGGCGGCCGCTGATGGGATGTGTGCCCGGCGACTGTGCCGCGACCGCGCAAGCGAAAAACAGCGCGAGCACCGCAGCGATGCGCGTGGACCGCATGTGACTAGAATATCAACTAATGACCGATACCACGCTCACGCCGTCGCGACTCTGGAAAAAGATGACGCTCGAGCAGCGCCAGCGCGCCGCGCGCGCCTTCTGGCAGGACGAGGACGCCGCGCAGGATCAGATGCAGGCCGCGCTCCTCATCGCGCAGCAGAAGAAGTTCCGTCCCAAGACCGTCGTCTCGCTCGATCTCGATCGCAAGGCCAGACATTTCGCCACCATCGTGTCGCTCCCGGACCAGCTCGCCGCACGCGCGTTGATCATCTATCACCTCGCCGAGCAGCGGCCGATGATGAGCGCGTTTCTCGACGCCCTCGGCATCGAGCACGACAACGGGCTGATCAAGGAAGACAGCGTCACGCCGGACGCGGTGAAGATCGGGCCGGCGGTCGCGCACCTCACGAAGCTGTTTCCGCCCGAGGACGTCCAGCTCTATCTGACGACGCTCCTGTGCCAGGACCCGGAGACGTGGGGCGCACTCGGCGACGCGGTGGGCGAGAACGCGCTAAGCGCCGGCCGTTGACGGCAGCAGCACGTCGAACGTCGTCCCGAGATTCGGCGTCGAGGTGAATACGACCGTGCCGCCGCATTCCTTGACGATCCCGTACACGATCGACAGGCCGAGCCCCGTGCCCTTCGACGCGGCCTTGGTCGTGAAGAACGGCTCGAAGATGTGCGCGTGGAGCGCCGGATCGATACCTGTGCCGGTGTCGCGCACGCGAATGCGCGCGTAGCGGCCCGCGGTCAGCGCCGGGTAATCCGGCGATCTGTCCGCGCCAATCGTCACCGTGTCGATGCCGATGTCAATCGCGCCGCCGTTGGGCATCGCATCGCGCGCGTTGACGACGAGATTCAGCAGCACCTGTTGGAGCTGCCCGCGCTCGATGCTCACCGGCGTCGGCCGATTGGGCGTGTGGACGCGCAGCTCGATGTCGGCCGTCAGCCGCTGCAGCATGCTGTGAAACTCGCCGACGACGATGTTGAGATCGAACACGTCGGCTTCCATGGCCCCATTGCGGCTGAAGGCCAGCAGCTGCCGCGTCAGTGCAACGCCGCGCTCCGCCGCGTTCCGGATTTCTTCCGCTTCGTCCCGCGCGGGGTCGCCGTCCTTCAACTTGATCCACAGGAGATCGCAGCAGCCGAGAATTGCGGCGAGCACGTTGTTGAAATCGTGCGCCACGCCGCGCGCGAGGCGGCCGACGGCCTCCATCTTCTGCGACTGCCGCAGATGTTCCTCGACGGTGCGCTTGTGCGTGATGTCTTCCGCAATGCCTTCGAAGCCGCTGACGCCGTCCTCGATATCCACCGCGCGCGCGGTGAGGTGGACGAGGATTGGCGTCCCGTCTTTTCGCTTCCACTTCAGGTCGACTTCGGCGGCGGGCTGATTGCCAAACCGCTCGATCAGCTCGCCGCGATCGCTCGGCGTCTGGTAGAAGTCGCGCATGTTGCGCGTGAGCAGTTCGTCGACCGACGCGTACCCGAGCATCTGCGCGAGCGCAGGGTTGGCGGCGAGGATTGTTCCGTCCCGCGTCGAC
>Ga0075436_100002634_pt1 | contig 12341 bp, 9 predicted proteins | sample RhiMethybrSRZTD5_FD_75303 | JGI IMG/M metagenome (GOLD analysis project Ga0075436, IMG submission 75303) | Populus rhizosphere microbial communities from Tennessee, USA - Rhizosphere MetaG P. TD hybrid SRZTD5 | ecosystem: Host-associated > Plants > Roots > Rhizosphere > Soil | place: USA... | reverse complement strand
CCTCGACACCTTGCTGCGGATTCACGTCGCCCCCGGATTCATCGCGTCGGCGGACCTGATCACCCGCTTCGCGGCGCAGTCGGACTTCGCCAGCGATTCCTGCGTGCGGAGGGCAGGGATTGATCCGGCGACCGGCGGGCGCTACCTGGAGGAGATCGCCTTCGAGGTCGTCTCGACACAGAGCGAGGCGAAGGCGGTCGAGAAGGCCAAGGTGATGCACCAGCGCGGCGTACGGCGGATCTTCGGGCTCTGGGTGAAAGGCCGCCGGAGGGTCTGCGAGTGGTCCGCCGAGAGCGGAAACTGGCGTCTGTTGGATGAAGGATCTCAGATCGAGGATCCATGCCTGGCGACGCCGCTGCCGGTCAAGGCTCTGCTCGATGCAGCGCTGGTCCGTAGGGCGGTGGTCCAAGCCCTGGAGAGCCAGGGCGAGCCGGCGATCCAGGAGCTGAAAGCGGCGGCGGAAGCCAAGGGCATCGCCGGGTCCATCCTTGATGTCTTGGAGTCGCGAGGGATCGCTTTGAACTCGGCCCAACGGGAGGAGATCCTGGGATGTGCCGACGTCGAGCGCTCGAGACGGCAGTTGCGTCGGGCCGCCATGGCCACCTCGGCCGCCGAGGTCACGACAGTGGCCTGAACACCCTCAAGTCAGCGAAGCGGGGTGGCGCCTGAGGCCCCGGAGGGGTCAGCAGATTGTAGCCCGGGGTCAGAGCGCAGCGGCGACCCCGGGTCAGAGAGAGAAAGATCTCCAAGCCCCAGCGGGGCGGCAGAAAATTCGGCAGGGAATGGGTTTGCTGTTGCCTCAACTGCCGCCGAGTGTGCGCCGCAGGCGTGCGAGCTCCTCTTCCAACGCTCGACTTCTCTTCTCGGCGGCGGCGGCTTTCTCCTCAGCCTGGCGCCGCGCCTTCTCGATTTTCGTTCGTGCGGAGCAAGGGAACGCAGTCACGGCATTGGAGCACCTCTCGGGGCCGCTCGGCTCCGGCCGCCATGGCCGGCGAGGGCGCACCCCTCGGGAGGAAGTGTCCACTTGGGTGGACGTCGCGCCCCCGAGAAGGACTGGAGCCTACCTGGAAAGAGCTGAGTGGATCGAGGCGGTGGTGATCGCCGTGTATGGGTGACGATGGGGCGTGCGAATAGCGCCTGTGCTGCCCCTCTGTGACAGCGATTCGGAAGGGTGCAGCGGTTGGCTACGAAGAGGGTGGCACATGTTCGGGGCACCTAATCCGGCAGGGCGAAAGGGGTGGCAAAGGGGTCCCTGCTCTGCGCTTCTAGCTACGAGGCCTTGGTCGACCCACGTTCTTTGACACGGCATGATGCATAATGGCGGGGAATGAGGACCCTAATTGAGGCCAACAACTGACGAAATCGAGCCCGGTCGCCAAGAGACGGCTTCTCAAGGAACCGTTACCGGCCGATTTGAAGAGTGGACGCAGGGCAGGCTCGTCTCCTCGCTTGGCACGAACAGCGGAGCCCCCAAGCTCCCATTCCAAGACTGGCGACACTTTAAGGAGGCGTTTGCACCCGAGCTGGTGGCCCGAGCTGTTGCAGAGAGCAAAATTCCTGTCAAGAGGTGCTTAGATCCTTTCGGCGGCTCTGGAACTACTGCGCTGGCTTGCCAGTTTCTCGGTGTGCACCCAATAACGATCGAGGTCAATCCTTTTCTGGCCGACCTAATTGAAGCAAAACTCTCTCATTATGACGCCGATAGGCTCACTAGGGACTTCGTAGATGTAGTCAGGTCAGCCAGGAGAAGCTCGGTCGAGCCAGCGATCAGGTTCGATTGGCTGCCTCCAACCTTTCTCGAGCCCGGCGTGAGTGGACGATGGATCTTTGACATCTCGGTGGCCCAGCGCATTTCCGCCCTGCTTCAAGCAATCGACAGCCTAGCAAACACCCTTCATCGACGCTTATTTCGCGTCCTATTGGGCGGCATTTTGGTCTCGGTTAGTAATGTCGTCGTCAACGGAAAGGGAAGGCGGTACAGGGGAGGCTGGAAAAGCCGGCGCTGTGAACCGGAGACAGTCGACAAGGCCTTCTCTGACGTCGTCCACCGAGCAATCATTGACCTGCGCTCTTACTCCGATAGGCCGTGGTCAGGGTTTGAACTTCTTCGCGGCGATAGTCGCCGCCTCCTCCGGCTTGGTGCGCCGGCTGACCTTGCTATCTTTTCTCCGCCATACCCCAACTCCTTTGACTATACTGATATCTACAACGTTGAGCTGTGGGCTCTTGGTTATCTCCGAAGCAGCCAGGAGAATACCTCCCTTCGGAACTCGACCCTCTGTTCCCATGTACAGCTTAAAAGGGAATTCCCGGCGGCGCCACAGGGATCCTCAGCTCTGACAAGCCTGACGGAGCAACTGCGCGGGTTACGGAAGCGGCTCTGGAGCCCCTGGATACCGGAGATGATAGGTGGATATTTTTACGACCTTGCCGGTATTCTGCGCAGCATTTACAAAACCTTGACACCATCAGGGAATGTTTGGATAGTCGTTGGAGACAGTCGATATTCCGGTATTCAAGTGGACACAGCTGAGATTCTCTCAGAGCTTGCCCTGGATACTGGCTACGAAGTCGAGAGCATCGAGCCCTTCCGCTCGATGAGAGCGTCAGCCCAGCAGGGAGGCCGCCCTGAGCTCTCAGAGTCAGTTGTCAAGTTGAAGAAACCTAACGTCGCTTGGCGAAGGCGGCGCGGTATAGCTTTGAACTCGCAAACAGGAACCAATGCTTCAAGACGACGTCCTGCGCGGTAGCTAAGACACGCACATGATCGAAGCAGGATTCCCCTGAATCGGTTGTGCGCATATCAAAGCAGCATAGGGCTGCGCCTCTGGCGCCCTTGTCGGCCTTGTAAGCGGCAGCCTGCTTAACTCCCTCCTCAACCCAGTCGCAGGTTCGCTTCGCGGAGATTGATTTGCCTGAGCTGGCAAAACTGCGAAGTACTTTGAGCTCAAGGATGGCGATCCTGGTTATTATGCTCCGATCCGCTGGATGGTGCTCTTCGATTTCAAGATCTACTCGCCCAGGTATCGATGATTGTTCGTGGCGTGGTGTGCAGGTCGGAAATGCAGTAAGGATGCCCACAATCAGTAATCCCTGAATCTTTTCCTCCGCGTCCTTAATCGGATACCATCTCGAGCTGTCTTGCCAGAGGGTAATGCCGTGAGCCTGTGCAGTCGGGGTAATGAGGTACCGGCGGTACACTTCGTCTACCTTCTCAAGAATCTGACCCAGAGATATACTCGCTGAAGCGAGGGAAAGAAGTCGACACTCGTCCGGCGCGTTTAGGCCCAATGGATAAAGCCGAACATGTGGAGCAGCCACCCTCGGATCGAATACGATGGTTGGGACATCACCTAGCAGCAGTATATCTGTCACGAAACGAAATACCGCGTCATCATCCGCGAACTCTTCCAGGGGAAGAAAATGACCAGATACAACGGCGGCACTCATAAACCATAAACGCCCTGTCAAACGCTCCAATCCGTTGTCCAGCATCGGAATGCGCCTCGGAGGGGAGGAGGAGAGGTTCGCCTGAGGCACTGGATGCAGGAGGAACACCGCAGGTTGGGCAAGGTCAGAGTCGCTGCCCATTGTAATGGCTCTTCTGCGCACCAACTGCACAATACCCGAGAGGAAACGCACTTCTGGCGGTAGGCCCGCGTCAGCTCCGATGCCTGCGTTCTCGTGCGAAGTGTGCGCTAGCTCGGCCGCGGCCCATGGCCCAAGTGATTCGTAATCCTCAGTGACCGCCATGTAACCTCAGACGGAGATGACGCACGTAGAAGTGGAGTTTCTCTCCCAGTGTTGCCTGCGAAGCGCCAGGCAACAAGCGCTCAAATCTTCGTGCTGCGTTGGCACTGAAGTTTAGGTTGCGCCACTCTCCAAAATCGACCACGTTTCCCACATCAATGAGGGGGTCGGAATAGGTAGCATCCTCCATGGTCGCCCGCTGGAGCTCTTCATCGCTAAGCGCGGATAGGGCGTAGGCAAGCTCTTGAATGAAGCTGCTCGTTTCGGATTCGGCTGCAAACTGTCGAGCGATACGAAGAATTGGACCTGCGGCAGTACGATTAAGACGGTAGGAGCCCTCCAGGTGCCATCGATTGAATTCATCAAGTGAGTATCCAAGGTTTGATATCAGGGTAACGCCCATGCCGACCAAACGATCAAGGTCCCGTTGCAGGGCGGGGTAAAACGGACCGCGACGCAGCTTAAGAACCTTTCCCTCTTGGGTTGGCATATCCCAAACGGGTGCGAGAACGTTCGCCAGATAGGCAAACGTATGGAGTTGCGCGATTGGTAGCGGTACCAGACCTGCATTCTCTGCGCAATCTAGGAGCATCAAGAGCCGGAGGCGACGTCGGGCTTCGGCGTCATCCTCCCTAGGATTCTGATCATCATCAAATCCCCTATTAGGCAACTTCATATTGAGGTTCCTGGACGCAGAAGTTTATCGCGAACGCGGGCATATTCGTCCTTCTGCTCTCGCACTGCAGCTGTAGGAGCCGCAATTTCAAGGAGGTCGACGACCTCGAAGCCGGCCCCCCTCTCAAGGGTCTTCTGGATCAAGCCGGGAATCAAGCTACCTTCGACCAAGTTAGAGGTAATAATTAGTCTGTTGTTAGGCGACCGCACCGAGAATTGAGATAAAGCAGTTGACGCACGATCTACGAATACTGCGTCAAGCGACGACTCGGGCGCGTCAATAACTAAGCTCCCTGGGCCATCAAAGCTTGCCACCTCCATCAAGGCGATCCTGAAAGCCACGTCGATAAATTCTCGTTGACTTTCTGATACTTGCTCTGGCCCCGTTCTCCTGACTGGCGAGCTGAAGTCAGCACCTGTCATATCGAGTGCGAAGGCGGGAAAGTCGATCAGCGTCCCTGTCTCACCTAGGCGATATCTCTGCGGAGACCAAACCAGTCGGCAGTCCTCAAGGAGGAAATCCCTGGCAGCTTCGTTGAACGCTGTCTTTATCTCCTCAGCGTGCTCGACAAGCTTAAGGTTCATCTCGCCGATAAAGTCGCGGAATGCGTCGCGCTTCGACTTCAACTCTTGCCGCCAAACAGCAAGGCGGCTTCGCATGATTGAGATCTCGGAGTGTTGCTCATGCAAGGCGGCGTCCTCGGGAGGAAGCCGGTTGATTAGAGTTTCGATCCTCTCAGAACGAGTCGTAATTTCGATGCTAACTCTTGTAAGGTCGGAATCCAGGAGGCGGTAGCGACGATCTTCGACTTCTAGCCCACGAGTTGCTTCCGACAATTCTTTGTCGAGCTTGCCCAGGCCAGAGGCCGCTCGCTTTACTCGCTTGTCAGCCAGTTCTGGAGCGGTGATCAGTCGTTCGCTGGCGGAGAGATCGGTGCCGCAGATAACGCACCGCATGCGGTCGATGCGTGAGGAATATCTTGCGGCTACCTCAGGCACAGTATTTCCACAAGCTAAACACTCGTCCTGAGTGAGGAGCTGGGCAAGGATGAACCTTGCGGTTTCCGACAACGTTGGATAACGAGCCTCAATGGAGATCAGTTTTGCCCGCTCGAATTCGCGGTAGCGCGTCTCTCGCTCCTGTTCAACAGTAAGAAGCCTCAAGCGCGCTTGCTGCCTAACCTCGTCAACCTCAATCAGTTCGGACTCAAGCTGCTCCCGCTTAAGAGTCGCGACTTCTTGCAAGTCCTGAAGTGTTGTTAGCTCGGTTCTGACTGCGGCGCTATCGGCCGTTTTTTGTTCGTACTCTTCCAACTTGTGCTGTGCCTGAAACAGGACAGCGCTGAAATTACGCGTCTTGCTGTCGAGCATAAGGATGGCCCGTTCGTCCTGAGTCCATTTCCTTGCAGAGTCTGGTGAAAGGAAGAGGAAACGAAGGATCTGGCGTTGAGCGGAGGAGTCCCACACCAAGGCCTTTCTGTCCTCGAAGTAGAAAGTTAAGTGACGGAGGAGGAGTATCCAGTCGAAGAAGGTCGAGATGCCGGCCAGCCGAGGTATTTGAATCTGGAACGACTCCTTTTCTTCAGGTGGTAGTCTGTTCTCGTCGACCACAAACATCGTCAGCGAGAGGTCTCGCAAGCGTCTTTCGAGAACCACAGAGTTAGGGCCGAGCTTGACTGTTAGGCGCGCTATTGCGTTGCGAGCACGATCAACGACGCGATTCGCGAACATGCCGCGACTTTTCGGACGCAGCGGTATGGGCTCGGGCCGAATATTGCCGAGATCGCCCCGGTCCGCCAAGCCGGGAAGGTCGTAGGGGCCGGTTAACATCCTATATAAGAGGGTGACGAGCGTAGTCTTACCGAGGCCGTTCGCCCCTATCATGAGAGTGAGACCTGGGGGAAATACTACGTGCAGTCCCTCTTCTCTGCCGTCAGCCCCGGGGAAGAGTCCATAACCGGTTATGTGGAGGTGCTCGAATATGGGAAAGTTAGTCATGGCTCTCGTCATGCTCTGCTGGGTCTTTTCGCCGCCCTTGCTGGCCGAGTAGTATGCATCTCTACAGTGTAGCGATAGCTTAGCGTGTTTCCCGCTTCTAGTCAATGACTGGTTTGATTTGGCCGGCGGACGACTCGCGCCTACGGCTACCCGATCGGAGTGGTAGTAGCTCTTTTCGAGGCAACGACCTCAGGAGAAACGCCCAGGCTTGGCCAGACTTCTTTGGCGGTGCCTACTGTATGGAAGTGTATCTCGCCAAGGGAGCACTCCCTGGAACTCCAATTCTATGGCGTAGCGCTTGACTTCGTTTTGGTCGTTGGGGCGGTGGTTTCGGGCGGCTCGGAGGTGCCGAGGTCCCAGGCGCCAGAGGCTCTCTGCCAGAGGTAGGCGGTGGCGTTGGAGAGTGTGCTTCCAGGCTTGGCGTCGTCTACGATCCCTCTGTCATCTTCGTGCCGTCCGCCTCCTGAAGGACGGCTTGCTGGAGCCGGCGCCGGCGTCGCGGCGACGAGCGCGCGCGGCTACACAACGCGGCGGTGCTCGCCCGCTGCATGATCCGGCTGATTCAGCGCGCGGCTCGTCTCGTCCGCTGCAGGGCCTGCACGGACTCTGGCATGCCTCGACGGTCCGCTCCATGAACTTCGCTGGTCCAGCGCGCTGCTCCGATCGTCTTCTGCTTGATCTGCACTGGTCTGCGCGTAGCACCCGCCCGAGGCGCCTGGCACCTCGGGCACGGAAAACCTCACCCCCTGCTCCCTCTCCCATCGCACCCCCACCGACCGGGAGAGGGGGAACGGAGGGCCGGCCGTGCGTGCTAGCATCCTCTCATGAGAGCTCGTGTGTAGTTGTGACGTCCGTGGTGAGTTATCTTACGGCCAGGCCGAGCCGGGACGTCGTCGCGGCAGGCCACCAACAGACCTCGCTTGACTGGTGGGAGCACCGGCGGAAGGACTTCGATCTTGTGGCCTCACTTCTCGTCCTCAATGAATCTCGCCTCGGGGACCCGCTGGGAGATCCACAATGAAGAACGATCCAATTGTCGAGGAGCTGGATCGGCTCCGTGCTGAGCAGATGGAGAGCTATCACTTTGACTTCGAGGCTTTCTATCGGGATCTGAAGGAGCAGGAAAGGCTGTCGCCGCAGCCGATCCAGGCTCCGCAAGTGTCGTCGCCGACGGGTGCGCGAGTGGGCTCGGCGGGTCGTTATACGGCTCGGCGGTGAATCGCGGAGGGTCTGCGAGTGGTCCGCGGAGAGCCGAAGCTGGCGCCTGCTGGACGAAGGTTCCCACATCGAGGATCGATGCCTGGCGACGCCGCTGCCGGTGAAGGCTCTGCTCGATGCCGCATTGGTTCCCAGGGCGGTGGTCCGTGCCCTGGAGATCCGGGGCGAGCCGGCGATCCAGGAGCTGAAAGCGGCGGCGGAAGCCAGGGGAGAAGCCAGGGGCATCGCTGAGTCCATCCTCGATGTCTTGGAGGAGCGCGGGATTTCCGTGAGCTCGGCGCAACGGGAGGAGCTCTTGGGTTGTTCCGACATCGACCGCTCGAAACGGCGGTTGCGCCGGGCCGCCGTGGCCACTTCGGCCGCCGAGGTCACGGCAGTGAACTGAGCACCCTCCACCCGGCCTCCCTCCCACATGCACTCACGCCTTCCCGGGAGATGGGAGGCCCTCACCTCCGGCCCCTCTCCCGCGTTCGGGCCAGGTTCTTGGCGTTGACACCCGCTCATTCCGCAGTTGGAGTGACCCGTTCCCCGATTCCGGTCGCCCCATCCGCGGTTCGAGACACTCCATCCGAAGTTCGAGACACCCCATTCGAAGATAGAGACACTCCATTCGAGGTTCGAGCCACTCAAACCGAGGTTTGAGCCTCTCAATTCCAGGTTTGAGCCTCTCAATTCCAGGTTTGGGCCTCTCAATTCGAGGTTTGAGCTACTCAATTCCAGGTTGGGGTGTCTCAATTCGAGGTTGGGGTGTCTCAATTCGAGGTTGGGGTGTCTCAATTCGAGGTTCTAGTGTCTCAATTGGCGGCTGGAGCGTCTCAAACCGCCCTATTTACGGGTCGAGCGGCTCGAGAGCAGAGGCGCCCCCGGACATCACAACGTACCGCCATCAGGAACGGTCGCCACAGGCGCCTGTCGACCTTGGTCTCGGATTGCGGGATGCCGTCGAGGTTCGGCCTTGTCTGGTCGAACCTGCTCATGTCAGAATCTAGAAAAGCAACTCGTTAGTGCGCCAGAGGCCCCTTCCCCCCTGGAAGGGTCGGGAAGGGATCGAGGGGTTGCGGGGGGAGACGCCTTGAGAAGGTCTCGATCACTATCGCTGAGCCTGGTCTGCTTGCTGGCCGGCCTGTTGACAGCGCTTGCGCCCGCGGCGGCGGCGCCCCGCCCGGCGACCGCTCCAGGCGACAGTCCTGCAGCGGCCCTGCGCGGCAACGACCGCGTGACGCTGCCGGGGCACATCCATCCCCTCGCCCGGGCGGAGAACGACATCGGCCCGGCTGACCCGGACCTGCCCATGCGGCGCATCGTCCTGGCCCTGCGGCAGCGGTCCGGCGCCGAGGGCGAGCTGCGCAGGCTGCTCGCGGAGCAACAGAACCCCGCGTCGCCGAGCTATCACGCATGGCTGACCCCTGAAGAGTTCGGCCGGCGCTTCGGCCTGGCGAACGATCAGGTCGACGCGGTCGCCGACTGGATCCGGAGCCAGGGCTTCACCATCGACCAGATCGCGCGCGGGCGCGGCTGGATCGAGCTCAGCGGCACGGTAAGCCAGGTGGAGCAGGCCTTTCATACGACGATCCGCAACTTCAGCGTCGACGGGACGGTCCATCGCGCCAACTCCCTGGAGCCCTCCATCCCGCGTGCGCTTGCCCCCTTCGTCGCCGGGATCGCGTCGCTGCACGACTTCGTGCATGCGCCGCTCGCGCGGCGCTGGAAGAAGCTGACGCCGGCGGACCAGATCTCCGGCCAGAACGTCATGGGGCCCGGCGACTTCGCCACCATCTACAATGTCAACCCTCTCTATGCCGCCGGCCTCAAGGGCGCCGGCGTGAAGATCGCGATCCCCGGCCGCAGCGATCTCGTCCTCGCCGACGTTCAAGCCTTCCGCAGCTACTTCGGCCTGCCCGCGAACGATCCGGTGATCGTGCACAACGGACCGCCGCCGGGCGATCTCGGAGGCGGCGAGGAGGTCGAGGCGGATCTCGACGTGCAGTGGTCCGGCGCGGTGGCGCCGCAAGCGACGATCGACTTCGTGGTCTCGGCCACGTCCTTTCCGAACGACGGTTTCACGCTCTCGGCAGCCTTCATCGTCGACAACGCCCTGGCGCCGATCCTGAGCGCCAGCTTCTCGACCTGCGAGCTGATCGACACGGCGTCGAGCCTCGACTACTTCAATGCGCTGTGGGGCCAGGCCGCCGCCGAGGGGATCACCGTGCTGGTGGCCTCGGGCGACGTCGGAGCGCCGCAATGCTACGGGATGGCCTCGGTCTCCGGCCTCTGCTCGACGCCGTACAACGTCTGCGTCGGCGGCACCATGTTCGTCGACACGCCGGCCGCCTCCTGGTGGTCGCCCACTCCCGACCCCGTGACCAAGGCCTCCGCCCTGTCCTACATCCCGGAGGCGGTATGGAACGAACCCGGGTTCGGAGCGACCGGAGGCGGCGCGAGCGCGGTCTATCCCAAGCCCTGGTGGCAGGTGGCGCCCGGCGTTCCGGATGACGGCCACCGCGATCTCCCCGACGTGTCGCTGGCGGCGGCCGGCCACGACGGCCATCTCGTCTTCGTCGGCAACACCCCCTTCGTCGTGGGCGGCACCTCCGCCTCGGCCCCGTGCCTTGCCGGCTTGCTGGCCCTGATCGTCCAGAAGACGGGCAGCGCGCAGGGCAACGCCAACCCCACCCTCTACCGGCTGGGCAACGACCAGTACGCTCACGGCGGTGCCGCGGTGTTCCACGACATCACCTCCGGCGACAACACGTTCCTCGACGTGACCGGCTTCGCGAGCGGGCCGGGCTACGACCTGGCGAGCGGCCTGGGGTCGGTCGACGCCAGCGCACTGGCCGCGGCCTGGACCACGCAGGCGCAACCCGATTTCGCCTTGTCCCTGGACCGGGCCGACGTCGACATGCGGCCTGGCGACAGCTTCTCGCTGACCGTCGGGCTGAGCTCGTTCGGCGGCTTCCAGTCTCCGGTCTCGCTCTCGGTCGCCGGACTGCCGCCGGGTTTCACCGCCACTTTCAGCCAGCCGGTGCTCTCGGGCGCGGGCTCCTCGACGCTCCTGATCGCGTCCACACAATACGCCGCGACCGGGTGGGTCCCGCTCGAGCTGGTCGGTACCGGCGGCGGGATCACCCATTCGCTGCCGATTTACGTCCTGCTCTTTGCAGACTCCGTGACCGACGTCCGCTCTCTGCCCCAGCCGCAGGACGGATTTGTGATGGATCTCACGAACGGCCCTGATGGCGCGATCTGGTGCACCATCGTGGGGGTCAACGGAGCCGCCGACAGGATCGGCCGGATCACCATGGACGGCGCGCTGACGGAATTCCCGATGAACGGGTGCACGAACTTCCAGTGCTTCCCCATTCCCATCACTTCCGGTCCGGACGGCGCGCTCTGGTTCACCGAAGCCAACGGCTACAAGGTCGGCCGGATCACCACGTCCGGAGCGGTCAGCAAGCTCTCGCCCACGCCTGCCGCGCCCAACCAGCTTGGCGGCATCGCACCCGGTCCGGACGGCGCGCTCTGGTTCGTCGAGATCGGGCAGGCGCCAAGGGTGGGACGGGTCACCCCGGAAGGCGCCTTCTCGGTGTTCCCGCTGCCCGCATCCGACCAGCTCCCTGCCGGTTATTCCTTGTTCCCCAGCATCGCCGCCGGCGCGGATGGCGCGCTCTGGTTCACTCTTTACACGTCCAACAAGATCGGCCGCATCACTCCCGCGGGAGCCATCACCGAATTCTCCGTGCCGACTCCGGGAGGCGGCCCGGGAACGATCGTCGCCGGTCCCGACGGCGCGCTCTGGTTCAGCGAGGCGCAGCTGGGGAAGATCGGCCGCATCACGACCGCCGGAGCGATCTCCGAATTCCCCACCGGCATGCCCTACTTCTCTGGTGTCGGCGGCGGAATCGTCGATCTGATCGTCGGGCCCGACGGCAACCTGTGGTTCATCGCCGATCTCGCCAAGGGCGGGTTCGCCAGAAGCCTCCTGGGCCGCATGACGCTCGCCGGCCGCCTGAGCTGGTGGCTGTTCGGGGTGAGAGTCAACCTGCAAACGGGTCCGGACGGCAATCTGTGGTTCATCGACGGCTTCTCGGGAAGAATCGGCAGCGTGCCTTTTCCCACGCCGCCCACGGCCTTCTACACCGTGACGCCTTGCCGGGTGCTCGATACCCGTCTGCCGTCAGGGCCGCTCGGCGGGCCCACGCTGGCGGCCGGCGAGGTGCGGAGCCTGCCCCTGGGCGGCAACTGCGGCATTCCCAGCGACGCGGAAGCCGTGGTGGCCAACATCACGGTCGTCAACCCGAGCGCCCAAGGCGACTTCGAGCTCTCGCCCACAGGATCGTCCTTCCACACCTCCGCGCTCAATTTCCAGGCCGGGCAGACGCTCGCCAACAACGCCATCCTGGCGCTCTTCGGCAACGGGCATACCACGGTGCACCTCTCCTCGTTGGGCCACGCCGACCTCATCGTGGACGTGAGCGGCTACTTCCGTTGACGCCGGGCCTCGCTATCATGAAGCCATGAGCCAGTCCGCCGATTCTGCCCGACCCGCCGACGCGGCATCCCTCGGCACCGAAGCCGATGGGGAGCCATATGCTTGGGAAGGGGACGATGATCACGTCATCTTCTGGATGCTCAGCCTGACCCCCACCCAGCGCCTCGCCGCCCTTCAGGGATTTGTGGATAGCTTCATGGTGCTTCAGAAT
>Ga0075436_100002632_pt1 | contig 12343 bp, 12 predicted proteins | sample RhiMethybrSRZTD5_FD_75303 | JGI IMG/M metagenome (GOLD analysis project Ga0075436, IMG submission 75303) | Populus rhizosphere microbial communities from Tennessee, USA - Rhizosphere MetaG P. TD hybrid SRZTD5 | ecosystem: Host-associated > Plants > Roots > Rhizosphere > Soil | place: USA... | reverse complement strand
TCCCGGATTTCGGCGCTGCGCGCCTCCATCCGGGCTACAGACTTCGGAACCATCGTCCGGCCCCGATCATTGCTTTGGCATGGACGACGGGCCCACTATCCGGAGCCTGACGGCGCTGCGCGACGCGGAAGCCGCGTGCCGGCGCTGCGACCTCTATCGCCACGCAACGCAAGTGGTGCCGGGCGAAGGCCCGAAGCACGCCCAGGTCATGATGGTTGGCGAGCAGCCGGGCGACCAGGAGGACCGCCAGGGCCATCCGTTCGTCGGCCCGGCCGGGCGCATCCTCGACCGCGCCATCGTCGAGGCGGGCATCGACCGCAAGGAGGTGTTCGTCACCAATTCGGTCAAGCATTTCAAGTACGAGCAGCGCGGCAAGCGGCGGCTGCACAAGAAGCCGAATGCCTCGGAGATCGAGGCGTGCCGCTGGTGGCTCAAGCTCGAGCGAACGATCGTCAAGCCGCAGGTGATCGTCGCCATGGGCGCCACCGCGGCGCGCGGCGTGCTCGGGCGCACCATCACCATCGCGAAGGCACGCGGCGAGATCCTGTCCGACGAGGACGGGAGCCGCGTCGTCGTGACCATCCACCCGTCCTATGTGCTGCGCCAGCAGGACGACCAGTCGCGGGAGCGGGAGTACGAGGGCCTGGTCGCCGACCTGCGGCGCTGTGCGCGCCTCTTGAAAGAAGCAGCCTAGATCCAGGCCGAGGCGCCGCCGTCCACCGGCCAGGCGCAGCCGACCACGTAGCTCGCGCGCTCGGAGGCGAGAAAGGCGACCACGGCGGCGACTTCCGCAGGATCCGCGAGCCGGCCGAGCGGGAATTTCGCGCCACGCTCCTTCAAGACCTCGGCCACGGATTTTCCGCTCTGCGCCGCAGCCTTGCGGATCGCGTCTTCGAGGCGCTCGGTCAGGGTCGAGGTCGGGACGACCGCGTTGAGCAGGATGCCGTCGCGCGCGAGATCGTTCGCCATCGCCTTGGTGAGGTTGAGGATCGCGGCGTTGTTCATGCCGGTCGCGACCGCCTGCGGCTGCGGCTGGCGGGCCGCCGTGCCGGTGACATTAACAATGCGGCCCCATTTGCGCGCCCGCATCGGCGGGATCGCATGCCGCATGCAGCGCGCGAAGCCGTTGAGCTTCTTCTCGAAGCTCCTCCCCCAGGCCTCATCGCTCAGCGTATAGAGATCACCCGGGCTCACCAGGGCGGCATTATTCACCAGGATATCGAGGCGGCCGAATTCGTCGATGGTGCGCTCGATCATCTGGCGCACCGAATCATCGCACTCGATGTCCATCGGGATGCCGAGCACGCGGCCGTCGCGTTGCCCGAGCCTGCGGCAGGCCTCGGCGTTGCGCTTTTCGTCCTTGCTCGCGACCACCACGTGGGCGCCTTCCGCGAGCAGCTCGGCCGCGCAGGCGTAGCCGATGCCCTGGCTTGCGCCGGTGACGATCGCGACGCGATCCTTGAGGCCGAGATTCAAGCGTTCCTCCCGTCAACCACATCGTCATGCCCGCGCTTGTCGCGGGCATCCACGTCTTGCAACCATGGCAGAAAGTAAGACGTGGATGGCCGGGACAAGCCCGGCCATGACGAGCCCATCACCCTGTGTACTCCAGGATGTGCATGCCGTTGCCGGCACGATCGATGAGATAGAGCCGGCCGTGCTCGTCGGTTCCGATGTCGTTTGACTGCACCGCCTGCGAGCCCTCGCCGACCTCCGGCACGAAGCAGCCGACTTCCTTCGGGCGCAGCGGGTCGCTGACATCGACGGCGCGCAGGCCGGCGTTGAAATAGGTGAGGAACACGATGTTCGCCCACGGGCCCTCGCTGCGGATGTCTTCGAGGATATTGTGGGCGCCGAAGCGGCCGGGGCGATCGAAATACTTCTCGCGTTCGGGGAAGAAGGTGGCGACAGGAATCGGGTTCGTCTCCTTGCGGATATCGACAACCCACATGAACTGCGCGTCCCAGTACTTCTGCTTGGCGCGCGCCTCGTCGGTGCAGATGAGATAGGGCCGGTCGCCGACCGGCCACGCGGTATGGGTCGAGCCTGGGAACGGCGGCGACCATTGCAGGTGCCCGACCAGCTCCATCTTGGCGAGATCGGTGCAGTCGATGATCGCGATGCCGCCGCCCCAGAATGCCGCATACATGCGGTTGCCGCGGATCATCGGCGGACCATGCAGGGTGATCGCGTCTTCGTGCGGCATCGGGTCGCCGCCCTCGCCTTCGCCATCCGCCTTCTGCCACGGGAGCCCCCACACGCTGATCACATCGGGCTTGAGCGGGTTCTTCACGTCGAGGGTCCAGATCACGCGCTTGTTCCAGCCCGGTGCGTCGTTGGGCAGGAAGGCGAGCTGGCGCTTGTTGTCGACGCCGAAGCGGTGCGGGCCGGAGCCCGGCGTGTCATAGAAGCCGACTTCCTTCGGCTGATCCGGCTTGCTGATGTCGAAGATGAAGATGCCGGCACGCGCATTGCGGCCCTTGTCGCCGACGAGGCGCTCGGAGTTGACCCACAGGATGTGATCGCCGACCACGCGCAGCTTGTGGCAATGCACGCCCGGCGGGGCGCGGAACTCGTAGACCTTCTTGGGGTTCTTCGGGTCGCGCACATCGTGCGCCGTAAAACCTTCGGGCGCGTGGCCGCTCGAGGTGCCGACCGACCCCACATAGGCGTAGCCTTTGTGGACCTGCACGAGGCTGCCGCAGCCCCAGGCGGCCGACGGATCGTGTCCCAGCAGGCGGAAGCCTTTGATCTCCTGAGGGTAGCGCTCGGCCGTGGTCATCGGAGGTCCTCGTTCACGTCGCGACGACAGACCGGTCGTCTGCTTTCATCGACATCAAATCAGGGCTCTGTGCCGCGGACAATCCGGTTTGCCGCGGTGGCGCACGATCAAGGATCCTCAGAGCTTTTCGGCGAGGAAGCGGATCAGGCGCGGCGCGAGCACGGCGGAATAGCTCCCCGGCTCGTCGATCGGATCGCTCAGCCAGTAGTGCCCGGCGCCCGGCACGTAGCAGGTCCGGGTGAAGAAGCCGGCCTGCTTGAGGGCGTGCAGGAAGGCATCGCTGTGGCGGCGACGGTCCACCAGATCGTCTTCGGTCCCGCAGGCCAGCAGCACCGATGTCTGGTTGTTGGCATAGGTCGCGTAGCTGATCGGCGTCGCGTCGAAATAGAGCTGCCGGTTCTCCATCGGCGAGCAGCCGACGAAATTCTCGATGTTGTTGTCGCGCGGGCTCTCGAGGCGATAGCGTTCCCACATGTCGAAAAGATCATAGACGCCGTAGACGCCGATCAACGCCTTCACCTTGGCACTGACCTTTGCGTGCGGGTCGTCCGGATAGCCGTCCATGAAATGGCCCGCATTGGCGCCGAGCGCCGCGAGACTGGCGAGATGCGCGCCCGCCGAAGCGCCGAACAGGCCGATGCGCTCGGCATCGATCCGGTGCTGCGCCGCGTTGGCGCGCAGGAAGCGCACGCCCGCGACCACGTCGTGCACGGCGTGCGGAAAGGTTTTTGTGCCCTTCTTCGCCAGCCGGTAGCTGATCGTGAACAGGCCGTAGCCGCGCGCCGCCAGATAGGTCCCCCAATACTGGAACGAGTTGCGCGCGCCCTGCTGCCAGCCGCCGCCATGCACGGCGACGAGCGCCGGGAAAGGTCCGGCCCCTCTCGGAAGATAGAGGTCGCCCTGCAGCGCGACGCCATCATGGGTCGCATACGTCACGGCGGCGCGGAGTTCGTGCTCGGACGAGCCTGTCATTGTCATCGGTCGCTCGGTTGGGGGGATCGGGCGGAGAATGTCGCGTGAATATTACTGCGCGGCGTCACGGCAACACAATGTCGTCCGGATCGAGATGATCGAACGGGCCGGCGAACAGGGCCGGCCGCGCCTGCGCGAGGCGCTCGAGCGATTGCACGATGCCACGCCAGTGCGGCAATGACTCGTGCACCGCGGGCCGGGCGAGCTCGACGACCGGCCCTTCGATCGCGACCGCAGCGATTGCGCCCTCAGCCGCGCGCAGCGGAAAGGCGAGCGCGGCACGCTCGCGGGCGAACGGCGTCGCCTCGGCCGCAAAGCCCGCCTTGCGGATTTCGGCAAGCGCAGGCCCGCCCGGTGCGCGCCCGCCACGGCGGCGCATCCAGGCCGCATAACCTTCGGCGGCGTCCGGCGCCAGAAAGGCCAGGATGGCATGGCCGGCGCAGCCCTCGCCGAGCGGACGCACCGCGCCGAGCGGCGGCGAGCTGGTCACCTCGTTGGTGCCGGGCGCTGCCGCAATGCGCACGCCGTACCAGCCGAGGCGAACCGCGAGCGACACGGTCTCGCCGCTCGCGAAGGCGAGCTGGCGCAGATAGGGCGCGCAGACATCGCGGATGGGGAAGCGGATGAACAGGCTCTGCCGGAGCGCCGCGACGTTCTTGCCGAGCACGAATCTCGCAGAGGACTGGAAGCGGGACACGTAGCCGGCGCGCTCCAGCGCATCGAGCCCGCGAAAGGCCGTGGCAGGCGACAGTCCGAGCACGCGGCCGATCTCGGTCGGCCCGAGCGGACGTTCGGCGGCGCCGATCGTCTCGAGGATGCGCAGCGCGCGGCCGGCCGAGGCGCTCACGGGCCGCCCTCGATGATGACCGGAGCGGCCGGGATGTGGCGGCAGCGTTGTTGCAGCGGGTCGAGGATCGCACGCATCGGCGCGACCAGAGCGGTGATGCGCTCGGATCCGAACCGCTCGAGCGGGCCCCCGACCGTGATCAGAGCGTGCGGGCGGCCGGCCTCGTCGCGCAGCGGAAACGCGATATAGTTCGCGCCATACTGCTGCGGGTTGCGCCACATCATGAGCCCCTCGCGCCGGACTGCCGCAATGTCGTCCCAGACGTCTTGCGCGCTCGCGCCCGCCGTCTCGGGGAAGATCGCGTCGTAGCGCGTGAGCGGCGCAGCGCTCGCGAGGTAGTCGGCGATCTCGCGGTCGTCGAGACAGGCGAGCAGCGCGCGCGACATCTTGGTGCAGTGGAGCGGCACCGAGCGGCCGCGCTGGCTCGCGCTCACCCGGCGTCCGCGCGCCTCGATCCAGTCGACATTGACGCGGGCCCGGCCGACGACGATCGAGAGGAAGACGCTCTCGCCGGTGAGCGCGTGCAAGTCCTCGAGCGCCGGGCGACAGAGCGCGCGGATGTCGAACTCGTCCTCGTCGCCCGCCAGCATGAGCACGCGATAGCCGAGCTGGTAGCGCGCGCCGCTCGCGTCGCGCGTCACATAGCCGTCGCCGGCGAGCGTCGCGAGCGCGCGGTGGACCATGTTTTTGTTGGTGCCGAGGCGGCGGGCGAGCTCGGTCACCCCGAGGTTGCGCTCCGGACCCGCGAAAGCCGACAGCACCGCGAGCACGCGCTGCGCGGCTTGATTGCGATAGCGCGGCCCTGCGCTCGGAGGTGCCGCCGGCTTCGCCTTCGTTGACATGGGCGCCGTTTGGTTGTTCGATATTATAAAACGTGTTTCACATACTATAACAAGCCGCAAGGGATCGAAATGCCAAATCCTGCCGTCGCAGTGGCGCCGCGCGCCGGAGGGCTGCCCAAGGTGGGCGGGCTGCGCCTCGAGATGATCGACCGCGGCGAAGGCCGGCCGCTCCTGTTTCTCCATCCCGGCATCGGGATCGACGCCAACGCGCCGGTCCTCGACCGGCTCGCCGCCAAGGCACGGCTGATCGCGCCCTCGCATCCGGGCTTCGGCGCATCCGAGCTCGCGCCGTCCATGACCACGGTGGACGATCTCGCCTATTTCTATCTCGACCTGATGGACGAGTTCGATCTGCGCGAGACGATCGTGGTGGGTGTCGGGCTCGGCGCCTGGATCGCGGCTGCGATCGCGGTGAAATCGACCGCGCGGATGTCGCATCTCGTGATGGCGAACGCCATCGGGATCAAGGTCGGCGACCGGGAGACGCGCGACATCGTCGATGTCTTCGCGCTGCTCGAACCCGACTTCAACAAACTCGCCTATTTCGATCCGAAAGCGGGCGAGCGCGACTACAAGAGCCTGCCAGACGACGAGGTCACGGCTGCGGCGCGCAACCGCGAGTCGCTCGGGCGCTTCGCGTGGCAGCCCTACATGCACGATCCCAAGCTCAAGGGCCGTCTGCACCGCATCCGCATCCCCACTTTGTTTCTGTGGGGCATGCACGACCGCATCCTGTCGGAGGGGTATGGCCGCGCCTATTGCGCCGCGATCAGCGGCGCCCGCTTCGAGCCGATCGAGAACGCCGGCCACTTCCCGCACATCGAGCAGCCGCATTCGTTCGCCGACCGCGTTCTCGCATTCGCCGGCTTGTAACCGATCCCGGAGGTCACGCCATGCGCGTCTATCATTTCACCGAGCAGCCCTATCCGGCCGCGTGGGACCACCATCAGGGCTCGCTGCGGATCAACCTGCCCAACCGGCTGATGGACCCGAAGGTCGCCGGCGACCTGTTTCATCGCTACTACGACGAATGGCTGCTCGCCGACGAGCTCGGCTTCGACATCATGCTCAACGAGCATCATGCGACCGCGACCTGCATGTCGTCGGCCTGCATCGTCGGCCTGTCGATCCTGGCGCGCCAGACCAAGCGCGCGCGTCTGCTCGTGCTCGGCTATCCGCTCGGCCACCGGCCCGATCCGCTGCGCTGCGCCGAGGAGCTTGCCGCGGTGGACGTGATCTCGCGCGGCCGGCTCGACATGGGTTTCGTCAAGGGCGTCCCGTACGAGTTTCCGGTCTCCAACCAGAACGCAGTCGGCGTGATGGACCGCTTCTGGGACGCGCATGACTTCATCGTCAAGGCGATGTCGAGCCACGACGAGCCGTTCAACTGGGAATCCGAGTTCTTCCATTATCGGCACGTGAACCTGTGGCCGCGCCCCTATCAGCAGCCGCATCCGCCGGTGTGGTCGACGACCGGCAGCCCGGTCAATGCCCGCATCCTCGGCGAGCGGGGCTACGTGATGGCGACCCTCGGCACCGGCTATGCGACGCGGCCGCTCTACGACGAGTACCGCAAGGCCTATATGGCGAAATGGGGCAAGGCGCCGGCGGCCGACCGCTTCGCCTATCTGGGGCTGGTCGCGGTCGCAAACACCGAAGCGGAGGCGCGCCGCATCGGCAAGCTGGTCTCGGTCTATCTGCCGTCGAGCGCGATCGTCGCGCCGCAGTTCCGCAATCCGCCCGGCTATCTGTCGATCGAGGACAATATGCGCATCCTGCGCGGCAACCCACGCCCGCGCACCGGCACGAAGGACGGCCGCTTCATCGACATGCGCACTGCCGGCGTCCAGGAATTGATCGACGTCGGCATCCTGTTCTGCGGCACCCCCGACCAGGTCTACGACCAGATCGTCGAGTTCTGCGATTATTGCGGCGGCATGGGCAATCTCCTGATGATGGGCCATGCGGGCGCGATGTCGCACGAGGACACGGTGACGAACCTCACCTTGTTCTCCAAAGAGGTCATGCCGCGACTCAAGGCGTACAAGCAGCCGGTCGCCGAAATGGTGGCGGCATAGGGATCAGCGCGGGCGGGTTATTGATTGGCGCATGTCCTTATCGGCGAACCGGGTGGCCACCCCGGATCAAGTCCGGCGCAGGCCTTCGCCGGGACATGCGCTACTCGCGCGGCACCGCCGGACACAGGCTCAGGGCGGGATTCTCCAGGTTCGACCGGATCGGCCGGCACGGCGCCGCGGCGACCGTGAGCCCGAACTGCGCGAGCACGTCGTTGAGCTCGCCCTTATCGGGCTCGCCCACGCCGACGATGAAGGTCGGCCGGTCGCGGCTCGCCATCAGCGATCTCGCCTTCGCGACCAGCAGGTTCTTTTGCGATAGCTCGAGGAAATCGTTCTCGATGCCGATGAATCGGGCGCTCGGCTCGGCGAACGGGATGAAAAAGGCGACCGGCTGTCCGGTCGCCATGAGCACGAGGCTGTTCGTCGGCAAGGGCGGCACGCGCACGTCGATGGTGCGCTCGCCGAAACGGCCGCGGCCCCAGTCGGGATAGAGCGTCGTGCCGGCCAGGATGGCAACAACCGCAATCGCGCCGCCGATCTGCAGCGCTTGTGCGCGGATCGTCCATGTCAGGACGCCGACGATGACCACGCCGGTCAGCATTTCGAGCGTGACGCCATAGCGATAATTCCCGAACAGAAACGCCCAGGCGAGATACGAGAGGATCATGAAGATGATCACCGTCGTGAGGTCCCGCGTGTCCCCACGTCCCCGCCCCGCGGCCTTGCCGCCGCGCAGCCCCGCGAGCCCAATGACGACCGCTGCGATGATCGCCAGATAGGCGGCCGCACCCCGCCAATCCCGAAACGGCCTTTCCGTGACCAGATAGCTGTTGGTTTTGAGCCAATAGAACGGATAGGCGATCAACTGCCAAACGTCGCGCGCCTGGAATTCGCCCGCCGTGCCGGACTCCGGCTCGAACCAGGGCGAGTGGAAGATGTTGTTGAGCAATGGGAAGACCGGATTGCCGAAGTCGCGCCAGAGCGTGAGCAGGTGATGTCCGGCGAGCGCCAGGAAGCCGAACGCCGCGGCTGCGGCGAAGGTCGCGATGCCGGCGGCACTCCTGAGCCGAACCGCAGCGATGAGCGCAACGGCGGCCAGACCGGGCACGTAAACCGCCGCCGTGTATTTCAAGCCGAGACTGATTCCGGCTGACAGTCCCGGCCAGGCGAAGTCCTGCCAAATGCCGCCTTCGCTCGAGTCGGAGCCGATCCGAAGGAGTCCGTACAGCGCGCCGAGCACGAAGACCGAGCTGATGAGATCGTTGGAGGTCGTCCCGATCAGCGGGACGAAGCCCGCGCCCGAGAGCCCGATCGCCGCGGCCGCGGCCGGCAGCGCCAGGAGCGCCCGCCCGTCCGGGCAACGAATGACGTGGCGGCAGATCGCCACCACCAGCACCGCATTGATGCCGTGCACCGCGCCCATGATGAAGGCGATCGTGCGCGGCCATTCGTTGAGGATCGACGACGTCATCCCGTAGAACAGGAAGTCCGCCATCGGGTTGAGGAAGCTTTGATACTCCGCCGGCGCGACGTCGTGGAGGTAGCGGCCATGCAGATAGGCGTAAGGCGCGTAGAGATGATAGAAGCGCAGGTCCCAGTAATTGTCCGGCCCGAGGGCGACCGACAGAGCGCCTGCGGCCGCGCAGATCGCGAGCGCGTCGAGCACGGCGCGCCAGCCCGAGCGTTTGCTCACGCGCGCGACAGCAACAACGTCCTGCCACGCGGCGGGCCAGCGTGCCGGTGATCCCCGCCTCTTCCAGCCCGTAAGCGTTCCGCGGTTCTCCGCCGTCTTACGCCACCGCCTCTTTCACCTTCACCGGGAAATAGCGCGCGAGCCAGTCGAAGATGACGGTGCGCACGCGCGTATTGCTCTCTGCAAACATGAAGTGATCGGTCTCGGCAAAGAGATGCAGATCGGTCGGCTGCCCGGCGCGCTTGAAAAGCTCGACCGACTGCTCGGTCGGCGTCACTGAGTCGACCGATGAATGCAGGAGGAGCAGCGGCCGCGGCGCCATCTTGCCGACGACATCGTCGGCGCGGAAGTCGTACATGCTCTGCGCGGTATCGGCGGTGAACATCTGCACCGAGCCCGGCGCGAGATGTCCGCGCAGGTGCTCCGGAATGGGCACGATGTCGTAGCGCGGCACCCGCAGGGACGGCTCGCGCCTTCCCTTCTCCAGCATGGCGGTGAACTTCGCCCAGGCCTCCGGCGTGGTGTGCTGGCCGCGGAACTTGCGCTCGCCGTCGCCCCAGCCGCCCGAGGAGATGACGCCGGCGACGCGCGCGTCGACCCCACCCGTATAGACCGCGACCGCGGCGCCGAAGCTCGAGCCGATGACCGCGATGCGGTCCCCCTCGACGTTCGGGTGCTTGGCAAGGAAGGTGAGCGCGTCGCTCGTCGCCTGCACCTGATCGAGGCAGATGAGCCGGCCCTTCTCCCCTTCGCTCTCGCCGCATCCCGGCATGTCGAAGCGCAGCGTGACATAGCCGAGCTTCTCCAGCATGGCGCAGGGCTCGAGCACGTTGGTCGAATTCATGTTGCTGCCGAAGCCGTGCAGGACCATGAAGGCCGGCCGCCGCTCGGATGCCGCAACGCCTGCCGGGACGCGCACCGTGCCCGCGATGGCGAGCCCCTTTGACTTGAACGAGACTTTCTGGTCGGCCATGCCTATCCTCCACTCACGGTTCTATTTTGTCGGCCGCGGTGATACACCGCAAGCACCCCGCCAGGCTCCCGCTTCAGCCCCGCCCACCCCCAGGATTTCCCGATGAGCGACGTTCGCATCGGCCATGCCGATCTCTTGCGCTTCTTCACCTACATCTTCGTGGCCACGGGCATGCGCACCGACGACGCGGCCACCCTCGCCGAGGTGCTGGCCTGGGCCAATCTGCGCGGCGTCGACTCGCACGGCGCGATGCGGATCCCCGACTACCTGAAGCAGATCCGCCGCGGCGATTTCGATCCCAAGGCGCGGCCGCAGTTGCGGCCGCTGTTGCCGGCGACGTTCGTGCTCGACTGCGCGCGGGCGGCCGGGCCGGTCTGCATGCTGCAGGCGGCCGCGGAAGCGATCGCGCTGGCCGAGAAATTCGGGGTTGCGGTCGGCCTCGTCAGCGATACGGCGCATACCGGAGCGGTCGGCCGCTACGCGCAGTGGATCGCCGAGCGCGGATACGCCGCGCTCGTCATGGTGGCCGGGCCCCTCTTCATGGCCTACCACGGCGCCAAGGTCACCAGCCTCGCGACGAGCCCGATCGCGATCGGCATCCCGGGCCCAGACGGCGCCGATCCGCTGCTCCTCGACATGGCGACGAGCGTGACCGCCGCCGGCCGCATCCGCCAGGCGGCCGCTCAGGGACGGCCGATTCCCGAAGGCGCCGCGATCGATGCGGACGGCAAGCCGACGACCGACGCCGCCAAAGCCGCGACATTGCTGCCGCTCGGCGGAGCCAAGGGCTCGGGCCTGTCGCTGCTGTTCGAATGCCTCACCGGCGTCATGGCAGGCACGCCGATCATCACGGCGCTGGCGGGGCTCACGGCCGCGAAAGCGCCGATGCAGAACGCGATGGTGATCGTCTTCAACGTGGCGAACTTCCGACCGCTCGCCGAGTATCGGCGGGATATCGGGCTGCTGACGCAGGTCGTAAAAGGGCTGCCTCGTCGCGAGGGGTTCGACGAGCTCTTGCTGCCCGGTGAACGGGGCGGACGCGAAGCCGCATTGCGGCAGCGCAGCGGGATTCCCCTCCCCGCCAAGCTGTGGGGCGAGCTTCGCGACATCGCACAGGGGCTTGGCGTCTCCCCGCCGCACCCGCTGCCCTCCAATTGAGGCCTGCGAATAGGGCAAATCCACGACACTGTGGTGAGCGCTCCGGCCGACGCTTCATGCGGAGCACGACGGAGTGACGCAGCTTTCCAAAATTTTCCAGGCCGACGGAACTATCCCCTCCCTATATCCTTTTGCCTTTAGCGGCGCGACAGTGTCGTCGCCAGAACCCCGCTATGGCCGGGCATCCGCATACCGGGGGCGGCGCCGCGCTGTTGCGATCCCATAGGCCAGAACATCCGTCACGGTGTTCACTTCACAGGAGAGCTGCGCCATGTGCGACTACAGTCTGGAGCATCTCGCGAGCCGACCGGCGAAAGTCGGCGACAAGCTGGTCTCCACGAAGTTCAGCAATTCGATCACACGCGGGTTTGCGGCGGTCGGCGAGCCCAATGTGGCCGTCTGCCTCATGCCCGGCACCGAGATTGCTTTCGACGACGAGGTGACCTGCGTCCATGCGCTCGGGCTGCTGCCGAGCCGCCGCATCCCGGAGAGGGTCGCCCGTTTCCGTGAGATCAACCTGCAAAATCCGCATGACCACCACGACGCGTTGGAATTCCCGAGCGGTCAGGTCGTGCTGGTGACGCGTCTGTGCGAAGGCCAGACCGCAACCGTGTTGCAGCTGCCGGTCGATCGCGAAAAGGCGCCCGAGCACAAGACGGAGCAGCAACACCCACTGACCGTCTGAGCACGCCAACAGCGTCGCAAATACAAAGTCGCAAGTACGAAAGAGCCGCCGGGCGACCGGCGGCTTTTCGTATGGGGCGGGCGGTCGATCACCGCGCCATGCGGAAACGTCGTGCGCATGCTGTGCCGCGACGGCTTGACTCGGAGTTGGGCGCGGGACAGGTTCCGTCGCCGACCGAACACCAGCAATAAGCTCAGGAATAAAGCTCATGGCCAATCTGCGTCTGAATTTCGCCTGCGGCCCCTACGATCGCACGCAGGCGCTACGCGATGGCATGATCAAGCCCGAGGGCATCGAGCTCACCTATGTGACG
>Ga0075436_100002629_pt1 | contig 12348 bp, 6 predicted proteins | sample RhiMethybrSRZTD5_FD_75303 | JGI IMG/M metagenome (GOLD analysis project Ga0075436, IMG submission 75303) | Populus rhizosphere microbial communities from Tennessee, USA - Rhizosphere MetaG P. TD hybrid SRZTD5 | ecosystem: Host-associated > Plants > Roots > Rhizosphere > Soil | place: USA... | reverse complement strand
TTGTCCATCCGGTACGAATCGAGCGCCAGTCCGAAGATTTCGATCTGGCTCTTGGCGGCGGCCGTTTTCGCGTCGCCGACGTTGCGGAAGATGTTCGGCGCGACAACGGCCACCAGCGTGGCGATGATTGCCAGGACGACGAGCAGTTCGAGCAGCGTGAATCCGCGGCGTTGGGCGCTGGGCACTGGTGGCACTCGAGTCGATGTGGGCGAGCGAAGATGAGTGGCGTCGCCGGCGAAGCAGTCTTGATGCGGAGACGTTCCGAAACGGGCATGAGCAGTGCCACGAGCGGGCTCCTCTGATATCGCTCGTTCCCAACGACTTGACTCCGCAATCCGTGGGCACCATTGCAGCCAGCGATTGCAGCTGCTATAGCACTGCTATTGCAGCTCGAGGCAGATGGGTCGCAGACAGGAGCGGGTCACTTCAACGCAGCGGCCGTGGCCGAATCGCTCTTCGAGAGCGCGTTGTTAGGGCCTGTTCGGGGAGCATTTCAGCGGCGCTGTCGCCAACTCATCGAGCTACATCGAGCAGGCGAATGGCAGTACGGTGCTTTCTCGACGAGGTGGGAAGCCTGTCCATCGTCGTTCAGAGCAAGCTCTTGCGCGTGCTGGAGGCTGGCACTTTTCGCCCCGTCGGCGCGGCGACTGATCGTCGCAGCGACTTTCGCCTCGTCGCCACGACTAACGAGCCGATCATGGAATTGGTTCGTGTAGGGCGTTTCGCTGCGATCTGGCCTACCGCCTGAACGGAGCAGTTGTGAATGTGCCGCCGCTGCGCCTCCGGCGTGAGGACATTACGATTCTGGTGCGCCACTTCTCGAGCGGCCAGCTATAGCATCGCTACAGCAACGCAATAGCGGAGTGCGCTCGATCGTCAGCTTTCCGAAGTGGTAAATGGGCACCGCCTAACGAGATAGCAAAGTAACGAGGCTGGCCTCGCGCGTGCACTGAGTCGGGACGCTTTTATCGGAGCGTCTCATGCGACGGGTCGCAACCTGGTCTACGTTGACGGCACTTCTCATTGTCGTTGGGCCGTCGATCGGCACAGCGGCGCCGCCCGCTCACGACCCGTCGCGTCCCCACGTCCCACCGGCGACGGTGATCCCCCGGCCAATCGAGGCGGTCAAGGCACATTCCGATGGTCCGCGCATCCGCATCGAGCGCGTTCCGATTTCTTGCTCAACATCCCTGAGCGGAATTTCCCCATGTACGATTTCGCTCTCGGCCGTAACCAATAAGACCGGCCTGCAACAGGCGTTCAGCATAACGAACCTGAGCAATCTCGAGCAGCAAAGCTATTCTCTCAACTATACGAATACCGGCGCAGTGGTCTCGGATAGTGGCCCGTCGAGCGTCGTCATCAACGCGAATTCATCCAAACTCGTCACCGTCAAGTACGCCACAGGCAGTACGCCGGGAACAGGAACATTCACCTTGACAGTGGACGATGACGTCGGAGAGATGGCTGCAACCGCCACGGTTACGGTCACCAATCCGCCGCCTCCAACGCCGTTGGCCCGCGTGTCCGTGACGCCAGAGTATTCGACGCTCAACGCCGACCCGAGCGCATTGTCGTCCAAGACCTTCACAGTCACGAACACTGGCGTCGATACAAGCACAATCAAATACACGCGCACGTGCACAGGGACCGCCATCGGATCTGGCTGTACTCCGGCGTCCGACTCCGTGAGACTGGCGCCGGGTGCGTCGAGCAGTCCGAGCATCACGTTCACCGCATCTGCCACCGCAGGCACGGTTGGGAATTTGCTTTTGAAGGCTTGGAGCACGAGCGACACGACGGCGCGCGACAGTGGATCCGTTGCCGTCACTGTGGACCGGGACTCGACTACCGTTGATATCGCATCGGTCAATCCAGGCAGCACAGTCGAGCGAAGCCTCTGCCTTCACGTATCGGTAGCAACCGGGGTTAGCTACGAATGCGGCGATCTACGTGTAGCCTATGCCCTACCGACTACTGTGACGCTGACAAACACTCGGACGCCGGCGCTGCTCTACAACAGCCGCTTTGCCGCACCCCATATCGTCATTGCGGCGAACGTGACGTTGCCGGACTCGCGGATTCCGGACTCGGTATCCGGTCGAGTGCTCGACAGTGCCGGTGTCAAGATCGACTCCGCCAAATGGGCTGGATCCAATTGGACGAGTTCGAGCACGCGGCGCATCGCCCTCATCTTCGACCCGATTTCCACGCGGAACTATCAAACCGGCGTGCAGCGGTACTCACTCGAAGTCACTCGCGTGTACTCGGGAGTTGCCTCGCGCGACACGGTGTCCGGTGAATTCTTCGTCGTGCGACGGGACCACAGCCAGTTCGGGCCCGGCTGGTGGCTCGCGGGGTTGGAGCGGCTGTATCTCAACCCGGGCCTGAGCACAATGTACTGGGTGGGCGGAGACGGAAGTACGCGGAAATATGTTAAGTCGGTGACCAATCCGAATGCATGGGGAGCTGCAAACGTCGACCGGCCCGATACAGTTAGGCGGGTCGGCGGGCGATTTGTGGAGTACTTGCCCCACGGGCTCAAGGTGCAGTTCGATACCGTGTATGGCTGCCACATGGAGACGGTGAATCGCCTTGGCCAGACTACAGCATTCGCCTATGCCGATGCGAGCTGCGGCCGGCTGAGCACCATCACTCTGGCGCCGTCGGCAGCAAGCAAGGTTTACACGTTCTCGTACACGAACATCGGCGGCAACTGGAGGTTGGCTCGTGTCGACGCACCGACGATTTCCGGCCAGGCTCGCTTCGACTCGATCACGTACAACGCGAACGATCAGGTCGCTCGCATTCGAGATGTCTACGGTGATACGCTCGCGTTTCGCTACCGCGCTTCATACGATCCGCGCGCGACGCAGATCATCGATCAGCGAGGCGATTCACTCAATTTCGCGTACTATTCCAACACGCCGAGCCCGCTGACCCAGGCGACGATCCCCCTTGCCGCGGGCAGCAACGCAGTGACGACCTTCACGCCGCTCGAAACGCGCGGACTGCAGGGCACTGCGCCGGTAACACTCGAGCAGTCGTACGCGAAGGTCGATGGTCCGCGCACGGACGTAGGCGACACGACGCTGTTCTGGTTCACTGCGTTAGGTGCGCCTAACCGTATCCGCGACGCGCTCGGCGACGAGACACTCATCACGTACGGCAGTACGACGTTCCCCGGCGCTGCCACCCGTGTGCGACAACCGAATGGGCAGATACTGGCGGCCACCTACGACAGTCTCGGCCACGTCAAATCGGTCACGGATTCGTCCACGTTCAGGCCGAGTCCACTCACGTATGCGACGACATCGTTCACATGGGACCCATCCTGGGATTTCGTGACGCGCACGATTTATCCCGAGGGAGATTCGAGCACTGCGACATACGACGCGACGAACGGCAACGCGCTGACGGAGAAGGACGGCGCCGGCCATCAAGTCACGTTCGCATACTACACGACGGGTACCGCGACCGCGTTACTCAGGACCGTGCAGTACGCGAGTGGCGCTAAGGATTCCTTGATGTACGACAGCCAGCTCGGGAACGTGTCGCGCACGATTTCGGCGGCAGGCATGGCGATTGGCTACGCGCGCAACGATGTCGGCGAAGTCGTTGCGGACACGGCGCCAAGCGACTCCACGACAGGATTACACATCACGCGCGATCTGCTCGATCTCCTCGGGCGGGACACTCTCACGTTGGACACTGCTGGTTCCCAAGTATTGCATGTGCGTCAGCATTTCGATCGTGCCGGCAACCTCGACACGCTATGGAAGTGGAGCACGCCCGATCCGAATAGCATCGGGACCGAAAAGCAGGCGTTCGTCTATGACCGGGATGGCCGGAAGACGACCGAGACGCTCATCGGCTACCAGCCAATCACATGGACCTATGACGCCGCCGGGAACATTACGGGTGGCGGCCGGCGTCCGACGACGAATACGTACGATGCACTCAACCGGCGGGTGATGGCGATCGGTAGCGAAACCGCGACGTACGGCTATGACGCGGTGGGTCACATGCTGTTCGCCAACAATCCGTACGCCCGAGTCAGCCGCAGGTATAACGCGAGCGGCACGCTTGCAGCAGACACGCTCCGCATTGCCACCGCCGACTCCATGTTAGGCAACTTCTCGACCCATATCTATGGCATCCGCAACGGATACGATCTCGATGGTCGGCGCATCTGGATCAAGTATCCGGGCACATTGGCGACAGCCGGGAGTGACAGCGCTGCGTACAGCTATGACCGACAGACGGGAATGCTCGATAGCGTCCGCGACGTGTTCGGCAATGTATTTCGGTATCAGTACGACGTGGATGGCCGGCTCAGCCGCCTCACGAGCTTTGCCCAACGGGCGGACAGCGTTTGGGAGACCGATGCATACGATCTCGATTCTCGGCTGGTGCGCCGCGTGCAGAAGGCCGGCACCTTCACGCTCCATTCGGATAGCCTCCACTACGACCGGGCGGGCAAGGCCATCGCCAACGTCACTGGCGGCGACTCGGTGGCGTTCTCGAGCATGGGCGCGCTGCGCCACGCCGAATACGCAAACCAGTCAGGGGCGGAGCAGATTGCCGATGATGCGTTAGGCAACCACACGTCAATGTGGGTGCCGGCCAGCTCCTATCAGAATCACGTGTACAGCTACCTCCCTGGCTCGGACCGGATGAGCCTCGCGGTACAGCCGGCGGTGGCGACCGATACATCGTACTATTACGCCGATAGCTTCGACGGCGCCATCGGCGAGGAGCTCGACGTGCACGTGTACGCATATGACGGCGACTCGAGTGGGTTCAAGTCGCTCCACGGCCGCGAAGAGCATGACGTGGTCAACGCCTACAATGTCCAGCAGCAGCTCATTCGCAGCCATTTCACGCTAGACACTGTAGCATTCAACCCGCCTCTCAACTATAAGCCGTACAACCGCGTGGAGTATTACCGGTACGATGCGCTAGGCAGGCGGGTCTTTCAGCGGATGGTGCTCGACACCGGCGCCATTTGCCAGCACGACGATGTGAACTCCGGTTGCAAGGACCAGTTGATGCGCACGGTGTGGGATGGCGACCAGATCCTGTACGAGATTCGGGCACCGGGCGACACCACGAGCACGGATCAGGAGAACGACGATTTCGCGGGGGCGCTGTACGGCAACGTCGGTTATACAGAGGGGCTCGGGTTGGACCAGCCGCTCGATCTGTTCAAGGGAACGAGCGTCGTAGCCCCGTTCGCCAACTGGCGGGGGCAATACGACGTCGGCACGTGCCCAACGACCGTATGTAGCGGATCGACGATTGTCTTCCCCGCGGCTCAGGGCTCGTCGTACGGTGACTATCTCATTCAACCGCCAACGTCATGGTGGGGCAGCATCATTACGGGCTCCCAGGATGGCTCGGGATATCAATACAGGCGAAACCGCTATTATGACCCAAAGACAGGTCGCTTCACGCAGGAGGACCCCATAGGACTCGCGGGCGGGATAAATGCCTACGGGTTCGCCGCTGGTGACCCTGTTAACTTGAGCGATCCGTTCGGGCTATGCCCAGTGCCAGGAAACTGCACACAGTCTGATGTTGGGCCAAACGAAGACGAGGTCCCCAAGCTCCTCTCTCGCGCAAAATACGGCTGGCATTCTTTCTGGGTCGGTGAAGAATGCGGCATCGGGCACGGCTGCCCTCAAGCGCCGACCAGCGACTATGAACATTTCCATAACGGCTTTATGCTGGGTGCGGCCGTCGCTAGCTTCAATCCGATCAGTGGATCATTCAATTCATTCCCTGATCCTGCCCCGACACCACTTTCCAGCAAGCAGGCGACGGATCTGGCCAATTACCTTGGGTATGATAAGCGCGTGAAGGATGCTCCGTTCAACTCTCATGGCCAGCCGGTGTTTACGAACGGAAAGAACTACATCACTCCGGATGTTGATGCGCACAAGGGCGGTGTTTGGAAGATGGTCGACCGAAAAGGAAATCGAATCGGAACCTATGACGCACTTCTTACTAATCGTATCGCGCGGTAACCGCGCACGCTGAAAATTGTGTTCTCCATAGAATTCGACATTTACCGTGAAGGTGCCGCGGCATCTCCGCCCGACACGTGCGGCGGGACCATCACAATCGGTGGGTTCCAAGAACGGTTTATCAGCTTACTCTCGTATTGGAGCAGAGCCGACTACAAGAAACAGTGGAGGGAGGCGGTTTCTCGGATTGTGGGGGACGGTGGCAATTCCTGCCTCATCACGTCTATAGCGGACCCCACTGTGTCGCATCTGCTCTTCTGGTGGCCGCTGTATCGAGAAGGCGAAATCGTTCATGTGCACAGCGGCATTCTATTCTTCGATCAACTTGATCAATCGTTCGATCCGAGGAACCCTTACCGATCGGTTCCTCCTCGGCAGCAGATAAGCGACGACGGCGAACGTATCTCGTCGTGGCAAGCGACGGTAGCGGACTTTGCCCGGTATCTCATCGCCTAACTAAGTGACTTTGGGCCTCGGTAGTCACCCAAAGCTGGCCACCGATGGACACCTGAAGCCGGCCACCACAGCTAGCCCGGCGCCGTGAGCTCTTGCGGTTAATCTATTGGCTTTGGTACGATGGACATGTGCCACGTAACTGCAGACATCACGACTCTCCTCTACCTCGGTGGACACCCAAAACCGGCCGCTGATGGACACATGAAAACCGGCCACCAGCGCTAGCCAGTCCCTCGATCTGGCGATCCAACTCGGCGCGGCGCGCAAGCTTGTACTCCAAGAGCGCGCGATATTTCATCGAAGGCCACCGCGTCGCCGCCGCTCAAGGCGCCCGATCGCCGCACCTCGGCTAAGCACGCCCGGTGCCAGAGCGACACTCGACAGCCTTCATGAGCAAGAGCTGCAAAAACAAGCAAGTCGGCCGATCGTCCGATTTGACGACATCTTCGCACTCTACCACAGCTACACGGCTTGGCTTGAGCGCGACGGGCAGGAATGGAAGCAAGCAAGCGCCGAGGAGGCCGAAGCGTCGATATCCAGAGCAGCAGCGGGGGGCCTCGTCCACTGACCAGGGCAATTCCGAGTGCACCGTGGAAGCGAACGATGCGCGCCGCAAAGTGCTTGCGAGCATGGGCCTCACCGAGGTGGATGTCGACGGGTACTCGGCGTTAGGCACCCTCTGGGCCTCCGATCGCCAGAACACGCACCTCCTTCCAAATGCGATACCTTGTGGTTCACGGTGCGTGCCCATTGCGCCCTACATCTGACGGAGCCACAATACCGAGTCGCTTCATACGTCGATACACGGTGATCGGATGCAAGGCCAATTGGTGCGCCGCGCGCGTACGATTCCACCCTGCACGCTCAAGCACGCGGCGCAACACATCTCGGTCGTCGACGTTGCTATGGCCATCGACAGAGTCGATCCGCCCCTCCCCGGCGACAGCTCGAATGGTCTCGGCATCAACGACCGAAGCTTCCGCGAGCAGCGCCGCGCGCTCCACGACGTGCATGAGCTCTCGTACGTTGCCTAACCACGGTTGATCCTGCAGTAACCGTATCGCCGCCGGCGAAAATCGAAGCGGCGTTCCGTGCGTCGGTTTGCTCTGAGCTGCGAAGTGCTCGACGAGAAACGGCACGTCCTCCGCCCGCTCACTCAGCGGAGGCACCTCGATCACCAGGCCCCCGAAGCGGTAGGCAAGATCGCGACGGAAACGTCCAGCCTCCACCAATTGGCGAATCGACTCGTTCGTCGCCGCCACCAGGCGAAAGTCACTGCGTTGGTCGGCACGCGCACCCAGTGGCCGGTATACCCCCTGATCGAGAGCTCGCAGCAGTTTGCATTGTAGGTCCAACGGAAGCGATCCCACCTCGTCCATGAAGCACGTACCCCCGTGCGCTTCGGCCAGGAAGCCTGGAATGCCCGCACCCGCACCACTGAACGCGCCTTTGACGTGCCCGAACACCATGCTCTCGAAGAGTGTTTCGCTGATCGCCGCCACGTTGAACGGCGCAAACTTCCCGGTCCGCTTGCTCGCGATGTGCAAAGCACGCGCGACGAGCTCCTTTCCCGAACCAGTTGGGCCTTGAATGAGCACCGGAAGGCGCGATGGGCCGACAGCGACAATTCGCGCGCGTAGCTGCCGCATTGCCGCCGACTCTCCGATCAGAAGTTTCTGAATCTCGAAATCGCTCACGTGTTACCTGCCTCTCTGAGTGTTCGCCACGTTAGGCCGCCACGACACACAGTACCTCGTCGACTGTGGTCAGACCCGCTGCGGCCTTGTCCCATCCGTCATGGGTCATCGGACGCCACGCCGTCCGCAACGCGAGGTCGTGGAGTTGGGCCTGAGATCCGCCATGTGTAATGACCTCTCGCATGGCGTCGGATACGACCACCAGCTCAAACACACCGAGGCGGCCCTGATACCCGGTTCCGCGACAAGCCGTGCAGCCCACCCCGCGTACCAGCTGCACGCTTCCCAGCTCTGGCCGCATCGCGAGATATCGCTTCGCGTCGACGTCCTCGATCGGCGCGTAACACTCGGCACACACTCGCCGCACGAGGCGCTGCGCCATGACCGCATCCACTGTCGCCGCGACGAGGTACGCGGGCACGCCGAGATCGATGAGTCGCGGAATGGCGCCTAACGCATCGTTCGTGTGGAGCGTCGAGAACACCAGGTGGCCCGTCATCGCCGCCTGCACTGCGAGCGACGCGGTTTCGCCGTCGCGCATCTCGCCAACCATGATAACGTCCGGGTCCTGGCGAAGAATCGAGCGAAGCGCCGCGGCGAACGTCACGCCCGCCTGCGCGTGCACCGGCACCTGCGTGATGCCCGGCAATTGGTATTCGATCGGATCCTCGATGGTGATGATTTTCTCCGCAGCCGCTTCGCGCAGGCCGAGTGCGGCGTACAGCGTAGTCGTCTTGCCCGAGCCGGTCGGGCCGGTGACGAGCACCATGCCGTGCGGTTTCTTGGCGAGCACCCTGACCTGTTCGAGAATCGCGGCCGGCATACCCAGGGTGTCGAGACCCACCGGACGTCCACCTCGGTCGAGGACGCGAAGCACGACGCTTTCGCCATGAAGGGTCGGTACGGTCGAAACGCGCACGTCCAGCTCGCGATCGGAGAGACGCACGCGTATGCGACCGTCTTGCGGCCGGCGTCGCTCCGCGATGTCCAGGTCCGCCATCAATTTCAGGCGAGAGAGTATCGCGGTCTCGAGACCAGCCGGTGCCGCCGGCGCGGGCAGCAGGATTCCGTCTAACCGAAATCGCACGACGAGGCCGCCGCGTATCGCTTCGAGGTGGATGTCGCTCGCGCCGGCGCGAACGGCTTCACCAATGAGGAAGTTCACGTACGCCGCAACAGGCGCCGAGTTCGCGACGTCGCGGACGTCCGCGACGAGCGCCTCGTCATCCTGATCTGCGGAGCTGACAGTAAGCGCGGATTCAGTGCCGGACGTGAGGCGCGCGATCAGTCGTTCGATTTCTTCGCGCGGCGTGGCCTCCGCAACGATCGGCCTGCGATAGGCGAGGCCGAGGTCGTCGAGCGCTTCGGGAACCAGCGCGTCGGGTGCGACGGCGACGACTAACGCACCGTCGTCGGTAATCTCGGTTGGACACACCCGATGGTGCAGCAGATACTCTCGCGATACGCCACCGGCGAGCACGACGACATCGCGGCTTTCGCTTCCGACGATGGACATGGAGCGACCTCGCTCGGCGCGCCCACGGCGTCAACCTTCATCGGTGACCCCGGCGTGTCGCGCGCATCGGAGGGGCAGCGTACGACGTCCCAACGGTGACGGCAAGCACGCAACGTGACTGCGATCGCACGTTTCGTGACTCGTTCCGCAGACGCGTTGCGGCGGACGGGTCGCTTCGTTACCGAATCATGTCATTGCCGGTGTCGAGCAGTGTTGCCGTTAGTACAGCGCCGGGGAGTGATACTGGCCGTTGACCAAACATCTCGACCACCGCGCGCTCGGCCAGCTTGGCGACGCCCAGCCGCCTGATCTGTGACGGCCTTTGCTTTGTGCGGCGAACGAAGAGATTGGCGAGCGAACCCGGGGAACCGAGTCCGAGGTCTCTGGCGATCACCGCGAGGCTGCAACGCGCCAGTTCCATGCGTGCTGTCGCCCGCAGCACGAGGATCCAGGAGATGAGATGGTTGGGCGGACAGATGCCGCGGGCCTTACACAGGCGTGCGAACGTTTCACGGCGCATGTTGCCGACGCTCGCGAGAGACCGCACGTCGGGCCGCGCGGAACCGTTGTGTCCGGCACACCAGTCGACGAATGGGCGAATCCACGCCGGCGCACGGTACGACACGAGCCGGCGGACCTGCATGTCGGCCACGTGCCCGAACGACGGAGCGATCAGCCGGCGCCTCGTCATGGAGATCGACTCGCTCTGGACGAGAACGAGGTCGGAGAGATCGAGATGTCGCAATGACGCCAACGCGCGCATGTCAGCGCCATCGACACGACACGAGACGACGAGACGCGTTACCGGAAAGCGTTCGATCGTTTCTTGAACCGTTAGGCTGACGGTCGCATCGGCGGCCTCACGAATCCCGAGCACGATGAGGTCTGGTTCCTGCTGGTGCAGGGCCCGGACGAGCTCGCCTCTATCGCGAGCGAAAACCAGATCGGCGTAGCCGGTGAGGGCCGTTCTGACATGAGACGACGCCTGAGCGTCTCCGATCATCGCGAGGATGCGGAGCATATGAAGGTTCCTTATGGCCTAACGCTCTGCTGACGCGTGGCGCGGAAGGTTGCCGGCCGAGGACGGCGAAGTCGCGGGGAGGACTATTCTACTTCGCCTGACTCGGTTGCGGAACCACGCACCGGCTCGGCTGCCGAGGAGCTCGCTCTCAGCGGTCGAGCCAGCGGTCGGCCGATGTCGTTAGCACCTTTTCGACGCCGATGCCGCCCTCTCCAACGAGAAGGGTGCGTACAGGCCTCCACGCGGCAGCGAAGGCCGAGAGACCTGGAGTCGAGATCGCTCCACGTCGCGTCTTCACTTGGAGCGCCGCGTATCGCGGCCCGGCACGCAGAACGAAGTCCACCTCGTGGTTTCGCTCGCGCCAGTACTGTACCTCGAAGCCGCTCACCGATGCGGCGTTGATGAGATGCGAACCCACGGCCGATTCGGTGAGGCGCCCCCACTGTTCGGGGTCGGCGCGCGCATCCTCGAAGGTCAGACCGGACTGCGCCGTCATGAGAGCGGTGTTGAAGACCTGTAGCTTCGGGCTCGAGTTCCGGCTGCGCGCCGCATCGCCGGCGAACTTTTGAAGCCCGGCCACCATGCCAGCGCCGGCCAGCAGGTCGAGGTAGTGCGCGAGCGTGGTCGCGTTTCCTGCATCCTGGAGCTGCCCGAGCATTTTCGTGTACGACAATATCTGACCCGAATAGCGGCATGCCAGCTCGAACAGCCGGCGGAGCAGCGAGGGCTTGTCGACCCGCGTGAGCAGGAGCACGTCGCGCGAAATGGTCGTTTCAATGAGCGAGTCGAGGATGTAGCTGCGCCACCTGGCTGGCTCGGTGATGAGCGGCGCGGCGCCGGGATAGCCGCCATAGTAGATGAACTCGTCGACCGACCAGCCGAACGCCGTGCGCATTTCGGCGTACGACCAGTGTGGCAGGCGCAGCACTTCGAATCGACCAGCCAGGCTCTCGGTTAGGCCTTTGTAGATGAGGAGCGGCGCGGAGCCAAGCAGTACGACTTTGAGCGGCGTGCGGTGCCGGGCGTCGTCATCCCAGAGCAACTTGACCGTCTCGGACCAGTCGGCGACCTTCTGAATCTCGTCCACGACCAGAACGGCGCCGCGCGGCCGCGCATCGCGCGCCGCGTCGCGGGCCGTCTGCCATTCGCGAACCAGCCATTCGCGATCGCGGAGCGCAGGCACGTCGGCGCTCGCAGAGATGACGGGTGTGCGGAGCCGGCTCACGACCTGTTGGACGAGCGTGCTCTTTCCGACCTGCCGGGCGCCGGCCACGATCTGAATGTGGCGCCGGGGTTCACGGAACCGGGCCGCGAGGACCGCGGCCTGCGGACGCGTATAGGCTATTCTGCTCATGGTGTTGAGCAAAAATACTCAACATATTGAGTAAAATGCAAGAGCCCACGGCAATCCGATTCCCGCAACATGGAATCGACTCTGTGGGGACCAGCCGAACCCGCTCGGCAGTTCAATCAGCTGGTCAACTCACGCCGGCCTGACCCACCATGCAACGCGTTGATTACCGCCGCGTTGAATCGATGCTAAGCCATTGACGGATCGGCGCAATGTTGCCGTGAGCTCCATTGCCCCACGCCCTCCGCCGAGCGTAATCTATGGCCATGGTCCAGTCG
>Ga0075436_100002625_pt1 | contig 12355 bp, 11 predicted proteins | sample RhiMethybrSRZTD5_FD_75303 | JGI IMG/M metagenome (GOLD analysis project Ga0075436, IMG submission 75303) | Populus rhizosphere microbial communities from Tennessee, USA - Rhizosphere MetaG P. TD hybrid SRZTD5 | ecosystem: Host-associated > Plants > Roots > Rhizosphere > Soil | place: USA... | reverse complement strand
GCGCTCGCGCGGGGCAATGGCAGTCGCATCTTCCCTCACGGAGCTCTCTTGAACCGGGAAAGTCCCCGAACCGCGCTGGTCGTCGCTGTTGTGGATGTGTCTTTGTGCACGAGCATAACGCGCGCGATACGTGAAACCTGCGGCGCGGATGCCGATATCCTCTTCGCGTGCGCTGGGGAAGCGGGGGATTTCATCGCGCTTCGAGATGCATTTTCACGTGCGCGCTTCGTGTTCGCGCCGCCTGGAACGAGCGCAGAACGATTGAGGGTAATGGCGCTGCGCCAAGTGGACGCGGACATCATCAGATTCATTACCGCAGACGCAAGTCTCGAGACGGGTGGGATATCGGCAGCCGCGCCGATGTCCTCCTCCGCTATCTCGGTAGTGGTCGCGATGCGTAACGCAGCGGGCACGATACGCGGCACTCTGGGCTCTCTGCTGGAGAGCGATTTACCACGATCGAGTCTCGAAATTGTCGCTGTGGATGACTGCAGCACTGACGGTTCCGGTGACATCGCGGCGCGTTTCGTCGATGCCCTCGTCCGTCTGCGCGGTCGTCCTTTCGGACCGGCGTATTGCAGGAATCGCGGAGTTGAAGTCTCTCACGGCGAGCAGATCGTGTTGCTCGACGCTGATACGACCCTAAATCCCGATACGCTCAGCTCGCTACTCGTGATCGCCGGGAAAAACCCACAGCTCGGGGGTGTCTCCGCTGCACATGACACCTTCGGGGGCGCGGCGAACCTGGTATCGCAGTACTGGAATCTCCTTCTGAGGTTTGGGGAGCACCACCACGGCGGGCTCGGCAGTTATCTCGGCGACGGCTGCAGCATTGTGCGGCGCGAGGCAATTGTCGCTGCCGGACTTTACGACGAATGGCGTTTCACTACGCCTAGCCTTGAGGGGATCGAGCTCGGCGGCCAGCTTCGAGAAGCAGGATTCCAAACCCTTCTCGACGCTTCAGTAAGTGTCAGGACGTTGAGACGGTGGAGCGTTAGGTCGGCGTGCTCGGAAGCCTGGAAACGAAGCATCAAGCTGGCGCGCTCGGTAGGGTACCAGTCGGTGCGACGAACGGCACCGGCGGAGATCGTTTTAACGCTTAGCCGCGCCGCAATTCCCTCGATCGCGATGCTATGTACGCTTGGGTTGTCAGCCTCGCTGCTCAATCACTCCAACTGGATAGCTCCGGTTATTGGAGCAGTAGTCGGAGTGTTGATTGGGAACTTCAAGGTGCTCCGATTCTTTGCTCGAGTTCGCGGACTGCCGTTCGCCATCGCAGTGGCTCCCGTCCATTTCGCTCTGGAGGTAATCAGCGCACTGGGTCTGTGCGTGGGCTGGATGTTGCGTGATGCGCTCGGCGACAGCCGGCCGGACGCGACCGTGCAAGCCTACCGTGAAGTCGGAGTGAATAGATGGCCGCCGGTGCCGAAGCCGCGGCCGGTGGTCGGCGCAGTTTCAGGCTGAGTCTAGAGACCGCGTCCGAACAACATCACGGGGACTGTGCGCGCCATGATGCGCAGGTCTTCTCCAACTCCGCGCCGCTCGAGGTATTCGAGGTCGTAGCGCACCTTTTCACGAACGTCATCGACGCACGAGTCGTACGCCTGATTTATCTGGGCCCAGCCAGTGATGCCGGGCTTCGCGCGCTGCCGCAGCGGATACTCCTCGATGTCGTCGCAGAGTCGTGAAAAAATGACCGGCCGCTCCGGACGCGGGCCGACGATGTTCATGTCGCCGCGGATGACGTTGATCAGTTGTGGCAACTCGTCGATGCGGCACTTTCTCATCAGCCTACCGATCGGAGTTACCCGCGGATCGTTCTTGGTCGCCCACACCGCCCCAGTCCGCGACTCCGCGTCTACGTACATCGAGCGAAATTTGTAAATGAGGAAAGGAAGTCCGCCAAGATCTCTGCTGCGGCGATCGTAGGAATGGCCAGCCCGTCCGCGCCGGCGATCGAGTCCGACTCTCGTCTGCGCGTAGAAGATCGGGCCCGGGGATGTCACCTTCACGAGAATGGCGAACAAGAGCATCACCGGAGAAGCAATGGCAAGCGCGGTAGAGGCGATCACGACGTTGAGCGCTCTTTCAGTCTTGTGCGACTGCCTTTGCGTCGCGCGCGGCTGTGAGTGGTCGCTCGAGCGCCTCTCCGAATACCTGGGAATCTGCCGGACGATCTCGACGGAAGTCACGTGAGTTGCGCTCTAGCGGTGGTGAAGGGCAACGAAGATCGCGGCCAGGCTGGCGATGGCGCCGACAAACGGCATCAGGGAACCGTTGAGCAAATCACGGCTGCGTCCGACCACAATCTGATCACCCGCGGTGAGTCCGAACTGATCGAGGGTCTGCCCGTTGGAGAGCGCTGCTATCAGATCTTTCCCGGATCGGATATGCTGTTGCCCGCGTAGCACCGTCGACCGATCCATATCAGCCGTGCCGGTTGGCCCGCCGGCCTGCATGATCGCTTCACCGATTGCGACGTCGGACGGAAGCGCAAAATAACCCGGGCGGGCAACTTCGCCGAGGACTGCAATGCGAGTGAGAGGTACGACTTCGACCTGCCTCGCCTTGACGTATCGCAGGACCTGCGCGGTGACCTTATCGCTTACCTCTGATCTAAGGACGCCATCAAGAGACACCGTCGTCTTTCCGGGAAGATCGATGAGCCGACCGGAACGGACGAGCAGCGTGTCAGTCCTAAGTTGATCCGTAAAGACTCTGAGAATGATTCTGTCGCCCGGATTGAAATCGCCCTCTCTCAGACGCTGCTTGATCGCGGCGGCAGCCAGTGCGTCGCTTGTGTTGCCCGATTGATTCTTTTCGGCTCTTTCTGCGGCCGCTGTCAACTCAGCGCGCGAGGTGAGCAGACTCGGTTGCGTCTGAGCTGCAACGATTGTCGGCACGATTAACAAAATACCTAAGGCCGCAGCCAGGAGGCCGCGGACGCGAATGACGAAAGAGCGAACACTGGAATTCATGACTTTTCTCCCCACGAGGAACTGTCCTCTTCTGCGTTCGGAACGATTAACCATTTTGTCGCGAATCACCTTCATCTCTGTAGCACGAGGCCACCCGGAGTAGCGATGTCTCCGATCTGATCCCTCCGCCGCTCGCCGGCATAGTAGTAATCGCTGCCGTAATACTTGTAGATCCCTGTTTGCGGCACCGCATTCAGAACGGTGCCCAGGATTCTGATCGGCAACCGATCGAGCACCTCGAGCTTCGCTGCGGCCAGCTTGCGATCCGTGACGGCGGTGCGCATCACTAGAAGCATGCTGCCGGTCGCTGCTCCAAGTGCGTATGCATCCATGCCCGCGATCAGCGGAGGAGCATCGACGATTACCACGTCGAATTGCGACTGCATTGCCATCACGAGGTTGCGCATTAAATCCGACACCAGGAGCTCGGGCGCCCGCGGGTGACGTGCACCGCGCGGAATCACAAACAGGTTCTCAGCGCTGGAAGCTCGGACGATCTCCTCGAGGTGCGCCGTTCCGTTGAGGTATTCAGTGAGACCCGGTGCTGCCTGAATGCCGAACGTAGCATGCTGGACGCCCCGGCGAACGTCGCCATCGATCAAAAGCGTGCGCGTGCCGGCTCCGGCAAAAGCGAGCGCGAGGTTTGACGATATCAGTGACTTACCATCACCGGCGGAGGGGCTGGTGATGCTCAATACGATCGGCGCGTCGCCAGGGAAGTCGTACCTCAGTGCCAGGCGTAGAGTGCGGAATGACTCGATGGCTGACGACATCATGTCGATCCCAACTTTGCCATCACGCCCCGGCTTCAGGCTTGGTACGGTACCGGCGACTAGCAGTCCCAGCTCTTTCGTCGCCTGCTCAGGGTAGCGGAAGCGACGGTCAAGTCGGTCATGGAGTAATGAAACGCCCAGTGCCGCGCCGAGGCTCGCGAGCAATGCCAGCATAAACAAGCGCGGTCCATCGTTGGAGCTCGAATACAACGCCGGCATCGCGTAATCCAGCATGCTCAGATCCGGAGTGGTTTCGGCTTCGGAGAGCGAGACTTCCTCGTAACGCGCCTTGAGGCTGTTGTAGAGATTCTCACTCGCGGTGACCTGCCGAGCGAGACGCATTTGTTCGGTCGCGCGCGTCGGAATCGATTTTATTTCCTCTGATTGGCTGTTCACCCGCGCGTCGAGCTCCGGCTCCCGCTGCTTGAGTGTCGCCAAAACTCCCAGCACGATCCGCGGTATCGTCTCCTGCTCCAGAACACCGATTGCTTCCTGGAGCTGCTTTATGCGAGGGTTTTCGTCGGTCAGGAACTGTTGCTCCGAACGCAATGCTGCCTGCCGCTGCGACAGCTCTTCGATCGCTGCCCGCAACTGTGGCGTGTTGTTGATGATGTTCGGAACTTCGAGGAAGGCCTGAGGATTTATCGTACCGCCTTTCGCATTATTGATGATTCGCTCGAGGGCCTCTCGCTCGTCGCGCAATTCGTCGAGAGCTACTTTCTGCTGGAAAAAATTGGCGACGAGGGGATCAGGAGCGGCGGCTGCGGTAGCGCCACCCGTCGACGTCCCTGCGGGTAGAGTGATCGTGCTTACGCGAAATGCTTCGAGCTCATTCTCGGATGTGCGTAACTTTGCTTCGGCGACTGCGAGCTGATCTCCGAGAATTTGTTTGAAGCTCAGAAGGTGACCTTTTTTCAGATCGCTCGACGAAGCGACCAGTTGCTCGGCCCAGGCATTCGCGGTGCGTGCCGTTCGTTGAGGGTCAGTTCCACTCAATCCGATTTTCAGGAATTGACCATCCTCGGGAACAGAAATACGAGCCTTGCCCGCCAGACCGAGCGCGACGGCGCGTGGGCTTGAGATCCAGAAATCGAGGGACAGCCTGGGCTTGAGAAGCTCCGTGGGTGGCAACCACTTGAACCCAAGCTTACGACCGATCGAATCACCAACGAGACCGCGTTCCATCGTTTGGCCTTTCGTGGTGGCGAGCCGGTACGCTTTTCCTGTGCTGTCCACAGTCAGTGTAAAGAAACCGGTTTTGATGTCCTCCGCCGACTCGAAAGTCCGGAAGAACATCGAGTCCACGTGATTCTTGTAACCGACGTTAAGCCGCAATCTGCGAACGACCGGTTCCACGATCGCATAGCTGCGTGCGAGATCGATCCAGGACTGAGAGGGAAGTAGTTGACCGACACGAATCGGGCCTGACGCGGCCTGACCCTGAGAGGTGATCCAGATCGTGGCTTGGGAGTCGTACACTGGCGTCGCACGCTTGGCGACGACCAGTCCAGCGCCGGCCCCGACGGCGACAGCGATCGCGATGAAAAGAGTGTGGCGACGAAGTGCGTCGATGTAGCGACCCCACGGAACGCCGCCTTCCGCTTCTTCTACCGGTGGTTGGCGATTCGACGCCGGCGCGTTCCACGCGGTCGGCGGGGGTGGCGCGGGCGGAGCGTACTGGATTTCGTACGGAGCTGTAGACGGAGGAAGACGGCGAACGGTCATTAACTGACGAGGCGATTGTTTGACTCACGGTCCTACGCGACTGCGCGCGGACCAACGCAATTCGCTGCCCACGCTAACCGTATTGCTGCACAACGACTTACATGCTGGAAGGACTCCCTAGTGTTGCAGCAACGCAACGGTGCAGTTGAACGTCTGCACACCAACAAAAAACGGCGCCAGTTTCTGGCGCCGTTTTGTTCAATTCGGAATCGGCTTTTTCGGCGGATCAGGAAAGAGTTGCTTCTTCGGCTGGCTCGGGTGAGTCTGCCAAGTCACGACGGAATCCGTGACGCTCGAGCAGACGATAGAGGGTTGTACGATCCACGCTCGCCAGGCGCGCGGCCCGCGACATGTTGCCGGATGCGCGGGCGACCAGGCGAGTGACATAGTTCTTTTCGAAACTCGCCAATACCTGTTCTTTCGCGACGTGGTACGCGTCACTTGTCGGGAAGCCGACTGCGCCGTTGTTAACCACTCGAACATCCACTTCCTGGTCAAGCGGAAGGTGATGAATCTGAATCTGGCTTCCTGGCTGGCCGAGAATCGTCACGTGTTCGACAAAATTCTGCAGCTCGCGCACGTTGCCGCGCCACGGCCTCGACGAAAGGAAGTCGAGCGTGTCCTGAGTGAAACTTGGCGGCGCTTCTTTCGGTAAGCGGTGCCGGCCCCAGAATACCCGCAAAAAGTGATTGGCCAGCAGCGGAATGTCTTCCGGCCGGTCGCGGAGCGGCGGGATGGTTACCTGTACCACGTTCAGACGATAGTAAAGATCTTCGCGGAGCTGCTTGTTGCGGATCGCGTCGCGCGGATCACGGTTGGTTGCCGAAACGAAGCGGACGTCAACGACTGCATCCTCTTCTTCGCTGCCAACGCGGCGAACGATTCCGTCCTGAAGCACACGCAGCATCTTCGCCTGCAGCGCCATCGACATCTCGGTGAGCTCGTCGAGAAACAAAGTTCCACCGTTCGCCAACTCGAGGAGTCCCATCTTCTCGCGATCGGCGCCGGTGAACGCGCCCTTGCGGTGACCGAACATCTCGGATTCGAGGAGCTGATCGGGGATGGCCGCGCAGTTGATCGGGACGAGGCGCTTTCTTGCGCGCCGGCTGTGCTGGTGGATGTATTTGGCGATTACTTCTTTTCCGGTTCCGGTTTCGCCAACGATCATTACCGAAGCGCTCGTCGGCGCGGCGCGGCGTGCGAGGTCAGTTGCCGCCTTGAAAGCAGCCGACGTTCCGAGAAGCAGGTCGCCGTTGGGGCCAGTGGCCAGGGGATCCGCGCCATCCGGGACGTCGCTTGCGCGGCGGGAATTCACGGTGTGGGCAGCTCGCCCGAGCAGCAACTGGAGTTGAGTTCCGGAATAGGGCTTGGGCAGATAGTCCCACGCGCCGATACGCATCGCTTCAATGCTGGATTCGACGCTCGGATTGCCGGTCATCAACACCACCAGCGTGCTGGGGGCGTTGGCCATCACCGCTTTGAGAACATCGATTCCCGAAACCGGCTCGAGATAGACATCGACCAGCATGATGTCGAACCGCGAGCGGTTGATCATCTGAATGGCTTCTTCACCGCGTGCAGCTACTTCGACATGGATACCTTCGGAGCGCAGCACGCTCGCGCAGCCTTCACGCAGGGTTCGATCATCGTCGACAATGAGCGCCCTCATTCTTTCGGTGGCGGGGTTATACATCGCCGGTAAATCGGCGGAACTACGGAATTCCCTTCGACTAAGGGAGGTCGTCATGGATGTCCCGTAAGGAGGTTCGTGTGGACAAAAGCGCTGCGGCTAACTTCGTGATGGAGCGACACAACCTAGTGAAACCTCTGACTTGAGCAATAGCGAGTTTCCGCGCTGACGCACGACCTGTAGCATCGTTGCGGCGGAGTTAAGCCGAGCTAATACGCGTTAACAACAGAAGTCATGTCTTGGTGCTACAGCAGCGACCTCCAGGTGCTACAGAACTGTTGCAACCGCGCCACATTGGACTTCTGGTCCCTCACGTGCGTAGTTTCGACGCGAATAATTGTTTACTGCCAGTGTTGGATACCGCGGATCGATGACATCCCCGCAAGAACCCGAAAAAGGCACCATCCTCCTCGTGGACGATGAACAGGCTGTTCGCAGTATCGTGCTGCGAATCCTAAGGCGCGCCAACTACAAGGTGTTGGAAGCTGAAAACGGGGAAGCGGCGCTCAAACTCGCGGACGAGCACGACGGTCACATCGATCTCGTCATCACCGACATGTTCATGCCGGGTCTCAGGGGTCCGGAGGTAGTGCAGCGATTGGCGCCGAAACGCCCGGGACTGCGCGCACTTTTTATGTCGGGGTACGCGGATCAGGACGCGCGCACAGGAGTCCCGGCCGGGGCAAATTTTCTCAACAAGCCGTTTTCAGCGCAGGAGCTCGCGGCCGCAGTGGAAGCCGTGCTCAAAGGGCCGACGGTTTCCTAGACCAACACTCCAGCGCGCGCCATCAGCTGCTTCAATCCATCGAGCGGCATCGCACCTGACTGTCGCGCCACCTCTTTTCCGCCCTTGAATACAATAGTGGTCGGAATACCGCGGATGTTGAAGCTTCCAGCTGTGCGCGCGGAATGATCGGTGTTGAGCTTGGCGACCAGCGCTTTTCCCTGCAGGTGTGCGGCGAGTGCGTCGACCGACGGCGCCATCATTCGACAGGGCCCACACCAGTCGGCGTAGAAATCGACGGCGACGGGGATGTCGCTCTCGCTAATAGTTCGTGAGAACGTTTCGTCATTCAACGGCAAGGGTCGCTCGAGTAGTATCGGCTTCGCGCATTTTCCGCACTTCGGTCCGTCGACGACTTTGCTCGCTTCGATGCGATTCCAAGTATTGCAAAACAAGCAGCGCACCGTGAGCTTCTGACTGGCCGAGCTTACTTCAGGCTTTACGTCGGTTTCCATTTCCACCCTCTGCATTTCCTGGTTCGATCATGACCGTTGCACAACTGCAAAATTCGCCGCAGGTCGGAGACCTCGCCCCCGAGTTCACCGCCGCATCAACGTCGGGGAAAGACGTCTCGCTCGCGGACTTTCGCGGCAGAAAAAATGTTCTGCTCGCGTTCTTCCCACTGGCCTTCACCGGCACCTGCAGCAAGGAGCTCGCGTGCTTCAGCGAAGACTTTGATCGGTTCACAGGACGGGGCGTCGAGATACTTCCAATGTCGGTTGACGCCGTCCCGTCCTTGCGCGAGTTCAAGAACAAACTGGAAATGAAAACCGAGCTCCTCAGCGACTTCAAACGGGAGATCTCGCGTGCTTACGGGGTCCTCAATGAGGACCGGTTTTATTCCAACAGGGCTTACTTCCTGATTGACAAGGAAGGACGGGTTAGGTGGTCTCACATCGAGTCCAACAACGGTCAGCGGCGGGAGAACGAAGAGATCTTCACCGCAATGGAACTGCTGAGCTAGAAACAGATGGGTTAAGCGCGTTTACGCGAGCTTAACTCGAAATTCGCCAGTCATTCGGGTTGCTGGCCTATGTGGTACTCGTCAATCCCTAGAAGAATTTCGGGTTTACTAAAAGGGCTGAAGCACCCCTGCTTCCGCCCGCATTCCTCGTTGGTAAAAAAGGCGTGTGATCATGGCCAAAAATCACAAAGCTGTTGTCACGGGCTTTACCGTAATGGAGCTGCTGGTCGTCATCGTCATCCTCGGCATTCTGGCTGGGATGGCGGGCCCGGCGGTTTCACGAATTGTTCGACATCAGCGTGTCAATCGTGCCGCGATGGTCATCACCGCGGATCTCCAGAACGCTTTCGCAGTTGCTGCGCGTCAGCGAGAGCCGGTTCGGATCCAGGCCGATGCAAATTCTCGCAGCTATCAGTTCATAGATCGCAAGAGCGGATCGGTGCTCAGAATCCGCACGTTCTACGGCGACACATCCGAATACCGTTTATCGAGCCTGGTTTTTCAGCCGGCCACGCTTGACGTATTCCCGAGCGGCATTTCCTCGGCGCCTGTCACGATCAGCCTCGCGAACGGTGATTACTCGAAGACAATCACTGCCAGCACTGCTGGCTTTATCAGGGTCTCACACTAATGCGAATCTCTCTCCGCAGATCTCATCGGACGCCTGAGAATGCCGCGAAGCGCGGCAATCGTATGGGCGTTGCGCTCGTCGAAGTAATCGTCGCAATGGTGCTGCTCGGCGTTGCAGTTTCTTCGCTCGCGGGTCTCGTTTACTCAGTCTCCCAGAGCGGACTCAAGAACACCGGCAACGCTTATCGTAACGGCATGTTGATGCTCGAAGTGAACCGCCTCGAGGGCATTCCGTACGACTCGATCGCGGTCGGAACCACGACCTTCACTGTGACGGGCGGGAGCTACGCGCACACTCGCAAGATCACGGTTGCCGAGCCGATCGCTCAGAGAGTCAAGACCATCACGATCGTTTTGACACCGACTAACACCAGGTTCAAGCCTGATACGGTGAGCTTCACACGTACCAAGGCCAGAACCTCAAAGGTGCTTTGCACCGTCTGCCAATGAGAAAAGACATCGCTCGCCGCGCACGCCGCGGCTTCACACTGATCGAGCTGCTGGTCGGCGTCGTTCTGTTTGCGATCGTCGGCGCGGCTCTGACGAAGTTGTTGACCGTTCAAGGTCGGTTCTTCGATCGCCAGGGAATGGCTAACGCGGCGCGAAACGTTTCTCGCGCATCGCTCAACCGCGTCGTGTCTGACTTCCGAATGATCGAAGCTACTGGGGCGATCATCGCCGCCACGCCGACAACGCTCGATCTGCGTATCCCTTACGCAATTGGTGTGGAGTGCGCCGATAACAGTGGGTTGACTCATATCACACTGTTGCCCGTCGACTCGACCACCTATGCGAATTCTTCGTTCTACGGCTACGCCTGGCGCAGTGCAACGACTGGCGCTTACACCTATGTCGAAGGTGGTGGTACGCAGCAACAGGCGGGCGATCCAAACGTCTGCACGGGTGTGCGCATCACATCCGTACCCGGAGGGCGAGTCGTCGGTGTTCAGCCAACGCTCCCGGTCAACGCGGGCCTCGGAACGCCGGTTTTCCTCTATGAAAGAGTCAAGTACGAGCTAAAGGCGTCTGTCGCAGTACCAGGCAAAATTGGACTGTGGCGAACGGTTGTTCGAGCGAATGGTAATTCGACCGAAGAGCTGGTCGCTCCCTTTGCCGCTACCGCAAAGTGGCGCTTCTATACCGTGCAGGGCGGCGCGACTGCGCAGGACAATCCGCCAGCGAATCTTGCGGATACTCGTGGACTCGAGCTGCATCTCGATGGGTTGAGCGAGTACGCTGCGCCGGGTCAGTCAACTACTGAAAGTGCTCCATTCACAACAGCGGTGTTCTTCAAGAACCGCACTAACTAGCCGCGAGGCTTAATCGATATGCTCAACGACAACATCAATCGCCGCGGATTCGCAATTCCGACTGCCGTACTGGTGATCATGGTTCTGACAATCATGGTTGCCGGTGGGTTCTCGATCGTGAGCGCGGAGCGCAGATCAGTAGGTGACCAGAAATCTCAGGTCTCGGCTTTCCGCATCGCGGAGCAGGGTCTCGAGATTTATCTCATCGCCAGAGACTCGCTGATCACGGCGGGCACTCTGCGGTGCAATCCGACGCCGTGCGCGCACGTGCCGGCAACGAAAGACAGCGCTTCGATCAACGTGCCGGGTGGCGTGGCGAACGTCTCTCTGACAATGATTCGTCCGCCGATCAACAACCAATCAGGGTTGTACGTCGTGCGGTCGAAGGGTATCGAGACAACCAATGCGTATAACGGTTCCCCTCAGGCTGTTCGTACGGTCGCGCAGTACGTCCTGTGGGAACCGATCCCAATGCAGGTGTTGGCTGGCTGGACTGCGCTCTCAGGAATTCAAAAGAACGGCGCGGCCGGCACTATTGGCGGAATCGATCTATGCGGCCAGGCAGACACCGTGGCCGGTGTCGTCGTGCCGATGAATCCCGGCTACAACGGCTTTACCGGCGTGGCAGTCGGCGATCCGCCGATTGATACGGTGACCGCGGATTCGGTTCACATCGATTGGAACGCGATCGTGAACCAGAACGCAATCACACCATCGATCACGATCCCGGGTGGTTCATTCCCGACCGCAGCAATGTTTGCAGATACGTCTTACTACCCGATCATTCGCGCTAACGGTGACTTCACCCTTCCGATCTCCGGTCAGGGAATGCTCATCGTGACGGGCAACCTCACCATCAGTGGTAGCTCGACGTGGAACGGCGTGCTGCTCGTTGGTGGCAACATCACCTCCAACGGTAACAATGGTATTACCGGTGCGACGGTCAGTGGTTTGAACGTCAAACTCGGTATGGCCGTACCGCCGGCGACTGCCAACGGTACAAAGAGCTACAACTTCAATTCATGCGAAGTGGCCAAGGCTAACAAACCTGCTGGTGCCCTTGTCACCCTGCGCAATACGTGGGTCGACAACTGGGTCGAGTACTAATGAAGTCGGAAAGCTCACTCGCCGCACGGAGCCGTCACGGCTTCGTGTTTGGCGAGCTGCTGGTGGCGCTACTGCTTCTCGCAGTAGCGGTGTCATCCCTTGCCGCGCTGATGTACTCGGTCTCCCGTCGTCCGGAAGGGCGCGCGGAGACCGTGTGCGTTGCGGCCGACGCGGCGCGTGGCAAATGCGTGCCGGAAAAAACGACGGACGCAGGATCCGCGAAGCTGCTTCGCTCCGGCTGCGAGACCCGCTCGATGTTCGATCAGCGTAAGTGCAAAGACACCGTTGTTGGCAATGAGGACAGCTCGGGCGGCGTAGTCGTCAGGGCACGCACCGATTCGGCAGCGATGGCGCTGCTGGCCAAAAAGCAGAAAGCGCAGGCGGCCAAGGTCAG
>Ga0075436_100002624_pt1 | contig 12358 bp, 11 predicted proteins | sample RhiMethybrSRZTD5_FD_75303 | JGI IMG/M metagenome (GOLD analysis project Ga0075436, IMG submission 75303) | Populus rhizosphere microbial communities from Tennessee, USA - Rhizosphere MetaG P. TD hybrid SRZTD5 | ecosystem: Host-associated > Plants > Roots > Rhizosphere > Soil | place: USA... | reverse complement strand
CCGGGGCGGCGCCGAGACGCGCCAGCGCCTTGGCCGCGGCCAGCTGCCCCACCTGCTCCGGCCGGGCGAGATCGGTTAGGAAGCGCTTCCGGTCCACATGCGTGGCCTCGCGCTTCTGGGCCCCCTGTGTCGCGATGGGGGTCGCCGAGAGCCAGACGGTGCCGGCGCGGTAGGTCTGCCGCGAGATGTAGGTATTGGAGAAGAAGATCTCCACCACCGAGGACCCGCACCGCACGTCCCGGGTGGTCTCGATGCGCTTGTCCTGCGCGAAGGCGCTCTGCTCCGCCGCCCGGGCCATGCCCACGAGATCGTCCGACCGGAGATTGCCCACAGCGGGATCCAGGATCTCGAGATCCGACTGCGAGACGGAGAGGAACTCCGGGAGCCGGTTCTCGTCCCGGGGCGTGGCCTGGTTGGTGAGCGCCAGCGTGCGGTTCACGAGCTCGGTGAGCACGGTGTCGCGCAGATCGGTGGTGTAGAGGAATCCCATCCGCTGATCGCGGAAGACCCGGAGCCCGATCCCCTTCACCACCGACTGCTGCAGGAGCTCGATCTGCCCCGAGCGGATGCGCGCCTCGGTGGTGGTGCTGGTCTCGAGATAGCTCTCCGCCTCCTGGGCTCCGGAGCGCTCGGCCTGGACCCGGATCTTCTCGGCTAAGTCGACAGCGGGCTGACCGGGCATGTTAGATCGAAGGCCCTCCGACCGTCATGGAGGAGAACCGCACCGTGGGCTGCCCCACGCCGACCGGAACCAGCTGGCCGTCCTTGCCGCAGGTGCCCCGCGTCTGATCGACCTTGAGGTCCGTCCCGATTCCCTCGATCCGCTGCATGGTCTCGAGCGAGTTTCCCACGAGCACGGCGCCCCGCACCGGGCGCGTGAGCTTCCCGCCCTCGATCCAGTACCCCTCGTGGACCGAGAAGTTGAAGTTTCCGCTGGTGGTCTCCACCGAGCCGCCGCCCAGCTCCGCCGCGTAGAATCCCTTGGTGATCCCGCTCAGGAGCGACGCCGGATCGCTGGTGCCCGCGTCGATGTAGGTGTTGGACATGCGCGGGAGCGGCCAGCTCCGGTAGGACATCCGCCTCCCGTTCCCGGTGGACCGCTGCGTGAGGAGCCACCCGCTCTGCTTGTCGATGAGATAGGACTGCAGCACGCCTCCCTCGATCGCGACCGTCCTCTGGCCCGGCGTCCCCTCGTCGTCCACCGCGTACGACCCGCGCCCGTTCGGCCAGCGCGCGTCGTCCACCACGCGCACCAGGGGCGAGGCGATCCGCGTGCCCGCGAGGCCGGAAAGGATGGACGTGCCGCGGCGGATTCCATCCGCCTCGAGGGCGTGCCCCAGGGATTCGTGGATGAGCACGCCGCCCCAGCCGGGCGCGATCACGACCGGCATGGCCCCCGCGGGCGCCTGGCCCGCGTCCAGGAGACGGACGGCCTGGAGGGCGGCCGTGCGGGCCGCGTCCTCGGGACTCACCCGCGTGAAGTAGTCCGCGTTGACCCGGCCGCCGAGCGTCGCGAGACCGCTTCCCCGCTTGCCGCCGGCCTGCGCGGTGGGGACGCAGACGATGCTGGTGAGATACTGGCGGTCGAGGACATAGGTCCCCTCGGAGGTGCCGATCAGGACGTCGCGGGTCTCGTCCAGGTACTCGATCCGGACGGACACGATGCGCGGATCGGCCGCGCGTGCGGCCGCGTCCATGCGCTGCAGGACGTCGAGTTTCCCCGCCTCGAGCATGGTGGGCTCGGGATTGTTCAGCGTGAACGGGGACGTGATCGTCCGGTTCGTGACGGCGATCGGATTGGTGCGCCCCTGCGTCTGCACGATGCCCGACGCCACCCGCGCCGCGTCCAGGAGCGAGTTGAAGGAGATCTCGTCCGAGAAGGCGAACCCGGTCTGGTTCCGAAGCACCACGCGCACCCCGGCGCCGCGCGGATATCCGTACGTCACCGAATCGATCTTGCCGGCGTCCAGGACGATCGAGGCGCGGAACCGCTGCTCGGCGAACAGGTCCGCGGCGTCCCCGCCCCGGGCCAGGGCCTCTTGCAGAATCTGGTTCACGGTCTCCTCGTTCAGGACGTCGCGAAGCTCCTGGCCGATGCCCATGATCGCGGCCTCGGCGGCCCGGGGATGGAAGAACGCGACGGCTTCGGGAAGGCCCGCGGCGAGGGCGCCGGTCAAGAGCGCGCTCTTTCGGAGGAAGTCCCGGCGGGAGATGGGGCGGTCGGGGGGCATCCCGGGAAGCCTTGCAGATTCCCACGCGGGTTGCAAGGGTTCGGGAAGCTCTGGTAACGTGGGGACCCGATGGAACGAATCCGCAACAAGATCTTCTCGGTGGAGGAGGCCAACGGCCTCATCCCCTATCTCGAGGGCACGCTGCAGAAGCTCTGCGCCGGAGCGCGTGACATCGGGGCGCTCCAGAGCGAGATCCAGGTGCTGAACGCCATCGAGTCTTCCGGGGCCACCAGCCGAAACCACGACATCCGGGAGCTGCGCGAGAAGGAAGCGCGCTGTGCGCGGATGCTGGAAGAGTTCCGCGCCGCGCTCCACGAAGTCGCCTCGCGCGGGTGCATCCTCCGCGATCTCGATCTGGGGCTCGTCGATTTCTACACGATGGCCCGCGACAAGGTCGTTTGCCTCTGCTGGCGCCTCGGCGAGCCGGGCATCACGCACTGGCACACGACGGACGAAGGCTTTTCGGGCCGGAGACCTTTGTCCGAGCTTCCCTGAACGGCCGGGATCCCTTCCCCTGAACCAGCCCGCCGTGGATGCACGCGAAGTCGCCCGGATCCTCGATGAGATCGCGAGCCTGCTCGAGCTCAAGGGCGAGAACCCGTTCAAGATCCGCGCCTACGAAAACGCCGCCCGGGCTCTGGAGGGCCTCACCGAGGACCTGGGCGTGCGGGTCGAGTCGGGAACGCTGACCGAGGTGCGGGGGATCGGCGAGAGCATCGCGCTCCGCATCACGGAGCTCTGGAAGACCGGCCGGATGAAGTACCACCAGGAGCTTCTGGCCGCGGTGCCGCCCGGATACGCCGACATGGTCCGTGTCCCGGGGCTGGGCGCGAAGCGCGTGCGCCTTCTCGGCGAGAAGCTCGAGATCACCTCCCTGGCCGAGCTCAAGGCCGCGGCGACCGAGGGACGGATTCGCGCCCTCAAGGGGTTCGGCGAGCAGTCGGAGTCGAAGATTCTCGCCGGGATCGCGCTCCTCGAAAAGGGGGCGGGGCGCCATCTGGCGGGCGAGGTCCGGCCCATCGCCGAGGATCTCCTCCGGAAGCTCGTCGCGGATTCCCCGGTGGAGACGGCGGAGGTGGGCGGGAGCCTCCGCCGATGGCTCGAGACCGTGAAGGACGTGGACCTCCTGGTCGCGACGCGGAAACCCGAGAAGGTGACGAAGGCGTTCCTCTCGCTCCTCCCCGCGGCCTCGCTCACCGGGAGCGGCGACACCAAGACCTCCGTGCGGCTTCCCACGGGCCTGGCGATCGATCTCAGGCTGGTCACCCCCACGCAGTTCCCGTTCGCGCTCCACTACTTCACCGGAAACGTCGCGCACAACGTGCGCGTGCGCTCCCGCGCGCTCGATCGGGGCATGAGCCTGAACGAGTATGAGCTCTCGGGCAAGAAGCACGCGCCCATCTCGAGCGAGGCGGACCTCTTCTCCGTCCTCGGCCTCGAGTACATCGAGCCCGAGCTCCGCGAGGACCGGGGCGAGATCGAAGCCGCCGAGGCGAAGAAGCTCCCGAAGCTCGTCGCGATGAGCGACATTCGCGGGATCCTGCATTGCCACACCACGTACAGCGACGGCCGCTCCACGCTGATCCAGATGGCCGAAGCCGCCGTGGCGTGGGGTGCCTCCTACCTCGGAATCTCCGACCACAGCGCCTCGGCGCGGTACGCCGGGGGTGTGAGCGAGGAGAACTTGAGGCTCCAGTGGGCCGAGATCGACGCCTGGAACAAGAAGTCGAAGAAGCTCCGGATCCTGAAAGGCGCCGAGGTCGACATCCTCCCCGACGGAACCCTGGACTACCCCGACCGTGTTCTGGCGAAGCTGGATTTCGTGGTGGCCTCGGTGCACACCCATTTCACGCTGAGCGAGAAGGACATGACGCAGCGGATCACGCGGGCCCTGCGGAACAAGCACGTCTCGATCCTGGCCCACCCGACGGGGCGCCGGCTCCTCGAGCGGGAGGCGTACGCGGTCGCGCTGGAGGAGGTGGTCCGAGTCGCGGTCGAGGAGGGGGTGATCCTCGAGATCAACGCGCATCCGCACCGCCTGGATCTGGATTGGCGCGGGGTGATCCAGGCCAGGGCCAAGGGCGCTCGCTTCGCGGTGAACCCCGACGCCCATCATACGGACGGGTACGCCGATCTCAGGTACGGCCTCGGCGTGGCCCGCAAGGGGTGGCTGACCGCGGAGGACGTGGTGAACACGCTCCCCGCGGAGCGCGCGCTCCGGCTCTTCCGGAGCCGGCGTCCGTGAAGCACCGCGCGCCGGCGCGGAAGCGCCCCGGGGCCGCGCCGCCGAGCGTCCGCTTCTATCCGAACGACCCACAGGCGCCGGTCGGTCTGGAGACCGTCACGCCCGAGACGCCGGGGGCGGGCGAGCCTTCGTTCACCATCGACGGCCCGAGCTACGCCCCCGCGCCCTACGCGCCGGGAACGCTGGCGTTTCAGTACTGGCAGGGAGAGGTGGCGCTGGCGCGGACCATCCGGGTCTGGGAGGACCTCTTCGACCGGGACTTCACCCGCTGGCACGAGGACCATCCCCTGCTCGTCAAGCTCCGCGCCGGGAAGGACCTGAACGCCTTCTACGACCGGAAGAGCCTCCAGTTCTTCTACGACGTGGACCGGAAGACGCGCCGGATGGTCTACGCGGGCGAGAGCCTGGACGTCGTGGCCCACGAATGCGGGCACGCGGTGCTCGACTGCTATCAGCCGGGCTTCTGGTCCACGCCGGATCTCGAGACCGCCTCCTTCCACGAGGCCTTCGCCGATTGCTCCGCCCTCCTCGTGACGCTGAGCGACACCGCCGTCTGCGCCGCCCTTCTCGAGGAGGCGAAAGGCTCCTGGGACAAGAGCAACCAGGTCTCCCAGCTCGCCGAGGCCCTGGGGCGCGCCATCTACGACAACTACGGCCCCCGCGCCGTCAGCGACCCCACGCGACTGCGCGACGCGCGAAACGACTTCCGCTACGCCGACCCGGGGTCCTTGCCCTCGAACGCCGACGACGCCGTGCTCGCGGCCGAGCCCCACTCCTTCTCCCGCGCGTTCACCGGGATCTTCTACGACGCCCTGATCCGGGCCCTGGCGCGCGCGCTCCAGGACACCCCGGGCGTCGAGGCGATCGAGCGGGCGCGGCGCCTGCTCGGGGTCCTTCTGGCCCGCGCCATCGAGAAGCTGCCTCCCGGGCACGCCCGCTACGCCGACATCGCGGCGCTCATGCGATCGGTGGATCAGAGCGACGAAGGGGGCCTCGCGACCCCCGGCATCGAGGCCGCCTGCTCCCGGCGTGGGATCGACCTGCCGCCGCTTCAGGCGCGGAAGGAGGCCGCGCTGCGCGCGCTCGATCCCGAGCGTCCCGGAGGCCTCGCCGCGATGCGCGCCGCGCTGAACCTGCCGCCCCAGGCGAAGCTCCTTCGCCGCGCGGCCCCGCTTCGGACCCGCCATGGCTGGCGCGAGCAGTATCTCCACGTGGACGAGTACGTGGTCCGCAACAAGACGCTCGGGCCGTTCGACGGCATCACCGTCCGGATTCCCTGCGGATGCACCATCGTGCGCGCACCCTCCGGCGGAGTCGAGCACGTGTCCCTGGCGCCCCACCCGCATCCCGGGCCCGCGGACGTGCTGCGGGCGCTGCGGCCGTGGATCCGCATGGGCGCGATCCATCCCGAACGGGGCGTCCGGGCCGCGGCGCGCGAGTTCTTCCGCGCGCGAAAGCCCTTCCGCCTCACGGCCGAAGGGCTCCTGACCCGCGTCTACTTCGATTGAGCCGCGCCCCCGCGGGCTACACCGATTCCCCGGGTTTCAGCGCGAGGACCTCGATGCCCGATCCCTCGAGATGGGTTCGCAGAGCCTCCGGCGTTCCGGTCAGGGCGGGAAACGTGGAGTGGTGGATGGGGAGCACGGTCTTCACCCCGAGCATCCTGGCCGCGTACGAGGCCTGGAGCGGCGACATGGTATAGAGGTCCCCGATCGGCAGCGCCGCGATCGTGGGTTTGTAGATCTCGCCGATGAGCTTCATATCCGAGAACACGTCCGTGTCTCCCGCGTGGTACACGCGGGTCCCGTTCTCGAACTCGATGACGAAGCCCGCCGCCTCGCCGGCCGGAACCAGCCGATCCCCGTCCTCGATCGTGCTGGAGTGGACGGCGTGGACCATGGTCACGCGGAGGCCGTGCAGCGCGTGCGTGCCCCCCTTGCCCATGCCATGGACCTTCTCCATTCCCTTCCCTTCGTAATGCACCGCGATCTCGTGGATGCAGAGGATGTCGGGGCTGTGCTTCTTCGCGATCGCGGCCAGGTCGGCGACGTGATCGCCGTGACCGTGCGTGATGAGCACGAGGTCCACCTTGGGCAGCGTCTTCGCGGCGGGCGGGGCCGCGGGATTGCTGTCCACCCATGCGTCCACGAGCACCGATTTCCCCTTGGCCGAGCGGTAGAGCACCGTACCGTGGCCGATCCACGTGATCGAGACACCCAGATCGTTTTTCATGTCTTCCTCTCCGGCCGCTACCCGGCGGCCGAGCGCGACACTCAGCCGGGGCGCACCAGCGGCATCTCTTCGGGACGATCCAGAACGGGAGGAGCCGAGCCCAGGGCCAGCGCCTGCTCCAGGGCTTCGCCCAGGGCCGCGTACTCCGACTTGATGAATCCCTCCACCCGCTCGGCGATGGCGCCGGCGCCGTCCACGACGAAGAGGGCCGGAACCGTGCCGATCTCGTAGGCCTGCGAGGCCGGGTAGGGCGGGGCCTGCCAGGCCACGGGGAACTTCAGCCCGTGCCGGTCGCGAAAGGCCCGGGCGGTCTCCTCGGGATCCTCCGCGATCGCGAGGAAGAACCGGTCCTCCCGCTCGAGGGCCCGCGCGAGGGGACCGAGGCGCGGCAGGACGAGGTCGCTCGCGGGACAGTCCTCCTTGAAGAAGATCAGAACGCCGCCGCCCGGGTCGAGCAGATCGCGCAGGCCCCGATATCCCCCGCCGATCAGGGGGAGATTGAAATCGGGCGCCTTGGTACCCGTCACCACGCGGCCGCTCACCGGCGCTTGGCCCTTTTCGGAGCGGCCTTCTTCGTCTTCTTCCTCGTCGCGCGCTTCTTCACGGGCCGCGCGCGCTTCCTGGCGGCCTCGCGCTCCCACGGCGGAACGGCGCCCCTCAGGAAAAACGGGGCGCTGGGGCAGAGGCTCTGGACGGGACAGAGACCACACCGGGGCTTCCGCGCGAGGCAGATCCGCCTTCCGTGGAGGATGAGCAGGTGCGCGAAGAGAATCCACTCCGAGGGCGGCACGATCTTCATCAAGTCTTGCTCGATCTGCGCCGGCGTCCCGGCGCGCGTCAGGCCGAGGCGGCGGGACAGACGATGGACGTGCGTGTCCACCACGACGCCGGCGGCGATGGCGTACCCCACCCCCAGCACCACGTTCGCGGTCTTTCGCGCGACCCCGGGCAGCGTGAGGAGGTCCTCCATGGTCGAGGGCACCGTTCCGCCGTAGGCCTCCACGATCCGCCGCGAGGCCCCGAGGAGCGACTTGGTCTTGTTGTGGTAGAAGCCGGTCGTGCGGATCAAGTCCTCCAGCACGAGCACGTCGGCGTCCTTCATCGAGCCGGCCTCCGGGAAACGGGCGAAGAGGGCGGGCGTCACCTTGTTCACGCGCTCGTCGGTGCACTGGGCGGACAGAATCGTGGCCACCAGGAGCTGGAACGGATTCTCGTGGCGGAGCGCGCAGGCCGCGTCGGGATACGCCGCCTTCAGCCGCTCGATCAGCGCGCCGACGCGCGTTTCAGTTGATTCGTTTGTCGCGAGGGTAGAGATGGCGCACACGCTCGATCCGCTCCTGGGTCTTCGTCGCGTTCCGCAAGATCTGGAGGACGGCCTGGTAGCGCAGATCCAGGCTGTCCAGCTCCAAGAGTTGCTCTTTCACCTCCGGCTCGGCGTTCAGGTGGAGCGCCACGGTGTTGAGAATCGATTCCGGGGTCATCTCCTGGCCCAGCATCTCGGCGAGCAGGATCGAAGGGGCCTGCCCCTCGTGAACCTCGCGGTAGAGCTGCATCAGCTCCGCCGCCTCCTCCAACGCGGCCCGCCCGCGGGCCCAGGATGCGTCGTCCTCCCTCGGCTTGACCCGCACCAGCCGGTAGGGCTCGAGCCGGACGGAGGACTCGATCGAGACCTTCGCGATCCCGTCGAGCGTGATGTTGTACCGTCCGTCCGGCAGCTTCTGGTGCTGTACGATTTTCCCGAGACAGCCGACAGGGTACACTTCCGGAGATCCGTAGTAGTCGGACTCCCAGCCGGGTTTCAAGAGCGCGGTGCAGATGATCCGGTCCTGCTCCAGCGCCTCCGAAGCCAGCGCTCGATAACGGGGCTCGTAGACGTGGAGCGGCAGAAGCGTTTTCGGGAAAAACACCACGTCGGGCAGCGGGAACAGAGGGGTCACGTCGAATGAAGCCGTCACAGGCCGATGCTATCAAGAAGCGCATCCGGGAGGAAGCGCTCTCGCTGGGCTTCGGCGCGGTCGGGTTCGCGGCGGCGTCCGAATCGCCCCACGCCGGGAGACTCACGGAGTGGCTCCGGGCCGGACGCCACGGCACGATGCGTTGGATGGCCCGCGATCCCGAGCGCCGCTCCGATCCGCGCGCGGTCCTGGCCCGGGCGAAGACGGTCGTCTCGGTGTCCCTTCCCTACTATCGCGGGAACTGGCCCGCCGGAGCGGAGGGCGACGGGCCGCGCGGACGCATCGCGCGCTACGCCTGGGGACGCGACTATCACAAGCGGATCCGGCGCCGGCTCACGCTCCTCGCGCGCGCCATCCTGGCCCAATGCCCCGACGCGCGATGGCTCGCGTACGTGGACACGGGGCCGATGCTGGATCGGTCCTGGGCGGAGCGCGCCGGCATCGGCTGGATCGGAAAGAACACGAACGTGATCCTACCTGGCCGGGGCTCCTGGAGCTTCCTGGGCGAGATCCTGACCGACCTGGCGCTCGAGCCGGACCCGCCCGCGCGCGATCATTGCGGCACGTGCGCGCGATGCATCGCCGCCTGCCCGACCGGCGCGATCGTGGGCCCGTATCAGCTCGACGCGAGGCGCTGCATCAGCTACCTCACCATCGAGCACAAAGGGCCCATTCCGCTCGAGCTCCGGGAGGCGGTCGGGGCGAGGATCTTCGGCTGTGACGACTGTCAGGAGGTGTGCCCCTGGAACCGCTTCGCGGTCAAGACCGAGGACCCGGAGTTCCTGGATCGCCCCGGCCAGCAGACGCCGGAGCTGATCCCGCTCCTCTCGATGGACGAGGAGGCCTTCCGCGCCCGATACCAGGGCACGGCGATCCTGAGAGCGAAGCGCGCGGGGTTCGCGCGCAACGTCGCGGTGGCCCTGGGGAATCTCGGCGACCGCCGTTCGGTCGGGCCGCTGGCCCGCGCGCTGGCGGAGGATCCCGAGCCGGTCGTGCGCGGACACGCGGCCTGGGCCCTGGGCCGGATCGGCGGGGACGCGGCCCGCGCGGCGCTCGGCGCGGCCGCGGGCCGGGAGTCTACCGAAGAGGTGATGACGGAAATCCACGCGGCGCTCGAGGAGAGCCGGAGCGCCGACTCCACTCCACGCACGGAAGGAGATTCACGACCATGAAGCGCATCGTCAGAGCCCTCGGCCCCGTTCTCCGTTCGCTGCCCCTCCTCGCGCTGCTTCTCCTGGCCGCGACCGCGTCCGGCGCCCCTTCGAAAGCGAAGAGCACGTTCGTCGGCAAGGGACGGATGCTCCAGACGTCGCAGGACGGAATACGCGTCATGGGATACCTCTCCCTTCCGCGGGGAGCCGGCACCCACCCGGGCATCGTGGTGATCCAGGAGTGGTGGGGGCTCAACGACTGGGTGAAGCAGCAGAGCGACAGCCTCGCCTCGCACGGGTACGTCGCCTTCGCGCCCGACCTCTACCGGGGGAAGGTGGCCTACGACGAGGCGACCGCGCACCAGCTGATGAGCGGCCTGGTGGACGAGGACGCGCTCGCCAAGGTCCGAGGGGGCGCCGATTTCCTCCGGAGCCGCCAGGACGTCCGCGCCAACGCGATCGGGGTCATCGGCTGGTGCATGGGAGGGAAATACTCGATCCGGCTGGCGGCGGCGGACCCGGGCATCCGAGCCTGCGTCGCCTACTACGGCGCCCCGATCACCGACCCGCGCGCGATCCGGGGCATCCAGGCCGCGATGCTGGGGAATTTCGGCGCCGAGGACCAGGGTCCCTCCCCGGATCAGGTGACGCAGTTCGAGGCGGCCCTGAAGAGCGCGGGCAAGAAGGTGGACTTCAAGATCTACCCCGGCGCCGGGCACGCCTTCGCCAACGAGAACAATCCGTGGGGCGGGTATCGTCCGGCCGCCGCGAAGGACGCCTGGGAGCGGACCCTCGCCTTCCTGGATCGCGAGCTCAAGCGGGCCTCCCTCCCCGGAAAGTCGCGGTAGCCCGCGAGGCGGGCACTTCACTCTTGAATCCCGGCTCCATTTGTGATAAATTTCACAAGTCAAGGGGCGCGGTCCCCACCCGGGCGCGCGCCCAACAGAGGCTTCGTGTCACGCGCGCGACTCAATCCCTGCGAGCTTCAGATCGACCTCTTCTGCAACGGCATGAGGCTCGATCCCACCTGTGACCTGGTCGACGACGCCCGCCAGGTCTCCCGCACCCGCGCCGGCCTCGGATCCGGCCTCGAGATCGTCATTCCGGGCCCCCTCAAGGACATCTGGACCAACGTACCGGTCGAGGAGGACTTCGCCGCGCGTTCGCCCTACCTCCTCGTCAAGGACGGTTCCGGGTACGAGATCCGGGACGGCCGCTCCGGGGCGGGCTACTCCGTGCGCATTCCCCCCGAGCCGCGCTGGTATGCCGCGCGCACCAGCCGCGGCACCGAGATGCGCCGCGTGGGCGTTCTCCAGGGGACCTACCTCGGGATCTACATCTCCAACGCCTGCCTCTACTGGTACTCCACCCCGCCGCTGAATTGCGCCTTCTGCACCACCGGCTCCAACGTCGGGGTGAACGAGATGGCGTCGAAGCACCTCGACGACGTGGTGGAGGTATCCCGGGCCGCCAAGGAGGAGTCGGGGGTGACGTTCGTGCACTTCAACAGCGGATACCAGGCCGGCCGGGACCTGGAGCAGGCGGCGCCCTACGTGCAGGCGGTGAAGGAGCGCGTCGGCGCGCTGGTGGGCGTGCAGCTCATGCCCACGCCGGAGCTGTGGAAGTACGATCAGCTCATCGATCTCGGCGCCGACCACTTCTCGTTCTGCTACGAGTTCCACAATCCCGAGTACTTCGCGCGCTACCTCCCCGGAAAGCAGAAGACGGTCGGACAGGAGACGTTCTTCCGCGCGCTCGAGTACACGGCGAAGCTCCTGGGCAAGGGTGCCGTCTCCGGGGAGATCATCGCGGGGGTGGAGCCTGTCGAGGACACCCTGCGCGCCATCGACTACATCACGAGCGTGGGGGCCTTCCCGACGGTGTGCGTCTTCCGACCGGTGATCGGCGCGGACATGGAGAGCCACCCGGTTCCCCGCTACGAGGACATGCGGCCCGTGTTCGAGCACGTCTACGAGGCGTGCAAGAGGAACGGGATCCCGATCGGAGTCGCGCCCAACATCGAGGTGAGCCTGATCTGCCAGCCCGACGATACGCGCTACCTCGCGCACCCCGGTCCCACGACCTGGATCTACGAGACCCAGCTCAAGCTCATGCGGAAAGTCGCCCAACCCATCTTCCGGAGAAAGATCGCCCGCCGGACCGCCCGCGCCGGCCCCGGAGCGCTGGAGCCCGCGTGCTGACCGGCGCCGCCGACACGGAGTGCAGGGCCAAGCTGGATCGGGAGCTGGCCCTGAACCCGGCTTTCGCGAGCGTCGTGCGCGCGGTCTCCGATGCGGCCGAGCCGTTCTCTCTCGATCCGGGCGCCGGGGGGCTTGAATTCGCGTCGCTCCACGTCGCGACATCGTCCACGAGCCGGTGCCGGATGAAGCTCTTCCGGCCACGGGAGGAGAAAGAACGCCTCTGCGCCTTCTTCTTCAAGAAGAGCAACATCGCGGGAAGCCGCGACCGCTTCTCCTACGGAGCCGTGGAGTTTCTTCCCGACCGCCTCGGCCCGGATGAGATCCGGAGCTGGATCGCGTGGCT
>Ga0075436_100002622_pt1 | contig 12361 bp, 12 predicted proteins | sample RhiMethybrSRZTD5_FD_75303 | JGI IMG/M metagenome (GOLD analysis project Ga0075436, IMG submission 75303) | Populus rhizosphere microbial communities from Tennessee, USA - Rhizosphere MetaG P. TD hybrid SRZTD5 | ecosystem: Host-associated > Plants > Roots > Rhizosphere > Soil | place: USA... | reverse complement strand
CGCCTTCGAGCTGCGCGACGCGCTCGTGCGCCTGATCCACAACGCGGTCGACGCGATGCCGAAGGGCGGCACGCTCGCGATCCGGGCCGCCGCCGAGGCGTCGGGCTGGGTGGTGGTGGAGGTGCGCGACTCGGGGGTGGGCATGTCCGACGAGACGCGCCGCCGCCTCGCCGAGCACGCCCGGAGCCTGCAGCCCGGTCGCGGGGCCAGCCAGGGCCTCGCCCAGGTCTACGACATCGTCGAGCGCCACGGCGGCAGCGTGACCCTCGAGAGCGAGATCGGCCGGGGCACCACCGTCCGCCTCCGGCTGCACGCGAGCCGCTTCCAGATCATCCCCGCCTCGGAGGGACTGGCCGAGCGTCAGGTCTCCCCGGACCAGGCCGTGCGGGTGCTGCTGGTGGACGACGACCCGCGGCTCCTGAGCGTGCTCTCGGATGTGATGGCGAGCGAGGGGCACGCGATCACCACCGCGGCCAACGGCGAGGAGGCGCTCGCGGTCTTCGACCCGGACGCCCACGACGTGGTGATCACCGACCTGGGGATGCCGAAGATGAACGGGTGGGAGGTCGCCCAGCGCGTGAAGACCCGCTCGCCCGCCACCGCGGTCTTCATCCTGACCGGCTGGGGCGAGGGCGTCTCCGCGCACGAGTCCATGCAGTTCGTGGACCGCGTCATCGCCAAGCCTGTCTCGGCCGAGGCCCTGCTCGAGCAGCTCGCCGGCCTGACCCGCACGCGCGTTCCGCCCGCGTGACCGCGCTCGCCGCCACTCCCGCCACTCCGCGGCCCGCCGCTTCCGTCCTGCTCGTGCGTCCCGGCCGGCACTGCCCGGTCGAGGTCTACATGATCCGCCGAGAGAAGACCATGCGCTTTCTCGGCGGCTACTACGCGTTCCCCGGCGGCAAGGTCGAGCCCACCGACGGCAGCGACGCGGCCCTCGCGCGCTGCTACGGGGCCACGAGCGCGACCGCCCTCGCCGCGTTCCCGGTCACCGACGGCGTCGCTCCGCTCGCCTTCTGGGTGACCGCCGCGCGCGAGCTCGTCGAGGAGACCGGCCTCCTGGTGGGCTGCGACGCCGACGGCCGACCGGTGGACACGCGCGACGCCATGGTGCGCGAGCGCGTCGAGCGGGTGCGGCACGCGCTGGCCGCCGACGGCGCCTCGTTCCCCGCGCTCCTCGAGGCGGAGGGCTGGCATCTCGACCTGGCCCCGTTCCGCTACCTCTCTCACTTCATCACCCCGCCGTCGAGCCCGATCCGGTTCACCGCGCGCTTCTTCCTCGCCCCGGTGCCCACCGGTCAGGAGCCGCGCCTGCTGGGGGGCGAGGCCTCCGAGGGCTTCTGGATCGATCCCGCCGAGGGCCATCGACGCTTCCTCGCGGGGGAGATGCAGATGGCGGAGCCGGCGGATTGCGGGCTCCGCTACCTGGCCGGGTTCGAGACCCTCGATGCGGTGTGGGCGGCCCACACGGACGGCCGCCACAAGTTCCACGGCATCACCGACCGGATCGAGGCGGCCGGCTTCTCGATCCCGCGCGGCAAGAGATCCGGGCAGGGCTGAGCGCGGCCCCTATGGACAACGCGGCCGCCCTCTTCGTCGACGCGCCGGTCGAGGAAGGCCTGGGAGACCGCGCGGCCCTGGTGACGCCCACCGGCTCGCTCGACTACGCGGGCCTGCAGCGCCTCACCGATCGCGCCGCCCACGCGCTGCGCGCCCTGGGCGTCGAGCCCGAGCAGCGCGTGGCCCTGCTGATGGCCGACGGCGCGGGCTGGGCCGCCACCTTCTTCGGCGCCTTGAAGCTCGGCGCGGTCGCGGTCCCGATCAATACCCGCCTCGGGCCCGCAGACCTCCGGACCGTGCTCGCCGACTGCCGGCCGCGGGTGCTGGTGGCGGATCTCCCGCTCCTGGAGGCCGCCGCCATCGATCCGGCCGCGCTCGGCATCCGCGCCGCGCTCGACTTCGAGGCCCTCGTGCGCGACGCCTCCGGCGCTCCGATGCGGCCGGAGCCGGTCGGAGCCGACGCGATGGCCTTCTGGCTCTACACGTCGGGCACCACCGGCTCGCCGAAGGCGGCGGTGCACTGCCACCGGACGCTGCCCGCCTGCCGCCACTACCGGGATCTGCTCGGCGTCACCGCGGCCGACCGGGTGTTCGCCACCTCGAAGCTCTTCTTCGCCTACGCGCTCGGCAACCAGCTCCTGATCCCGCTCTTCGCGCGGGCCACCGCGTACCTCCGTCCGGGCTGGCCGGATCCCGCCGAGGTGGAGCGGGTGATGCGCGAGTTCGCGCCGACCCTCTTCTTCTCGGTGCCGACGGTCTACGCGCGCCTCCTGCGCGCGGATCTTCCCGCGGAGACGTTCCGGTCGGCGCGCCTCTGCGTCTCGGCGGGCGAGCGGCTGCCCGGCGACGTCTACGAGGCCTGGCGGGCCCGATTCGGGGTCGAGATCCTCGACGGGATCGGGGCCACCGAGACCGTCTTCATGGTCCTCTCCAACCGGCCCGGCGAGAGCCGGCCCGACTCCTCCGGCGTGCCGGTGCCGGGCACGGAGGCCCGGCTCCTCGACGCGGAGGGCCGGCCGGTGCCGGACGGCGAGGAGGGCGTCCTGTGGGTCCGGACGCCGTCGCAGGCCGCGGCCTACTACCGGCGGCTCGATCACTCCCGGCGAACCTTCGTGGGCGACTGGTTCCGGACCGGCGACGTCTACCGCCGCGACGCGGCGGGCCACCACGTGCACTGCGGGCGCGAGGACGACTTCTTCAAGGTGGCGGGACAGTGGGTGTCGCCCGCCCAGGTGGAGGCGGTGCTGCTCCGCCACCCGGAGGTGCTCGACGGCGGGGTGGTGGGGGCGCCGGAGGCGGGCGGGCTGATCAAGCCGTTCGTCTTCGTGGTCCCGCGCGACCCGACCGTCTCGCCGGAGGCGCTGCGCTCCGACGTGCGGCGCTTCCTCGACGACGAGCTCGCGCCCCACCAGCGCCCGCGCGACATCCGGATCGTGAGCGAGCTGCCGCGGACCGCGACCGGCAAGCTGCAGCGCTTCCGGCTGCGGGAGCTGGCGTGTGGTCCGACGGTTTGAGGCGCTCGTCCCCGCGTCTCTGTCCAAGGCTCGACCCGTCCAGCGGGAGAAGCGCTCTATACTGCTATGATGACCTCGATGCATGATCGAGAAACATCAGCGCAGACCGGGAGGATGTTCGATGTCTGGCAAAGGCAGTCCCTCTCGATCCTGCGGTGCCTCAACGCTTCACTCCCTGTAAAACCCCCTCGCTTCCTTCCTGTAGTCTTTCTGTTTCACCTTGAGCCACTTCAGCGTTCGCCCGCCGACGGTAAGACCCCTTCTCGGTCACAGCCGGTTTCTTCCCGGGCCGATTCCAGCTTGGCCCAGCGCGCCGTCAATCGCTGATCCACAAGGGTCTGACCTCGATTCTCCCGAAGCGGGCCATTGGATGCTTCGACGCGATCTCAATGGCCTCATCGAGGGTTTCGCAGTCGAGGAGATCGAAACCCGCAATCCATTCTTTTGTTTCGACGAACGGGCCGTCGGTGACCAGGAGCTGGCCTTTGCGCACACGGATGGTCTTGGCTTTGTCGATATGGGCCAGACGGTGGCCAAGGATCCGGCTTCCGTTCCTGTCGTGGCTCGAGGCCCATTCCTTGGTGTCGTCGAGGGCCGGATCAAAGGGCTCGGCCGAAGGATCGACACACACGAACATCAGGTAGCGCATATGGCCTCCTTTGCCTCCTGGTTTTCACATGGTAGTCGAACGGCAAAGGGCAGATCGACGGACGGGCAAGGTTGGGTACGCTGCATCGGCGGAGTGGCCACGTCGTCCTTCGGCCTCCTCCGTAGCCACTCGAAGCGGCTGATGAGTTGTCGATCAAACACCGCCCCCTCGGTATCGAGAATGACGGACTCCGCGCTACGGCCTGCGCCTGTTCAGGGAAGCGCTGCGTCAACTCCTTGCCCTGACGGCCGATGAGCTGGACCCGCGCGCCGTCCTTGTAGGCCACCGTCCGGTATCCGTCCCTTCGTAGACCCAGCCGGGCCGGTGGAACGGTGTGGCTACTTGGGTGGCGTGCCTAAGAGCAACTAGTACTACTGGACTTAAGGCCTAGATCCCAGGTCCGCGAAGATCGCGGTTAGACTGGGCACATGAAGACGAATGCCCGACACAGCACGACTGCGTCTCTTTACCGCCTGGCCTTTGACGATGTTGTCTCGGGTCTACTCAAGGCCAGGGCAGCGGCAGTAACAGAGACTCCCGTTGCTCGGTCGATCCGCCCCCGCATCTCACCACAGCCGAGGAGCCGACGAGCGACGTCGCGGCCGGTCAGCGGCTCGCGCTGACGGAGCCGGATGCGCCGGCTGCGGTGGAGGCAAGGAGGCGACGCTGTGGTACTCCCATCAAGAAGACCTGACATGATGTTCATGGGCTCGCGCGGCGGAGAATGACGAGCACGCGAGGGCCGACGAGACTCGCTCCCGCGGTGGTGGTCCTGGCTCTTCTGAGCGGAGCCTCCGGTGCCGCCTCCCGCTACGACGAGCTGAAGCGCGTTATCGACCACAACACGGGTATGCCCACATGACGCGCGGCATGAACATGTACACCCTTATCGCCCTTCGCGAGTGCGTGACCGAGATCGACATTCCTGTACTCATCCAATTGCTCAGTGACAATGACTCCGTCACCCGGATGACCGCGGCGGGGGTGCTGGTCGATATGGGGCTCCCCGGCCGCAAGGCGCTGGAGAGCGCGCGGATGAGAACGACGGACGCCCGCATGCGCTTAGTGCTGGACGACGCCTTGCGCGAGGCTGACTCGCCGACTCGACGGCCGCTGGCCGACTACCCGCTCACCGAGCGGGAGCGGCGCGGCATCCGGAGCTGCGCCGAGAAGCGCGCTCCCTCTCCCTGATCGTAGGTTCTTACCCGCGAACACGTCGACAAGAAGTCCTAGCCAAGTCCCGGAATGCTGGGGTAAGTTCGCGCCGCTTGGCCGTCCATTCGCCCGGTCCCTCCTAGACGGGCGGTCAGGCGGGGGTTTCTCGTGGACCGACGTGCGTTCCTTGGGACAGTAGCCGGTAGCCTCCTCGCCGCGGAGGCCCAGCAGGCGGAGAAGGTGTATCGCGTCGATCTTTTGGGGGAGAAGGCCTCAGACCCGTCGGAAGGTCGCCTGTCGCAGGTCTTCCGGTCAGAGTCGAGTTGGTTCGGTGGCTCCTGGAGCCATATTTCGGCGCCGGAACGGGAGGCGGGACCATGAGGCGCCGCGAGTTGCTCGAGTTTGCCGGCACGGCGTTGTTCGCGTGGCCGCTGGTCGCGCGCGCACAACCGCAGGCCAAGATTGCGCGCCTCGGATTCCTGAGTTTCGGCACCCCCGCTGCTTCGGCGAACCGCGTAGAGGCGCTTCGGGAAGGCTTGCGCGATCTCGGTTATGTCGACGGCAAGAACCTTGTCATCGAGTTCCGATGGTCCAGCACGGTCGAGCAGATGCACGAAGCGGCCGCCGAGCTGGCCCGCATGAAGGTCGATATCATCTTCGCGACCTCTTCGACCGAGGCCGAGTCGGCCCGACGGGCGACCAGCACGATCCCCATCGTCTTCGCGACGCATGCCGACCCCGTCGGCGTCGGACACGTGTCCAGTCTCGCGCGGCCAGGCGGAAACATGACGGGACTGGCCGACCTACAATCCGTGATCACCCCAAAGCGGCTGGAGATACTAAAGGCAACCGTGCCGCAGGTGACCCGGTTCGGCGTACTCTGGAGCCCCACCGCCCCCTCATACCGGCCCTTCCTGGAAGCCGCTGAGGCTACCGGAAGGAAACTCGGTGTTCAGCTTCTGACCGTCGGTGTGAGCACCGTCGCGGATTACGATGGGGCCTTCGCGAAGATGGCGCAAGATCGCGTCGGCGCCCTTCTCGTCCACGGGGCCGCGCTTACCGCTCGTCATAACCCCCGGCTTCTGGCCGAGCTCGCACTGAAGCACCGGTTGCCGACCATGTTCGGGCCCACGGAGAACGTCGTGGCGGGCGGCCTGATGAGCTACTCGCCGGATTACATCGACCTGACGCGGCGTGCCGCTGTCTACATCGACAAGATCCTCAAGGGGGCCAGACCGGCCGAGTTGCCAGTCGAGCAGGCCTCCAAGTACCAGCTCGTCATCAACCTCAAGACGGCCAAGGCCCTCGGCCTCACTATCCCGCCGTCGCTGCTCGCACGTGCAGATCAGGTGATCGAGTGATCGGCCGGAGAGCGTTCATCGGCACCGTGGCTGGCGGCCTCCTCGCCGTGCCGCTCGCCGCCGAGGCGCAGCCCGGGAAAATCCCGCGCCTCTGTTTCCTTACGTTTGACCCAGGTACGCCGCAGTCGAGCAGATTTGACCCGTTCTTCCAAGGACTGCGCGACCTGGGCTACGTGGATGGGCAGACCATCACCATCGACTACCTCTCCGCGGGGACTAGCCAGGCCGTGGGGTTTCCCGCCCTCGCCACCGAATGCCTGCGCGTCAAGGCAGACATCATCGTTGTAACCACTACCCCGGCGGCTCAGGCCGCGAAGAACGCAACTCACACAATCCCGATCGTCATGCACTCCCTCGGCGACCCGGTGGCGACCGGCCTTGTCGCCAGCCTTGCCCGACCCAGGGGAAATGTCACCGGGACGACGCTGATGGCTTCCGGGCTTGCGGCCAAGCGTCTCGGGTTGCTAAAGGAGATCGTGCCCCGACTCTCGCGCGTGCTCGTGCTCTCGTATCTTGTAGACCCGATTGCGGCGCCCCAGGTGAAGGAGCTGGAGAGCGCGGCCCACTCCTTGGGAGTCAAACTGCTGGTCCGCGATATCCGCACCCCCGACGACCTTCCGGCCGCGTTCGACTCTGCAGCCAGGGAGCGCGCCGAAGGAGTCCTTACGACGGCCGAGAGCATCTTCGTGGCTCAGCGCAACCACGTGGTTCAACTCGCGGCCCAACATAGATTGCCGGGGATGTACCCTTACAAACTCATGGTCGATGCCGGCGGGCTGATGGCGTATGACTCATATACTTCTGATCTCCAGAGGCGTGCCGCCGCCTTCGTCGACAAGATCTTGAAGGGAGCAAAGCCTGCAGACCTTCCCATTGAGCTGCCGACGAAGTTCGAACTGATCATCAACCTCAAGACCGCGAAGGCCCTCGGTCTGACGCTCCCGCCGTCGCTCCTGCAGCGGGCGGATCAGGTGTTTGAGTAGTGGAGCGCCGGACCTTCCTCGGTGGGCTGACGCTTGGGATGCTGACCACACCATTCCTGGGAGAGGCCCAGCAGGCGACTCGAGTCTATCGCGTCGGCTGCTTGTTGAGCTTTCCACGAACCCGCACACTCCCCTTCGAGGCATTCGAGCAAGGCCTGCGCGACACTGGCTACCTGCCAGGACTGAATCTCACGATCGAGCTCCGCTACCCCCTCTCCTGGGTTGCTCCCAAACGCGATGAGCTACTGGGCGGGCTCGCGGCCGAAATGGCCGCCGAACGCTTCGACGTGATCGTCGCGGCGTGGAACCCAGCGATTGCGGCGGTGAAACGAACAGGGGCGAAGACACCTGTCGTCATGCTTGGAGCGATCGATCCCGTGGGCAACGGTTTCGTGAGTAGCACGTCCCGGCCCGGCACAAACATGACGGGGCTCATGTGGGACATCGGCTTCACTAAGCAACTCGACGTGTTGAAGGAAGCCGTCCCGAAGTTGTCCCTTGTGGCCGTGCTCCGCAATCCGACCGAAGGCTGGGGACCCAATTATTGGAGGGAAGCGGAGATTGCGGCTGTGCCCCGCGGGCTAACCTTACTGTCCGTCGAGATCCGCCGCCAAGAAGACGTGGAGACCGCCATCCGGACGCTTTCACAGGAGCGCCCCGATGCGATGGTCATCTGGGATAGCCAGTTGTTCTGGCGGGACAGCGGCGCCATCTTGGGCTTCGCAAGGGCACACGGACTGCCCGTCATGGCTTCCGGCAAAGAGTATGTGGAGATGGGCGCGCTGGTATCGTACGGTGCCGACGCTCGCGCCCCGTTTCGCCGGGCGGCTACTTACGTTAGCAGGATCCTCAACGGGGCAAATCCCGCCGACTTGCCTGTAGAACGGCCGGGGGCTTTCGAATTGGCCGTCAACATCAGTGCCGCAAAGACCCTCGGTCTTACGATTCCGTCGTCACTACTCCAGTGGGCGGATCAGGTGATCGAGTGAGTGACAACGGCCCGCGTTGTCCGAATTGTGCGAGTGACGACGAGGCCATTCAGGGAAGCTCTAGCGTGCAACTTGGGCACTGTCCGCTCCAGATGTGGGAATGTAGGGCCTGTCGTTTCATCTCTGCTTATCGGCCAACTAAGCCTGCGCGTTGACGATCGGTGGTGGTGGATCGAATGGCGAACACGCACTGGCTCGTCACCTGCTCATGTGGCTGGACCCACGAGTGCTCGTCGGAGTGGGCCGCCCAGTCGGTGAGCAAGCTGCATCCGCAGCTCGGGGAAATGGGTGTCGAGCACAAGACGCATATCGAAGCCCCCGGCGAGTCCAGGCCGCCCGAGCAGCTACGTCTCGTCTAGCGACTTTACCGCGCCTCCTGCGCGTCCCAGACCAGTTGACACAGCGTCAAGCTCTCGGCCTTGAGGGCCATGGCCGCGATCCAATTCCTTGCTCTGGCGGCTGCGTCCCCGGAGCCTGTTGCGGCCCAAGGTCGTCTTCGGCGGTCTCATCCATCAGGACCCACGTGACGGCTCGGCCTTTCGTCGTTCGGCGCGTTGTCCCGAACCAAACCCGCCCCTGGTCGTCGAGTCCCACCAGATGCCATCCATCACCCTGAGTGACGACTTCGATCTGCTTGAGGCCGTGCATTCCCAACCTCCCACGCGATTAGTGTGACCATGGCGGGAGGATAGCGCAGTAAGGGCAGGTTGGCCTCTGCCTACGCCCGGCTGCGGTGGTAGATTCGCGGCCAATGTCCAAACTGCTCAGGAGGTCAGACTAATGCCTAAAGGGGACCTGACGAAGGCATCAGACTGTGGAAAGCTGGGAGATCACTGAAAGAGATCCAGGACGCGATTACCAAGACGTCCGGCACCCAGGCAACCAGCGTGGCAGGCTGGGTTAAGGACTGGGAGCGTGGCAGTCAAAAGACGTGGACACCTAAGATCACGACATGATCTCCAGGGCGTCCCGTGTCCTTTTCACCACGCTCTGTCTGTTCGCCTTCGCCACGTCGGCCGCGGCCGAGTGCGCGTGGGTGCTGTGGGGCCGCGACAGGACCACCAACGTATGGGCGCCCCGACTAGCGTACAAGACCGACACGCTGTGCCGTGAAGGACTCGACCGGCTGTCCGACGAGAAGTGGCGTGGGGTGCTGGAACTTCGGCGGCCCGAGTTCCGGCAGCACGACTACTTCGAGTGCTGGCCCGACACCGTGGACCCGCGTGGGGCGAAGGGAAAATGAAGCGCCTTCTCGCACTTGCGACAATCCTGGTCGCGTTGTCTGGGCGCCGTTCGTCCGATGAGGGAATAAAGTTTAGGACTGGCGAAAAGCTGTTTTGCTACAAGCTGGAAACGCACTCAGGCGGCGCGTCCTGCTACGGGCCAAGCTCCCCTGAGTACGTTCCTCATGGCCTCATCTACACGTACCCGTGGGATCGCATAGACCACATTGAGCAACGGTGGACTGGCCCGCTTGGGTAATTGCGGGCGAGCGTCGAAGGGGTAGTGATTGAGAGACTATCCATTCCTGAGCGTCAATCTTCGCCAACCTCGCCTCAACCTCCGCCAAGCCCTTCTCCCGTTCTCTGGCGCCCGGACGCTGGCTGGGAGCCATTGCCGTCTGGTGACCGAAACCGGACCCGGAAAAGCCCGGGTGAGGGTGATAGGATTTCGCTCGTCATTGGCTTCCCTCCTTGTAGGGGAGTGGTGATGGTCGAAGGCCAGCCCTCGGGGGTCAGAGCCCGGGGGTCGGCTTTGCTACTGTGGTCCAGAAGGCTGTGCCCTAGAGCGTGTCTCCCACGGTTGACGAGCCATGGCCCATGGTGAGTAACGCGATCAGCGTGAAGGTGCGGTGGAGCGAGGCCGACCCGGCCGGAATCGTCTTCTACCCTCGGTTCTACGAGTGGTTCGATCTCGGCACCGAGGCCCTGTTCGAGTCGCTCGGACTGGCCTGGCCCGAGATGTTCCCGGCCGAGCGCATCGTGGGCGTGCCCATCGTGGAGTCGGGCGCTCGCTTCGCGTCTCCGGTACGCTATGGCGACGTGGTCCGGATCGAGACCACGATGCGCGAGGTGCGCGAGAAGACGTTCCGGGTCGAGCACGAGGTGACGGTGGGCGAGCGACGCTGCGCGACCGGCTTCGAGGTACGGGCGTGGGTGGCGCGGCCCGAGCAGCCGGGCGGCCCGCTCGCGGCCCGGCCCATTCCGGCGGCCATCGTGGCCCGCCTCAAAGGAGAGTCGCGTCCATGAAGCCAGAGGTCGTGTTCACCAAGTCCGCGCCGAAGACCGGCTTCTCGGAGGGCACCGAGTCGCCGATCGCCCAGGGGGTCAAGGCGGGCGGCTTCCTCTTCGTCTCGGGGCAGGGCCCGCTCGATCCGGCGACGAAGACCATCGTGTCCCAGGACATCGCGGAGCAGACCCGGGTGACCCTCGACAACGTGAAGGCGGTCCTGGAGGCGGGCGGCACCTCGATCGCCAACGTGGTGCGGGTCGGCGTCTACCTGCGCAACATGGACGACTTCGGCGTCTTCAACCGTGTCTTCAAGGAATACTTCCAGGGCGTGCAGCCCGCCCGCACCACCGTCGAGGCCGCGCCCCCGCGCAAGGGCGTCAACGTGGAGATCGACGCGGTAGCCTGGATCCCATGAACTAAACGGTGACGCGTACGCCAGCTAGCGTGTAGATTTGTAAGGCTTCGGCGCCGCGACGGCGCCCATCGACCTCAGTCACCAGATTCCAGGAGGACATCACGATGGCACAGGTAACGCGACGGAGCTTCCTCGGCACCGCGTCGCTCGCGGCGGCCGGCGCGGCGATGGGGCCGTGGGTCCTGCGCGCGGGCGCGCAGGCGGGCCCGATCAAGATCGGCCTCGTGCTCCCGTACTCGGGAGTCTACGCGGTGCTCGGCGAGTCCATCACCCAGGGCATGGAGCTGGTCTTCGCGCGCGAGAACTGGACGGTGGCCGGACGCAAGATCGAGATGATCAAGGAAGACGACGAGATGCAGCCGCCGGTGGGCATCCGCAAGACCGAGAAGCTCATCGATTCCGACAAGGTCGACATCCTCACCGGCCCGGTGCACAGCGGCATCCTGATGGGCATGCGCGACAAGGTGCACAACAGCAAGACCATCCTGATCGTCTCCAACGCGGGCGCCGACGCGATCAGCCGCGAGCGATGCTCGAAGTGGATCTTCCGCACCTCGTTCTCGAACTGGCAGCCGAACCAGCCGATGGGCGAGTGGGTGGCCAAGCACGTGGCCAAGGACGTGTTCATCGCCGCCCCCAACTACCAGGCGGGCAAGGATCAGCTCGGGGCGTTCAAGGAGACGTTCGTGCCCGCGGGCGGCAAGCTGGTGGGCGAGGACTATCCCAAGCTCGGAGAGACCGACTACGCGCCGTATCTCACCAAGATCCGCCAGTCGGGAGCCAAGGCGGTCTACTGCTTCTTCTCCGGCTCCGACGCGGTGAACTTCGTGAAGCAGTACGATCAGTTCGGCCTGAAGCAGTCCATCAAGCTCACCGGCGCGGGCTTCCTCACCGAGCCCGACGTGCTGCCCGCGCAGGGCAAGTCGGCGCTCGGGGTGATCACCGGCCACTTCTACACCCCGCTGCTCGACAACCCGACCAACCAGCGCTTCGTGAAGGAGTTCCAGGCCAAGTTCGGGGGCAAGATGCCGGACGGTTTCGCGTGCCAGGGCTACGATACCGCAGAGGTGATCGTGCGCGCGCTCAAGGCGGTGAACGGCAACACCCAGGACAAGCCGAAGCTGGTCGAGGTGATCGAGAAGAGCGAGTTCGACAGCCCGCGCGGGCGGTTCCGGTTCGATCCCAAGACGCACAACGTGATCCAGCCGTTCATCTACATCCGCGAGGTGCGCGAGGTCGCGGGCGGGATCAACAACGTGCCGATCGACAAGGTGGCCAACGTGACCGACCCGGGTACGGGCTGCACGCTGCCCGCATAGTGCCGCGGCGGGGCGAGGGGCGGCGGGGGCGCGGGCGGCGGCAGGCCCGCCCTTGTTCGGTGAACCACTCACCGGGCGGGCCCACCGCCGCCCGCGCCCCCGCCGCCCCTCGCCCCGCCGCGGCACTATGCGGGCAGCGTGCAGCCCGTACCCGGGTCGGTCACGTTGGCCACCTTGTCGATCGGCA
>Ga0075436_100002620_pt1 | contig 12368 bp, 8 predicted proteins | sample RhiMethybrSRZTD5_FD_75303 | JGI IMG/M metagenome (GOLD analysis project Ga0075436, IMG submission 75303) | Populus rhizosphere microbial communities from Tennessee, USA - Rhizosphere MetaG P. TD hybrid SRZTD5 | ecosystem: Host-associated > Plants > Roots > Rhizosphere > Soil | place: USA... | reverse complement strand
CGTCGAGCCGGGGCGCGATTGTCCCCGCTGTCCGCGCCTCGTTTCATTCCGCCGAGCCAACCGCGCGGCGAACCCCGGCTGGTTCAACGCTCCGGTGCCCTCCTTCGGGCCGCGCAAGGCGCGGCTTCTCATCGTCGGCCTGGCGCCGGGGTTGCGCGGCGCGAACCGCACCGGCCGGCCCTTCACCGGCGACTATGCCGGCGACCTTCTCTATCGAACGCTCGCCGAATTCGGCTTCGCGCGCGGCGTCTACGCGGCGCGGAGCGATGACGGCTTCGAACTCGTCGATGCCCGCATCGTCAACACCGTCCGCTGCGTGCCGCCCGAAAACAAGCCGACGCCCGAAGAAATCCGCACCTGCCGCGAATTCCTCGCCGCCGAGATCGCGGCGATGCCGCACGTCAAGGCGATGGTCGCGCTCGGCAAGATCGCGCACGATTCCGCCCTCGCCACCCTCGGCGAACGGCTTTCGCGCTGTAAATTCGCGCATGGGGCGAAGCATACGATCGGCGACCGTACGCTTTTCGACAGCTATCACTGCTCCCGCTACAACACCAATACGGGCGTGCTGACGCCGAAGATGTTCCGCGCGGTGTTCGCCCAGGCCCGCGCCTATTTGGAGCGGGCGGCTTGAAGCCAGTCGACGACTTCCTGCGCACTCCTGTCCGGCGGAAACACCGGATAGAACACGTGCGTGATTCGGCCCTCGTCGATCACCAGCGTGAGACGCTTCAATAGCGTCATGCCCTCGACCTCGAAGGTCGGCAATCGCAGGGCTTTGGCGAACTTCAAATCGGCATCCGAGAGGACCGCGAACGGCAGGTGCAGCCGCTCCGCGGCCTCGCGCTGATACTCGCTATCCTGCGTCGAAAGGCCAAACAGGTGATCGACGCCCGCCTGGCGCAGTTCGGCGAAATGATCGCGAAAACCGCACGATTGCGGCGTGCAGCCGCGCGCCCCCGGGATCGCGTCCCAGCCGTGCGGGAGGGGCTTTCCGGGCACGCCGGTGCGCGGATAGGCGTAGACGACCGTGCGGCCCTCGAGTCGCGATAAATCGACCTTTGCGCCGTCCGTGGCGGCAAGGGCGAGCGCGGGCAGCCTCATGCCGGCAAGATGCTTGGCGGCGCCGTCGTCTTGCGGCGCCGGCAGATCCTTCGGCAGGCCCAGGTAATGTTGCGCTTTGCTCATGTGGTAGCCGATTCCGGTTGCTGAATAGAATCGCGGTTCAACGACTTACGCCCTCCGACTCGCGTAGGAAATGAATTCGAGCAGCGAGCCGTCGGGATCGCGGAAATAGACGCTCGTGCCTGTGCCCTTGGCGCCAAAGCGCTCGAGCGGGCCGCGCTCGATGGCGACCTTGTGCCCGTTCAGGTGCTCGATCGCGTCCTCGATCGGCCCTTTCCACTCGAAGCAAAGGTCGCTGTTCCCCGGCTGCACCGGCAGCCGCGCCACTTCCGCCGGCTTTACGCCGGGACCGTGCAAATTGAGCTGATTATCGCCGAAGCGGTAGGCCCAGCCGTTCGGCCGCTGGACGAGTTCGGCGCCGACGACCGCGGCGTAGAACGCGTTCGAGCGCTCCCAGTCGGAGACGTGCACCACGCAATGGTCGAGCTTCACGGGCAGCGGCATCGACTTCATCCCTTATCGCGCAGCAATCGCCCCTTTTCGCGCTCCCAATCGCGCTTCTTCTCGCTCTGGCGCTTGTCGTGCAGCTTCTTGCCGCGCGCCAGCGCAAGCTCGATCTTCGCCCGGCCGCGCGGATTGAAATAGAGCCGCAACGGCACGATCGTCATGCCCTCGCGCTCGACCGCGCCGATCAGCTTGTTGATCTGCTTGCGGTGGAGCAGCAGTTTGCGCGGCCGCTTGGGCTCGTGGTTGAAGCGGTTGGCCTGCAGATATTCCGGAATGTTGGCGTTGATCAGCCAGATTTCGTTGCGGCGCGGATCGGCATAGGACTCGGCGATCGTCGCCTTGCCGACGCGGAGCGACTTCACCTCGGTGCCGGTGAGCGCGATCCCCGCCTCGAAGCTCTCGCCGATCTCGTAATGAAAGCGCGCCTTGCGATTGGCCGCGATCTGGCGCCGGCTCGGGTCTTTTTTCTTGGCCATGGCAGGCGGCGCAAATTCGCGCCTCAGGCGTTGATCAGGCCCGCATGCACCATGGCCTCGCGCACCACGCGCTGGCTCGCCGCGGACAAGGGACCAAGCGGCAACCGCACGTGCTCCGAGCACTTGCCGAGAAGCGAAAGCGCGTATTTGGTGGGCGCCGGGCTGTTTTCGATGAACAGTGCCGCGTGCAGCGGCATCAGCCGGTCTTGAATGCCGAGCGCGGTCTTGTAGTCGCCGGCAAGGCAGGCGTCCTGAAACTCGCCGCACAGCCGCGGCGCCACGTTCGCGGTCACCGAAATGCAGCCCTGCCCGCCCTGGGCATTGAAGCCGAGCGCGGTCGCGTCCTCGCCCGAGAGCTGGATGAAATCCTTGCCGCAAGCCGCGCGCTGCAGGCTCACGCGGTCGAGCTTGGCGGTGGCGTCCTTGCAGCCCTTGACGTTCGCAAGCTCGGAGAGCCGCTTCATCGTCTCGACCGAAATATCGATCACCGAGCGGCCGGGAATGTTGTAGACGAAGATCGGAATGCCGATGGCGTCGTTGATCGCCTTGAAGTGGCGATAAATGCCTTCCTGGCTCGGCTTGTTGTAATAGGGCGCGACCACGAGCACGGCGTCGGCCTTGGCCTTCTCGGCGTGCTGGGCGAGACCCACGGCTTCGGCGGTAGAATTGGAGCCGGCGCCGGCGATCACCGGCACCCGGCCCTTGGCCGCTTCGACGCACCACTCCACCACCTTGTGGTGCTCGGCGTGCGAAAGCGTCGGGCTTTCGCCGGTGGTGCCGACCGGCACCAGCCCGTCGGTTCCCTCGGCGATCTGCCAGTCCACGAGCTCACGGAAGGAGCGCTCGTCGAGCCCGCCGTTCTTGAACGGCGTGACCATGGCGGTGAAGGAACCCCGGAACATGACGGCATGCTTTCCGAAAATTGCGCGAGCGCCTAGAGAGATACTCCCAAACCAGGCATGACGAAAGCCCCCGGCGCGTAAACTGATTTGAAGGAAGCCATCAATTATCCGAATTCCCCGATAGTGCTGGCGGAGAATGATGCGGGCCCTGCACAGAGATTCGATCGCGCTCGCCGCCGCGGCCTTCTTGCTGATGGCGGCGGCGAGCGCGCGCGCGCAAAGTCCCGGCGATCTCGCCGCCGTCAAACAGGCGATCCTGCATCTCAAGCAAGGCAACGGCGACAAGGCGCTGGCCGCCGCCGCGCCCATCCACGACCCGGCGGCCAAGGCGCTCATCACCTGGCTTGCGATCCGCAACACGGCGAAGGACACCGGCTTCGAGCGCACCGCGCAGTTCCTGCGCGAGCGCCCGAACTGGCCGAACCAGGTGTTGATCCGTCGCCGCGCCGAGAAACTCCTCTACGACGAGGAGCGCGACGCGGCGACCGTGCGCGCCTTTTTCGCGCACAGCCGGCCCCTCACCGGCGAAGGCAAGCTCGCGCTCGCCAAGGTGCTGAAGGCGAGCGGCGACGCGGGCGGCGCCGCCGTCCTCGTGCGCGCGGCCTGGCGCGAGGACGAGCTCGGTCCCGACAGCGAGAAGGATCTGCTCGCCGCCTTCCCCGGCGCGCTGTCGCGCGCCGATCACAAGGCGCGCGCCGACCGCCTGTTCGGCCAGGAGAAGCCCGACGCCGCCCTCCGCGCAGCCAAGCTCGCGGGCGGCGACCTGGCGGCGCTGGGCGAGGCGCGGGCGGCGCTCGCCAAGCGCGCGAGCAACGCCGCCAAATTGCTCGACGCCGTGCCCACCTCCGCGCGCGGCGATCAGGGTTACCTGCTGGCGCGCGCGCAGCTCGCCCGGCGCAAGGACGACGCGGCGGCCGCGGCGCGCATATTCGCGGAAGCGCCGCGCGATCCGAAACTGATCGTCGCCCCCGATCAGTGGTGGCTCGAGCGCCGGATCGTGGCGCGCAAGCTCCTCGACGCCAACGACGCGCGCGGCGCCTATCGCGTCGCGGCCGAGGCGGCGCCGCCCGAGAGCGAAAACTACAAGGCCGACCAGCAGTTCACAGCCGGCTGGATCTCATTGAGATTCCTCAATGATTCGGCGACGGCCCGGCGCCATTTCAGCGAGCTGACGAAGCTCTCGATGCATCCCGTCACGGTGGCCCGCGCCTATTACTGGCTCGGCCGCGCGCAGGAGGCCGGCGGCGACAAGGCCGGCGCCCGGCTCGCCTACGAGACCGCCGCGCGCCACACCGTCACCTATTACGGCCAGCTCGCGCGCGCCAAGCTCGGCTTGAAGGATTTGCCGCTACCGACACTGTCGCCGGCGCCGGCGGCCGAACGGGCGGCGTTCGAGCGCCAGGAGCCGGTGCGGGCGCTGCGCATGCTCTACGCCATCGGCGAGCCGGAATTCACGATTCCCATCTACACCGACCTTTCCGATCGCGCCGGCAACGACGCCGCCGGCTATCTCCTGCTCGCCGAGGTCGCGAACGAAGCGCACGATGCCCGCGCCCTTGTGCTCGTCGGCAAGGCGGCGATGGCGAAGGGCGTACCGGTCGAGATGATCGGCTTCCCCGCCTTCGGCGTGCCGAACTACAGCCACGTCGGGCCGAAAGCCGACCCCGCCATCGTCTACGCGATCGCCCGTCAGGAGAGCCAGTTCGACCCGCGTGTGACCTCGATCGCCAACGCCAAGGGGCTGATGCAGGTCATTCCCTCCACCGCGCGCGCGATCGCGCGCAAGTTCGGCATTCCTTGGGACGATAAGAAGCTTTCCGCCGATCCCGTCTTCAACGTGCAGCTCGGCGCCGCCGAGCTCGGCGATCTCCTGGCATTCTACCGCGGCAATCCGGTGCTGACCTTCATCGGCTACAACGCCGGCCGCGGGCGGGCGAGCGAATGGATCGCCAAATACGGCGACCCGCGCGATCCCAAGGTCGACATCGTCGACTGGATCGAGCGGCTGCCGATCTCCGAGACGCGTTTCTACGTGCAGCGCGTGATGGAGAACATGCAGGTCTATCAGACGCTTGCCGGCGGTAACCGCGGCCTCACCATCGAGGCCGATCTGGTGCGCGGGCGGCTGAATTAATTCGCTCGGGCGTGTCCGGCCAGGAATGCCGAAAAACTGTCCTCGATCGAAGCAACCAGGCCGGCCCATGGCTGGCCGCGGAGCTGGCGATAAATGCGCATGCGCGGATACCAGGGACTATCCGTCCGATCCTTGAACCAGTACCACAGCCGGCCCTGCCCGGACGGCACCAACAACCATACCGGCTGTCCCAGCGCGCCGGCGATGTGCGCGGTCGTGTTGCTCACCGTCACCACCGCGTCGCACGCCATGATCAGCGCGGCGAGACCGTCGATATCGTTGGTGTTGTCGATTTCTTCCGCGCGCGCGAGCTCGATGCCGCGCTCCCGGCTGAAACTTGCGCGCTCATCGCCGGTGTCTCCATATTGCAGATCCACGAAGCGCGCATGGGGCGATCGCAACAGCCGTTCGAAGTCGCCGAGCCCGGCGCTTTTGCTCGCCGCCAATTCGCGATGGAAGCTTCTCCACGAAAGACCGATCAATTTTCGTCCGTCCGGGGCGAGCTTTGCGCGAAGCTTGCTGGCGCGCTCCATGTCCGCTCGCAGGTACCCTTGCTCGCGCCGCGGAAAGTCGTCCCAGCTTCTTCTCAGATACATGCCCAGGCCGCCGATGGGACAATGCGCCTGGATCTCGCCGCCATATAGTTCCGGCTTCATGGCGATGACGTCGACATCGGGAAACGAGCGCGCGAACAGTTTCACGAGACGGGGTTCGAGCTCCAGCACCACCGAGCCGGCGAGTGCGCTGACCTCTGGAATCATGCTGGCGTACAGAATTTGGTCGCCGAGCCCCTCCTCGCCCCAAATCAACAGCGTTCCTTCGACCGGGGTACCGCTCCAGCGCGGTGCGGCATAATTGCTGATGACGAAGTCGGACGCCTTGCGCTCCCGGCGGCGCTCAAACAGCGGCCAGCCTTCGGCGAAGCGGCCGGCGTGCAAGCATAACAGCCCTTTTGCCGCCGCGGCCTCGGCATGCGGTCGTATCGCCAAGGCCTTGTCGTAACACTGCAGGGCTCGATCATATTGTTCGAGCGCGGAATACGTTACGCCGAGATTTCGCTGAAGATCGGCGTTCTCCGGCAGCAACGCGGCCGCCCGCTCGTGGTAATTCGCCGCTTCCTCATAGCGGTCGAGCGCCCGCAACTCGTTTCCCAGATTGGTCAGAATGTCCGCATTGTCCGCATCGAGCGCGAGCGCCGAGCGATAGCTCGCGGCCGCTTCCTCCCGGCGGCCGAGCGCCCTCAGCGTTTCGGCCACCTTCAGGTGCGCCAAGGCGAGCTCGGGCCGCAGCGCGGCCGCCTTGCGATAGTGATCCAGCGCGCTCTCGAAGCGTTTGAGGTCGCTATTCACATTGCCGAGATTGAGGTGCGCCTCGAAATAGTCGGGCCGGATCGCGATCGCCTTGCCGTAGCATTCGATCGCCGCCTCGGCCTGCCCCAGCGCGTAGAGCGACGCCCCCAGCCCCAGATTGGCTTCGGGCATTTGCGGGTTGAGCGCGAGCACTCGCCGATATCGCTCGACCGCTTCTTGGTGACGCCCGAGCGCGTTTGACACCATGGCCGAATTTTGCAGCGACGGAATGTCGTTTGGGTTGCGGCCAAGTGCCGCTTGATAATGGCGGTTCGCTTCCGGATAGCGCCCGAGCGCTTGCAAGACATTGGCGATGTTGAAATCGCCGTTGGGGATCAGTGGGTTAAGCTTGAGTGCGGCATCCATGGATTGAGCCGCCTCCGCCAACCGCCCCGCCTGAAACAGCGCGATGCCGAGCATGTTATGGGCGTTCGCCTCGCCCGGAAAATCTTGGAGAAACTGCTGATAGAGCGAAATGGCTTCCGGCAGCCGCCCGGCACGATGCAAGCCCGCCGCCTGCGAGAACAACGATTCTCCATCGGATTCCAACGCCGGCATCGATCCTCCGATTATCGCAAGCGGCTATTCTTAGCGTGCGCAAGGCGTGAAGAAAACGGCCCGCCGAAAAAACTTGCCTCGGCCAAGCGATCTTCTAACGTTGGCATCGACATGGGCGTCGCGATCGAAGACCGCTGGTTCACGGCCAAGGACGGGCTGAAGCTGCACGCGCTCGCGGCCGGGCCGAAGCATGCGCGCGCGCTTCCCGCCGTCTGCCTGCCGGGCATTTCGCGCACCGCGGAGGACTTCCGCGAATTGCTGCAAGCCTTTGCTACGCACTCGAAAAACCCCCGCCGCGCGATCGCGCTCGACTCCCGCGGCCGCGGCCTTTCCGCCCGCGATCCCAACCCCACGAACTACACGGTGCCGATCGAGATCGGCGACCTGTTGGCGGTTCTCGACGCCGAGAAAATTACGCGCGCCGTCTTCGTCGGCACCTCGCGCGGCGGCATTCTGACGATGGTGATGGGCGCCGTCCGCCCGCAGGCGATCGCGGGCGCGGTGTTGAACGACATCGGCCCGGTGCTCGACATGCCGGGGTTGCTGCGGATCAAGACCTATGTCGGCAAGATGCCGCGACCCTCGTCATGGGCGGAGGCGGCCATGAACCTGCGCAAGGTCATGGGCGGGCAATTTCCGGCCTTCGACGAAGCGAAGTGGCAGGACTATGCGCGCCGCACCTGGCGGAACGGTAAGGACGGCTTCACGCCGCGCTCGGACCCCTTGATCTCTACCGCGCTCGCCGACATCGACCCCGCCGTTCCGCCGCCGGATTTATGGAAGCAGTTCAACGCGCTCGCCGCAGCCGCGCCCGTGCTTGTGCTCCGCGGCGAGCATTCGGATCTGTTGTCGCGCGAAACGGTGGCGGCGATGCGCGCGAAGGACCAACGCGTCGAAACCATCGAGATTGCCGGCCAGGGCCACGCGCCGTTTTTGGTCGAGGCCGCGACCATCGACCCGATCCTCGCCTTCGCGGCAAGGTGCGGTTGAGTACTGTCTTCACACTTCATGTATCGTCAGTGCAGCGCCGACATTTCACATTGTCATGCCCGGCCTCGTGCCGGGCATCCACGTCTTAGGCTGCAAAGAAAGACGTGGATGCCCGCGACAAGCGCGGGCATGCAATAGAAGGGTCAAGCCCGGCAATGACTGTGGAAAAAGCAAGAACCCCGGCGGTTTCCCGCCGGGGTTCCTAAGTTTGTCTCAGATCGTGACTGGATCAGAAGTCGCGACGAGCGCGGAAGATGCCGCCGATCGTGCTGGTCGACTTGCCGCGGATCGGATCGGCAGCGCAGGTCACTGCATCCTCGCCACCGCAATCCGTCTTGAGCCGCCACCACAGCGCTTCGACGCCGAGGTCGAGCTTGGGAACCGGCGACCAGATCAGGTTAGCAGAAACCTGATCGATCTTGCCGCTCGGCTCGAAGCCAACCTGACCCGGAGACGCACCAGCAACGGCGCTGATCTGGGACTGGATCGGCTGCGTGACCACGTTGTGGCCGTAAGCGATCGACGACCGGACGGTCGGCGTCCAGAAGTGCCGCAACTCGACGTTGACCGACCAGGCCTTCGTCAAGTGCTGCCCGGTCTCATCGACAAAGGAGTCGAACAGATCGAGGACCGGTCCGATGGCGCCCTTGCGATAGCCGAGCGAGCTGTTGTTGGAGTACGGGTTGGCGGAAAGACCGGTGTAGTCCACCGCGCCCCTCGACCACGCGCCTTCCACCTGGAAGCTGTCGCCAGCCCCCAGCGCCGGGAGCTTGAAGTTGACGCCGGCAAGAGCGGCATAGCCGTACTTGTTGGGCGCCCACGGCAGGCCAGTGCCCGGCGTCGCAGTCCCCTGGAGGAACAGCGGCGTCGCCGTATTGATCGACGTCTTCAACTGGTGGACGGCACCGCTGATCTGCGCGTCACCCCAAGCCTGGTCGACACGCAGGTTGGCAACGAAGTCCGGCATATACTGGCCCGCGTAGACAGTGGAGCCAAAGCCGGAATCCTGAATCGCCACCGGCACGACCAACAAGTTCGGCGCGACGGTGATGTTGCTGGAAGGACCGTAGAAGCCGAAGACAGTCGTACCCACCGAAGCAAACGTCGTGATGTTGGTGCGGCGGGTCGTCGAGTCTTCCATCGACACCGACGCCGATACGCCGTTGCCCAACTGGGCGGTGTAGGCGATCGCCGGGGTGAACTTGAACGACTTCGAGTTCTGCTGGCTGAGAATCAGCGAGGGATCGAAGTCAAAGAACGACCCGACATAACCGAACGTCAAGCCAGCGAACTGGATGAACGCGCGGTCATAGTACCAAGCGTAGTTGCCCGTCGACGCCGGCAGCTGCTGCTGCTGGAAGCCGTCGAGGTTTGTCGTCCACTGCCAGCCCACGGACGCGTAGGAACGCAGTGTGCCGTATTCGGTGTTGGTGCGCGCGTCGAAGACCATGTCGAAGCGCACGCGGAACGAAGTCCAGTCGTCGTTGCGGTTGCGAATGTGGTCGCCGCCGATCGAGCCCGACGTGACGTCGCCGGAGCCGGCGCCGAGGTTGTTCACCTCGAATTCGGACCAGACGTAGCCGCCGACACGCAAGCAGATGTCGGTGCCCGGAATGTAATAGAACCCAGCACCATACGCAGAGCAGATCTTCACGTATTCGACCGGCTTGGCCTTTACGGGAAGATCAGCGGCCTGCGCCCCCGCCACAGCGACGATACCCGCTGCGGAACCGAGGAGTAGGCTTTTCACCATGTTCATCGTGACCTCCAAGTTCTCTCTCTCATTTCGAGGGAGCGGGTTCCGTTTAGGATGCAACCGCACCCCCGAAGGTCCCCTAATTCCCCGTGACCATCCGGTGTGATGAAGCGAAGCGATCTTCCTCGATCAATTTCGCCGTCAATCCGGACGGGACGAACCCGGTCCCCCACCCGAGGAGTTCCCTTTCGTCTTGACAGGGAGGATAGCGGATCAAGGACCCCGTTCAATGCTCGCGGGGTCTTTCGAGGCCCTCCGGCGATGCTTTTCCAGGATGTGTTGCACAAACATCACGCGACACCCGATGAGGACTGATTTTTTGTATGTATTTCAATGCTTTATATCCGGTTGAAATCCGCCATTTCGGGTCGGATTCGGCGCCAAAAGACGCCCTCGAATACCATTCGCCGCGTCCCTGGGCGGCGTATCGGCCGCGGCGAGCCTCGAGCGCCTCTCCACATCCGGTCCGAACGGGTTCCGCGCGGCGCGGGCGAGTCCGATCGCGATTCGATCGCCTCCCCTACCCGAAAATTGATCTCGAATGGCCTTCGACCGCGCGAAAATTCGCCGCTGCGGCAAAAGGCTGATGGGAAAAATGCAAATTCGAGCTTGACGGCGGCCAGGATTCGATTCCCGCCGCGGCGATTTTAATGCTTTCATAGCCGGGCTTGTCCGGGCCACCCACGCCTTTCTTTTTTCTTTGCCGTTGTAAGACGTAGATGCCACGCAACTCGAGCTTGCCCGAGTTGCGCGTTTTAATTCCCAAGTCGGCAGCAGCCGACTTGGGTGACGAGCGCGGACACGGCTACTCTTCTCGTCATAGCCGGGCTTGTCCTCTCCTTCCTCATGCCCGGCCTTAATGCCGGGCATCCACGCCTTTCTTTGGTAGCCTAAGAGGTGGATGGCCGGGCCAAGTTTATCCTTCGGCCGGCCGAAGGCCGGACCCGAGGGCCCGGCAATGACGATAACTAGGATCGGGGGAGACGCTCGATGGACGCCGATGTCATTGTCGTGGGCGCGGGCCTCGCCGGCCTTGCCGCCGCCGCCGAACTCGCCGACGCCAAGCGCCGCGTGATCCTCCTCGACCAGGAGCCGGAGGCCTCGCTTGGCGGCCAGGCGTTCTGGTCGTTCGGCGGTCTGATGCTGGTCAATTCGCCGGAGCAGCGCCGCCTTGGCATCCGCGATTCACGCGAGCTCGCCTTGCAGGACTGGCTCGGCTCCGCCGCCTTCGACCGCGCCGAGGACCGCTGGCCGCGGCAATGGGCCGAGGCCTATGTCGATTTCGCCGCCGGCGAAAAGCGCAGCTGGCTGCACGCGCAGGGCGTGCGCTGGTTTCCGGTCGTCGGCTGGGCCGAGCGCGGCGGCTATCTCGCGACCGGTCACGGCAATTCCGTGCCGCGCTTTCACATCACCTGGGGCACCGGGCCCGGATTGCTCGAGCCCTTCGTCCGCCGCGTGCGCGAGGGCGAGAAGCAGGGGCTGATTTCGCTGCGCTTTCGCCACCGCGCCACCAAGCTCTCGGCGAGCGGCGGGGCGATCGACGGCGTCGAGGGCGAGATCCTCGAGCCGAGCGCGGTCGAGCGCGGGCAAGAAAGCGCGCGCAAGATTACCGGCAATTTTTCGCTGCGAGCGCAAGCGGTGATCGTGACTTCGGGCGGCATCGGCGCCAACCACGATCTCGTGCGCAAGCACTGGCCGCAGCGCATGGGGGCGCCGCCGAAGAAAATGCTCTCCGGCGTGCCCGCCCATGTCGACGGCAAGATGCTGGACGTCGTCGCCGCCGCCGGCGGCAACATCATCAATTCCGACCGCATGTGGCACTACCCCGAGGGCATCGACAATTACGCGCCGATCTGGCCGCGCCACGGCATCCGTATCCTCAGCGGCCCCTCGCCGCTGTGGCTGGATGCACATGGCAAGCGGCTGCCGATCCCGCTGTTTCCCGGCTTCGACGGCTTGGGCGCGCTCGAACACATCACCAAACACGGCCAGGATCATTCGTGGTTCCTGTTGAACCAGCGCATCATCGGCCGCGAGTTCGCGCTCTCGGGCTCCGAGCAAAATCCGGATTTGACCAACAAAAGCATTCTCGGCGTGCTCCGCCGCGGGCGCGGCAAGACGCTCTCGCCGGTGCAGAAATTCGTGCAGGCGGAAAAGGATTTCGTCGTCGCCGACAACATTCCGGAGCTGGTGGCAAAGATGAACCGGCTGACGCAGCTGGGCCTGGTCGACGCGCGCGTTCTAGAGCGCGAGGTGGTCGCGCGCGACCGCGAAGTGGAGAACAAATACTGCAAGGACGCGCAGGTGGCGGCGATCCGGGTGGCGCGCAACTACGTCGGCGACCGGCTCATTCGCGTCGCCAAGCCCCACCGCCTGCTCGATCCCGCCGCCGGCCCGTTGATCGCGGTGCGGCTGTGGGTGCTGACGCGCAAGACGCTCGGCGGGCTGGAAACGGATCTGTCGGCGCGCGTGCTGAAGCAAGACGGCGCGCCGCTCGGCAACGTCTACGCCGCCGGCGAAGTGGCGGGCTTCGGCGGCGGCGGCGTGCACGGCTATCGCGCGCTCGAAGGC
>Ga0075436_100002619_pt1 | contig 12368 bp, 8 predicted proteins | sample RhiMethybrSRZTD5_FD_75303 | JGI IMG/M metagenome (GOLD analysis project Ga0075436, IMG submission 75303) | Populus rhizosphere microbial communities from Tennessee, USA - Rhizosphere MetaG P. TD hybrid SRZTD5 | ecosystem: Host-associated > Plants > Roots > Rhizosphere > Soil | place: USA... | reverse complement strand
GAGCGGCGAGCCCAGGAGCAGGACGAAGGCGACGGCGAGGGGGAGCGGGGAAAGCAAAACAGACCTGCAAAAGAAGAATTTTTTCATGTTTTGGGAAGGCTCCATGGCAGCGTTCGGGGCTTTCTACCACATGAGCCCTATGCCTCCGAAGCCCTCACCACCCCGGCCCTCCTCTCCCAGAGGGAGAGGAGGGAGAAAGACGGAGAACCACGGTAAGCGGGTTCTTTTCTTGGTTTTGTTCCCCTCTCTCCCTTTGGGAGAGAGGGGTTAGGGGAGTGAGGGCTTCGGAGCCGGCCCTACCGGTAATCCTGCACGGACAGCTTCTCGAAAGGCAGACCGAAGGGATGGAAGAGATTGAACACCACCCCGGGGAAGTGGGGATCGAGCACCTCGGCGGCATAATGCATGAAGAACGGCCCCCACTCTTCGATGCCGGAGCTGCCGTTTTCGATCTCGTTGTACTCCTCGACCGGAATGCCGAGCTTCTCGGCGACCGCCTCGGGGCTCATCCCCTTGGTCTCGCGGTGCTTGCGGATCAGCTCGCCGGCCTGGCCCGGCTTGGTGTCGGTCCATTTGCCGCTGGTGGCGAACATGCGGCTGGTGGGAACGCCGAGGGCCACCGCGAGGTCGCGGATGCGCGGACCCCAGGTCTCGGCCGGCGAATTGCCCGCCTCGACCGCGAGGTACTGGTCGAGGGGCATGTCGAGCTTTTCTGCCATCTCCTCAGGCGAGAGCTTCTTGCGCTCCCGCTCTTTCATCAGAACTTCTCCCTGTTTCACCGTCTTCTCCTTCTGGGAAGGTCTGTAGGCGAATTCCTGGCGGAGCGCCGGCGCGGCGACTCCTCTGCCTATGCACAGTGCTCGTGCCGCGCTCCGGCGGGACAGTTTCAGTGCCGGCGCTCGGCCGAGAGGGCTTTCAGGGCGTCGATGGGACGGCGGTCGGGGCTCATCAGCTTGATGGCGCGCCGCAGCCAGGCCTCGGCCTCCTCGCGGTTGCCGAGCTGACGTTGGATCTCGCCGGTATAGAAGGCGGCCTCGCCGCACGCGGGATCGCGCCGCAGCGTCTCCCTGAGCTCCCGCAGCGCCCGATCGGCATGAGCCGTCGAGTTGAGGAACCGGCAATAGGCGAGCTCGGAGGCGTAGAGGCTGTTCTGCGGGTCGCAATCGGCGGCGAACTCGAGCAGCATCAGGGCCTCGCGGACCTTGCCGGCGTCCATCAGCGCCTTGCCCTTGTTGTACTGCGCCTCGGAGTCGAGCAGGTCCGTCTTGATGGCGAAGCTCGCCGCGGGTCTCTTCGCCCGCTCCTCGCGCAGGGTCTTGCGCCGGAAGAGCAGAGTGCCGCGCTGCTCGCGGTCCGCCAGCTCGGCGAAGGCGCGGGCTGCGGCGAGAAAGAGATCGCGCGCCTTTTCCGCCAGATCCGGAGGATCGAAGGTCCACGGCGCGAAGCGGCGGGAGAATTCGAGGAACTTCTCCTCGAAGATCCCGGCCGTGCCGTCCTCGGGGGCGCCGAGCAGGTCGAAAGCGTCCTGGCGGCGATAGGAGAGATAGGCCTGCATGACCTCGTCGCGCCGCCGCTCGAGCTCCGGCGGGGAAGGGGCCGCAGCCGCGGGCGGTTGCGGCGCGGGCTCCGTGAGCACTGGCCCGGTGGCGAACGGAGACGGCGGGCTGACCAGGCTGGGCTGCCGCACCGATCCGGTCTCGGTGAGCAGGCTCCTGGGAAGGCCGTCCACGGGCGCCACGACGCCCAGCGTGCAGAGGGCGTAGAGCAGACGCGAGATCTCCTCGACCGGCAGCCCCGTCGCCTCCGCCAGCTCGCCCATCCGCCGGCCCGGCCGCAGCGCTTCGGCGAGCCGGCTCTGCCGCGGGTTGAGTCGGATCTCCTCCAAGGGGAACGGCGGCGCCGGATGAAGGGCGAGCTTCTTGCCCACCAGGGGACCTACCGCCAGATCCACCTCTTCCTGGGGGACGAACCGGGTCAGGCCGGTGAGGATGAGCTGCGGCACCCTCACCTTGAGCGACGACTCGGGGGCGGGAGCCTCGTCGAGCCAGCGAAACTCGCCCTCGTTCCAGGTGAACAGATCGAGCAGCTTCTTCGCCAGGTTCTGCTGCAGGATCCTGAACAGCTCGGCGGCGGTGACCAGGCCCTGCTCGCGGAGGATCTCGCCGTAGGGCACGCCGCGGGCCGCCGCGCGCGAGAGGCAGGAGGTGAAGTCCTCCTCGCTCAGCTTGCCTTCGAGCACCATGTAGCGGCCGAGGGTCTCGTGAGCGAGGTTGGAGCGGCAGTCCACCGGCACGCCGTTCTCCAGGAAGATCCGTTTCCAGACCTGGCGGCGCCGCACTTCCAGCACCAGCGAGCGATGATGGAGCGCGTGGGCGAGGAGCAGGGAGGCGATGGACACCTCCGGCAGGAGCCCCTCCCGCAGGCGTGCGATCTCCTCCAGTCGCTCGGGCGTTGGAATCACGTCGTAAGCTCTTCTTTGGCGGAAAGCCGCGGAGAGTATATATGGCCTCGCCCGGCGCTTCCGCACCGGGCTAACGAAACGTCGCCCGGAGGGCGAGTTCGCTTCGGAGAAGCGACGTCTCGATAGCCCGGTGCGGAAGCGCCGGGCGAGGCGAGGAGGGACACGATGTCAGACCCCAACATGCTTTTCGACGGACCCGCGGACGGACCCGCGATCGTCCTCGCCCACGGCGCCGGAGCGCCGATGGATTCCACCTTCATGAACGACGTAGCGCGGGGGCTCGCCGCGGGCGGATTGCGGGTGGCGCGCTTCGAGCTCCCCTACATGCGGCGGCGCCGGGAGACCGGCGCGAGAGGCGCCCCGGACCGCACGCCTGTGCTGCGTGAGGCCTGGCTCGCGGCCGTCGAAGCTCTCGGGGGAGGCGGGCGCGTGGTCATCGGCGGCAAGTCCCTGGGCGGGCGGATCGCCAGCATGGTGGCGGACGAAGCCGGCGTCCGCGGCCTCGTCTGCCTCGGCTATCCCTTCCATCCGCCGGGCCAGCCGGACCGCCTGCGCACCGCGCACCTCAAGGATCTGCGGACTCCCACCCTGATCGTGCAGGGGACCCGCGATTCCCTCGGCTCGCGCGAGGACGTGGCCGGCTACGACCTCTCGCCGCAAATCCGCATCCACTGGCTGGAGGACGGCGACCACTCCTTCAAGCCCCGGGCCGCCTCCGGACGCACGGAGCGGCAGAACGTGGAGGAGGCGGTGGCGGCGGTGGTGGGGTTTGTGGAGAGCCTGCCTCTGTGATCTTCGCCGGCCTGCTGCGAAGCCCTCACTCCCCTAACCCCTCTCTCCCAGAGGGAGAGAGGGGAACAATAAGAAGCGTTTGTTTTTCTCCCTCCTCTCCCTCTGGGAGAGGAGGGTCGGGGAGGTGAGGGCCCGGCGGCGCGGCGACGGCTCGGTGTAAAAGGACTCGGGGATCGGGGAGTGCCCGCCTGCGCTAAGCTCCCCCGCCGTGCCCGCCCCCACCTATGCTGCCTACGCCGGCCAGCTCGCCGCCCTTGGCACCGCCACCTGCTGGGCCTTCACGGCGCTCGCCTTCGACGCTGCCGCGCGGCGCATCGGGGCGCTCAGCCTCAGCCTCATCCGGCTGGTGATCGCTTTCGGATTCCTGTGCCTGGCGGCGTGGGCGATGCGCGGCATGGCGCTGCCTCTCGACGCTTCACCCAAGGCCTGGGGATGGCTCGGCGTCTCGGGCCTCGTCGGCTTCACCTTCGGTGACTTCTGCCTGTTCCGGGCCTACGTCCTGGTCGGCGCTCGCCTCTCGCAGTTGCTGATGGCGCTGGCGCCGCCGCTGACCGCCGTCATCGGCTGGCTGCTGCTGGGGGAGACCCTGGGCGGCCGCGCCCTGCTCGGCATGAGCCTCACCGTCACCGGCATCGCCTGGGCCGTGCTGGAGCAGCGGCCGGCGACTCCGGAAAACGACCGCTCGTCGCGCCCCTCCCTTTCGGGCATCGCCATGGGGTTCGGCGGCGCTCTCGGTCAGGCCGGCGGTCTGGTGTTGAGCAAGCTCGGCATGGGCAGCTACGACGCCGTGGCGGCGACCCAGGTGCGGGTGCTCGCCGGCATCCTCGGCTATGCCGTGCTGTTCGCCGGTCTTCGCAGGTGGGGAAGGGTGGGGGAGGCGTCGCGCGACCGCCGGGCCCTCGGTCTCGCCACCGTCGGCGCCTTCTTCGGCCCGTTCCTCGGCGTGTCGCTCTCCCTGTTCGCCGTCCGCCGTATCCCCGCCGGCGTCGCAGCGAGCTTGATGGCCCTCACCCCGATCCTCATCATTCCTCTGGTCGTGGTGTTGCGGCGGGAGCGCGTCGGCCTCGGCGGGATTGCCGGTGCGGTGGTCGCGGTGGCGGGGGTGGTGCTGCTGTTCCTGTGAACCCTCGCCCCTGGCCCTCTCGGCGGCCCGACGGCGCCCCCTTCCGTGCTGCAATCTTCAGCGATCGTGGCCCGCGCAGGCCTGCCCGTCGGTGACGTTCGTCAGCAGTCCGTCCTCGGCGGCGATCGACCGGCTGTAGCAGCTCCCGCTGGAGCTCTGCGCCGTATAGGTCTGCGAGCTCTTGCGGCCCTGAAAACCGGTGACGGCTCCCGCCGCGTTGAAGAGCAACGTGTCGGTGGTGTTGACCGCGTTGGAGATCTGGCGGAGGGAGGGGGGGCCGCCGCTCACCGCCCTCTCTTCGCTGTCGCGACGCTGATCGATCGTCGTCGTCTGGGCGGAGGTGCCGTCGGCGTTGACGACGAAGGCGAAGTCGAGGTTCAACGGGAAGGAGAGCCGCGTCGTCGCAACGGCCACCGCCCCTCCATCCCGCGTCTCCGTGGCGGCGGAGATCCGGGTGGTCTGCCGGAGGTTCTGACGGTAGACCGTCTCCCCGACCACGAAGTCCTGAATGTTCGAGAAGATCACCTGTTGCCGGACGGTGGTCTCGACCCTGCCGTGCGACGTATCGACGAAGCCCGCCAATACGTACTGCCGCTCCGATTTCGTCGTGACGGTGCCGGTGACGGTACCGTCGGGCGCCGTTGTGAGATCTTCCGCCACGTGCGGGCGGGGAGCGGCATCGAGCGTGTTGTGGGTCACCGCGCCGGTGACCTGCGGCGCGCCGTGATCGAGGTAGAGCAAGAGGGACGCCGCCACCGTGAAGTGGTGGTTGGCGTTGAAGACGCTGACGCCCACCCGGTGCGGCTGGCCGTCGCTGAGCACGCCCGCGAACGGGGTGAGATCGACGCGGTACGGCTGGAAGTTGAGCGTTTCCACTCCCGGGGTCGGCCGCCACAGCAGCGGGTCGATGCCGCCGGTGAAGATCCAGGGATAGATCGGAGCGAAGCCGGCCGGCTGGCCGTCGATCGTCACCTCGGTTTCGCGGAACGACGTGCCGCCACAACTGAAGAGCTCGTCGGCGACGTCGTCCGGCACGCAGACGTACCAGAACTCGTCGCCCGCTTGGGATTGCGCGACGACGTCGAGGAAGGCGCCTTCGATATTGGCCGGCAGCGCGAAGGTGGGGGCGAGAACGCTCGCCGTCGTCTCCAGCAGGGCCGCGCCGCCGGGAGCGTCGGACAGGGGCAGGACGACGTCGGCGGTCCGCGGCGCCCCTTCCCCCGCTGCGACGGGATAGAAGAGCACTTTCGCGCTGCCGCTGAGGATGCCCGTGAAGGTGGGGTTGACCAGGTTGCCGAGATTCACCTCGCCGGCCTGGGGGACTTGGAGCAGCGGGCTGTAATCGGTGAGGTCGCGCTCCACGTGCCAGGAGGGGCTGACGGTCGCGGAAGGCTCCTGGGTGGTGCCGAAGTAGACGTTCGTATGGCCGATGGCAATCTCCGCCGTGCGGTCGAACTGACGGCCGGCGGTGACGGAGAAGTCCGCTTCCAGGATCACCTTCGCCCAGGGCCCGGGGCAGCTCGCGGGCGGTGTGTAGGTGAAGGGCTTCGGGGAGAAGTCCGCGAAGGTGAAGTTGGAGAACAGTTGCACCGTGCAGGGCGTCGTCTGCGGCCGTGGGAGGAACGGGTCGGCGGTGGCGACGTTCCGCGAGCCGAGGGTAAGGGTGAGAGAGGGTGAGGAGACCGTCTGAGCGAGGACGGCTGCGGCGAGTACAAACCAGCCGAGAACCAAGAAGAGGACGGGCCGGCGGCAGTGGTGCGAACGCTGGGTCATGGTGAGAGTCTCCTTTCAAGGAAAAGAGTGCTCTCACCGCGTGGAGGAGCGCCGAAAGGGCTTGACAGGCTATGTTGCTTTGCCATAGACTGCCTCAGTCTGCTGTAGTTCACCAACCTTGGAGGAGAAGGGTTATGAGATCGAAGCCGTGGATGTGGCTCGCCGCTCTTGCCCTGCTGACCGCCGTCCCTGCATTGGGACAGCCCCGGCCGGTAGGAACCGAATTTCGCGTCAATGGCAATGTCGAGTCCAAGCAGCGAAATCCCACCGCCGCCTACAATGCCGCCGGCACCGGCCTGGTGGTGTGGGAGAACGACAAGAATGGCCTCCGGGGCCGTTTCTACGGCCGTGACGGCGCGCCGGCCAGCGACGAGCTGGCGCTGGTGGCGAACCAGAAGCTCCCCGGCGTGCCGGCCCAGGGCATCGAGGTGATGCGCAAGGATCCGGCCGTCGCCTTCCTCTCCTCGGGCGAGTTCCTGCTCGCCTGGACGGAGGAGCGCTCCAACGTGCGCGTGGACATCTTCATCGAGCAGCGCGAGGTGATCGACCGCGACGTCTACCTGCAGAAGTTCAGCGCCGCCGGCTCGCCGCTCGGCACGCCGGTCCGTCTCAACGGCACGGCCAGCGGCTGGGAGAACCTGCCGAAGATCCTGGTCCGCGACGGCGCCGACGCCGTCGTCCTCTGGCAGGCCCAGAACACCGGCAGCGCGGCGGGCAACGGCATCTTCGGCCGCCTCGTGCACACCAACGGCACACCCAGCGGCGACGCGTTCAAGATCAGCGTCGGCGCCGGCTCGGGCGCTGCGGTCAATCCGGCGATCGCCGGCAAGCCCAACGGCGAATTCCTGGTGGCCTGGGAGGCTTCCGACGGCGACTCGCTGGGAGTCTTCGCGCGCGCGTTCGACCGTGCGGCGAATCCAGGATCCTCGTTCCGCATCAACTCCGACGTGCCCGGCCTGCAGCGGCGGCCGGCGGTGACGGCCGACCGGTCCACCGGCGGCTGGCTGGCGGTCTGGCAGGGCCAGTCGGACAGCCCGAAGCACGCCCACATCTTCGGCCAGTTCCTCGGCGCCACCGGCAACCTGGTGGGCCCGCAGTTCCAGGTCAGTGTGGGCGTGGCCCCGACCCAGATCTCGCCTTCGGTGGCAGCCGCCACCGGCGGGCGTTTCCTGGTGACCTGGCTGGACTACAAGGATGTCTGGCCGCAGGGCCTCTTCGGAGTCGAGATCGACAAGCTCGGCAATGCGATGGGCGCCGAGGTGATGATCAACACCTCACCGGTCAACGCCCAGATGCGGACTTCCCTCGGCGTCAGCCCCTTCGGCGGCGTTCTGGCTCCCTGGGAGGGTTTCACCACCAGCCTGACGAAGCCCGTCATCTCCGCCCGCCGGGTGGACTTCTAGAAACGGTCCGAATCGGCGCGAGGGCTCTACCCTCGCGCCGGTCCTCTATCTCCTCCCACCCCTACTCGAAGCTCGGTCACAGTCTCGCGCAGCGTCCTCACGAATTCGTGAGGGGAGACAGAGTCATGGTGAGTCCGCTGACGAATTCGTGAGGCGGCTCACAGGCTCGATCAGCGCGCTGACGAATTCGTGAGGGGAGACAGAGTCATGGTGAGTCCCCTGGCGAATTCGTGAGGGGAGAAATCATCGCCGTGAGTCGGCTCACAGTCTCGATCAGCGCGCTGACGAATTCGTGAGGGGAGACAGAGTCGTGGTGAGTCCCCTGGCGAATTCGTGAGGGGAGAAATCATCGCCGTGAGTCGGCTGACGAATTCGTGAGTCGGCTCACAGTCTCGATCAGCGCGCTGACGAGCTCGTGAGGGGAGACAGAGTCGTGGTGAGTCCCCTGACGAGTTCGTGAGGGGAGAAATCATCGCCGTGAGTCGGCTGACGAATTCGTGAGGCGACTCACAGTCTCGATCAGCGCGCTGACGAGCTCGTGAGGGGAGACAGAGTCGTCGTGAGTCCCCTGACGAATTCGTGAGGCGACTCACAATCTCGATCAGCGCGCTGACGAGTTCGTGAGGGGAGACAGAGTCGTGGTGAGTCCCCTGACGAATTCGTGAGGGGAGAAATCATCGTCGTCAGTCGGCTGACGAATTCGTGAGGCGGCTGACGAAACGTGTACCCGCGCAGAGAGTCGGCGTCAGGGCCCTTCCTCCAGAACCTTCCGCAGCGCGCCAAGGTCGTTGGGGAGATCCCGAGCCAGAAGAGGCTTATCCAATAGAGAGGAAAGGGCTGGCGGGATCGGCACGCCGACTCCCAACCGTTCGTAGACGGGCAGGAACTTCGCGGGATGCGCCGTCGCCAGGAAAACTGCGTTCTCGCCGGGACGAAGGCGCTCGGCGAGGACGCTGTAGGCCACGGCGGCGTGAGGATCCGCGAGATACCCGAGGGCGCGCAGCGCGCGGATGCTCTCCTCGGTCTCGGCGTCGCTCTTCCAGCCCCAGCGCAGGACGCCGCGGAGAGCCTCCAGATCGCCACGGAAGAGGTGCTCGATGCGCTCCCAATTGTTCGGGGCGCCCACGTCCATGGCGTTCGAGAGGGTCGGCACCGAGGGCCGCGGCCGGTAGGTGCCCGTCTCCAGGTAGTCGGGCACGGTCCGGTTGGCGTTGGTGGCCGCGACGAAGCCGGCCGCCGGCAGGCCCATGGCGCGGGCCAGCAGTCCGGCGCAGAGATTGCCGAAGTTGCCGCTGGGCACGACGAAAACCGGAGGCTCGGAGATGCCCCGGCGCCGCAGCGTCGCCACGGCTTCGGCGTAGTAGAGCGTCTGGGGCAGGAGCCGCGCGACGTTGATGGAGTTGGCCGAGGTCAAGCCGTGGCGGGCGGCGAGCTCCGCGTCCGCGAAGGCGGCTTTGACCAGCGCCTGGCAATCGTCGAAGCTGCCGGCGACGGCGAGCGCCGTGACGTTGTCGCCCAGCGTCGCGAACTGCCGCTCCTGGAGGGCGGAGACCCTGCCTTTCGGCCCCCGAGGATATAGCACGACGGCGCGCACCCCCGGCCGGTGCCAGAAGGCGTGCGCGACCGCGGCGCCGGTGTCGCCGCTGGTGGCGGTGAGGATGGTCACCGGCCGGCCCGGCTGCCGCACGACCTCGAGCACGGCGGCGAAGAAGCGGGCGCCGAAGTCCTTGAAGGCCAGGGTCGGCCCGTGGAACAGCTCCAGCGCGAAGACGCCGGGAAGCACGGGGACCAGAGGCACCGGAAAATCGAGCGCCGAGCGCACGGCGCGCTCCAGGGCCTCGCTGCCGATCTCATCCGCCAGCAGGCGATCCAAGATCGCGACGCACCGGTCGGTCCAATCCATCGCCAGCAGGCGCGGCCAATCCTGAAAGACAGGCAGGGGATCGGGCATCCACAGGCCGCCGCCGGGAGCGATGCCGGCCAGGACCGCTTCCCGGAACGTGGCGGTCGCGGCAGGATCGCGAGTGCTGACCAGCCTCACGGCAGGACCCGGGCTCCCTGCCGGTCGAGGCCGCAGAGGCGGACCTCCGAAGCCAGGCCGGCTGCGCGCAGGCCGGCCTGCATGGCCTCCCCCACGGCGCGGCCCTGGACGGGCGACTCGACGACGGCGAAGAGGGCCGGCCCCGAGCCCGAGAGGGTGCAGCCGAGGGCGCCCGCGGCCAGGGCGCCGGCCTGGGCGGCACGGAATCCCGGCACCAGAGGGGCGCGGCGGGGCTCCGCGAGCACGTCCCGCAGGCAGCGGCGGAGGAGCCCGCGGTCTCCGGTTGCGAGGGCATGGACGAACCCCGCCAGGTTCTGCGCGAAGTCCAGAGCCTCCGCAAGCGCAAAGGAGGTCGGCAGGACCCTCCGGCTCTCTTCCGTCGCCAGCTCGAAAGCCGGAGAGACCATCACCAGCACCAGATCGTCGGGCCACGGCAATGGCCGGGCCTCGGGCGAGCCGCCGGCGCCGGGCACCAGGAGCTGGAGACCGCCGGCGAGGCACGACACGACGTTGTCGAGGTGCGGCGCGCCGGAGACGAGCGCCTCGGCCCGGCCGGCCAAGGCGTACAGCTCGGTGCGGGAGAACGGTTCGCCGACCAGCGCCTGGCAGGCGGTCAAGGTCGCCGCCACGGAGCAGGCGCTCGATCCCAGGCCGCTCCGCGGCGGCAGGTTCTTTTGCAGATGGAAAGCGATCGGCGGGCCGTCGATCCGCTTTTCGGCGAGGGCATCACGGAACAGGACGAAGGTGCGCAGCACCAGGTTCTGCCACGGATCGAGCGGCAGGCCGGCCGCGTGGGGACCCGACACGGTGAGGGAGGGCGCCGCGGCGATCTCGGCCTCGATGACGTCGCCCCACAGCGAGCCGTCGAGAGGAGCCACGGCCGCGCCCATCAAATCGAAGCCGGCGGCGAAGTTGCCGATGCTGGCGGGAGCGTAGGCGCGGACCCTCATGCCACGATCTTCAGCACATCCGCCAGCGCCCCGGCGGCGGTCACTTCGCCGCCGGCGCCGTAGCCGCGCACCACCAGGGGCGTGGGCCGGTAGTGCTCGGTGAGGAAGGAGAAGGCGTTCTCGCCGCCGCGCACCGCGAACAGCGGATGCTCCGGCCCCACCGCCTCCACGCCTACGCGGCAATGGAAACCGCCGTTGACCGCCTCGATGACGGCGGCATGGCGCAACACCTTGCCCTCGGCGGCGAGGCGGGCGCGGCGGGCTTCGAAAAGAGAATCGAGCCGCGGCAGACCGTCGAGAAACTCGTCGATGCCGCCCGAGGCGTCGTAGTCCGGCGGCAGCACGCCTTCCACCTGGACGTCCGCGAGGTCGCAGGCGGCGCCGAGCTCGCGCGCCAGAATGAGGAGCTTGCGCGCCACGTCGAGCCCCGAGAGATCGTCGCGGGGATCGGGCTCGGTGAAGCCGCGGTCGCGAGCGGTGCGCACGGCCTGGGAAAAGGGCGTGCCCTCGTCGAGCGCTCCCAGCAGGTAGGAGAGCGAGCCCGAGAGGATCGCCTCCAGCCTCAGGACACGGTCCCCGCCCTTGAGCAGGCTCTGGATCGTGCCGATCACCGGCAGGCCCGCGCCGACGTTGGTCTCGTAGAAGAAGCGGCGCTTGAGGAGATCGCTGTCCTGGTGCAGCCGGCAGTAGTCCTCGTAGGGAGCGCTGTTGGCTTTCTTGTTCACCGTTACCACATGCAGGCCGGCCGCGAACAGTCGCCCGTAGGCCGCGGCCACTGCGGCGTCGGAGGTGCAGTCGACGAAGACGGGGTTCACCAGGCGGGCGCGGGCGACCGCTTCGAGCAGGCTTTCGAGGCAAGAGGGCAAGACAGCGCTCGCGAGGTGGGAGGACCAGGCGGCGGGGTCCAGCCCTTCTTCGTCGAAGGCCAGACGCTTGGAGTTCGCCACGGCGCAGAGCTTGAGATCCGCGCGGCGGCGCTCGCGGGCCTGATGCTCGCCGATCTTCCGCAGCAGCTTCGAGCCGACGTTGCCCACGCCCCAGACGATGAGCTGCAGCTCGGAGCGGCGCTCGAAGAGCTGCGCGTGGATGTGGCGCACCGCCCGCGGCGCTTCCGCCGCGGCCACCACCGCCGAGATGTTGCGCTCGGTGGAGCCCTGGGCGAGGGCGACGATGTTGACGCCGATGGCCGCCAGGGCGCCGGCGAAGCCGCCGACGACGCCGAGGCGATGCCGCATGCCGTCGCCGACCAGAGAGACGACGGAGCAGCCGGGCCGGATGTGGATGGGGTCCAGGAGACCGGCGGCGATCTCGGCGGCGAAGGTCTCGCGCAGGGCTTCGGCGGCGCGGGCGCCGTCGGCTTCGGCCACCGCGAAGGAGATGGCGCACTCGCTGGAGCACTGGGTGATGAGGATGACGGAGATGCCCGCCGCGGCCATGGCCTGGAAGACCCGGGCGGCGATGCCGGGCACGCCGGCCATGCCGGAGCCCGTGACGTCGACCAGGGCGAGGCCGGGCAGAAACGTCAGGCCGCGGGCGCCGCTCTCGGCGGGCGCGGCCCCGCCGTGCACCAGGCTGCCGGGGTTCTCCGGCGAGAAGCTGTTGCGCACCCGCACCGGGATCCCTTTCTCGCGGGCCGGCTGAATCGTCTTCGGGTGCAGCACCTTGGCGCCGAAGAAGGAGAGCTCCATGGCCTCCTCGTAGCTCACCTCCGGCAGCACCGCGGCGTGGGGGACCAGCCGGGGATCGGCGCTGAAGATGCCGTCGACGTCGGTCCAGATCTCCAGCAGGTCCGCGTCTAAGGCCCAGGCGGCGATGGCGGCGGAGT
>Ga0075436_100002615_pt1 | contig 12375 bp, 15 predicted proteins | sample RhiMethybrSRZTD5_FD_75303 | JGI IMG/M metagenome (GOLD analysis project Ga0075436, IMG submission 75303) | Populus rhizosphere microbial communities from Tennessee, USA - Rhizosphere MetaG P. TD hybrid SRZTD5 | ecosystem: Host-associated > Plants > Roots > Rhizosphere > Soil | place: USA... | reverse complement strand
CCTTCGATGTGACGGGTCGGCTCGTCGAACACGAACGGCCGATCGGAGCTCACCTGACTCTTCGCCTGGCTGTAGTGCAGCACCTCGGTCCGGAGTGTCGCGCCATCGGTCCGCAGCACCACCACGCTGCCGCGCGCCTCCATGTCGCCGGTGCGCCAGTGATACGTGCCCTCGCGCGACGTGAGCGTCGATGTCTGTGCGCCGCGGGTGTCGTAGAACGTGATGTGCACGTTGCGGAGCTCGGCCGTCTGCGAAGGCGAGTACATGTACGCCGTATCGGCGCGCACGTGCGCCCGCTGAATACCGTCGTTGGTTATGTAGTGCGACATGTTCGTCAGCACCTGATCGGCGGAGTCCGCGGCGGAAATAGTCGCCGTGGGCTTGATGCCGGTGTCGCACCCCACCACCGCCCCGCCCATCACGAGGTAGCACAGGACAGCGGAGCACGAAGGCGTCGCGCGGGGACGTTTCATGCGGCGCCCGCCTTCATGAGGTCGTGCAGGTGCACCATGCCGATCACCTTGCGCCCGCCGTCGAGCACCGGCAGCGCCATGATGCCGTGCTGCTCCATGAGCCGCACCGCGGCGCCCGCGAGCTCGTCCCGCGTGGCGGTCTTGGGTGTCCGCGTCATGACGTCGCCCACCGGCAGGTCGAGGAAGGTGTCGGTCTTTTCCATGAGCCGGGTGAGGTCGCCCGCGGTGACCACGCCGAGCAGGCTGCCCGCCCGGTCCACCACCGCGACCGTGCCCCGTTTCTCGGCGAGCAGCACGACGCACTCGCGCATGGGGCGGTCGGGCCCGAGCGTGGGGAGCTCGTCCGCGAGCATCACGTCGCCCACGCGCAGCAGGAGATTCCGGCCCAGGGCGCCGCCGGGGTGCAGCGCCGCGAAGTCCTCACGCCGGAAGCCCTTCACTTCGAGGAGGGTCACGGCGAGCGCGTCACCCAGGGCCAGGGCGGCGGTCGTGCTCGCGGTGGGCGCGAGCGTCTCCGGGCACGCCTCTTCGGCGACGCTCGCGTCGAGCACCACGTCCGCCTGGCGGGCGAGCACGGAGTCCGGGTCGCCGGTAATGGCGACGAGCCGCACACCCAGCCGCTTGAGCTGGCTCACGAGGCCGAACAGCTCGTCCGAGGCTCCGCTGCGCGACAGCAGGATGGCCACGTCGCGCGGGCCGACGATCCCCAGGTCGCCGTGCAGCGAGTCGATCGGGTGCAGGAACGAGGCGGGCGTGCCGGTCGAGGTGAAGGTGGCGGCGATCTTGCGGGCGATGAGGCCGGACTTGCCGACTCCTGAGACGATCACCCGGCCGTGCGCGTCTGCCAGGAGGCGCACCGCGGCGGCGAACGCCGGGCCGAGGCGCTGGGCGACGCGCCCGATCGCATCGGCTTCGAGGGCGAGCACGCGGCGCCCGCGCTCAACGAGATCGCTGGGCTCCGTGCGGGACATCGCCGCGCTCCAGAAAGTACGTCGTGAGGAGACTCTGCCATTCGCCCCGCGCCTTGAGGATCCGCTCGGCGACCTCGCGGACGGCGCCCTGGCCGCCTGGCACGTCCGTGACGACACGCGCCGCCGCCTTGACCTCCGGCACCGCGTTCGCGACCGCGATCGGCAACGCCACGCGCGTGAGCACCGGAAGATCGGCGAGGTCGTCGCCCACGAAGGCGCACTCGTCCCACGCGAGCCCACGGCGGCCCAGGAGCGCCTCGAACGCGGGCAGCTTGCGGGCGGTCGGGTCCTGGATGAGCTCGTCCACCGAGAGCTCGCGCGCGCGCAGCGCCGTGGCGGTCGATTCCCGCCCCGTGAGCCAGACGACGACCAACCCCGCCGAGCGGAGCATGCGGATGCCGAGGCCGTCCTGGATGTGAAAGCGCTTGAGCTCGACGGGGTGGTCGCCAACGACGCCCAAGTAGACGCCGTTATCGGTGAGCACGCCGTCGACGTCGAAGCCGACCAGCTTCAAGCGTTGGGCGAGGGCTTGATCAAGCACGGAGGGCGCCTCGGGCGGGGGGCACCGCTTTGGCTCGGTCCACGACAGCCGCCCCACCACTCCCCTGGGACCTCGCCGTCGCGGTGCCCCCCGCCCTCGCGCTGCACCAGACGTCGATCGCCACACGCACGAGTCCTTCGAGCTGGTCCAGCGGGATCATGTTCGGTCCGTCCGAAGGCGCGTGTTCGGGGTCGGGATGGGTCTCGAGGAAGAATCCATCCGCGCCGGCCGCCGCGGCCGCGTACAGGAGGGGCGGGATGAACTGGCGCAGGCCGCCGCTCGCGCCCCCGGGGGCCTGCCCCGGCTGCTGCACCGCGTGGGTCGCGTCGAACACCACGGGGGCGCCGCAGGCGGCGCGCAGCCGCGCAAAGTTGCGCATGTCCACGACGAGGTCGCCGTAGCCGAAGAAGGTGCCGCGCTCGGTGACGGCCACTTCCGGAGCGCCGCCAGCGCGCACCTTCTCCACGGCGCCCGCCATCGCCTCTGGGGACATCCACTGCCCCTTCTTCACGTTCACCGGACGGCCGGCGCGCCCCGTCGCCACGAGCAGATCGGTCTGGCGACAGAGGAACGCGGGGATCTGGAGAACGTCCGCCACCTGGGCGGCCGCGGACACTTGCGCGGCCTCGTGTACGTCGGTGAGGATCGGCAGCCCGGTGCCGGTGCGCACGCGGGCGAGCGCCTCGAGACCGCGCTCCACGCCGGGTCCGCGCGCCCCCGCGAGCCGCGACCGATTCGCCTTGTCGTACGACGCCTTGTAGATGACGTGCACGCCCAGCGCCGCACCCAGCTCCGCGAGTGCGGTCCCGACGCGCAGGTTCAGGTCGTCCGATTCGACGACGCACGGCCCCGCGATGAGAAACGGGGCGGCCCCCCCTCCGGCGGCGAAGTGCTGCGCCACGTCAGTCGCGTCGGCCCGCGAGCTGGGACGGCCGCTCGGCATGGGTGGGGGCAGCCCCGCTCCGGGCGCGACGCTGCTGGCGCGCCGCGCCCACGAAGCCGGCGAACAGCGGGTGCGGCCGGGTGGGGCGCGACTTGAGCTCCGGATGGAATTGGCAGCCGATGAACCAGGGGTGATCGGGCAGCTCGATCATCTCCACGAGCGAGCCGTCGGGCGAGAGGCCGGAGCAGCGCATGCCGTATTCGGCGAGCACGTCGCGGTACGCGTTCGATACTTCGTAGCGATGCCGGTGCCGCTCGCTGACCTCGAGCGCCCCGTAGGCCTGGGCGACGCGCGAGCCGGGCCGCAGCTTGCAGGGGTAGGCGCCGAGGCGCATGGTCCCGCCCAGCTCCTGGATCCCCTCCTGGGAGCGCAGCAGCGCGATCACGGGGTTCTCGCACTCGGGGGCGAACTCGCTCGAGTTCGTGTCGGGAAGCTTGACCACATCGCGCGCGAACTCGATGATCGCCGCTTGCAGGCCGAGACAGATCCCGAAGAAGGGCAGCTTGTGCTCCCGCGCCCAGCGGATCGCTTCCAGCATCCCCTCCACGCCGCGCACGCCGAACCCGCCCGGGACGAGCAGGCCGTCGTAGCCGGCCAGCAGCTCGCCCGCGGCCGCCTGATCGGTGAAACGGTCCGAAGAGATCCACTCGACCTGCGCGCCGCATTCGTTGGCGATCCCACCGTGCACGAGCGCCTCGTGGATACTCTTGTAGCTGTCGGCGAGCTCGGTGTACTTCCCCACCACCGCGATGCGTACCCGCTCAACGGGGTTCAAGATCTTGTCCACCATCTGCGCCCACCCCCGCAGGTCGGGGTCCTTGGTCTCGAGGTGCAGCCGCATGCAGACTTCGCGGTCGAGGCCCTGCTCGTGCAGCTTGAGCGGGATCTCGTAGATGGATCGGACGTCCGGGCTTTCCACCACGCAGCCGAAGTCGACGTTGCAGAACTGCGCGATCTTGCGCTTCAACTCCTCGGAGAGTGGCCGCTCAGTGCGACAGATCAGGATATCGGGCTGGATTCCGATCTGCATCAGCTCCCGGACGGAGTGCTGCGTCGGCTTGGTCTTGAGCTCGGCGGTGGCGGCGATGAAAGGAACGAGGGTGAGGTGGATGAACAGCGTATTGTCGCGGCCCACTTCCTGGCGGAACTGCCGGATCGCCTCGAGGAACGGCAGCGACTCGATGTCGCCCACCGTGCCGCCGATTTCCGTGATCACGACGTCGTGGTCGGGGGCGAGGCGCCGGATGGCCGTCTTGATTTCATCGGTGATGTGCGGAATGACCTGCACCGTCGAGCCGAGGTATTCGCCGCGCCGCTCCTTGGTGATCACCGACAGGTAGATGCGCCCCGTGGTGACGTTGTTCACCTGCGACAGCGAGCGGTCGATGAACCGCTCGTAGTGTCCCAGGTCGAGATCGGTCTCCGCGCCGTCGTCGGTGACGTACACCTCGCCGTGCTGGAACGGCGACATGGTGCCGGGATCGACGTTGATGTAGGGATCGAACTTCTGGATCGTGACCCGGAGGCCACGCTCGACCAGCAGGCGACCAAGCGAGGCGGCCGCGATGCCCTTGCCGAGCGACGAGACCACGCCACCGGTCACGAAGATGTACTTCGTCGAGCTCACGGGCTCACCTCCTTCAGGTGTCGGGTCAACCGTGCCTCCGCGTATCGCAGGTCGTCCGCCGTGTCCACGCCGGGCGCCGCCGGGCCGGGACATAACGCCACGCCGATCGCCAGGCCGTGCAGCAACGGCCGCAGCTGCTCGAGCCGCTCCCACCGCTCCTCGGGCACGGGCGGCAGCCGCACCCAGCGCTCGAGGGCCTCGCGCGTGTAGGCGTAGACGCCCACGTGCTGGTGATACCGGACCGACCCCGTGGCGTCGCGGTCGAACGGGATCGCGGCGCGCGAGAAGTACACGGCGCGCCCGCGGGCATCGACCACCACTTTCACGCGCGCCGGGTCCGCGGCCAACTCTTGATCGAGCGCCCCCGCGGCGGTCCCGATGGGATCCCCCCCCCGCACCCGCGCCACGGCGCCGCGCAGCGCGTCCAAGTCCACGAGGGGCTCGTCGCCCTGCACGTTCAGGACGACATCGAACGTACTAAACGATTTATTGCCAACGACTTCTGCGACGCGTTCTGTGCCGGACTCATGGTCAGGAGAGGTCAGGATCGCCTCGTATCCCGCCCGCTCGACGACGGCAGCGATTTCCCGCGCGTCGGTCGCGATGACCAAGCGGTCACACACACCAGCTTCGTGAGCCCGTCGCGCGGTCCAGAGGATGAGCGGCTCACCTGCCAGGGGCAGGAGTGGCTTGCGGGGAAGGCGGCTGGAACCGAGCCGCGCCGGGATCACGCCGAGGACGGGCACGGGGCAAGATACAAAATCCGTGCCGTGGCGTCTAGCCCCGTCTCAATTCCTTTGTGGAGCGGGTGTTACCTGCCACGCACAGCTTCAGGAAGTTCTCGAGCAGCCGCTTGCCGTGCGCCGTGCCGATCGACTCGGGGTGGAACTGGACGCCGTAAATCGGATGGCGGCGGTGCTTCATCGCCATGATCTCGGCGTCCTTGGGACGATCGGCGCTCCAGGCCGTGATGACCAGATCTTTGGGGAGCGACGCGGGCTCGAGCACGAGCGAGTGGTAGCGCATGCCGGTCACGGGGCTCGGAATCGCCTCGAACAGCTCGTCGTCTTCATGGATCACTTCGCAGGTCTTGCCGTGCATCACGCGGTCGGCCCGCACCACCCGGCCGCCGAACGCTTCGCCGATCGCCTGATGGCCGAGGCACACGCCGAGGATCGGCACGTGGCCCGCGAGGGCGCGCACCAGTGGGACGAGGATGCCGGCGTCCGCGGGGGTGCAGGGGCCGGGCGACAGGACGGCCGCCGTCGGCTTGAGGGCGAGCACCTGCTCCACGGTGAGGGCGTCGTTGCGGTACACGACCGGCTCCGCGCCCAGCTCGCCGAACAGCTGTACGAGGTTGTAGGTGAACGAGTCGTAGTTATCGAGCACGAACAGCATGCAGGAAAGCTAGCGGCGACCCCGGGCTTGCGCCCGGGGTCAGTCCTGGGGCTTCCCCGGGCTTGCGCCCGGGGTTAGTCCGGCTTCCCCGGGCTTGCGCCTGGGGTCAGTTCGCTCTTCCCACTCCTCCAGCGAGCGCGGCCAGTCCTGTTTCAAGAGTCGAGACAACGACCGGTCCGCGAGCAGGCGCCCACCGGTCTGACACGTGGCGCAGTAGTTCACCTCGTTGGTCGCATAGCGGATGCGCTGCACCGGCGAGCCGCAGACGGGGCATGGCTGGCGGAACCGCCCTTGCACCGCCATCCCAGGACGGAAAGCGGTGACCTTCTCGGGAAAGACAGAACCGGTCTCGGCCTGCAAGCGGTCGATCCACGTACGCAGTGTGCTGCGAATCGCATGGAACAAACGCTCGCTTTCTTCGGCCGACACCTGGGAGGTGAGTCGCAGCGGGGAGAGGCGCGCGGCGTGCAGGATCTCGTCGGAGTAGGCGTTCCCGATGCCGTCGAACGCACGGGGGTCGGTGAGGGCGCGCTTGAGGGTGTGGGATTCGCGGGTGAGGGCCGCGCGGAATTGCTCGAGCGTGGCCGTGCGCACGTCCAGACCCCCCGGATCGTGCGCCGCCAGCGCGCGCTCGCCCCGCACGACGTAGAGCGACGCCCGATGCTTCGTTCCCGCTTCCGTGAGCAGCAACGTGCCGTTCGGAAAGTCGAATGCCGCGAGTCCCGCACGCCGCGGGATCGGTGCGCCCGCTGGCTTCCAGTGCAAACGGCCGGCGATCATGAGGTGCAGCACGACGAAAAAGTCGCCGTCGAGGGCGAACACGATGCGCTTGCCCAGGCGCCGCACGTCCGTCACGACCCGGCCGGCGAGGTCGTCGATCGGCGGATCCGACGAGCGCAGCACGAACGGGCTCGCGATGCGGAGCCGCTCGAGCGGTTGTCCGACGATGCGCGGTCGCAGAGCGTGCAGGTATAGGGCGATGTCGGGGAGCTCGGGCAAGCCGCCTCAGCTCAGAAACCGCTCGGCCAGTTGGGCGAGCCGCTCGTCGCCATCGGCCCGAGCGCGCTCCAGGATGCGCTGGACGTGCCCGCGCAGCTTCGGTTCTCCCCAGTAGTAGCCCGTGGCCCGCTCGGCGCTTGGGGTCTCGCCCGCCCGGGCGGCCTCGAGCAGCGCCGCCGCCGCCGCGGCGTTGAACCCGGGGTCGTCGCGGGGCGGCAGGCCATAGCTCTTCCGCGGTCCGCCCTCGCCGGCGTCTTCCTTGACGAATGCGCGTGACATGGAAACGCCCTCACCCCCGCGGATGATACGTCTTGTGCACGGTCCGGAGGTAGTCCCGATCCACGTGGGTGTACAGCTGCGTGGTCGACAGGTCCGCGTGTCCCAGCATCTCCTGTACGGCGCGCAGGTCGGCGCCGCCTTCGAGCAGGTGGGTCGCGAACGTGTGGCGCAGCGTGTGCGGTGTGACGCGTTTCGTCAGCCCCGCGAGCCGGGCCGCGCGCTTGATGATGCCCCAAGCCCCGACGCGCGAGAGGGGCGTGCCCCGGGCATTGAGAAACACGATTCCCCGCCCCTTGCCCCGGTCGAACCGCGGCCGGATCTCGCGCACGTACAACGCCACCGCGCCCAGGGCGCGGCGGCCCAGCGGGACGACCCGCTCCTTCGACCCCTTCCCGAAGATCCGGGCCACGCCGTCCTCGTACAGGACGTCCTGGAGCGCGAGCCCCACCACTTCGGAGACGCGTGCCCCGGTCGCGTACGCGAACTCGAGCACGGCCCGATCGCGAATGGCGAGGGGCTCGTCGGTATTGGGCGCGGCCAGGAGGCGCTCGACCTCCGGGACCGACAGCACCGTGGGGAGCCGGCGCCACTGACTGGGACGCTCGAGCCGCTCGCTCGGGTCCCGTGTGGCCTGGCCCTCGCCGACGAGAAACCGGTAATACGTCCGCACGGCGGAGATCTGCCGGCGGATGGTCGCGGGCGCGAGGCCCAGATCCTTGAGGGCGTACACGAACTCGCGCAGCTGAACGCTGGTCACGTCCGCGGGGTTGTGGGCACCCTTCCCCGCCGCATAACCGACGAGGCGCCGGACGTCGCGCAGGTAGTTGCTCACCGTGTGCGGGCTGGTCCCCGCCTCGAAGGCGAGATAGTCCCGGAACTGCTCCACCCGGAACGCCCGCTCGAGCTCGCCGGCCGTCACAACCATCGGCGCACCCGCGCCCGGTAGGCGCGATACTCGGCTCCGAACTTGCGCTCGAGATAGGCTTCCTCGGGCGCGATCACCCAGCGCTGCACCAGCACGATCAGCGCCGGAAACAACAGGAGTGGCCAGATCGAGTTCACGAGCAGCGCGGCGCCGAGGTAGCAGAGGCTGAGGCCCACGTACATGGGGTTGCGCGTGAACCGGTAGGGGCCGTGCAGCACGAGGGCCGTCGTCGGTCGCGTGGGATTGGGCGTGGTGCCGACGCGGCGGAACAACACGACCGCGCTGGCGGCGAGCAGCACGCCGGCCGCGACGAGCGCCCACCCCACGAGCCGGGCGACCTGCGGCGGGTCACCCCACAACCGGAGCGGCACGACGCGGTGCGCCACGTAACCCACGACGAAGAGGCCGGCGTAGACCAGCGGCGGCAGAACGCGAACGCCGGACGTGTCGGACGACGGGCTCGTCATGGCGGCTCTCCGTAGTCGACCGGTTACTGCTTCAGCCGGCGGACAACCCGGACGCCCAGAAATATGAGGACGCCGAGGGCCGCCACGCCAAGCACCCGGTTCACGTGCATCACGAGCGACACGACGGCGTCGAAATTCGTGCCCAACGCCGCCACGGACAGCGTGAGGGCTCCGTACCACAGGCCGGAGGCGAGGGCGAGCGGCACGAGGGCGCGCCGGGCGGACAGGCCGGCGATGCCGGCGAAGGGGGGCACCACCGCCCGCCAGACCGGCAACAGCCGGGAGAGGAAGATTCCCCAGGCGCCGTGGCGGCGGTATTGCGCCTCGATGTGTGCCAGCACGGGCGGCGGCAACAGGCGGCGACCGGTCGGCCGCGCGAAGAATTCGCGGCCGTAGCGCCGGGCGACCCAGTACACCGCGGCGCCTCCCGCCACGTTGGCGCTCCAGGTGATCGCGAAGACGACGCCGGCGTGGAGCGTCCCGCGGCCGGCGAGAAACGCGCCCAGCGCCACCGTGCTGTCGGCCGGCACGAAGGGAAAGACGTTCTCGAGCGCCGCCAGCACCCCGATCAGGGCATAGAGGAGACCCGATGGGAGATCCTGCAGGAACGCGAGCAGGTCGGTCAGGCCGCGGGCCTTACGCGAGCAGCGCCACGGCGATCACCGCGACTCCCTCGCCCCGTCCGATCCATCCCATGCCCTCGTTGGTCTTGGCTTTGACGGACACGGTCGAGTAGCCCGCCACCAGGGCGGCCGCGAGGCGCTCGCGCATGTCGTCGATGTAGGGCGTGAGGCGGGGCTGCTCCGTGATGACGGTGATGTCCGCGCTGACGAAGGTCAAGCCCGCCTCGACTACCCGCAGATAGGCGCGCTTGAGCAGATCGAGGGAGTCGGCGTCCTTCCACCGCGGGTTGTTCGGTGGGAACATGGTCCCGATGTCGCCCAGGCCCGCGGCGCCGAGGATCGCGTCGGTCAGGGCGTGCGCGACGGCGTCCGCATCGGAGTGCCCGACCAGCCCGCGCGGGTGCGGAATCTCCACGCCGCCAAGCACGAGCTTTCGGTCTCCCCCGTCGGCAAATCGGTGTGAGTCGTAGCCGATGCCGACCCGCATCTCAGACCTTGAGGATGCGGACCGCCAAGTGGGCGGCGTTCTTGGCATTGTCGATGCCGACGCACGCGACGGGGACGCCGCCCGGCACCTGGGCGGTGGCGAGCAGCGCGTCCAGGCCGTTCAAGGCTCCGACCGCGAACGGGACGCCGATCACCGGGAGGTCGGTGAGCGAGGCCGCAAACCCGGGGAGCGCGGCGGAGAGGCCCGCGCCCGCGATGATGACCTTGAACCCCCGACCCCTGGCCCCCGACACCAGTTTCGTCGTCTGCTCAGGCTGGCGGTGCGCCGAGGAGACATGGAACTCGTAGCTCACGCCCGCCTGAGTCAGGATGTCGAAGGCGGGCTCGATGCGGGGCTTGTCGCTTTCGGAGCCGACGAGGATCAGCACGTCGGCCACGTCAGGCCGCCTCGTCGATGAGCCGATAGTCCTGGCGGCGTTGGCGTGGCGTGTATCCCGCGTCCGCGATCAACCGGCGCATCTCCGGCAGCGACATGCGCCACGTGGTGCCGGCCGCGGAGACGACGTTCTCTTCCATCATGAGGGAGCCGAAGTCGTTGGCCCCGAACCGCAGTCCCACCTGGCCGATTTTCGGGCCCATGGTCACCCAGGATGCCTGGATGTTGGGCACGTTGTCGAGCACGATCCGCGCGATCGCCTGAGTGCGCAGGTAGGTGACCGCGTCGGTCTTGGCGAGGTGCTCGAGCTCCGTGTGCTCGGGCTGCAGCGGCCAGCAGATGAACGCCGTAAACCCGCCGGTCCGCGCCTGGACCTCGCGTACCCGGAACAGGTGCTCGACGCGATCGGCGAGGGTCTCGCCCAGGCCATACATCATGGTCACGGACGTCCTGAGTCCCCTGCGGTGGGCCGTCTCCATCACCTCGAGCCAGCGATCGGCGCCGGCTTTCTTGCGGGCGACCCGGTCACGCACCTCCTGCACCAGAATCTCCCCGCCTCCGCCGGGAATGGAGTCGAGCCCCGCGGCCACCAGCTCGCGGATCACGTCATCGATGGTCATCCCGAAACGGCCCGCGAAGAAATCGACTTCCGAGGGCGAGAACCCGTGGATGTGGATGGGGTGGTGCTGCTTGATGTAGCGCAGCAGGTCCAAGTACCACGCGAACGGGATGTACGGGTTGTGCCCGCCCTGGATCAGGATCTGCACGCCGCCGATCGCCTTGAGCTCGTCGATCTTGCGGCCGATCTCCTCGAACGACAGGACGTAGCCCTCCGTGTGCTTGGGTCGGCGGTAGAACGCGCAGAACTTGCAGTCGGCCACGCACACGTTCGTGTAGTTGATGTTGCGGTCGATGATGTAGCTGACCACGTTCTCGGGGTGCAGCGTCCAGCGCGCCTGGTCCGCGAGCGCCCCCAGCTCGAGGAGCGGCGCTCGCTCGTACAGCTCCACGAAGTCCCGGAATTCGCGCGTGGTCCGGTCGAGCGGCATCAGGCCACCTCGAGGTAGCGGAGCGACGTCGCGGGAGCGAGCCCGTGCGCCGCCAGCTTGCGGAAGAAGGTCGCCAGGCCGGCCAGATGCCGCTCGGTGAACGCGTAGTCGAGCCCCGCGAAGTACTCCCGGCATTCGTCCGTCGGCACGCCCGAGACGCGGTGCGCCGCCGCGGCCAGCACGTCGAGGTGCGCCAGCCCCCAGTCGCGGGACTGGAGCAACGCCTCGTGCGCGCGATCCACCGCCGCACGGTCCGCGGCGCGCCGGGCGGCCCACACGGCGAACACGAACGGCAACCCGGTCCAGTCCCGCCACGCCTCTCCCAGGTCCACGTGATGGGGGTAGGTGTGCCGCGCGGCGAGCAGCAGAGCCGCGTCGCCGATCACCAGCACGGCGTCGTGCGGCAACCGGGCCAGGGCGTCCAGATCGGGCGCCTCGGCCCGGGCCTGCGCGAAGTGCGGCCGCACGCGCCACACGTCGCCGCACAACAGCTCGAGCAGCGCCACGCCGGTGCGCGACGAGGCGGTGAGCAGCACCGTGCGCCGGTCCAGGGTGTCGACCGGGACCTTGCTGAACAGCACCACGCTCCGGACGGGTCCGTCGCTCGTGATCCCGATCCCCGGCAAGAGGCGCAGCAGCCCGGCGTGGCGGGCGAACTCCACAGCGCTGATGACGCTCAGGTCGAGCTCCCCCGCCACCAACAGGTCGTTCAGCTCGGCGGGCGTGCCCGTGACGAGTCCAGCGGGGACGCGCACGACGCCCCGGTCGATGGCGCCGTAGACCGGGAAGCAGTTGATGTAGCCGATCCGACCCAACCGCATGCGCCTGATCCTCCGCTTCACCCCGGGCTTGCGCCCGGGGTCAGTACGAGCCTTACTCCGCGCTCTCGATTCCCTGCAGCACGGGCAGGGTGCGCTGACCCCGGGCGCGAGCCCGGAGACGGTGAGAGATCTCGAAGGTGGGGCCTTCCGGGCCTTCCGGCCTGACCCCCGGGTCAGTGGGTGTCCAGTCCTCGAAGGTCCGCACCGTGCGGTACAGCGAGTCGCGCTCTACCGGCTCCTTCCCCGCCCCGCGGATGAGGGAGACGATCTGGTCGTAGGAGAGCCACATCGGCGTGGCCGCGCCGGCTTCGTGGTAGACGCGCTCGAACACCACCGTGCCCTCGAGATCGTCGCACCCGAAGGTGAGCGCCACCTG
>Ga0075436_100002614_pt1 | contig 12381 bp, 10 predicted proteins | sample RhiMethybrSRZTD5_FD_75303 | JGI IMG/M metagenome (GOLD analysis project Ga0075436, IMG submission 75303) | Populus rhizosphere microbial communities from Tennessee, USA - Rhizosphere MetaG P. TD hybrid SRZTD5 | ecosystem: Host-associated > Plants > Roots > Rhizosphere > Soil | place: USA... | reverse complement strand
AAGGGCTTCCGCACGCTCTACGGGCATTTCTCGACGGTGCGGCGCGTCGCGCTCACGCTCGGGCTGCCGCTCGATTACGAGCGCGATGTCGACATCGTCAAGCGCTACTACGAGCGCATGCGTGACATGAAGCCGCTCGCGCCGCGCTTTGTGAAGGATGGCCCGATCCTCGAGAACGTGATCGAAGGCGAGAAGTGCGATGTGCTGAAGTTCCCCGTGCCGCGGCACCACGAGGCGGACACGGCGCGCTTCATCGGCACTGCCGACTGCGTGATCACCAAGGACCCGGACGCCGGCTGGTTCAATCTCGGCGCCTATCGCTCGCAGGTCTACGACGGCCGCACGATCGGCTGCCAGATCACCGAGGGCAAGCACGGCCGCATTCATCGCGACAAGTACTTCGCGCGCGGCGAGCCGATGAAGGTGGTCATCCTCTGCGGGCAGGATCCGCTGCTCTTCATGCTCGCCGGCATTCCGATGCCGGAGATCAGCGAGCTCGACATCGCGGGCGGCCTGCGCGGCGAGCCGATCGACGTCGTGCGCGGGCCTTACACCGGCTTTCCGATTCCGGCGGATTGCGAAATCGCCATCGAGGGGGAAACCGTACCGGGCGAAACGAAGCCGGAAGGCCCATTCGGCGAATGGATGGGCTACTACTCCGACGACACGCAGAACCGGCCTTACGTGCGCGTGAAGACCATCCTGCATCGCAATGATCCGATCCTCTGCTGCGCGCCGCAGCACAAGCCGGTGGATGAAACCGGTCTGCTCAAAGGCATCGGCGGCGCGGCGGAGATCTGGCGCGCGCTCGAAGCCTGCGGCATTCCGGACGTGCTGGGCGTGTGGAATCACGTCGGCGCGCCGGCGACGCGCTTCACGGTCGTGCAGATCCGTCAGCGCTATCCGGGCCATGCCCGCAACGCGCTCCATGTGGCGTCCAATTGCCTGGGAGGCGCCTACGCCGGCAAATGGACCGTGGTCGTGGACGAGGACATCGATGCAGGCGACATCGACCAGGTGCTCTGGGCGATGAGCACGCGCTTCGATCCGGCGACCGACATCGACATGATCCACAAGGCGTGGGCGTCGAAGCGCGATCCGCTTTTTCTGCCGGGCAACTTCAACAACCGCATCCTCATCGACGCCTGCATCCCGTACGACAAGAAGCTCGCCGGCACCTTTCCGAAGGTGGTCGACGTGAGCAGCGAGCTGCGCGCGAAGCTGCGACAGAAGTTCGCGCACATCTTTCCATGAGATGGTGGCTGGCGATCGCCGCGCTCTGCGCGGCGACGGCCCAGGCGGATCCGTATCCGGCGCGGCCGGTGCGTTTCATCATCCCGTTCCCGCCCGGCGGTCCGACCGACATCGTCGCGCGGCTTGCGGGCGAGCGCCTGTCGCGCACCTGGAACGTGCAGGTGATCGCCGACAATCGGCCGGGCGGCGGCGGCAACATCGGCACCGAGCAATGCGCGCGCGCACCGGCCGACGGCTACACCATCTGCATGTTCTCGATCGCGCAAAGCATCTCGCCCGCCATCTATCCGAAGCTCGGCTTCGACCCGGTGCGCGACTTCGCGCATGTCACTTTGCTCGCGACGCTGCCGAGCCTGCTCGTCGTGCATCCGTCGCTCGGCGTGAACAATGTGCAGGAGCTCATTGCGCTCGCCAAAGCGAAGCCCGGCGCGCTCAACTATGCCTCCGGCGGCAGCGGAACGAGCTCGCATCTGCTGATGGAAATGTTCGATCAGCAGGCCGGGGTCACGATGACGCACGTGACGTACAAAGGCACCGGGCCCGCGCTCGTCGATCAGCTTTCCGGCGTCATCGACGTCGCGTTCAGCACGGCGATCGCGGTGCAGCCTTTCGTCCAATCGGGAAAACTGCGCGCCATCGGCGTCTCGACGCGCCAGCGCCTGACGACGCTACCCGACGTGCCGACGATCGCCGAAGCGGGACTGCCGGATTTCGACGGCGGCTCGTGGCAGGGGATCGTCATGCCTGCCGGCACGCCGCGCGAAATCGTGGACACGGTGAGCGGCGAACTGGTGAAGATATTGCACGCGCCGGACATGAAGGAAAAAGTCGTCGGCATGGGCGGCATCGCGCTCGGCACGACGCCCGCCGAGTTCACCGCGTTCATGAAGGAGGAGGTGGCGAAATGGGGCAAAGTGGCAAAGGCCGCGAACGTCAGCACCGAATGAAAACCATAAATGGTGACAGTCACCATTTTTCTGTAGTCGGCCTCCTGTTCGCGCTGGTGGCGGGCAGTGCCTGGGCGCAGGACTCGATCACGTTCTATACGTCGCTGCACGAGGCGAACCTGCCCGTGATCCTCGCGGCGTTCGAGAAGAAGCACGGCATCAAGGTGAACGTCTGGCGCTCGGGCGCCGACAAGGTCCTGCAGCGCACGCTCACCGAAGCGGGCGCGGGCCGCCACGACGTTGATGCCGTGCTGGTCGGCTCGGGCGAGCTCGAGGTCCTGCATCGCGAGAAGCTCCTGGCGCGCATCGAATCGCCGAGCTACGCAAAGCTGATCCCGGAAGCGATGCCGGCGTATCACGAATGGGCGCCGGTGTTTCTCACCGTCTGGATCCAGGAATACAACACGAACGCGATGCGCAGGGACGCGCTGCCGAAGTCCTGGGACGACCTGCGCCAGCCGCGCTGGAAAGGCAAGCTCGCGATCGAGGCGGCGGACGACGACTGGTTTGGCAAGATCGTGAGCGTGATGGGCGAGCAGAAGGGGCTCGAGCTCTTCCGCGCCATCGTCGCGGCGAATGGCGTGTCGGTGCGCAAGGGGCACTCGCTGCTGGGCAACCTCGTCGTGTCCGGCGAAGCGCCGCTCGCCCTCGCCATGCACAGCAATGTCGCCGAGTCGGCCAAGAAAAAAGGCGCGCCGGTCGACTGGATCGCGCTCGAGCCGATCGTGGCGCGCGCCAACTGCGTCGGCGTGCTGGCGAAGGCGCCGCATCCGAAGGAGGCGCGCGTCTTCTACGAATACCTGATCAGCGACGAAGGCCAGCGGCTCTTCGCTCAACGCGATTACATCCCGGCGAGCCACACGGCGCGCCCGCACCTCCAGGACGCGAAGCTCCACATCGTCGATCCCGGGGTCGCAATCGACCAGGGCGAGAAGTGGGCGAAGCTCTTCGACGAGACCTTCGTGCGCCGGCGCCCATGACGGTCACGCGCGTCAAGACGCGCACCTGGGTCGGCCAGGGCGTGCAGCGGGTCGAGGACGAGCGCCTGCTGAAAGGCGAGGGCCAGTACATCGCCGACCTGCGGCGCGAAGGCATGCTGCATGCGGTCGTGCTGCGCAGTCCGGTGGCGCATGGCGTTCTGACCGGAATCGATTACGAGAGGGCGAAAGCGATGCCCGGCGTGCGCGCCATCATCACCGCCGCGGATGTGGAACGCTCGCTCGGCCGCGTGCCGAAGATCCCGATGCGCCAGGACGCCGTCGAGAGCGTCGTGCCGTTCATGCAGCCGGTGATCGCGCAGCGCAAGGTCCGCTATGTCGGCGAGCCGGTCGCGGTGATCGTCGCCGAGTCGCGGGCGCAGGCCGAAGACGCGATGGACGCAATCGCGCTCGACATCGAGGCGCTTCCTGCCGTGGCGGATACCGGTGCGGCGGAGCGCGGCGAGGTGCGGCTCTTCGATGATCAGGCGGGCAACTGCGCGCTCGTGCTCGCCGGTGTGCGCGGCGATGTCGAGGCGGCCTTCGCGAGCGCGCCGTATCGGCGCCGCGAGCGCTTCAGCGTGCACCGGCACACTGCGGTGCCGATGGAGACGCGCGGCGTGATGGCCGAGTGGAAGGGCGACACGGTCACCGTATGGGGCGCGACCAAGGCGCCGTTCCTGTGCCGGCGCATCCTCGCGCCGCTCCTCGGCGTCGAGGAAGCGGCGATCAGCATGGTGGAGGGCGACACCGGCGGCTCCTTCGGCGTGCGCGGCGAGTTCTATCCGGACGATTTCCTGATTCCATTCGCGGCGCGGCTGCTCAAGCGGCCGGTGAAATGGATCGAGACGAGGAGCGAGCATTTCATCTCCTGCAATCATTCGCGCGAGGCCGATTGCGACGTCGAGATCGCCTGTGCCCGCGACGGCACCCTCGTCGCGCTGCGCGCCCGCGCGCGCACGGACGTCGGCGCGTACGTGCGCACGAACGGCGTGACGCCCTCGCGCAACATGGCGCAGGTCTCGACCGGGCCTTATCGCATCCCGAACGTGCGCTTCGAGGTGGCGATGATGCTGACCAATAAGACGCCGGTAGGCACCTATCGCGCGCCGGGGCGCTTCGAGACCGATTTCTTCCGCGAACGGATCTTCGACATGGCGGCGGCCGATCTCGGGATAGATCGCGTCGACTTTCGCCGCCGCAACCTCGTGGCGAAGGAAGAGATGCCCTATCCGCTGCCCACGGTCGAGCCTACCGGCGGCAAGAGCGAATGCGACAGCGGCGAGTACGGCACGACCCTCGAGCGCTGCCTGGAAGAGTTCGACTGGGTCGAGAAATCGCGCCTGAGCGGAAAAATGATCGGCGGCCGCTATCACGGCACGGCGCTGGGCTGCTACATCGAAGGCGGCGCCTCCGGCCCGCGCGAAGGCGCGCGCATCGTGCTGAACAGCGACGCCACGTTCTCCGTCTATACCGGCTCGTCGGCGAACGGGCAGGGCCTCGAGACCGTGTTCTCGCAGATCGCCGCCGACGCGCTCGGCGTGCCGATGGAACGCATCCGTAACGTGTTCCACGGCTCGACCGAGTACGTGAAGGAAGGCTTCGGCGCCTTTGCCTCGCGCAGCATCGTCATGGGCGGCTCGGCGATCGTGCAGGTCGCGCAGGATGTGAAGCGGCGCATCCGCGAAGAAGCCGCGCGGCGCCTAGGGTGCGCTGCGGAAGACGTACGACTGGCGCAGGATGAGGCGCGTGCGCCGGGCGGCAAAGCGCTACCGCTCGCCGAGCTCGCCGGCATCAGCGCGGAGGGCAGCTTCTCGAACAGCAAGCGCACCTACAGCTACGGCGCGCATGCGGCGCACATCGCGGTGGACCCCGCCACCGGCGTGATCGAGGTGCTCGACTACGTCGGCGTCGAGGACGTCGGGCGCATCATCAATCCGGAGACGCTGCACGGCCAGGCATACGGCGCGATCGTGCAGGGGTTAGGCGGTGCGCTCCAGGAAAATCTCGTCTACGACGAAGAAGGCCAGCTGCTTGCCGGCTCGCTCATGGACTACGCACTTCCCAGCGCGCGCGAGTTCCCGCATATCCGCGTGCACGCGCTCGAGGAGTGCCCCTCGCCCATCAATCCGCTCGGCGCCAAGGGCGCCGGCGAAGGCGGCGTCATTCCCGTGGGCGGCGTGCTCGCCAACGCGCTCGCCGCGGCGCTCGGCTCGCTCGGCGTGCAGCCGCGCGAGCTGCCGCTCTCCGCGCCGCGCGTCTGGCGATGGATCCGCGAAAGCGGGCACTGAAAGTGTTAGCCTAGTCCGGGGGGCCGGATTCGGCGTGGCCGCGCAGCGCGGCGGCGAGCTCGGCGGAGAAGAAATCCGCCGCCTTGGTCGTCAGGTGGCTGCCGTCGTAGAAGACGGAGCGCTCGCGCGTGTAGGCGGCATAGCGCGGCGCGTTGAAGTCGATGATCTTCTCGTCGGGCCGGAAGAGCGAAGCCATGCGCGCGAAATAGGCGTCGTAGTCTTTGCGTCGCGCTTCATAGAAACTCGCGTAGATCGGCGGGATGAACGCCACCACCCGGGCGCCGTGCGCGCGGGCGGACTGCACCAGCCGCCCGTATTCCTCGAAGGCGATCTCGTCGATGACGATGGGCTTGCCGACCATCGGGCCCGCCTGCAGCCGCGCGACGACCTCCGGCGCGGGCTCGAAGATCTCGCGCCCGTTCTCGTCCGCCAGCGGCTGCGCCAGGCCGAGCCGCGCGCGCAGGGCGTTGCCCATCTCCTTGACGAGCTGCATCGAGCCCAGGGCGCCCCAATAGGCGCGCGGCTTCATGTCGCCAGTGCGCTGGCCGTGGCTGGCGGTGAGGTAGGGATGGATGCAGAACACGACGAGCTTCACGCGCCCGCGCGACAGCACGTTCTCGGCGACGACCTTCTCGTCGCTGATGTTCCCGCCGTTCACCGACGCGTTGTACACGCGCGCGGCGTCGATCCTGGAGACGTCCCAGCTCGCCGAGATCGAGGAGCCGACCAGCAGGCCGTCGAAGTTGGCGGGAATGTAGCGGTAGCTCAGGAGGTACTTCGAAGTGCCGTCGTTGGAGTGGAAAGCGATCTTGCGGCCGTGGACGTCGCGGAACAAGCCGTAGCAGTCCATCGCGTAGCCGAGCGCCGCCATCGCTCCCGCGGCCGAGAGCACGAGCGCGGCGAAGCCTGCGCACCACTTGGCGGAGGGATTAGAAGTCAAAGTAGAGGAACTGTTTGGCCATGCTCGAGTTGAGATAAAAGAGCGACACCAGCATCGCGCTCGCCGCCCAGCCAAGGCTTTGCAGCGAGGGCCTGAACTCGGCCGCGGCCTGCTGCGAGGTCTTCTTCGAGAACACCAGGGCGATGCCGAGCAGCACCGGGAGTGCGATTTCCTTCAGGGACACGCCCATGGACTGGGCGATGGTCTGCACGCCGCCGATGGAGCGCAGGTCCGCGAGCGAGCGCAGGACCTCGGCCGCGTCGCCCAGGCTCGGCGCGCGGAAGAAGATGAAGGCGACGTTCAAGTACGCGAGGGTGAGCACCCAGGCGACGCCGTCGGGAAGCTTGCGGTGCTTCGCCTTCTTGCGGTACTGGTTCACGACCAGCCCGAGGCCGTGCAGCGCGCCGAACACGAGAAAGCCCCAGCTCGAGCCGTGCCAGAGCCCCGCGATCACCATCGCGGCGAAGGTCGCGATCATCGCCTTCGCGAACGTGACCTTGCCCATGGCGCGCACCATCGGCGTGTACAGGTAGGTGGTGATGAAGCTCGACAACGTGATGTGCCAGCGCCGCCAGAAATCCACGATCGAGCGCGCCTGGTAGGGATCATTGAAGTTCGCCGGGATGCGGATGCCCAGCGCGAGCGCTGCCGCCATCGCCATGTCGGAGTAGCCGCTGAAGTCGTAGTAGAGCTGCAGGCAATAGGAAAGGCTCGCGATCCAGCCCTCGGCGAGCGAAAGCGCGGCGGGCGACGCGTAGCCCGCGTCGGCGAGCCGCGCGAAGCTGTCGGCGATCACCACCTTCTTGAACAGGCCCAGGCAGAACAGCAGGATCGCGGGCGCAAGCTGCTCGAAGCCCAGGGCGCTCGGAGCGCGCAGTTGCGCGAGCGTATCTTTCGCCCGCAGCATCGGCCCCATCGAGACCACCGGGAAGAACGTGGCGAAGAGCGCGTGCTCGCGCAGGTTGCTCGGCTTCACCATGCCCTCGTAGCAGTCCACCAGGTACATCACCTGGACGAGGGTCCAGAAGCTGATGCCCAGCGGCAGCGGGCCCCGGGCCTTGAAATACACGAGCAGGGCGAGGTTCGCGGCGATGCCGACGGCGAGGATCGACTTGCGCCGCGTGTCCTGCGGGCCTGCCCCCGCACCCATCCAGCGCGCGACGCCGTAGTTGAAGAGAACCGAGCCGAGCAGGATCGGCAGGTCGTTCGGGTTACCCCAGGCGTAGAAGAAGAGTGAGCAGGCGATCAGCCAGTCGCTGGCGGCGCGGTGCTGCCCGAGCTCGCGCAGCAGGTGGAAGCCGAGCACCGCCACCGGCAGGAAAACGAAGATGAACCCGAACGAGTTGAACAGCATCGATGCGCCCTAGAGCGCGCTGCCGGCGGTGACCGGGAAGTTCGCTCCGCTCACGTAATCGGACTCGGGGGAGAGCAGGAAGCGGATCGCCGGCACGACGTCCTCGACGCGAGCGTTGCGCTTTGCCGGATGGGCGGCCGCCGCCATCTGCACGAACTTCCCCGGCACGCCGGCAAGGAACTGGGTGTCGACCATGGAGGGCGACACGGCGTTGAAACACACCGGCTTGTCCGCGTACTCCACCGCGAGCGCGCGCATCAGGCCGAGGAGGGCGAACTTGCCGACCGTGTACTGGGCCATGAACTTCGGCGGCGCGCCGATCGTCACGCTGGAGAGCATGAAAACCACTTTGCAGCGCCGCGCCGACTTGGCCATCGCGGGCAGGAAGGCGGCGAGGATGGCTGCGATCGAGCGCAGCTGGATCTCGAGGTCGGCGGCGAGCGGCTTCCACTCGAGCTCCGCCGCCCGCCGCAGCTCCAGCCGCGGCGCGGCCAGGTGGACGATCCGCGTCGGGCGGCCGTGGCGCAGCCGCACCGTGTTGATCAGCTCGCGCAGCTCCGATTCCGAGGCGAGATCGGCCCGCACGACGTGCAGCCGCTCGGCGAGCGCCGGAATCTCCCGGCGCAGCGCCTCGAGCTTGTCGGCGCCGGAGCGGGCGTGCGCGACGATCGCGCCGCAGCCGGGCTCGGCGGCCAGCTGCCGGAGGAGCTCGCGCCCGATGTCCGACGAGGCGCCGGTGATCAGCACGATGTCCTCGGCAGGTTCGAGCGGCTCGCTCATGCGCAAACCGGGTCTTGCGCCAGCACGCCGACCTTGATCTTCGCGCGCGAAACCTTCACGCCGGCCGAGTTGACGATCTGGGCGCGGATCTCGGCCTGGCGGCACGAATCGTTCAGGTAGGCGATCTCGCCCGAAACCTTGAGCCGATCGCCGGCGTACACGGGGTTGAGGAAGGAAATGTCGATGCCCTGCAGCAGGCAGTGCTTGCCCGGCAGGTGCACGCCCGCCAGCGTGGAATACAGCGACGCGGTCAGCAGGCCGTACACAACCGCGCCCTTGAAGCCTTTCTCCTTCGCGTAGCGCGCATCGACGTGCAGCGGGTTGCGATCGCCCGTGTCGCGCAGGAAGCGCTCCATCATCTCCTCGGTGATGGTGGCCTCGAACTCGTGCCGCAGGCCGACGACGAGGTCGCTCCAGCGGTACTGGTTCACGCCGGCACGGTGAGCTTGGACTGGATCAGATCGATCATCTCGCCCACGTTCTTCAGGGTTTCCAGCTCGCCCAGCGCGAAACGGACGGCGAACTCCTGCTCGATCGCGGACACGAGGTTGATGTGCGCGAGCGAGTCCCAGCCTTCCACGGTCTCGGCGTTCGACTCGCGCCCGATCGTGAGGCGGCTGTCGTCGAAGACGTCCCTGAAGATGAGCTGCAGCTTGCCGAGGATCGTTTCAGGCATAGGTGATTTCCTTGATGGTTCGGTCCGGGACACACGGCCTGGCGAGGTCCAGCCGCCAGGTCGAGGAAGAGCCGTCGTCGGCTCGGGACACGAGCTCGAAACCGAGCTTCGCATAGTGCTCGGCGACGAGGTCGTTCTTGGGCGTGCGGTAGTAGTAGCCGACCAGCTCGCGCGCGCCGCGCTGCACGGCGCGCTCGACCAGGGCGTCGCGCATCGCGAACTCGAAGTTGCGCTTGAGCACGCGGCAGCTCATCAGCCAGAGCTCGATGTGGACTTTTCCTTCGTGCAGCCTGCCCGCGACCACGCTCACCAACCCGTTGTCGCCGAAGCGGTCGGCGAGGCGGCCGTACAGCGTGATGTACTCGGGTGAGGCGGCGATCGCCTCCATGTCGGCGAGCGTGTAGCGCCGGGTGGTCAGGTTGAACTGGTTGGTCTTGTTGGTGAGCTGCGCGATCCGCTCGAGGTAGGCCGGTGTGAACGCGCCGATCTCGGCTTTCATTTCGAGCGAGGCGAGGAACTCGGCATAGTCGGCGAAGCGGGCGACCTGCGCGGCGCGCTCGTTGTTGCCGGCATAGTAGGCCGCGCGCTGGGCGTCGTCGCGATTGAGCCGCAGCGCCTCGAAGTAGCCCTCGCGATCGAGGTACTGCGCGAAGCGCGATACCTGCGCGCCGACGTCCGGGACCGCGACCTCCGGGAGCTGCGCCGACACCAGGGCGCGCTCGGCCGGGTTGTCGTCGACGAACACGAGGCTGTCGAGCCCGATATTGATCTGCTTCGCTACGATCTCGAGGTTGTCAGGCTTGGGATCCCAGTTGGCCTGGAACGCGGTGAAGTGCTGCAGCTTCAGCACCGAGTCGGGGTGCGTGAACCCCCGCTGGGCGAGCACGGACTCGTTCTTCGAGCACACGGCGAGCAGCACGCCGCGCTCGTTGAGCTCCAGGCAGTATTGCTGGAAGGCGTTGAAGGATTCGCCGCGCGCGCTCTCTTTGCCGATCTTGATGCCGTTTAGTCCGTCGTCGCCGATGACGCCGCCCCACAGCGTGTTGTCGAGGTCGAGCACCAGGCACTTGCGGGTCTTGCCGTACGCCGCACGCACCAGCTTCGCGAGCGCGTGCGCGAGGTGCACCGTGCCGGCGTGGCTCACGGCCATCTTGTAGCTGAACCAGTAATCGGGGTCGAACCATTGGTCGAGCCCGAGCCGCGCAGACAGGTGGTGGATGTCGTTGATGACGAGCTTCGGGTTGCGCCGCGCGGCGCGCGCGAACTCGAGGTTGAGGCGCATCACGAAGTGGGTCAGGCCGAACGACTCGGTCGAGTCGAGCCCGCCGAGGCTGCGGACCGGCGGCAGATCGAAGTTGTTCTGGATCGCGAGGCAGCCGAGCTCGCCGGTCAGGCGGCTCCAGATCGCCTGGAAGCGGTCCATTTCGGCCTTGAGACACTCCTCGACTCGGTCGTCGCCGTCGTGCATCCGGGGCGCATGCAGAACGTTGAGGTGCGTCGTATGAACGAAAGCGATGTCGGGCGCGAAGGCCCGCAGCGCCGAGTCGTCGACCACGACGTCCTCGAAGTACTTGCCGTACTCGGATTCGAAGAACGAAGGCCGCAAGCCCGCGTCGAGCAGGAACAGCTCCGCGATGCTGCGGATCTCGGAGGTCGTCGAGCCACCCAGCAGCGCGATCTTCACCTCCGCCAGCCCCGGCCGCTCGAGCAGCTCGGCGCGGATCGATTTGCGCTTACGGAGGACTTCTTTGATATCGAACGGATACTTAAGACAGGCGACGGTCATGGCCTCGGTCAACCAATGGGGCTCCGAGAAGCTACCAACCGGGCCTCGAAATCGCGCCATGCCGAGGTAGTCCGGCGGGACTATCGCGCGGGCGCTGCGCCTGCCTTTGCGGGCTAGCGCCTCTTCGGCGACCAGCCGTAGACCTTGGCGCACGCGCCGCCCATCAGCATGGCGCGGTCACTCTCCGCAAGGCGCTCGGTTCGCAGGAACGGCTCGACGGCCTGCTCATAGTTGACGACCGCGAACGCGCGCGTCCAGTCGGTGCCCCACAGGCAGCGCTCGAAGCCCCAGGCGTCGAACACGCGAGCGAGCGGGTCCCAGATATCCGGGAAGGGATAAGGCTTCTTCGACAAGGTGCAAGCGCCGCTCACCTTGATCACGGCGTTGCGCCGCTTGGCGAGGTCCAGCACCTTCGGCAGATCCGCCCACGGCTGCGGCGGCGCGGGCGGCGTCTGCGGCTGCAGGATGCCGAGATGATCAACGATGAATCGCACATCGGGATGGCGGTCGATCAGGGCCGTGCCCGCCTCGAGGTTCCCCCAGCACAGGATGTTGACGGGGAAGTCATGGCGGACAGCCGCGCGCAGGATGCGGTCGAGCCCCGGATCGCTCGGCGAGCGGTCGCGTCCCGGCTCCTTCGTCAACATGATGCGAATGCCGACCGCGCCGGGCGTCTTCTTCCAGTCCGCGATCACGTCGGCCACCGCGGGATCATCCGGATCGACCGGCTTGACGATGGCGAACCGGCCCGGGTGCTTGCGCTGCACCTCGACGGCATAGCTCGCGTCGTAGCGGTAGAGCGAGAAGGCGGAGATGAAGATCGCGCCGTCGATGCCGAGCTTGTCCATCAGCGCCACGGTCTCGTCACCCGTTGCGCTCGCGGGCCAGTTGCGCGCGCTCTGCCAGGGACGTTTTGGCGTGTTCGCTTCGTAAGCGTGGACCTGCGAGTCGATGATCAGCATGGGTGGTAATTTATCTGCAATGCGCATGTTCAGGGACGGTCCGCTCATCCGCAAGGCGCCAGAGACGATCCGCTATGGCACCGGCCGCTGCGCGCTCGGAGCGCTGCTGGTCGCCTCCAGCGAGCGCGGCATCGTCTCGATCATGGTGCGGGACGCCCGGGGCCAGCTGATTCGCGATCTCGCTGCGCGGTTCCCCAAGGCGAACCTGGTTTGCGGCCCAAAGGGAACCCCGGTGGCCCGGGTCGCCCGCTACATCGCGGCGCCGTTCCGTCCTTTCCCACTTCCGCTGGATGTCCGCGGCACCGAGCTGCAACGGCGCGTCTGGAACGAGGTGCGAAAGATCCCGTTCGGCGAGACTTCGACATACACCGAGATCGCCGAGGCGATCGGCGCGCCGAAAGCGATCCGCGCGGT
>Ga0075436_100002612_pt1 | contig 12386 bp, 9 predicted proteins | sample RhiMethybrSRZTD5_FD_75303 | JGI IMG/M metagenome (GOLD analysis project Ga0075436, IMG submission 75303) | Populus rhizosphere microbial communities from Tennessee, USA - Rhizosphere MetaG P. TD hybrid SRZTD5 | ecosystem: Host-associated > Plants > Roots > Rhizosphere > Soil | place: USA... | reverse complement strand
CCGCCGGCCTGACGCACGCCGTCGTACTCCTGAATGCCGGCTGAGACCACCTGCGCCACATGGGAATTCGGGTGCTGCTGCAGGGCCTCGATCAGTTCCTGTAACTCTCCCCCGTGGAGAAATTTCGTGAACATAGGCTTGAAAATCTCTGACTGGCTCGCGGCCAATCGGAAACGCCGTTGTTTGTCCACGATCACTGCCACGGAAAAGACAGACAGCGCGACCAGACAACACATCACGGCAGCTCCGAATAGGCCGACGTTTCTCAACAGCTCCGTAAACGTCATTGCTTCCTCCTGTGCGTCGCAGTAGTGAGCTGCGCCGCGTTCGTTTTGGTCAGTACACCGGCGAGTCGCAAAGTTTCCGATCTGATTTCGTAATAACTGAGCATTCTCATCAACACTTCCTTGTGAATTGGTTCCCTCGAGTCGTCGAGCATCATCGAGGTGACGAAGGCGCTGCTAAGGCCGAGCTAGTTGCCCAGGATGGAGATGCCGAATCGCGCTCTTCGGGGACGAAGATCAACTTCCGTCTGTGCCTGCGCTTCTTCGGTCTGTCCCTGTGCGGCTTCTATCTCCGCCAAAACCACGCCAATCACAACGGACAAATAAAATGTTTTCATCTCTGTATTCCCACGCTGCCTTGTACGGCAGTTTCAGACTCCACGTAGTGTTGAGCAGATGGCGCGCGGCAACAAGAGCACACGGGTGCCGGTAACCTTAACGACTCATTCTCATTTTCCGTGGTGACCCGCAGGGCATGCGCGACTGATACCTTCGTGCGAGGCCACGTACTTGGAAAAAAGCACCGCATGAAACAAGACCTGGGGCAGGAATACGGCACAACCAACTGCGGAAACAGAATCAGTACAATCCCCGGATTTTGTACGAGGAAAACAACTGTGAGCTTCCAACGCAGAGACGGCGCTTGTTTGCACTAAGACTAAAAAGAAGATGTCAGCTTGGCTCAGGAGGCTATACAGCCCTAACCTGGGTAGGTTCCAACACAAGAATTCATAGGAATCTCGGATGCTCTCCGCCGAAACTCCCTACGTCGACGGGCCGCATAAAGGCAAGAACCTCGCTCAGGATGCGCCCAAGTTTTTGGCTTGGTAATAGGAGATCAGATTGGAAAGCTTATTAGTACCGCGGGAATGAAGCTCCCATGTCTAGTGGGCGCCTCAGCGAGCAATTCAGCGAACACGGCCGTGGACACTGCGAGCGAGAGCGCCGCCAAGGCTCAGCAAGAATGCTTATGCGATGTGGTGGTTCAGGGCTTCGTTTCCGATCTGATCTCGTAATAGCTAAGCGCCCGCATGAATACTTCCTTATCCACCGGCTGCCTGGAATCGTCGAGCAGCGGCGAGATGCCCGGCGACCGGCCGACCTCCGAGCTCTTCCAAGGAACAATAACCAGCGAGGTGGGCGCCTCCTGATTGCCTAGAACGGACATACCCAGCGCTTTTCCTCCTGGGACGGAGATCAACTTCCCGTCTTTGTCCGTTTGTGCCGGTTCCGCCGCTTCACTCGGGCCGTGTATTTCTGCCGTTTCACTCCGTCCTTGTGGCTCTTCTATCTCTGCCTGCACTTCTTCGGTGTTTACTTCCGCTGCCTTACTCTTTGACTGCGATTCTTCCGTCTGTCCAGGCACAGCTACCGTCTGTTTCTGCGCCGCAGCGGGACCGGTGGCGTGTTTGTCCCGGGGCTTTCTATCTGCCCCCGCGATGCCTGTTGCCAGCAGCAGCACGACCAACAAGTTTCGGCTCATGGTTTCTCCTTCCGGCTTTCGCGGTTGCGAAGGTCGGCAATCCACTTGGCGACTTCGGTGTCGTTCGGAACGAGTCGGCTGTACGCTTCGTAATGCTCCAGCGCGCACTTGTAATCCCCAAGGTATAGGTCGCACAGAACCGCCAGATTCTTGTGGGCGTAGTGAAAGTCGGGGAATTGCGCCAGGGCCGCCTCATAACTAGCACGCGACTTGGCAAACTCTCCCTTGCGCCGCTGCACCAGGCCGAGCTCGTTGTAGGCGGCGGGGTGGTTTGGATTCAGTTCCAGCGCCCTTTTCAGGCTAGCTTCGGCGTGGTCCAGGTCGCCGGTGTGTGCGTATGCCATTCCGAGATCAATGTGCGCTGCCGTTGATGCGGGCGCCTGTTCGGTTACCTTGAGCAACAAAGCTATGCCGCGTTCGTACTGCTCTTCCTCCAGCATGCGCACCGCCGCCTCGTAGTCGGCCCGCACTGCGTCGCTAACAGGTATGCTCTGCGTGATCGTGAACCCGCCCGCATCCTGCTCGACTTTAACGGGCGCCGCCGACGGTGCCACCATCTGTTTGCTCATCGTCGACCCGGCGGTGACCTTGTGCCGCGCAGCAGGTGCGCAGCCTAGGGCGATGAACAGGGCCAGCCACGGCATCCCGCGGCAAATCGCTTTTATGGATCGGGTCTTATTGCGGACTTGCATTTTTCACCACTCCGTCGTTCACACCCATCGGTACCGGGCGTGTCGTCTGGTCCGGTTTAGCTGCCGTCGTTCCGGCATCGGCCGATAACGGTAGGGAGACCTGCGACACCGGCGCACGGTACACATAACTGTCGATACCGCCGAGGAATCCGCTACTCACTTCTTTTTTCGCGTAGCGGCCCGGCATCAGCTCGCCGAGTCTATTGAGGCTCTTCTCAGTCCACTCGTCGAGGACGCCGCCGTGCAGCAATTCCATGTTTTTCTCGTGTACCTTGATAGCTTTCTCCTCGAACGGAAATGCTGTCTCGTCGAGGTCTGCTTCATACTTTTCCAGATCCGCGGCTTGTAGGTCGGTCGGGCGCTCCGACTCCTTCAGCGAGTGACTGAAATCAAAGTAGGTCTCGGCCATGTAATATGTTGCGGCCGCCGTCACGTCTCCGATTTCGTACTCCACGAGCCGGTTCATGGCATCAATCGTGGCATCCATGCGCTGCTGTTTCTCCTTCAAGCTGGTCTCGAAGGGTTGTCGCAGCTTCACGGCTACAAAGTCCCGGTAGAGCTGTTCTGCGAGAACCAGTGCCGAACGTGCCGCAAGGGTTCGCGTCCGGTTGGTCCTTTCCGACCCTGCGGCCGCGTCGATGCGTACGATTTCCCCCAGTTCTTTCTGATAGAGAGACTCGTCATGCGTCGCCTTGTATATTTCGGAAATCTTGAAACGCGTCTCTAGTGCAGCCTCGACTGGATGTGGAAACTCATTGAGGTAACGTCGGTACGCATCCAAGGCCTTGTCGTTTGCATTGGACTGCTGGTAGAGGTCGCCTGCCGCGAGCAACGCCTCGCCGCGTAATGCCGGATCCTCGGACTCGGATGCGAGTCGGTCGTATTCGCCAGCGGCGCGCGACAACTGTCCGCCTTCACGGTAGGCGCGCGCAATCAGTTTGGTGGCTTCACCATGCATCTTGTGCTTGGGGTAAGCGCTGCGAAACGCTTCGAGTACTTCCGCGGCCGACGTCCAGTCCTGCAGCGCTATCAGCGCGGCGCCTGCATCGTACTCGGCCGTCGGACGGATGGTGGACGTAGGCGCTGCCGTGCGAATCCTCAGGAAGTGATCGGCGGCTGCGCGATAATCCTTCGCATCTCTCGCAAGCTCACCCTGCTTGTAGATCGAGGCGGCGAGGTTATCAACGAACGCGGCGCGCGACTTGTCGGCCTCAGGCGTGAGTGTCAGCACCTGGCCGTAGGCATGTTCGGCTTGCGGGTACTCGTCAAGTTCAAACGTGCCGTGCGCAACGACAATCCACGCGGAGCGCCGGATGGGCAGTTCGGCGCCTGGATATTTATCAATCACTCGCTGAGCGGAATCGATGGCGGCTCGATAGTCCTTCATCTCATATAAGTCATCAGCAGCCGCTCCCAGGACCGCCGCAGCTTCTGCATGGTCCGGGAATGTGTCGGCAAATTTGAGCGAACTTGCGATCGTGGCTCGCTTGACGGAATCCTGCTGTTCCTTGCCCACGTCCTTCAGCTGTTGGCGGTAGGCATAGACCGCGGCGTAGCCAGCGGCTGCCGACTGGGAGTGCGTTGGATATCCATAAGCCGTGCGCTCATATTCTTTGGCCGCCTCGCCGAAATCCTTGTTCTCGAAGAGAAGGTCGGCGAGCCGGTAGTTGATGGTGGGCGATTCGGCATCCGTCGGAAATGACTTGAGGTAGTCGCCGTACCATCGCAGAGCCTCGTGATAATTCGCGAGTTTCTCGTTCGCATCCTGCGTGCTCTGATACTCAGCGTGATAATGCGTCGCGAGGTCCTTCAGGTTCGTCTTCAGGTAAGCGAGAGCCTCTGGTGACTCTTCGGGCTTGTTGTGTTGCCAGTATTCGGCCTGCAGCCCATACCTGGACGCGAACTCCCGCTTCGACTCCAGCACGAGCTTGGGGAATCCGCCTTTGGTGAAAGTCTCCACCACACGCATGCTGAAGCGTGGCGCGGCACGGTGGAAAGGATAAAGCGCTATAAAAGCCTTGTACGTCTTGGCCGCGTCATCGTAGCGCAGCTTGGCCAGGTAGTGCTCGCCGAGGTTGCTGTAAACGCGGTCCTCATAGGATCGATTCCCGAACTTTGAGAAGTACTCATGGACAGCATCTGGCCCGCCGAGGTTACTGAAGCTTAAGCTGATGGCTCGAAAAGCATCGGCAACGCGCCGTTCGTCCTCCTTCTCGTGCTTCTGATCAAAGTCGTAGCCAATCGACACCTTATAGTCAAGCAGCGCCATGTACCTTTGCAGAGCTTCCTCATAGAGTTCCTGCTTGTAGAACGTCCACCCGACCTTGTAGAGCGCCAGCTCGTAGTACGAGGACTTGGGACCCAGGTTGACGATCGCCGAATAGGCGTTCTCGGCATCGCGGTATTTTCTGCGCGTAAAGAAGTACTCACCCCGCCGGAACTGCACCTCGTCGTAGTGCTCGGAATGCGGATTCGCGCGGATCAACTGCTCCATGGTTTCCATGGCCTCATCAGTGCGTCCGAGTTCGTCGTAGGCTCGCGCCATCTGATAGAGAACCTGATCGCTGTTCTTGTAACTGGGATACTCGGTGAGCAGCCGTTTATAGAGAGCGATTGCCTCGACGGGACCTTTGGGAGCAGCATCAGCGCCCACCACCCCCGCCAGGGAAGTGTCGGTGTCGCCGCTTGGGAAAATGGAGCTTTCCGCTGTTGTGCGCCGCTCAAACTCCCGATCGGATTCCTGAGGGCCGGCGCCGGCAATTGCTGCGGCCTGATCGGACGTGTGGGCTGGCGTGGTCGCAGTCACCTGAGCGGCCTTCGGTGCGGGGATTTCCCGCGGCTTGAGGTCGCCGGTGTGTATGCCGAACTGTTTCTCGATTTGCAGGTCCGCCAGGCGCCGCATTGCTTCCGGAGTCATCGCTGTCTCCGGTGTCTCCTCGAGGAAGTGGCGGTAACTTTGCATGGCCTGATCGAGGCCCTGATCTACCTTCACCTCCTGCACGTCCGGGCGCATGTTATGCAAGTCTGCAAGCGTCGCCCCCGATGGCTTGTGATGGGCGGCACAGCCAACCAAGAGCGCTGGCGCAAGCACGATCGGAATGGTAAGGCGGCGCATCAGCGTCCCTCCGCGCCGGACTGGACGCGCGCAGTTCGATCGTAACTATCGGCCACGCCGTAGCGCGCTTGGATCTGCTGGGCTACCAGCCGTTCGCGGCGGGCCTGGAGCTGGTTGGTGGCGACGGTCTCGATCATGTGTCCCTGACGCGCCATCAAAGTGTCGACACGCTCCAGTGCACGGCGCGCGCGCTCGCGAAGCTGTGCAATCTGCGCGTCGTATCCCACATAGCTGTGCGTCGCCGCCTGCCTTGTCCTGACGAAGGCATCGTATTGCCGAGTGAGAGCGTCAACCTGCGTATTCAATTCGTTGAGGTGCTCATAGGCCGCGGTCAGCCGCTCCTGGTATTCGGTTTCGAGCCGCCACGTGAGCACACCCTGCAGTCGTGCGGCGCGCTTTCGAAGGGCGAGTGATTCGGCGCTATCAGAATTCCCCAGTTGCTTTTCGATAAGTGCAATGCGCTGACCGGCAGTTCGCTCGTCTGAAGTTGCCAGATAATCGGGCCGCGGCGCGGTCAACATCGTCTGCAGGCGCTCGGCGAGGTGCTTACGCTGCTCGAGTCGCAGGCGCATTCGCGAATCCAGCTCCTGGAACTGCGCATCCACGGCTGGCAACAACGGTTCGTAATTCTGTTTGCGCAGTCGGATGATATCGTCGAAGGCGTCGAGGCCGGTTTGCCAGGCCATAAGTTTCGACCGCAGATCCTCGAGGTCGAGATAGTTGTGCAACGCGGTCTGGAAATCGTGAGATGCCATCAATTCCATCAAGTAGTAGGTGTCCGGCGCACCGGGCAGGCTGCGCAGACGGATGACCCAGGTTTGGTCCTCACGGCTCTCCTCGCGGATCAACGCCTTAAGAAACCGCCCTTGCCTGACGCTATCGATCGACGCGTCCACCTTCTCGATTTGGTTGCTGAACAGCTCGAGTGCGCGACCGTACATGACCGCGGACCGGCCATACAGCTTCAGGCTGGCGTACGCATTTGGCGCGGCAAGCATGGCTTCCTGGACCGCGACATCCGTCGGCTCGCGATTCGCCAAGATGTTCCATGGAACCAGCGCACGGTCATAGTTGTGGGCTGAGGCCTCGGCCCAACCCGCCCGCAGCAGAGCTTGATTCGAGAACGGCCCCTCGAGGCGCACGCGATCCAGTGACTGTTTTGCCCGCTCAAAGTTGCCTGATTCGAACAAGAGACTGCCAAGCACTAGGTTGGACTTGTCGCGGATCGCGAGGCCGGCGGGATCGCCCGCTGCCAGCTGCCCGGCCTTGTCCAGTTGTTCAATTGCTTCCTTTTGGCGACCGACCTGCAATAAAGCAATCCCGAGGTTGTAGGCGACAAACCCGGCCAGAGTCTTATCGTTCTGCAGATGACTGAGCACCTCGACGGCGTCGCTTGGGCGGCCCGTCGCCATGTAGATGTTCGCGCGCAAAAACTCGACATCGTCCTTTATCTGTTCAGGCACGGTTCCCCGGATTCGCCCCAGCGCTTGCAGCGCATCGTCGAGCTGGTCCTTCTGGAAGTGAATGCGGGCAAGCCTGAACGCGGCTTCATTTCGTACGGCATCATCAACGGAGCCTTCAAGCACTCGCTTGATGGCGCGCCCTGCGCGGTAGTGCATCCGGTAGTCGAGCTCAAAATCGCCGACCGAGAATTCGGCGTCGTTGATGTGATAGTGAAGCGTATCGAGTGCCGGTTCATCCAGACGATGGTACTGGGCAAGTTCGGTGTCGAGCCGCTGGATTGCCTCGAAATACTGACCCTGGTGCGCGTGATAGAGCGCCTCGCCGAAAAAGAGGTCCCTCGAGTCGCCACCCAAGGCCGGACGGGCGGCAAGTCCCAGGGCTAGGCAGAGTCCGATTAGTGGGCGCGTCGCTCGCATGAATTACAACTCTCCAAACATGATTGGGGTCTTGCCGGCGTCCGGTCCGGCCATCGTTAGTTCCACCAATTTTGGTTTCACTTCTTTGTGAAACGTAAAGTGTTGCGTGCGGCTGAAGTCCATGCCGGCCTTAAGCTTGCCGTCAACCAGCACGTTGAGCTGGTGGTCCCCCGTCGTCACATTGCCGACGTAGATTCTTTGCACGCCACCCTTGCGCAGCGCCTCGAGCTCTTTGGCGCTGTAGATGTAATGCGCAACCAGCTGACCGTCGATCTCGAGCCGCACAGCGTCGAGTCGCATCTGGTCGCCTTTGGCCAGCGCCACAAAGATCGCGACTTGGGTCCCTGACGGGTACAGCAGTTTCTCCTCCAGCTGGTTCAGCTCCGCCGCAATGCTGAGGACGTCTGACTTGACCTCCTGAACCTGTTCGTCGAGGCCCCTCATCTGCTGTTGGTCGGGAGTAGAATCAGGAGCGTTCGTTTCAGTCTTGTTATCTCCGGGTACCCGGGCAGCGTGTAATGCCCCGAGACCGGCAAACGATAGAGCGAGAACCAGACCAATCACAACCGGCAAATGAAATGTTTTTTTCATCGTTGTATGCCCCACGCAGCCTTGGATAGTAGTTTCAGACTTCACGTAGTGTTGAGCAGATGGCTGGCGGCAACAAGAGCACACGGGTGCCGGTAACCTTAACGACTCATTTCATCCCTCGTTGTGACCCGCAGGGCCATTCCCGACTGATACCTTCGTGCGAGGCCACGCACTTGCGAGCACGCGTGGAATGAGGCAGTAACGGCAGGCAGAGACCAGCAACCAGTAACCAACCGGGGGGACGGAATCAGCACCAACTATCCTGGTCGCTCTTATATATAAGGTGACCTCGTGGGCAGGAACGAAGCTTCTCTACACGAATGACGTCGGCTGGCTGTCGGCTGGCTGATGATAGTGGCCATAGAACCCCAGGGTCTTATGAGCCGGAGGAAATCGAGGTGATTTGAATGTGCACAGCCAGACTGCCAACCTGAAAGTAAGCCAAGCTCTCGTTCCTACCTACCCGGATAATTACCTGGCTCAGGTACAGCGGACGGACAAAGCGGTTGACCGAGCAAATGCGAGGTACTGCCCACCCTGCTGCAACCAGACTCGCAATCCATAGAACAATCGCTGCTACCCGGACGACACTCCGGAAGCTTTCCTCGATCACCGCAGTCCGCGCATAGATATCCCCCACGCGCTGGCGAGCACCGGAGCAGGCAGCTACGACTGTACCCACCAGATAGAAGCCCAGCCCATCTACGATCCGCAGCACATTCCTTACGGCACAAGCCGAGAAGGACCGGCCTTGCCGTGTTCCCACAACCCGAATCCCCACCATCGCCTTGCCGAGTGTGGCGCCCCATGCCGCCTCCAGCAGCCAACCATAGAGAAAAAGCACGGTGGCATTCAGCGTGACCGCGATCAGCAGGGACGCGGTAGTGAGCCGTAACTCGTTACCCTCAACTGAACCCCAGCGCGTAAACACCCAGGCATCCACGATCGCAAACAGACCAAATAGAAAAGCAGTGTCGAGCACAAAGGCGATAAAGCGGTCGCCCAACCTGGCAAAACGATATTGACCTTGAGTGCGAGGTGCTCCTGCAGCAGCAGCGCTCGCATCGGGAAAAGCGGCGTCGACCACGCCAGACTCCTCCAGCAGGTATTGGCCGGGTGGAATCGTCTTTCCGCAGCTGTTGCACCGCTTGGAGTAAACGCTGGTTTGGCTTTGGCAAAATGGGCATTCCATAAGTTGACCCAGAAGACCTGCCCGCCTATCAAACATACCTCCGGAGACAGGGATGCTAGCGTGACCGAAGGACAGCATCAGGAGGACATTGATCGTTGGGGTTCTCAGATGGAAGGCTTGAATCCGGAGCGGAAACAAGCCGGCCCGGTTGGACGGTTGGATGAGTGACGCGGCGATTTATCACCAACTATCGCTCGTTCTACCGCTCAGCGCACGAGAAAAAGAGCCTGTACGTTCGTGCTCTTTCTGTACTCAGCCCATCGCTGTTAACGTCGGAAAATAGCGACGAATTACGCTTGTTCGTCGCCCTGCCACTCGCAAATCAAGCTGTAAGGCAAGAAGCAGGACAGCCATGCCAGGTTTAGACGGATCGCAAGACCACAGATTCTATCGAGTCCGAATCAAAGAAGGCCACAGCGCCGCGGGATTGCTGGTGAGTGCGACAGGTAAGCGCTGTGTTCCATCAACTCAGTATTGGCTTACGGTGGACGCCTGTGCCGCGTATCGCTTTCCGCGTAGTGCCGCACTGCACGTCCAAGTACGGCTCGGAGAAATGGGATTCACGACTGCACTGGAGGAGATTCAGGACTAAGGCCCCGAAACAATCGGGTTGCCATGCTCCTGGGGTCGCTCCTCCACAATGCGCTTTGTATCCCCAAGCGATTGCCTCACGATAGCCAGTCAAGCGATTGCGCCTTGACATGCTGATGGGCTGACCCTTCTTCAAGATGATTGCGTAGCAGCTCTTCCGATTCGACTCTCATTGGAATCGTGCGCGTCATCGATGCGCACGCCGCACAGATCAGCGATCAGATTGCCTGCCCAGCGGTAGATATTTTGTTCCTTCACCAGCTTGCGCATGCGCTGCATTCTTGCTGTTCGTTCTTCCGTTGACATCTCCAACGCGTAGCGGATAGCATCCGCCGTCCGTTCAATGTCGTAAGGGTTAATGAGAACAGCGTCGACGAATTCACGGGCGACGCCGGTGAACCGGCTCAACAGCAGCACCCCTTGTTCGTCGTGACGTGCAGCCACGAACTCCTTCGCCACCAGGTTCATCCCGTCATGCAAAGATGTAACCAGGCAAAGATCGGCTGCACGATAATAGCGCGCAATCTCCTGATGGCTGTAGTGCCTTTTCAAGAAAACAATCGGCCTCCACTTGCTACTCTGGAACCGCTGGTTGATTCGGTCTGACTCGGCTTCGACATCGGCGAGCAGGTCATGATAACGCTTGATGTGCGTGCGACTCGGAGCGCCAATCTGGACGAAAGTGAACTTTCCCTGATAATTCGGATGTTTCTCAAGCATGCGTTCAATTGCCAGGAAACGCTCAATGATTCCTTTCGTGTAATCCACACGATCTACCCCGATACCAAGAAACTGTGCTTCAACCCCTAGTTCGCGAAGGAGACCAACGCGATCCAGATAGGGCGAATCTCCATCGCCGACCACCGGTGCTTTGGGAAACTCCACGCTGATCGGGAAGGGCTTGACGACCGTGCGGTGCCCGGCGCGATTCACCGCAAAGTGTTCCCAATCGATGCGCGATTCGAGGGTTCGATCAACTGTGTCCAGGAAGTTCGTGCAGTGAGCTTGCACGTGGAACCCAACCAAATCGGCTCCCAGCATTCCGTTCAGCAGTTCAGATTGCCATGGGCAAATTCCAAAAGTTTCCGAGCTTGGCCACGGAATGTGCCAGAAGATAGCAATCCGAGCGTCGGGACGTTCCTTCTTGATCAGTCGCGGGAGCAACGCAAAGTGGTAATCTTGCACGAGTACTACCGGAGAGTCGGTCCCCGACATCTCCTCCAAGATTGCCCTCGCGAACTTTTGGTTTGCTGCTTCGTAACATTCCCAATCAGGCGCGCGGAAGATGGGTCGCGTATGAGCAACGTGACACAGTGGCCAAAGGCCTTCGTTGGCGAAGCCGTAGTAATAGCCTTCTTCTTCATGCTTGGTGAGCCAGACCCGGCGCAGTGTGTACCGTGGTTCTTCAGGAGGAACGGCGAGGCGGTCATGCCGGTCAACGGTCTCACGATCGGCGTCGCCACTACCGTGTGCTACCCATGTTCCGTCACAAGCGCAAAGTATCGGCTGCAGCGCCGTCACTAGTCCACTTGCCGGCACAATAACCTGAATTGATTTCCCTTGACGGACGTGGCTGTACGGTTCCCGGTTTGAAACGACGAAAAGCCGGTTGGACCCCAATTTATTTCGCACATGCACAGACAACCGCTCTGCAGTCCACAACGACTCGCCAGCTTCGCGCAATTGCGCTTCTCTCTCCGCTGCTGAGCGTGCCGCTGTGAGACTCTCGGCAAAAGTGGTCATCTCCTTCGCCAAAGGACGCAGCACTCCCAAATCTGTAATAGCTGGGGTTTTGGCGGATCCTTCGGTTCGCAAAGCACGCATCCACTGTGCCGCTCGCGCTACGGGCCCCGCAATGCTCCAGCGGATGATTAGTACGGTGATGACTACGATAAGGAGAACTTGCACGAGTACACGGACAATCGTTTCTCGCCAGACACGCCTTACTTGGGCATCAATGTAACTGGCGTCCTGAGCGATAAGGAGCGTCCCCACGAGCTCATTCCCCTGCTGCAAAGGCAGCAAGTAGGCGTGCAAAGACTCCCGATTCGGCAGACCGATGTATCTGCTGTGAGTGTGGCTTTCTGCCATCGCACGGGCGAGAGCAGCAGGTGGAATCTGTAAGCGATCCGCGAGACCCGAGGACTCCGCAATCGGCTGAAGGTCCTGGGCGAGCACGGCGACTCCGGCCAAATGCTCCCGATTACTGAAGCGCTGAACAATGTCTTGAAGGTTCTTGACGGACTGTTTATCGAGCTCGGCTTCTACACTTCCAGCTAAACTCTCCGATAACATGGCCGCCCTGCGCTCCAGCTCTTTGCGAAGATTACGTTTTTCGCCATTGACCTGGTAATACGAGGAGAGAAGCGAGACCAGCGCGACCGCCAGAATAAGGGAGGCTATCAATTTAACGCTGAGAAATCGCATCCGTACTCCAAAGGCGGAAAAACTCTGATTGTGCTCAGGACCTCGATAACTCTACGCTAAAACGCCACGGTCCGACGGCCGACGCAGTGTGTCATTCGTCGGCGGAAGCCAAATGTGCAAATCGGCGATGC
>Ga0075436_100002611_pt1 | contig 12386 bp, 10 predicted proteins | sample RhiMethybrSRZTD5_FD_75303 | JGI IMG/M metagenome (GOLD analysis project Ga0075436, IMG submission 75303) | Populus rhizosphere microbial communities from Tennessee, USA - Rhizosphere MetaG P. TD hybrid SRZTD5 | ecosystem: Host-associated > Plants > Roots > Rhizosphere > Soil | place: USA... | reverse complement strand
TCGGCGGGGGACCCCCACGCCCGCACCGTGCCCCGCCCCCACATCCGCGCGCGGGCGCTGGTGATCGCGGTTGTGCTCGCCCTCGTCGCGGGGGCCGCCGCGGGGTGGCTGGCGCACTGGCGCTGGGGAGGACCGGGTGGGGGCCAGCTCGAGGCGACGCGTGCGACGTTCGTGGCCCAGTAGCCTCCCATTTGCGGCGGCGGCCGCGCTCGCCGTCGCGCTGCAGGCGCCGAACTACCGGGTCACTTATCGCCTGCGCGTGGTCCAGGCCGCGGTGGCGGGGGCGGACACGCAGCTGCTCGCGAGCGGCGTCGTGACCGGACCTCCGGAAACGAACCTGCGGCTCTCGCTGCGCACCGCGGGAGCCGAGCTGCGCGGGCTCCTCGGCACCCTCCCCGAGCCGGACACGGTCAACCTGGCCGCGCTGTTCTTCAGTCGGCGCGCGGCCGGTCGCTCGCGCCGCGGCCTGCCCCTGTGGGAAGAAGACAGCTACCGGCGCTGGACCCGGCTCGCGTGGGGCGGCACCACGCGGCTGTATCCGTTCGGACCCGCGGGCGCCGGGCGCCCGGGTCGGGCCGGACGACCCGCCCCCTGGGTGGAGATCACCGTCGGTCGTCAGTTCGCGGCGGGCGAGACCCGGGCGAGCGAGGAGGTCACGATCATCGACAGCACGATCCTGCTCGATGCCCAGGCGGTGATTCCGCCCCGCCGCGTGACGGTGCGCATGAGCCTGGTGCGCGGCGACACGGCGAGCAGCCAGCGCACCGTCGATTTCGTGCCCGAGGCACCGGGCCGGCGCGTCAGCTTCGTGCTGGGGGGCGAGACGTTCGATTTCGACGTCACGCTCGAGCGACCGGAGCCTCCCCGCACCGGTCGCGACAGCGCCCTGGCGGTGGACGCGGACGTCGTGTGCCTGCGGCTCCTCGTTCCGGGGTCGTCGGGACCGACGCGCGTGCGCTGCGGCCGCCTCGATAATGTCGCCCGGCGCCTCGCCCTCGTGGACGGCGACACGCTCGTCGCCACCTTCGCCTGGCCCGCCGTGCGGTGAGCGCGCTATTATCCAGCGATGCCCCGGAAGCGGCGGCTCGATCCCTCCATTTTCCACCTCCCCGTCGAGCGCATGCGGGAGGGGTACTACTCCGATAAGTACTTCGTGCGGACGCGCGAGCTGCTCCGCACCGACCACCATCGCCCCTGCGTGACGATGCAGGTGTTCGGCAAGGCGCACGCCTTCCTCGGCGGCATCGACGAGGCGATCGCCATCCTCAAGCTCTGCTCCACCGAGTGGGACGAGCTCCAGGTGTCCGCCCTGTACGACGGCGACGAGATCGAGCCGTGGGAGACGGTGCTCCTCATCGAGGGGCCGTACGACGCGTTCGCGCATCTGGAGACGCTGTACCTGGGCGTGCTCGCCCGTCGAACCAAGGTGGGGACCAACACGCGTCGCGTCGTCGAGGCCGCGCGGCCGAAGCAGGTGATGTTCTTCCCGGCGCGGCACGACCACTGGCTGGTGCAGACCGGCGACGGCTACGCCGCCCATATCGCCGGCGCCATCGGGGTCTCGACCGACGCGCAGGCCTCGTGGTGGGGCTCCGAGGGCGTGGGCACGGTGCCCCACGCCCTCATCGCCGCGTACGGCGGCGACACCGTCCTGGCCTCCCGCAAGTTCGCCGAGCACATGGATCCGACCGTCCGGCTCATCACGCTCGTCGACTTCGAGAACGACTGCGTGAGCACGTCGCTCGCCGTCGCCCGCGCCCTGGGCGAGCGGCTCTACGGAGTGCGCATCGACACGTCCGAGACGCTGGTCGACGCGTCGGTCATCCCGCAGATGGGCACGTTCAAGCCGACCGGGGTCAACCCGCAGCTGGTGCGAAACGTGCGCGGCGCGCTGGATCGGGAAGGGTTCCGCTTCGTGAAGATCGTCGTGTCCGGCGGCTTCACGGTCGAGAAGATCCGCCAGTTCGAGGAGGAGGACGTCCCTGTCGACATGTACGGCGTCGGGTCGAGCCTGTTCCAGGGGCGCTTCGACTTCACGGCCGACGTCGTGCGGGTGGAGGGGAAGCCGCTCGCCAAGGTGGGCCGCAGCTATCGGCCTAACCCGCGGCTGGAACGGGTGGAATAACCCCGGAAACACGATGTAGGGGCGCAGCATGCTGCGCCCCTACGAACGGGCCCTATGGCTTCAGGTATTTGTCGTACCACGCCAGATAGCGCTCCATCCGGTCACGCAGGTGGCTCGGCTTGGCGATCGCGTGACGCTCCCCCGGGTAGATCACGAGCTGAGTCTCGACGCCGAGGCTGCGCAGCGCCTGGTACATCTGCTCCGAGTTGAGCAACGGGACGTTGAAGTCCTTGTCGCCGCACAGAAACAGGGTCGGCGTGCCGATGCGGTCGGCGTGCAGGAACGGGAACGAGAGCTTGAGCCATACGTCGGCGTGCCGCCAGGGGACGCCGAGCTCTCCTTCGTATTCCCGCACGTACTGGTCGGTGCCGTACCCGGCCAGGATGTTCGAGGCCGACGCACCGCTCACGGCGGCCTTGAAGCGCCGGTCCTGCGCGATCACGTAGTTGGTGAGAATGCCCCCGTAGCTCCAGCCGCCCACACCGAGCCGCGCCGGATCGGCCAGCCCCTGCGACACCACGTAGTCGACCGCCCCGAGCACGTCCTGCGCGTCTTTGTTCCCCCAGTCGGCGTAGATCGCCGTCGCGTAGCTCTCGCCGCGGCCCGAGCTGCCGCGCGGGTTCGCGACCACCACGAGATAGCCGTGGGCCGCGAGCACCTGGAACAGATGACTGAACTCGTACTGGAATTGCGACACGGGCCCGCCGTGGATGCGGAGAATCGCGGGGGAGCGGGCGCCCGCTCGGGCGTCCGGCGGCTTCACCACGAGTCCGTTCACGGTCGTGCCGTCGCGGCTCTTGAAGGTGATGGGCTCCGTGGGCGCGACCTTGACCTCCCGCAGCCACGCGTCATTCTGGTGTGACAGCGGGCGCGGCGCGGTCCCCGCGCCGTCCAGCGCGAACACCTCCGCTGGCGCATCGGGCGTGGAGACCGCCACCGCGACTCGTCCCCCCGGCGCCGTGGCGAAGCCGGTGACGACCCGCGCGCCGGCGATCAGCCGCTCGATCGCACCGCCCGCCGCGGGCATACGAGCCAGCTGCACCGCGCGATCGTCCTCCAGCTGAAACAGGATCGTCGCCCCATCCGCGGACCAGATCGGGTTCGCCACGCCGCGGTCGAGCGCGGCCGTGAGCACTCGGGGCGCGCCACCCGCGGCTGGAACCACCGCCAGCTTCTCGAGCCCGTAGTAGACGAGTTTCAGGGGTCCGCCCTGGAGGTAGGCGATGGACCGCCCGTCCGGGCTCCACGCGGGACGGCTCTGGGTGTCGGGATCGTTGTCCGGACCTTCGAACGTCGTGAGCTGACGCGGCGCGGCCCCCGGGGCGGCGTCCATCACATACAGGTCCCAGTTGTTGTCGCGGTCGAAGTCCGGGCGCCGCTTGCTCACGAACGCGAGCGAGCGGCCGTCCGGGGACCACGCCGGGAGCAGCTCGTCGTACGCCCCCGGGGTGAGGATCGTGCCCTTGCCGGTCTCGACGTCGACCAGGTAGAGGTGGCGCCGCTCCTTGCCGAGGTAGCCGATCTCGTCCTGCTTGAACTGGAAGCGGTCGATCACGATGGGAGCGGGGGTCTTGGGCTTCGCCGTGTCGGCCTCTCCGACGACCGCGGCGAGCCGCTTGCCATCGGGTGCCCACACGTAGTCCTCGATGTCGCCGCCGAAATTCGTGAGCTTGCGTCCTTCGCCCCCCGCACGGTCGAGCAGCCACAGTTGGGTGTGGTCGTCTTCGCGACTCGACAGGAACGCGAGCCAGCGTCCGTCCGGGCTCCAACGTGGCGCGCTTTCCCCCTCTTTCGAATTGGTGAGGCGCAGGGTGCGGCCGCCGTCCCAGCTCGTCATCCACACCGCGCTGGGCTGCTTGTCGTCGATCGAATCGGCCCTGGTCACGGTGTAGGCGACCCAGGCGCCGTCCGGCGAGATCTGGGGATCGGCCACGTCGCGCAGCCGGAACAGGTCCGTGACCCTCACCGGACGGGGCGTGGGTGTCTGCGCGCCGAGACCACGCGCGACGAGCGTCAGCAGCAGGACGGGGAGGGGGAGCGCGCGCATGCGCGCAAGGCTACGACCCTTGCACTCGCGGTGCAAATGCATATTTTTCCGTAGAAATGAATATTAATTCACTGGTGCCCGTCGGCGTCTTCGGGGCCTCCGGCTACGTCGGGCAGGAGCTGCTGCGGCTGCTCACTCGCCACCCGGGGGTCGCCGTCGCGTTCGCCACGGCGGACGCCGCGGCGGGCGAGACGCTGGAGGGTGTCGCGCTCGTGCGCGTCGATGACGCGCCGCTGGCGCGCGCCGAGATCGTGCTGTCGGCGCTGCCGCACGGCGTCTCCGGTCGCTACGTGCGCGAGGCCCGTGCCGCCGGCAAGCGCTCCGTCGACCTGTCGTCGGACTTCCGGCTCTCGTCCGAGGCGGTCTACGGCCTCACCGAAGTCACGCGGCCCCGGCTCCCGGCCGCCGAGCTGGTTGCGAACCCGGGCTGCTACCCAACGGCGGCGCTGCTCGCGCTGCTGCCGCTCGCGCAGCACGGCCTGATCGATCAGTCGCGCGAGGTGGTGATCGACGCCGCCTCGGGCGTGACCGGCGCCGGCCGCACGCCCAGGCGGGAGCTGCTGTTCGGGGAAGTGGCCGAGGACTTCCGGGCATACGGTGTCGGCAACGACCACCGCCATCTCCCCGAGCTGAAGGCGACGCTCGCGCGCGAGGGTGGCTTCACGGGCGACCTGGTCTTCACGCCCCATCTGCTCCCAGTGAAGCGGGGCATCCTGGAAACGATTCACGTGCCCTTGACGCGGGCCGTCGACCGGGCGACCGCCGAGGGGATCTACCACGCCGTATACGCCGCCGAGCCCTGCGTGACGGTGCTGCGCGACGCGCTGCCCTCGCTCAAGGACGTGGTGTACCGCAACCGGGTCGCGATCGGCGTGGCGTCCGTCGCCAACGTGCGGCGCCCACGGCTCACCGTAATCGCGGCGATCGACAACCTCGTGAAGGGTGCCGCCGGCCAGGCGATTCAGAACATGAACGTGATGCTCGGCCTGCCCGAGACCGCGGGACTCGTATGCTGAGTCCCCGCGTCGTGAAGCTGGGCGGAAACGAGCTCGACCGTCCGGGCTGGCTCGCGAGCTGCGCCCGGGCATTGGCCCGCCTCGATTCCGTGGTCGTGGTGCACGGCGGCGGGCGCGCGATCAGCGCGTTGTGCCGCCGGCTCGGCCTCACCGTGGAGCAGCGGGGCGGCCTGCGCGTCACGACGCCCGAGGTCGCCGAGGTCGTGGAGCTCGTGCTGGGGGGCCCGGTGAACCGGCAGGTCGTGGCGGAGCTGCGCGCGGCGGGCATCGACGCGGTCGGGCTGTCGGGGGTGGACGGAGGCCTGCTGGTCGCTCGTCCGGCCGCGGGCGGTCTCGGAATGGTCGGGGAGATCGCGGCGGTGCGCGCCGGGCTGCTCGAGAGCTTCCTGCTTGCGGGCCTGACCCCCGTGATCGCGCCGATGGCCCCTGCTCCTGGGCCCGACGGCGGCACGCCGCTCAACGTCAACGCGGACGCCGCGGCGGCCGCGATCGCGGGCGCGCTGCACGCCGCGGAGCTGCTGCTCGTCTCCGACGTGGCCGGGGTGCAGGTGGACGGCGTGCTGCGGCCCACGCTGGACGCCGAGGACGTGGAGGCGCTGATCGACGCCGGCGCGGCGACGGACGGCATGGCCGCCAAGCTCCGGGCCGCGACGGCGGCGCTGCGGGCCGGCGCGCGCGCCGTCCGTATCGGTGATCTCCGCCTGCTCGAAGACCCGGGCGCCGGCACGCGTCTCGTCGCCCGCGCCCCCGCTCCGCAACCCGCGTGACCACGGTCCCTTCGGCGCTCTCCGCCCTGCTCGACGTGTATTCCCGCGCCGGCCCCGTGTTCGTCGCGGGGAACGGCACGGAGCTCGTCGGGGACGACGGCGCGCGCTACCTCGACTTCGTCGCCGGCATCGGCGTGAACGCCCTCGGCTACAATCACCCCGTCATTCGCGGCGCCATCGAGCGGGGGCTCGCGTCCGGCCTCATCCACGTGTCCAATCTGTACCGCACGGAGCCGGGCGAGCGGCTCGCAGAGGAGCTCGTCGCGCGCTCCTTCGCCGATCGCGTGTTCTTCTGCAACTCGGGCGCCGAGGCGAACGAGGCGGCGTTCAAGTTCGCCCGCAAGTGGTCCGGCAAGCCGGAGATCGTGGCCTTCTCGGGCTCGTTTCACGGACGTCTCTTCGCCAGTCTCGCCGCCACCGACCGCCCGGAGTACCGCAAGCCGTTCGAGCCGCTGGTTCCAGGGATCCGTATCGTGGCGCGGGAGGACTGGGCGGCGGTGGATCACGCCGTGTCGGCGTCGCGCACGGCGGCCGTGATCGTGGAGCCGGTGCAGGGCGAGGGCGGCGTCCGGCCGGTGGACCCCGAGTGGCTCGGGTTCGTGCGCGAGCTGTGCGACTCGCGCGGCGTCGCGGTCATTTTCGACGAAGTGCAGTGCGGCCTGGGCCGCACCGGCACCCTCTTCGCCTACGAGCAGACGGGCGTCGTGCCCGACGTGCTCACCCTCGCCAAGCCGCTCGCCGGCGGGCTGCCGATGGGCGCGGTGCTGCTCACGGGCGCGGTCGCCGCGGCGCTCAAGCCGGGCGATCACGCCACGACGTTCGGGGGCGGGCCGCTCGTCGCCGGCGTCGCCCTCGACGTGGTGCGCACGATCGCCGCGCCCGAGTTCCTCGCCGAGGTGCGCCGCAAGGGGGAGTGGCTGGGCGGGCGACTGGCGCAACTGGCGGCCCGCAGCCCGCGCGTCGCGGAGGTGCGGGGACGGGGTCTGATATGGGGCATCGAGCTGGCGGAACCGGCCGCTCCCTTCGTCGCCGCGGCGCGCGAGCGGCGGCTGCTGGTGGCGACCGCGGGGCCGAGTGTCGTGCGGCTGATCCCGCCACTCGTCGTCACGCAGGAGGAGCTCGAGCGCGGCGTGGCGATCCTCGAGGGGGTGCTGGCGTGACGGCCCTCCCCATCCCGCTGCCGCGGGTGGCCGTGCGGGGCGCGCAGCTGGCGGACGTGCCGCAGCTCGAGCTCTTGATGGCCCCGTACGTGGCCACCGGCGACCTGTTGCCGCGCAGCAACTACGACCTGTGCCGGCACATCAAGGAGTACGCTGTCGCCACGGCGCCGGGCGGCGAGATCGTGGGATGCGGCTCCCTCAAGATCTATTCGCGCGGGCTCGCCGAGGTGGCGGGTCTTGCCGTGCATCCGCGCTGGCAGGGAGCGGGAGTGGGGCGGGCGCTGCTCGAGAGCCTCACCGCCGAGGCGCGGGCGCAGGGGCTGCACGAGGTGCTTGCCCTGACGCGCAAGCCGGCCTTCTTCGTGAAGCTCGGCTTTGTGCCCGCCGAGCGCGAGCAATTCCCGCTGAAAGTCTGGGCGGACTGCGCGCGCTGTCCCAGGCAGAACTGTTGCGACGAGGTGGCAGTCGTGCTGCGGTTGTAGTCCCTCCCGTTGACACGTTCCCCCGTCCCCGAGGAGATTCCTCGCCATGCCCCGAGTGATCTTCTGGGACGTCGACACCCAGTACGACTTCATGCACGCCGACGGCAAGCTCTACGTGCCGGACGCGGAGCGCATCATCGGCAACCTGAAGCGGCTCACCGAGTACGCGCACGGGCATGGTATTTGCTTGATTGCCAGCGCCGACGATCACGTTATGAGCCACGCCGAGATCTCCGACACGCCGGACTGGAAGACCACCTTCCCGCCGCATTGCATGCGTGGCACTGCTGGCCAGAAAAAGATTCCGGAAACAGCGCTCCGCGACCCGCTCGTGATCGAGCCGGCGCGCAGCGACCCCAAAGCGCTTAGCGAGCGGGTCCGGGCGCATCGAGGAGACATTTTGTTTCACAAGCACCGTTTCGACGTGTTCACCAACGAGAACGTCACGACCGTCCTGGACGTGCTGGCGCCCGACGACATCGTGTTGTACGGCGTGGCGACCGATGTGTGCGACAAGGCGGCGATCGAGGGCCTGCTCGAGCGGCGCCCGCACACCCGGCTGTTCGTGGTCACCGACGCCGTGAAGGGCATCGACAAAGACGTTTCCGAGCAGCTGCTCAAGGATTGGGGCGACGAGGGCGTGCGCCTCGTGAAAACCAGGGAAGTCGTGGAGGAGGGGCTGGTCGAGAGTCTCGCCCGGGCGGCGGTATGAGCGCGGCGGCCGTCGCCACAACGCCCGCCTTTGGGCGGTTTTTTCTGCCCGGTCCCACCGACGTCCACCCCGAGGTGCTCGCCGCCATGCAGCGCCCGATGATCGGGCACCGCTCCGGCGCCATGGAGCAGCTGCTGGGGCGGCTCGAGGCGCCGCTCGCCGCTCTGTTCCGCACCGCGCGTCCCGTCCTCGTCGGCACGACCTCGGCGACCGGCTTCATGGAGATGGCGGTGCGCAACGGCGTGCGGCAACGCGCCCTGTCGCTCGTCAACGGCTCGTTCAGCGAGCGCTTTGCGAACCTGGTCCGCACCTGCGGCAAGGAATGCATCCGGCTGGACGTGCCGCTCGGCTGCGCCGTCGAGCCCGACATGCTGCGGGACGCGTTGCGGCGCACACCCGTGGACGCCGTCACCCTCGTTCACTCGGAAACCTCGACCGGCGTGCTGCAGGACGTCGAAGCGCTCGCGGCCGTGGTGCGGGAGTTCGACGACGTTCTGCTGCTCGTGGACGCCGTGACATCGCTGGCGGGGTCTCCCGTGGAGACCGACCGCTGGGGCGGAGGCGCGGGGCTCGACTTCGTCCTCACGGGCTCGCAGAAGGCGCTCGCCCTGCCGCCGGGACTCGCGCTCGCCGCGGCCTCCGAGCGCATGGTCGAGCGGGCCAAGACGCTCTCCGGGCGCGGGCTGTACTTCGACCTGGTCAGCTTTCTCGAGGCGACCACCAAGCATCAGCCGACCAACACGCCCGCGGTCTCCCTGCTGTACGCGCTCGAGACGCAGCTCGGCCGCATCGAGCGCGAGGGCGGCGTCGAGGCGCGGTGGCGGCGGCACGACGCCATGCGCCGGCGGGTCGAGCAGTGGAGCGAGCAGCACGGTGTCGCCTACCTGCCGCGCGAGGGGCGGCGCAGCTGGACCGTATCCTGCCTCAAGCTCCCCGAGGGTAAGACCTCGAAGCCGATCGTCGCGGCGCTCAAGCAGGCCGGGTGGACCATCGGAGCGGGCTACGGCTCTCTCAAGGAGTCGACCATCCGCATCGGCCACATGGGCGACCACACGGTCGCGGCGGTCGACGAGCTCCTGACCCTGCTCGCGGGGCTCGTGGCGTGAGCGTGCGCGTGGTGGTGGCCGATCGCCTCACCGAGGCGGGGCTCAAGCTGCTCGCGGCGACCCCGGAGGTCGAGGTGGTGAACTGCGCGGGGAAGCCGCGTGACGAGCTCGAGCGGGCGCTCGCCGCTGCGAACGCCCTCATCGTGCGCAGCGAGACGCGCGTCACGGCGGACCTGCTCACGCACGGTCCGGCGCTCCGTGTGATCGCCCGAGCCGGCACCGGCGTGGACAACATCGACGTGCACGCGGCCACCCGCCGGGGAATCGCCGTGATGAACGCGCCCGGTGCCAACACGGTCAGCGCCGCCGAGCACGCGATGGGCCTGCTGCTCGCGTGGGCGCGCCACATCCCCTGGGCCGCCGAAGCGATGCGCCGCGGCGAATGGGACCGCAAGCGGTTCGAGGGGACCGAGCTCCGCGGCAAGACGATCGGGATCGTCGGGCTCGGTCGCATCGGCGGGCACGTGGCGCAGCTCGCCCGCGCCTTCGGCATGCACGTCGTCGGGCACGACCCCTACCTCTCCCCCGAGCGCGCCGCGGAGCTGCAGCTCAAGCTGCTGCCGCTGGACCAGCTGCTCCGCCAGGCGGACGTGGTCACGCTGCACGTGGCGCACACCGAGCAGACGCACCACCTGATCAACGCGGCGCGGCTCAAGCTCATGAAGCCCACCGCGGTGCTCGTGAACACGGCGCGCGGTGAGCTGGTGGACGCGGTGGCCCTGGCCGAGGCGATCGGGGAGAAGCGCATCGGCGGCGCGGCGCTCGACGTATTCGCCGTCGAGCCGCTCCCCGCCGAGTCGCCGTTGCGCAAGCTCGAGCGGGTGATCCTCACGCCCCACCTCGCCGCCTCCACGGCCGAGGCGCAGGAGCGGGTGAGCCTGGAGATTTGCGGCGCCGTACGCGACGCGCTCCTTGCCGGCGACCTGTCGTTCGCGATCAACGTGCCCGGCATTTCCGGCGACCTGCTGCGTCGGCTCGGGCCGCTGCTCGACCTGGCACGCCGCCTGGGTCGGCTGGCGCTGGCGCTCGTGGACGGGCCGGTCACGGCGGTCGAGGTGGACTACGGCGGCAAGGACGAGGCCGCTCCGCGCCCCGTTCTGATGGCCGCGGTCGAGGGCCTGCTCTCCGCCATGAACGTGGAGCCCGTGAGCCTGGTCAACGCCCTGCTCATCGCCGAGGAGCGCGGCGTCCGGCACGCACGCAAGACCGGCACGCCCGAGCCCGGGTTCGAGACCACCGTGGGCGTGACGCTCGAAGCGGCGCGCGGGCGCGCGCGCGTGGCGGGCGCCGTGCTGGGCAACGGCCATGGGCGCGTGATCCGCATCGACGACTACCACGTCGACGTGGCGCCCGAAGGCTGGATGCTCGTCATCCGCAACCGGGACGTGCCCGGCGTCATCGGCCGGGTGGGCACCCTGCTCGGCGGGGCGGGGATCAACATCGGCAGCTATCACCAGGCGCGCGTGTCCTTTCCGGGGCACGACGCGCTGGCGGCCATTACGGTCGATCAGCCGCTCAGGAACGGCGTGCTCGACGAGCTGGCGCGCGTGCCGGACATCCAGCTGGTGCGGCTGGTCAACTTCGGGGACTGATACTCGGGGCTAGGGGTTAGGGATTCGGGATTCGGGACTCGGGACTCGGGACTATGAACCATCAATCCCTAGTCCCGAGTCCCCAGTCCCGAGTCCCGAGTCCCGAGTCCCTCACTCATACCGCAGCGACTCCACCGGATCCACCGCCGCCGCGCGGCGCGCCGGCAGCACGCCGGCGAGGAGCCCGACGCCGATCAGGATGCCCACACAGATGAGGGCGATCGGCCAGGACAGCTTCGGGTTGAGGATGTACTGCATCGCCGGATTGCCATCGGTCGGGATGGCGTCGACTCCGAACACGATCAGCGCCGCCGTCACCAGCCCCACCAGGCCGCCCGACACGGCGATCGTCATGGCCTCGAACAGGAACTGCGCCATGATGTGCCGGCGCCGGGCCCCGAGGGCGAGCTTGATGCCGATCTCCTGGGTCCGCTCCTTCACGACGACGTACATGATGTTCGCGACCCCCACGCCCGCGATCAGCAGTGTGAAGACGCCGACGAGCCCCATGAAGATCTGGATGCCGAGCCCGACCGCGAGGTTTTCCTTCTCGCTCTCGATGAAGTCCCAGATGCCCAGCGCCCGCTCGTCGGTCGGGTCGAAGCGGTACTTCCGCCCCAGCACCCGGAAGAGCTCCGCCTTCACCAGGGGGCCGCGGGAGGCGTCGTGCGGCTGCACGATCAGATGGCTCACGAACCGGTTGCCCCAGATGGTGCGGAAGGTCGAGTACGGGACGACGGCGCGGTCGGCGTCCGGCCCGTTGTTGCTCGAGTCCTGGAACTTCTTTTTCAGGACGCCGACCACGGTGAAGGGCAGGCCGTCCACCACGACCCCCTTGCCGATCGGATCCACCCCCTTGCCGAAGATGCGGTCTGCCAGCTCGTTGCCGAGGAACAACACGCGCCGTTTCTGCGCGACGTCGGCGGCGTTGATGAAGCGCCCGCCCGCCGCCGGATCCATGTGCCGCATCGCCTGGTGATCGGGGCCGACGCCCTCGAGATACGCATTGGTGCGGGTCTTGCCCAGCTGAAACTGCGTGCCCCAGCGGCCGTACGAGACGCTCCCCCGATCGACGTCCGGAATCGCACGCTCGAGCAGGTCCAGGTCTTCCTCCACGAGGTTGATGTGCCGGCCTTCCCCCAGACCCGCGAACGATTTGCTGGTCTCACCGCCGTAGATCATGAAAATCCGCTCCCCGGCGCCCAGCAGGCCGTCGCGCACCGTGCGCTTCAGTCCCTCGCCGAACGCGAGCAGCAACACGACCGCCAGCGTCCCCCAGGTCACCGCGAAAAAGGTGAGAAACGCCCGGGTACGCTGCGCTTTCAGGTCGCCGATGAAGTCCTGGAGCAGGATGTAGAGCATGGCTAGGTACGCAGCGC
>Ga0075436_100002610_pt1 | contig 12388 bp, 11 predicted proteins | sample RhiMethybrSRZTD5_FD_75303 | JGI IMG/M metagenome (GOLD analysis project Ga0075436, IMG submission 75303) | Populus rhizosphere microbial communities from Tennessee, USA - Rhizosphere MetaG P. TD hybrid SRZTD5 | ecosystem: Host-associated > Plants > Roots > Rhizosphere > Soil | place: USA... | reverse complement strand
TCCTTCATTCTCGTGTCGCACGTTCGAACATTTATCTGCTGACGAAACTTGGCGCGAAGGTCAGTGTCGGCGGGCCGGGCACGCTCGCGCCCGATGAATTTGTGGGCATCGTCGACGACGGTCTCACCGTCGAGAGACATTTTGAAGACGCCATCGAAGGCGCGAACGTGGTGATGATCCTGCGCATTCAGCGCGAACGGCAGGATGCCGCGTTCTTTCCATCGATGCGCGAGTACGCAGTTCACTATGGGCTCCAGCCGCGCCACCTCGAACGTGCCGCGCCGGACGCGATCGTCATGCATCCCGGACCGATGAATCGCGGGGTAGAAATCTCGTCAGAAATTGCGGACGGCAGCCGGTCGTTGATTCTCGATCAGGTGACTAACGGCGTCGCCGTGCGCATGGCGGTGTTATATCTGCTCGCGGGCGGCAGTCACACAGCAACAAACACCAACGGCAAGAGCAATGCATCGATGAGGAAACCGAGGCGAGAACGAAAGGGATGAAGCTACTGATCGCAAACGGATACGTGATCGATCCGGCCCAGCAAATCAACGCCGGCCGCAATCTTCTGATCGAAGACGGCCGTGTTGTCGACCTTGTCGCACGCGGCGAAGCAGCGCCGGAAGACGCGCACATAATCGACGCGACAGGCCTAATCGTCGCACCCGGTTTCATCGATTTGCACACGCACCTGCGCGAACCCGGTCAGGAGTACAAAGAAACGATCGCGACCGGCGCCGCGGCGGCTGTCGCCGGCGGTTGGACAAGCATCTGCGCGATGCCGAATACGGATCCGGTTAACGACACTCCCGCAGTTACGCGCTTCATCATTGACCAGGCGCAGTCAGCAAAACTCGCTAACGTCTTTCCGATCGGCGCAGTCACGAAAAGCAGCAACGGCAAAGAACTCGCCGAGATGGGTGAGATGAAGAACGCGGGTATCGTGGCTGTTTCGGACGATGGCCGGCCGGTGCCGACGGCGGGAATGATGCGGCGGGCGCTGGAGTACGCACGCGGGTTCGATCTTCCAGTTGTCGATCACTGTCAGGATCCTTCGTTGAGTGTTGGTGGCGTGATGCACGAAGGACGCTGGTCGTTGATTCTGGGTTTGCGCGGCATGCCGGCCGCGGCTGAAGAAGTTGATGCTGTTCGTGATTGCGTTCTGGCGAAGTTGACGCGCGCGCGCGTTCACATCGCGCACGTGTCGACGCGCGGTGCGATCGAAGCGGTTCGGCAAGCGAAGAACGATGGGTTAACAGTCAGTTGTGAAGTGACGCCGCACCACTGGACGCTGACCGACGAAGCCGTCGCGGACTACGACACGAACATGAAGATGAGTCCGCCACTGCGCAGCCCCCAACATGTAGAGGCGATTCTGGCGGCGATGAAAGACGGCACGATCGACGCGATCGCCACGGATCATGCGCCGCATCATCAGGACGAAAAAGGACTGGAGTTTGACCAGGCGCCGTTTGGCATCACCGGTCTCGAAACCGCGATTGGGCTCGCGTTTGAACTGGTGCACCAGGGAACGATCGATCTGGAACGCGTCGTAGAGATGTGTTCGACGAATCCCGCGCGCATCTTTGGTCTGGCCGATCGCGGTTCGTTGAAAAAGGGCACGCATGCGGACATTACGATTCTCGATCCGCAGCTTGAATGGGTGTTTGACGTGACTCGCTCGAAATCCAAGAGTCGCAATACCCCCTTCAACGGACGCGCGCTGCACGGCGCGGCGGTCGCCACGATCGTCGGCGGCCGGTTGGTCTATCTTCATCCCGACTACACACGTCTCAACGAGCCGCAGCAACGCGGTGCGACGGCGGGCGCCCAGGGATCCAGGAAGTAAATCCCACACTTCCGACACCATAAAATCATTGCGTATTCGGAGACACCGCCCTAGAATGCTCCGGACTTGTTCCCAATAAAATAGCCTTAGACCCCTACAACAGCACGGAGGTCACGATGAAGAGTAAGCTTTGCAGCCTTACTGGTATTGCCGCACTCGTCATTATGCTCGTCGCTCCTGTGTGCGTAGCTGACAAAAGCTCGAACAGGATCCTAAAGCAGCAAGAGCGCTATACCTTGTCCCTCGAGTTGGAGTTTACGAAGAAAGAGCAAAATCCGCTCGAACACGCCATCTCAATTCTCTTTGACGTCGGTCCAAACGGATATGCCACCGGGTTTCTGGTAGGCAACGGGCTGGTAATGACCGCCTATCACGTCATTTCCGGAAATCTGAGCAGCACAAAGAAGGTGATGCTGGGTTTTCGTCCCTCAGATGAGCTGAGCGTGAAAGTTTTTGTCGATGGCTGCCGGGCGAAAGTGATCAAGGTAGATAAGGAAGCGGACCTCGCCCTGCTCGAGATGTGCCGCAACACGAAAGATACGAAGCCTCCCACGTTTCAAACCGCGCCGGTCAAAGATGACAAACTGTTTCTCATTGCGCGGCCGCACGGTGACAAGGTCGTCAGTCACGGGAGTTTTTACGGGAATTACATGCTGGGGAACCAGGAATACTGGTCGGTGAAGATCGACAGCCGCGACGGTTTCTCGGGTAGTCCGGTTTACAACTCGAAGGCGGAAGTGGTTGGCGTATTCAGTGGCTACGACTGGTCGCAGAAATTGGCGCTGATCAGTCCGAGCATCCGCGCGCAGAAGCTGCTTGAGGACTACAACTCCAGCGTCAAGCCATAGCGCTGTTTCCTATTATCCTTCCCCGTTTCTTTCGCTAGTGCGAGTTTAGTGAGTAGGGATAAGAGCGATTACTTCTGCTCGAGATGGTTTCGCAGCGAACGCTTCAAATGCTCGCGGTGGACTTCCTTGATCAGATACAGCTCCGGAATGTGAATGCCGCGCACCTGGCGTCCGGCGATCTGCGCCGAAACAACCAGATAGTTCGCGAGCTGGTTCGCTGCGAGACGCCAGCGCGGCAACGCGCGGTGCTCAAAATAAAACCCCGCCTCTAATTTCACCCGCAACTTCTCGTCGGAACTCCAGCGCTTCATCGAACTCTGCCCACCGTGATGCAGCACGACTGCATCAGGAACAAACACCAACTTCCAATCCGATTTCGAAATCCGCCAGCACCACTCGTTATCTTCGGCGTACATGTGAAATCGTTCGTCAAAACCGCCCACCTCGTCGATCATCTGCCGCCGCGCGACGATCGCCGCGCCGCTCAGCATCGGCACCGGACGTTGGCGGTCGTGATCCCAATGCCGGCCCAACAACAGCTCGCCGCGCAGCCGGTGCGGCAACAGGTGATACAGCTTCAACTGCGAGAGCAGTGTGTGCCACACACGCGGTGGATTGAAAAACGCACTGATCTGTAACGAACCATCCGGATTCAGAATCTTTGGCCCACACGCCCCAATCGCCGGATCATCCTGCATTGTGCGCATTAGCGTGTCGATCGTTCCGGGATGGACCTCGGTGTCAAGGTTCAGGAGAAACAAAAATGGCGAGTCAGTGAGATCGAAGCCCTGATTGTTTGCGGCGCCAAAACCCCGGTTCTCTGTGTTCTTAAAAATGCGGAGTTGCTGGTTTGCGATTAGGCTTGCGGCCGCGTCGCTGGCGTTCAACTGCTCGAGGCTGTCGTCTGCGGAAGCATTGTCGATGATTACGACTTCATAAGTGACGCGGGGGACTGAACTGACAATCGTCTCCACGCACCGTCGCAAGAGACCGCCGCCGTTCCAGTTTACGATGATGATCGAGAGATCAGTGTTCAAGAAACCAGGTCCTTAGCGGCGCTCTTAAAACCGTTGGCATACTCGTGATAACGCATGGTCATCAGTTCGCGAAGTATTCGCGGCAGACGGCTGAGACGCTTTCGCGGCAAGTTGGCGCGCACGTCGAGATGAAGCGAATAATCGCCGACAAACGCGAGAGCCGCGCGGCAATCGAATGAGTGCTGTTGCGCTGAAAGGCGTTCTTCGAGCACCGATAATATCTCATGCAATTCAGATGTTGAATTGCGGCGGTGCAGGGCGGCTTCGAAAGCCTGCAACCCGCGCTGCGTTTCCGCCGGTTGGCGCTTGGGCGCCCCTATCTGCTGCCGTTCGTGCTGGCGATACTTAATTAGCGGTTCTGCAATAAAGTCAACGTCCGCTAGCGCGCCGATCGTCAACGCGATCCAGCCGTCGTGGATCATCGCGATATTCGCCGGAATCGGTAACGCAAGTTTCACAAACTCGGAACGAAAAGCCATCGTTGCCCCCGTCACGGTCCAACCGTAGATCAGCACTTCCAGCGCTCGTCCACTGCGAATGAGTCTCTGTTTCTGAGCGTCGAAACCGACCTGGTCCCACATTCGCCGGCCGAGCGAGTTTAACTTTGCATCGACGATCTCGGCATCGGAAAACACGATCCCCGCCTTTGGATTACGAGTGAAAGCCTGTTCGATCAGCTGCAGCTTGTCGGCGCGCCAAACGTCGTCCTGATCGCTCAGGGCGATGACGTCGCCCGTGCACAAACCCGTGGCCCGTTCGAAGTTCTTCACTGAACCGACGTTCTCGTCGGAGCAGTAGAGCGAAACCGGGATCTGCGAGGTTTGCGCAAACGACTGGAGCACGTCGCGAGTGGCGTCAGTCGACGCGTCGTCGGAAACGACTATCTCATCAGGCGGCCGCGTCTGCCGTGCGATGCTCTCCAACTGCGCCGGCAGAAATTCAGCGCCGTTGAAGGTGCACATCGCCACGGAGATTCGCATGTCGGGCATTCTAACTCGCTATCTCATACGTGAGCTAATACGCGGGCGAATCGTAATTAATAAACCTTTCGCTCGTGCGTTCGCTCTTTGCTCGCGAGGCTGAACCGCGGCTCCGCCTGCCCGTTTCCGAGGATCATCGCGGCTGCATATTCGCCCACCGCGGGACCATGTTTGAAACCGTGACCCGACCCGCCACCCACCAGCCACACGTTCTCCAAATCCGGATGACGGTCGATCAAAAAGTCGCCGTTCGAGGTGTTTTCATATTGGCAGACGCGCGACTCCGTCACCGGCGCGTCCGCCAGCAACGGCACGCGGCGCGCGACATATTCGCGAACCGCGCGCGTCAATTCCGTCGAAACGATGCGTTCGCCGTGGTCCGGATCGAACTTCGGGCCGTGCGCGTCAATCGCTATCTTGAAACCACGCCCGTCGAGGTTCGGCAACGCGTAGATGAGGTCGTTGAAATCGATCCACGCCGGCAGACGCGGCGGTTTGAATAGATCGTTACCCGGAGGAACGCCGAGAAAGAAAACCTCCTGGCGCGTGACGTGAATCAGCTCACCCAGCAAATCGGGAAACAGCTTTGGCAGCCATGGACCACAGGCAAACACCAAATGCCGGGCGTCGATCACCTTGCCGGAAACTGTGCGCACGTTCCGATCGATTACGGGCGAGACGATCGCCTCCTCCAGGTATTCAACGCCGTTCGCACGCGCCTTCAGCGTCACGGCCTGCACCGCCCGGCGCGCCATCAGCACTCCGGCGTCAGGTTCGATTATTCCCCAGGCAACGCCGTCAAAATTCAACTGCGGAAACCGCGCGCTGAGTTCCGCGTGGTCCAATCGTTCGCAGCGTGCACCCGCGGCGCGCAACGTCTTCAGCGTTGCTTCGCAATAAGGATCGTGATCGCGCGCGAGCCATAACAGGCCGGTTTGTTGAAACAACGGCGTCGCCTGATCGAGCTGCGTAAACAGTTCCTGCCACAGTTGCAATGAACGCTGAGCCGAACGCGTGTAGATCTCGTCTGGTCCATAGCCCAGACGCATGATGCGCGATTCGCCGCCGGAGCTCGCCCGGTTGTTTCCTGGTCCATACGCGTCGAGCAGCACTACCGACGCACCCGCCCGGTTCAATTGGTACGCAGTCCACACACCGAATACGCCGGCGCCGATCACCGCCACGTCATAGCTCATGACACGATTGTACTAAGTTCCGAGTGCATCCGTGTTAATCTGTCGCGCGCCATGCCTGAACCGGAAATTAACGCCACAGCCACCGCCGAACTCGTCGTTGGTCCAAACGACCTGGCGAGCTCGATCTCCACTGAAGGCGGCGACGAGTTTCCCGCCGTGCTCGCGACGGCACGCATGATTGCGCTGATGGAAACCGCTGCTGCGCGCGTGCTGCAACCGCTGCTCGGTCCGGGCGAACTCTCCGTTGGCGTAACCGTCGATATCACTCACATCGCGCCGACCCCGCCAGGGGTTTTCGTTACCGCTAACGCCCGCTATACTGGGCGCGAAGGCAAGCTGTTTGTCTTTGAGATCAGCGCTCACGATCAAGGCGGCGAGATCGGCCGCGGCTCGCACAAGCGGGCCATCGTGGAAACTGAACGTCTTCAGCGCGCGGCAGCAAAACGCAACACCTAAAGCGGTTTTCTCTGTGTCCTCTGTGTCTCTGTGGTGAACTTTCCTGGCCAGTGTCTAACCACACAGACACAGAGGACACAGAGAAGAATTCAGACCAGGACACTAGTCTCTCGGAGGAACGAATGACGCATAGCCGAACGTGGCGAAGATCTACCAGTTGGCGATCTACCATCCTGCTGCTGATCCTCGCGCTCTGCTGCGGCGCTCTTGGTTACCAACGATCCAATCCACGCGGCGCGCGTGTGTTCGACGTCAAAGCGTTTGGTGCGAAAGGCGACGGCAAAGCTCTCGACAGTCCCGCCATCAATAAAGCCATCGACGCCGCGGCTGCTGCGGGCGGCGGCACCATCGTGTTTCCGGCCGGCAGTTATCGCTCCTTCTCGATTCGACTGAAGAGCAACGTTGGTCTGTATCTCGATCACGGCTCGACGATCATCGCCGCCGATCCGCGCGACGGCGATGGCAAATACGATCTGCCCGAACCAAACAGTTGGGGCCAGTACCAGGACTTCGGTCACAGCCACTGGCGCAACAGTTTGATCTGGGGTGAGAACGTCGAAAACGTCTCGATCACCGGTCCGGGAAGAATCTGGGGTAAAGGACTCGTGCGTAACGGCGGGCAGTCGCGCACGAAAGAGCAGAATGATGCACTCGACAAAGTACCAATCGATCCGAAGGCCGCGCCTTTTGGTTATCCTAACGTTCGCGATGCGGTCGAACCGGGTTGGGGCAACAAAGCCATCAGTCTCAAACTCAGCCGCAACGTGCTAATCCGCGACATCAGCATCCTGCACGGCGGCCACTTCGCGATTCTCGCCACCGGCGTCGACAACCTCACTATCGACAACGTGACCATCGACACCAACCGCGACGGCATCGACATCGACGCCTGCAAGAACGTGCGGATCTCCAGCTGCACCGTCAATTCGCCCTTTGACGACGCCATCTGTCCGAAAAGTTCTTTCGCCCTCGGCTATGCGCGCGCTACGGAAAATGTGACGATCACGAATTGCCAGGTCAGCGGTTACGACGAAGGAACGTTGCTCGACGGCACATTCAAACGCGAGTTTCGCAACGCAAACGGAACCTTCAGCCCGACAGGTCGCATTAAGTTCGGCACCGAATCAAACGGCGGCTTTAAGAACATCACGATTACTAACTGCGTCTTCGATTACTCGCGCGGGCTCGCGCTCGAGGCCGTCGACGGCGGCCTTCTCGAAGACGTCTCGATCTCAAATCTCACGATGCGCGACATCAGCAACTCGCCCATTTTCCTGCGGCTCGGCTCTCGTCTGCGTGGTCCAAAAGAATCAACGAAAGTCGGCGCGTTGCGGCGTGTGATCATCGACAACGTCATTGTCTACAACGCCGATTCGAAGTATTCGTCGATCATCAGCGGCATTCCCGGCTATCCGATCGAAGACATTCGCTTGAGCAACATTCGCATCTATTCGCGGGGTGGTGGAACGAAGGAGCAGGCGGCACTCGATCCGCCTGAAAGGGAAGCCATCTATCCTGAGCCGGCGATGTTTGGTGAGTTGCCGGCTTACGGTTTCTTCATCAGGCACGTCAAAGGTCTGACGCTGCGTGACGTCGAGCTAAGTTACATAAAGCCCGACTCACGGCCGCCGTTTTGGCTGAACAACGTCGCGGGCGCAACCTTCATGCAGGTCAAAGCGCAACGCGAACCCGGCGTGCCTGACTACGTGACAAAGAACGTGACTGACTTCAGTCACTAACCGATGCGATTAGCGCGGTTCTTGGCCTTCGATCTGCAGTTCGTTGCTGACAGCGAAGGAGCCCGGCACACCGCGCGCGCGGATGTAAGCCAGATTCGCGTCGCCCTTGTTTGCCGCGACGCCTCTCAGCGTTACGCGCCCACGGTTCACGATGATGTGTATCGACGGCACCGACTGCGTCGCGTAGCGAAACAGCGGCGAGTTGAAGCCGTAGATCGCGCGATACACCGCAAGTCGCAGACGATCGTCGCTCGGCGAATTAGGCAATACGTCGATCTGGTTGACGACTCTGCTTACGCCGTCAATTTCCTTCACACGGCCTTCCGCGTCGGACTTCGTCGACGGCCGTACCACTTGTCCGCTCAGCACCACTGTCCCGTCGTTCTGCACCTGGTAAGTGAGCCAGTCAAACACGCCGTAATACGGCAGCGTCACGAGCTCGTGCCTGACTTCGCGCACCACGCGCGGGTTGGTCTGGGCCACCGCGTTATGGACCGTGCCCACGACTGCTAAAGCAACCACCACAACCAAACTTCTCACGACTCCTAAATACATAACTAACCTCCGTCTTTAGATCTAAGCCAAAAGGTTGTCGTGTCTATGAGTAATTCCTTCCAATTCTGTAAACACAAAAACGCCAGCGACCGATGGTCCGGTCGCTGGCGCCTCACACTGCGTAAAAGCCCTTTTTACTGGCCGATCGGCGGGTCGGTCGCGGTCGCCGGTTGGGCGCGATTGAAGTGAATCGTGTTGGTATCGGAGTCGACGTAGTAATAATTCGAGCCTGTTGCGCCGGTGCCGGTGGGCACCTGCGGATCGGCATTGACAGTGTAGCCCGGCTGGGTCGAAGTCGATTTAGGGATGACCTTCATCGTGTAGACGTAGCCATCCACTACGGGCGTGGTCCCATCAAAGCGACTGTCGAGCAGGTTCTCCTTCCGCATTTCTTCGAAGGTACCGAAGGTGCTTCGCTGGTGAGAGTTGTAGTAAAGCATCTGCTGCTCGGCGATCGAGCGCAATGTTTTCACGGCCGCTGCTTCGTTGGCGGCCCTGATGGCCGCACGATAACCGACGATACCGACGCCGATCAGAATGCCGATGATGGCGATAACGATCATCAACTCGATCAGCGAGAAGCCGTGCTGGTTGTTTTTCTGGTGCCGATTTTGGGCTTTCATAATGCCTCCTTGGGCGAATTACACGAGGTCGTGAGTTTTTAGTTCCGTATTTGTGACTCGTTCGCCCACTTGCGGCGTTTAGTCTACTACAGATCTATCATAGCGTGTAAAATGCAGGTGAGTTCATGCGTAACCTCGAGAGCATCCCAGGCGGACAAGTAACCAGCGCCAACGCGATCGATCAGATCGAACGGCTGCAGAGGGCCGTCGAGACGGTCATCAAAGGAAAACCGGAAGCGATCCGGCTGGCAATCGTCACGCTAATAGCCGGCGGGCATCTGCTGGTCGAGGACGTTCCCGGGGTCGGCAAGACCACTCTCGCACACGCGCTTGCGCGCGCCCTCGATTGTATTTTTCAGCGCATTCAGTTCACTTCTGACTTGCTGCCGTCGGACGTCATCGGGCTCTCGGTTTACAACCAGCACAGCGGTCTCTTCGAGTGGAAGCCCGGACCGGTTTTCGCGAACGTCGTGCTTGCCGATGAGATCAATCGCACGACGCCTAAAACACAGTCGGCCTTGCTGGAAGCGATGGCCGAGCGACATGTGACCGTCGAAGGCACGACGCATCATTTGCCCGCACCGTTCATCGTGCTCGCGACGCAGAACCCGATCGAACATCACGGAACGTACCCGTTACCTGAATCGCAGTTGGATCGATTCATGCTGCGGCTGCGCATCGGCTACCCGGCGCCTGCCGACGAAGAGTTGATCCTGCGCGATCGTGAGTATGCCGACCCGCTCGAAGATCTCGAGCCGGTGATGAGCGGACATGAAGTAGTAGAACTGCAACGCGCTGTCACAGGCGTTTCAGTCGACGACGCACTGGTCCAATACTTAATGAGGATCGTCGCAGCGACGCGTGAGTCAGAGATGCTCGATTTCGGCGTCAGTCCGCGCGGCACACTCGCCTTGTTCCGCGCGGCACAGGCACTCGCGCTCGGCGAAGATCGCACTTACTGCATTCCTGACGATATCAAACGTCTGGTCGTGCCGGTGTTTGCTCATCGCATCGTGGTGAGCTCGCGCTTCTCGTCCTCGTTACGTCGCAGTGAAGAAGCTGAAGCCGTGCTGAATGAGATTTTGAAGACGGTCAGTGTTCCTCTGTGACTCGCCAACGTCCTTCGTTCACACGTGTAGTTCTCGGTGCTCTGCTGGTCCTTGCGGGACTTGCCGCGGCCCTCGTCACCGTGCTGGCCCGCCGCGGGAATGATCCATGGCTTGCGGGAGTGGCGGCTATCGTCTCGCTATTGATCGCTGCATTACTGACGATCTTCATCGTACCGCCGTTGGCGCGCTCGGCGCGCGTCGAGGTCGCGAACTTCGATTTTCCGTTCGAGCCGACGAGCGGCGGCGGCGTGTTTCTCGTGATCATTATTGTGGTTGGCTTTGCCGCGTGGAACACCGGAAACAATCTGCTGTTTCTCGTGTTCTCATTGTTGTGTGCGACCTTGTTTGTCGGTTGGATCGCGGCGCGCAGTTCGTTGCGCGATTTAACTGTGTCGGCGCGTTTTCCGGACCACATCTTTGCGGCCGAGCCGGCCCCGGTCATCGTGACGTTGCGCAACACGAAACGCTTGTTGCCGTCGTTCTCGATCTTTGTCGAGGCGCGTGGGCCGAGTGGTGAAGCTGAACAACGGCTTGCCTCGCGACTTCGTTATGCGAAGCGTTTGCTGGCTTACTTCAGTTACGTGCCGCATCACGCGGCAGCGGAGCAGAGTGTCGAGCAACTGTTTCCGAAACGCGGGCATGTGCTGATCGATGGCTTTGAATTATCGACGCGTTTCCCATTTGGATTCTTTCGCCGGCGCCGGCGACTGCGGGCACGCAACGTTGACATCATTGTTTATCCGAAGCCGGAAGCGATCAGCGACAAGTTGCACTTGTTGCCGATGTACGCCGGACGAATTCCGTCTTTGCGACGCGGCGCGGGACACGATCTGTTTTCGCTGCGCGACTACCAGCCGCAGGACGATCTGCGACACATTGATTGGAAGGCGACGGCACGATCGCGCCGGTTGACGGTGCGAGAGTTTACCTCGGAAGACGAGCGGCGCATCACGATCGTGCTCGATACGCGTTTGCGCGGTGAACCGAGCGAGGAGTTGCGGCAGCGATTTGAAAAAGGCGTAGTGCAGACGGCGTCGTTGCTGAAACACTTCGTCGATGAACGCGCGGAAGTCAGGCTCGTGGTGGGCGCTGAAGCTGGACCATTTGGTTCGGGTATAGAGCAACTGTATCGCTGTTTGCGACGACTGGCGCTGGTGACGCCGGTCGAGGGTAAGCAACCTGATAGTCTGGAGATCGAAACGACGATGAGAACGAGTGTGACGCGTGATGCGGTCGAGCACGACTACGCGATTCTGCTTACCGCTGCTGAACCCGGTTCGATCCCCTCGAGTATCTGGCGCACGAGTCACGTCATCTATTTGTGAATCCGTCTAATCCCCGTTCCACTAGACTCTTGATTGGCGTGTGCTTCGTGTTATCGGGAGCCACGGGTCTGATCTATGAAGTGCTCTGGGCGCGGATGCTGGGCCTGGTCTTCGGCGCGACAACGTTGGCTGTGAGCACTGTACTCGCGGCGTTCATGGGCGGCCTCGCACTCGGCAGCGCGCTTGCTGGTCGTGTCGGGTCGCGTATTAAGAAGCCGGTCGCGGCGTATGGCTGGATGGAGATCGGGATCGCGATCTACGCGCTGCTCGTTCCAGTTCTTTTTAAAGGAGTCGATACGCTCTATGCGCTCGTTTGGCAGGAGCTGCAACCCGGCTTCTTTACGTTCACACTGTTGCGCTTCGCCCTCTCGTGTTTGCTTTTGCTGGTGCCGACAACGTTGATGGGTGCAACGCTGCCGGTGCTCACAGCCGCACTCCTGCGCACTCAGGAACATGATGCGAACTCGGTGACGCGTCTCTACGCGTGCAATCTTGCAGGCGCGATCCTCGGCACACTCATCGCCGGTTTCGTCCTGCTGCCCACCGTCGGCGTACGCACGACGATCATCATCGCCGCGACGATCAACGTTATCGTCGGTTTTATTGCACTGGGAACACAACGCCGACTCCAGCACGAGTCAGGCTTAGCGGTCGAGAAATCCGTGTCA
>Ga0075436_100002605_pt1 | contig 12391 bp, 8 predicted proteins | sample RhiMethybrSRZTD5_FD_75303 | JGI IMG/M metagenome (GOLD analysis project Ga0075436, IMG submission 75303) | Populus rhizosphere microbial communities from Tennessee, USA - Rhizosphere MetaG P. TD hybrid SRZTD5 | ecosystem: Host-associated > Plants > Roots > Rhizosphere > Soil | place: USA... | reverse complement strand
CGACGACCGCGTGAATGCGATGGCCGCCGACGATAGAGGCGGCGTTTACGTCGCCGGCGAATCGGGCGCCGCGCCGGTTGGCTCCACTACCCGCTTTACGACGAAAAGCGGCCCGGATACGTCGCAGAACGGCGGCATCGACGCCTTTGTAGCGAAGCTTTGCGTGACGGTTTGCCTCGACCTAACGCTAAAAATGACGGGAACGCCGACGATGATCACCGCCGGTGGCACGATTACATATGCATTGACGGTTACAAACAAAGGTCCCGGCGATGCAACGAATGTTATCGTCACCGATGTTTTTCCCGCCGGAGCGGCGTTCGTTGCGGGGAGCGTGGCATGTTTGCCTTCGGCTCCGCCGATAACGGTGACCTGCACGCTTGGAACACTGGCCAGAGGAGTGACAGCGCCGACCTTAACTTTCGGCATGATACCGGCGACCGGCGGCAGCCTCGCCAACACTGCGATCGTGTCAGCCGATCAGACTGACACGGCGCCGAGCAGCGACAGCTCGACGGTGAAGACCAAGGTCGTTTTTCCGGACCTGGTTGTGAAGAAACTCACGCTCGACGTTACCACCGTCTCCGCCGGCGGAGCGATCAATGTCACAGATACCACGAATAACAACCAGGCGGCGCCTACCGGCGCTTCGACGACGGACTTTTATCTTTCGACGGATAAGACTTTCGACGGCGGCGACAGCTTGCTGAACAGCCGCGCGATTGCGCCGTTTGCGACCAAAGGGACGAGCACGGGAACAACGGGTTTGATCATCCCCGCGCTCACCGCGCCAGGCACCTATTACATCATCGCCGTCGCCGACGACGGCCATGTCGTGGACGAGGGCGCGAACGAAGGAAACAACATCAAAGTTTCCAAGAAGATCACCGTCACTCCCTAATAAGGCCTAAAAATTTCGGTTGATTTCCCCACACCGGATGGTAAAGTATACCTAGTTTACTTCTTTCCGATTTCGAGCCTCCCGGCAGTCCGGGAGGTTTTTGTTTTTAAAGGAGAGCGATATGGCAACTTCGGATGCGCGCGTACCGATGACGCAAAAGGGTTACCAGACCTTGATGGAAGAGCTGAAGCGGCTGAAGAGCGTCGAGCGTCCGAAGGTCGTGCGCGAGATCGAGGAAGCCCGCGATCACGGCGATCTGTCCGAGAACGCGGAGTTCCACGCCGCCAAGGAAAGGCAGTCGCTGCTCGACGTCCAGATCCGCGAGATCGAGGACAAAATGGCGCGCGCACAGGTCATCGAGGTGTCCAAGCTGTCGGGCGAAAAGGTGGTCTTCGGCGCCACGGTCTCGCTCGTGGACGAAAACGGCGATAAGGTGGTGTACCAGATCGTGGGCGACCATGAGGCGGAACCCAAAAACGGCAAAATTTCCATCAGCTCGCCGATCGCGCGTGCGCTCATCGGTAAGTCGGAAGGCAACGAGGTCGAGGTGCGCACGCCCGCCGGCGCGCGCACGTTTGAGATTCTCAGCGTGGAATTTAAAGAGTAAGCTTATTTCAGATCCTCAGCCGAGGCAGTCATGTCCGCAGGGATCGTAAAGGCTGCTCTCATCGCGCAACTCCTCCTGCTGCTCCCGTCGCCGACGCGAGCGGCGGAAATAACCTTAACTGTCACGATAGGCTATCACGGCGTTTTCCAGCTTGGCCGGCCGTTTCCGATCAGGATCGAAGTGGCGAACACCGGCCCGCCCGTCGAGGGAACCGTCGAAGCGACGGTATGGAAAGGGGGCGGGGCGAAGGGAATCGGCTCGTTCCCAATGCGCCACCGCCGGACGCTACTGATCGGCGCCGCGGCGCGTAAAAGCGCGACCTTCACCATCGATCCGGGGTCGGTCAGCCGGCCGCTCGTCGTCAGTTTTCACGGTCCCGGCGCGACCGCGACCCAAGAGATCGACCTCCGGCGCCATTTCGTTCCCTCCCCGGTCATTCTGCTGCTCACCGAAAGCGACTTCTCGATTCTTCCCGGCCTCTCGACCCCTGCGAATCCGCTCATCGCGATCTCGCCCGAAGAGCTTCCTTCGGACCCGCGCGCCTTCGCCGGCGTCGCCGCGGTCGTGCTCTACGAGCCCTCGCTGCGGGAAATCTCCGGCGCGCAGAACGCCGCGCTGGAAACCTGGCTCACGAACGGCGGGAAGATCGTCGCGCTGGGCAGCCTGCGCTACTCGCTTTACCAGGAAGCGGCGCTCAGCCGCTTCCTGCCCGTCAGAGTTTCCGGTCTTAAGCGTTTCGCTGCGCTGCCGGAGATGGCAAAGCGCTACGGCGTGCCGGCGTCCGGGGCCGTCGAAATCCAGGACGCAACCGTTACCGACGGCAGGGCGCTCGTATCGGAGCACGGCAGTCCCATCGTCGTCGAGGCGGAACGCGGCAAGGGAAAAATCGTTTATCTCGCCGTCGACATCGGCCGGCCGCCGTTCTCCCGCTGGGACGGCGTTGCGCGGCTGCTAAAAGATCTCACGGCCGCGCCCGCAGAGAACTCCAGCGCGCCGGCGGCCGCGTGGGACGACGCGGTGTTCTCGCAATTGCTGCTGAATCGCGCCGTGTCTTCGATGTATTTGCCGGTCGGCGCGTTCGCCGCGTGGATCGTGGGTTATCTTATAGCCTTGGGTGTGTTGACCTGGTGCTGGGATCGCCGCCGGCTCGTGCCGCGCTCGCTCGGCATCGGTTTTCTGACCGTGGTCTTTTTCTCCTCGATCGTCGGCTATATCTATTTTTCCCGCGGCGACGGCATTCCGGACGGCGTGCTCGTTACTTCGACGCTGCTGGACTCACTCAGCGGCGGCGAGGTCGAGGCGAGCTCCAATGCGGCCCTTTTCTCGACGATCAGACGCGACTACGATGTATTCGTGGAAAAGGGCTGGACCGACTTCGATCCGCTGCCGCGGCGTTCGGCGGTCGCCGAAGAGAACAGCGTCACAGTCGAGGAGGAAGGCGGCCGGCCGCGGCTCCGCATGGCGCTCAAGGCCTGGGATTACCGGCTGTTTCGCCTGCGCTCCGTAACCCGGCTGCCGGTGCGCGTCGAGCTCGCGGCCGAGGCGGACCGCCGGCTGATCAAGGTGTCGAACGACAGCGCGCAGGACCTTACCGATTGCTGGGCGGTCGTCACCGGACAAATCGTCTCTCTCGGCGATATTCCCGCCGGTCGCACACGCGTGCGGGAATTGCCGGCGAGCGCCAGCGATCCGGCGGCCGCGGGCGGGCGCGCGTACCGCGCGGGTCTTCGCGATGTGCATTTCAAAGACCCGGTGCGCGAGCTTTTGCTGCGCTATTCCTATTTTCCGCAGGAGCAAACGAACGCGTGGACCGGCGCGGGGCTATTTTTCGGCTGGCTTCAAACCGCGCCGCGCGGCGTGACGGTGGCCGGCGGCAAAGTGCGGGAGCGCGATTATGCATTTTTTCGCGCCGCGTTTCCCGCCGGTGAGGAAGAAGAATGAAAGCCGGCGCGCTGTTTCGCGAGGGCGTCGAGGTCCATATCGCCGAAGGGCACGGGTTCGCCGCCTATTTCTATTTGCTTGTGCTGCTGACGCCGGTGGTATTCCTCGCGCTGTTTTTGCCGGCGCTCGACGCGCAGGTCTGGATTGCCCCGGCGGCCTTCTTTAGTATCTCCTCGGTATCGGCGATGATCCTGACCACGTATTTCGCCCTGCGGCTCGCGAATCAGGAGTTCGCTCCCTGGCGATTCGTTTCGTTGCGCCGGCGGCTGACGGAGCAAAAACTGACTCCGGCCGAAATCGCCAAAGACCACATCGCGCTCCTCTGTCTCGAGGTCGGCATCCTGGTGCTCCTCGCCGCGCCGCTGCTCGTCTGGGCGGCGGCGATCGCGCGTGTTCCCGGCCGTGAGCTGACCGCGGTTCTGCTGCTCCTTTTCTTCTATGCCTTGGTTTACGGCGTCTGGGGATTGACCGCGCTCGCCGCCTGGGAGCGTAAGCTCGAAATCCGCCAGGTCTTCGTTCGCGCGTTCTTTATTTCCGTCATGATTGTCACGGCGGTCATTTACATTCCGCTGAACCCGGTCGGATTCATGCTCGGTTATCTCGGCGACAAGGACATGGCACCGCTGCTCTTGTGGGGCCGACGCTGGTCCGCCGGCACGGCGCATTTCACGCTTCATTTATTGCTTCTCGGCGCCGGCGCTTGGATCTATTATCGGGCGCTCAGAAGGGAGCTGAGCTCTTGAGCCACGACGCCGCTGCACTGCGAGAAAAATTTTCCGAGTTGATCGCCTGGGAGCGGGCCAAGCGAATAGAAAAAGTCCTGCTCGAGGCGCTCGCATACGCCTTCCTCGCCGCGCTGCTGCTGCTGCCGTTCCGCGGTCTTCTTGCGCGCGTGAGTCCGGTTTATTACCCGGCCGCGGCATTCGCGCTTTTTGCCGCCGGCTTTTTTTACATTCGACGATGGCGGCCGATAGATTCGCTCTGCGCCGTCTTCGCGCTCGACCGGGCGCTTCGCCTTGACGCGCGCGCGTTGACCGCCGCGGAGATCGTCGAAAAACAAGACGTCAGCACGGCGGAGCACTATCTCCTTAGTGAAGCCGCCGAAAGGCTTAAGAGCGTTCAGATCCGGACGCTGTTCAAGCGCGAATGGTCGTGGCCCACGCTCGCGGCCCCCGCGCTCGTAGCGCTTTGGCTCGCGCTAGTCTGGCTGGGCGTCGGCAGCGGCACGGGTACGGCGGCAAAATCGGCCGCGCCGGCCGAAAAGCTCAAGGACTTTGCGCAGGAGCTCGAGCAGAAGTCCCAGGCCCAGAAGCTCGCAGAGACGCTCAAGCTCGCCCGCGCGCTGAAAGCGCTTGCGCAGGAACGGCTGGTCGAGAAAACAAGCGAGGAACAGTTCCGCCAGAACCTCGCCGCGATGGAAAAGCGCCTCGACGCGCCTGTGCCGCCGCCGGGCGAGTTCGATCTTGGAGGATATACACGGGAAGAGCTGGCGGCGCTGCGGGCCGAGCTGGAGACGGCGAAAAGCCGGCTGCGTCCGGCCCCGACGATGCGCGAAAACGAATTTCTCGACCGCCTTCAATCTCTGCCGCGGCTCGGCGAAGCCCTGAAGCGCTCGGGAGGCGCCATGGAAAATATGGGGCCGGGTGACCTGCAAAAACTGATCGACAGCCTCGAGCAACAGGCGGCAAACGAGTTGGACCAGCGCTCACGTGCCGACGTGCAGCAGTTTCTTTCGATGCTCATGCAGGGACAGGAAGGCGGCGGCGCGCCCGCGCAGGCGCGGATTCCCGGACGCGCGGCGCAGGATCGTCCCGATGGTGAAAAGAGCGTCGGCAAAGGCGAGCTTCCGGGAGACGAGCCGGGTATGAAAAGCCAGGCGGCGCAGGCGCCGGTCGCGACCCCGGGAGCGGCCACACGAATAACCGGCGCGCTCAACCCGGGCGCCAGCAGCGGCGTGACATGGAGAAGTGAAGCGAAGGCCGGCGAAAGCAAAATTCCCGAGCAGGGCGCGCCGGCGGCGTACCGCCGGCAGATGGAAGAGGATCTGGCCGCGGAAAAAATTCCGCCGGCGCTGAAGGAAACCGTCAAACAGTATTTCTTGTCGCTGGGAACCGACGAGAAGAAGCCGCGCTAGAGGAGGCTCGATGGAAGCATCAGCGGAAGTGCCGGAACGGATGGCGCGTGCGCGCAAATCCTACGAAGCCGTCAAAGCGGAGCTCGCGCGTGTCGTTGTCGGTCACGACGAGCTCATCGAGCGCGTTTTCATCGCGCTCGTTTGCGGCGGCCACTGCCTGCTCGAAGGCGTGCCCGGATTAGGGAAGACGCTGATGGTGCGGAGCCTCGCCGCGGCGCTCAATCTCTCGTTCTCGCGCATCCAGTTCACGCCCGACCTCATGCCGGCCGATATCACCGGGACGCAGATGCTCACCGAAGACGCCGCTGGAAAGAAAATTTTCGACTTCCAGCGGGGGCCGATCTTCGCGCACATCGTGCTCGCCGACGAGATCAACCGCGCGACGCCGAAGACACAGTCGGCGCTGCTCGAGGCGATGCAGGAGCAGAGCGTTACCGTCGCCGGGAAAGGCCACCGGTTGGAGAGCCCGTTCATGGTGCTGGCGACGCAGAATCCCATCGAGATGGAAGGCACCTATCCGCTTCCCGAAGCGCAGGTCGACCGTTTTTTTTTCAAGCTCCTGCTCGAATACCCGAGCCGCGAGGAGCTGACGCGCATCGCGGACCTGACGACGAGCACGCCGCCGGCGGCGCTCGACCGCGTGCTCGACGCGGGGGCGATTCTCAAGATCCGCGATTGGGTTCGGGAGGTGCCGATCGCGGCCGCCATCAAAGATTATGCCGCGCGGCTGATTCTTGCGACGCATCCCCACAAGAACGGCCGCGAGGGGTCGGCGGAGAAATATGTCCTCTATGGCGCGAGCCCGCGCGGGCTGCAAAGCCTCGTCCTCGCCGCCAAGGCGCGCGCTCTGCTGGCCGAGCGGCCGAACGTCTCTTTCGACGACATTCGCGCCGTTGCGCCGCAAAGCCTGCGCCATCGCATCATTTTAAACCTCGAAGGCGAAGCGGAGGGCGTAACGGCGGAGAAAATCGTCGCCGAAGTCGTCGCCGCCGTCCCGGAGATCGAGGCGTAAAGAATCTTCGGCGCGCACCGTTTATGGAATCTCAGCCGATTTTTCTCGAGCCCGATTTTCTCCGCAAGGTCGAGCGGCTCCGGCTCGTCGCCAAGCGGCTCGCATGGTCGGCCGCCAAAGGCGAGCATCCGTCCGCGCGCCGCGGCTTCAGTCTGGAATTCTCCGACTATCGAAAATACCAGGGCGGCGACGACTTGAGATACGTCGACTGGAACATCTACCGCCGGCTCGAGCGCCTCTGGCTCAAGCTCTTCACGGCCGAGGAGGAGATGAACATCTATCTACTCGTCGACGCGAGCCGCTCGATGGCGGAGGGAAATCCGCCGAAGCTGGAATACGCGAAAAAGGTCGCCGCCGCGCTCGGCTACATCGGGCTCAAGAACCTCGATAAAGTCGGCGGCGCCGGTTTTTCCGAAGATGTGAGCGCGCCTCTTTCCTTAGGTCGCGGTAAAAAACAGATTCTTTCGCTATTCAGCTTCCTCTCGTGTCTTACCAGCGGCGGCGAGACCGCCTTCAGCGCGTCAATGCGCTCGTTCACGCGGCTTTTCCCGCGCCCCGGTCTCGTGGTTCTCTTGAGCGATCTCTTCGACCCGCGCGGCTGGCGCGCGGGGCTCGAAGCGCTGCTCGCGCAGCGCCACGATCTACTCGTCATTCACGTCCTCGACGACGGGGAATTCGCGCCCGCCGCGCGCGGCGACCTCTCGCTCTTCGACGTCGAGAGCCGGCGCGAGCGCAGGCTATTTCTCGACGCGGCGCTGCTTGCCCGCTTCCAGTCCGAGCTCGAAGGCTATTGCGGCGAGATCGAATCGTTTTGCCGCGGCCGCGGCGTCGATTACCTCCGCGCGCGCACCTCGATTCCCTTCGACGAGTTCGTTTTGTTGACACTTCGCGAAGGGCGCGCAGTCAAATAATGCCGATGAATTTTTAAGGCGACCGGTTTTTGTCGATGAGCTGGGCTTTCCCATCCGCGCTGTTTCTTCTTTTCGCCGCCGTTCCGGCGATCATCATTCTCCATAGCCTGCGACCCCGCGGCGTCCGCGTCGGAACCACCACACTGTTTATCTGGGAGCGGGTTCTCAAGGAGCGGCAGATGGGCCAGTGGCTCGGCCGTCTGCTGAAAAAAAATCTTGCGCTTCTGCTCCAGCTCCTCGCCGCGGTCGCGTTGATCGCGGCCCTCGCCGATCCGCGCGTGACGTCGCTCGGCGGCCGCGCGGCAGACACGATCGTCGTCCTCGATCAGAGCGCGAGCATGAAGGCGAAGGGCCGGAGCGGCAGCCGCTTCGACGACGCGCGCGCCGAGCTGTTGAAGTTGATCGACGCGCTGCCTTCCGGCGGAAGCATGATGATCATCGGTGCGGGGCCGCGGCCGCTGATCCTTTCGACCTGGACGGACGACGCCGCGCGGCTCCGCGCGGTCGCAAGGTCGGCGCGGGCGACCGACAGCGCAGCGCCGGTCAAGGATGCGGTGCTCTTCGCCCATTCGTTCTTGAAGCGCGGCGGCGGCGATCGCGTCGTGGTTGTGACCGACGGCGCGTTCGAAGGCGCCGAGGATCTGCCGTGGAACTCAGGGCACCTCGCGCTCGCGCGCGTCGGCGCGGGCGGCGAGAACGTCGGCATCACGGGCTTCGAGCTGCGCCGGCTGCCCGGCGAAGCGGACCGTCATGAGGCGATGGTCGCGGTCAAGAATTTTACCTCCCATCCGATCGCCGCGCCGCTCACCGTCACCGGCGAAAAAATTTGGGCGCGGCAGACGATCGAGGTCGGCGCGGGCGAGATCCGGGTTTTCACCTATTCTCATGCGGGGACGCTGCCCGACCGGCTCGAAGCGGGGCTGGAAATCGCCGACGACTTCGCCACCGACAATCGCGCCTATCTGGCCGTTAGGAGCGCCGCTCCGCTGCGGCTGCTGTACGTCGGCCGCGGCAATCCCTATCTCGACCGGCTGTTTCGCTCGCTGTCTTATCTTCAGGTGACGCACACGGATCGCGTAAGCCCCGAAACGTTCCAGCAGTACGACGCCGTCATTCTCGACGGCGTTTCGCCGCCGGCGCTCGGCGACGGCAATTTTATCTTGATCAACGCCGCGCCGAAGCCGTTCGAGGCGCGCGGCAAAGTTGTCAGCCCGCGGCTTTTGCCGGCGGCGGCGCGGCACGCGGTGGCGGACAGTGTGAGCTTGAGCGATCTTTCGGTAAAACAAGCGCTCCGTCTCGTGCCGGCGAGCGGCGCGTCGGTGCTGGCGCAGTCGGCGGAAGGCCCGCTGATCTTCGCCTTGGAGCGGCCGCGCTTGAAGGCCCTCGTAATCGGATTCGACCTGCTCGCTTCCGATCTGCCCTGGCGCGTCGCCTTCCCGGTTCTTTTCAGCAACGCGTTCGAATGGTTCCGTCCGCGCGCGGCGGAGTTTCCCGGCGCGCGCGTCGAGGCCGGAAAGCCGTACGCGATCCAGCTCGCCGCCGCGGACGATCGGGTCGAGGTGACAAGCCCGTCCGGCGCGCGCGAGACGCTTCGCGCCGCGGCGAGGCCATTGCCGTTTACCGAAACGACCGAGGCGGGATTTTACACTTACAAGACGCCCAGCGGCTCGGGTCAGTTCGCGGTCAATCTCCTGAGCGAGACGGAATCGGACATCCGCCCGCGGATCGGGCCCGGTGTCGCCGGCCAGGCGCAAAACACGCAAAGCGCCGCCGCAACCGTCGAGGCGGGTCTCTCGCTTTGGCCGTTCCTTTTGCTCCTTACGACCGTAGCGCTCGTGTTCGAAGCGTGGCTGGTTTTCCGCGGCGCCGCCGCATTCTATCCGCTCGCTCTGCGCTTCGCCGCGGCCGCGGCGGTGTTGCTCGCGTTGTGGAACCCGAAGCTCTTTTACGCGGCGCAGGCGCTCGACGTGGTGCTCGCCGTCGACGCGTCCCGCAGCGTGGGGCAGGCGGGGAAAGACAAAGCGCTGGAAATATTGGATGAGGTGCGCCGGCAGCAGGCGAGCGACACGCGCACGGGACTGCTTTTCTTCGGCCGCCAGCCTTCGTGGGAATTTTTCCCGCGCCGCGATCCGCCGACGGCGGATTTTTCTCCCCAGGTCGGCCGTGAAGACACCGATATCGAGGCGGCGCTCGAGGCGCCCGCGGCGCAGATCGGCGCCGGCCGCGAAGGGAAAATTTTGCTGATCTCCGACGGCAACGAGACGCGCGGCGAAGCGGGGCGCGCGCTGCCGCTGCTGCGCTCGCGCGGCATCGCCGTGTCCGTCCTGCCCGTGAGCCTCGCGGGCGGCAAGAACGAGGTCTACGTGAGCGACTTCCTCGTGCCGCAGCAGGCGGAGAGCGGCGCGACTTTCGAGCTCAAAGGTTCGATCGAAAGCCTCGCCGCGGCGGCCGCGCGCGTGAAGCTTGTGCGCGACGGCGTCATTCGCCGAGAAGAGACGCTCGCGCTGCACCCCGGCGCGAACTGGCTCGCGTTCAAGGAAACTCTCGCCGAGCCGGGCACGCACATGTATGAGCTGTGGGTCGAATCGGCGGCCGACACCCTGGCGGAGAACAATCGCCTGCAGGGCGTGATCGACATCAAAGGGCCGCCGCGTGTGCTCTACATCCATTCGTCGCCCGCTGCGCGCCAACCGTTCGCCGGCGCGTTGACGGCGCAGGGCTATGCGGTCGTCGAGTCAACGCCGGAGCGAAGCCCGCTCACGCTGAGCGACATCGCGTCGTTCGATCTCGTCGTGCTCGACAACGTCCCGGCTTATCGCCTGACCCAGGCGAAGATGGAAACGATGGAGACCTATGTGCGTGATCTGGGCGGCGGGCTCGTCGTGATCGGCGGACCGCAGAGCTACGGCGCCGGCGGCTACTACCGCACGCCGCTCGAGCGCATCCTGCCGCTCGAGATGCGTCCGCCGACGCGCATCGAGATGCCGCACGTCGCGCTGCTCTTCGTGCTCGACAAGTCCGGCAGCATGGCCTCGGGCCCGGAGGGCGCGACCAAGCTCGACCTGGCGAAATCCGCCGCGCTCGCGGCCGCCGATCTGCTCAACCCGCACGACCAGGTCGGGATTCTCACGTTCGACGCGAGCTGGACTTGGCTTTTGCCGTTCCGCGCCGTCGGAAAAGGAGAATGGATCTCCGACCGCCTCGCGGAGGTCCAATCCGACGGCGGCACCGATATGTACAAAGCCGTGGTCGAAGCCGAGCGCGCGCTCGCGGCCAAAGAGGCGTCGATCAAGCATGTCCTCGTACTCTCCGACGGCCTCACCGACAAGGCGGACTTCCCGGCGCTCGTTGGAAAAATGGCGCGCGAGGGAATCACGGTCTCGACCGTGGCGATCGGCGAGGACGCGGACCTGTCGCTCATGGCGTCGATCGCGCGCGACGGTAAGGGCCGCGGCTACGCCGCCGTCGATCCGCTGACGGTGCCGCAGATTTTTACGACCGAGACGCTGCTCGTCTCGCGCGATCTTCTGGTCGAGAAAAGCGTCCGGCCGAAAATGAACGCGGCACTCGGCGCGCTGAAAGGCATCGCGCCGGAGCGCGTACCGCCGCTGCTCGGTTACGTGCTCACGCATCCCAAGCCCCAATCGGAAATGCTCATGCAGGCGGGCGAAGACCCGCTGCTCGTGTCTTGGCGGCTCGGCCTGGGCAAGGTGGTCGCTTTCACTTCCGATCTGACCGGACGCTGGGGACGGGAATGGATCGCGTGGCGCGATTTTCCCCAATGGGCGGGGCAGCTGGGGCGCAGCGCGCAGCGTGCGCCGACCCCCGGCCGCGTCACCGCCGACATCCGCCAGGAAGGCGACCAAGTGAAGGCGGTAGTCGATATCATCAACGCGAACGGAACCTTCGCCGACGGGTTGAATCTCAAAGCGAACGTGACGGCTTCGGATCGCGCAACTGCCGTTGCGCCGCTCCGGCAGACGGCGCCGGGCCGCTACGAGGGACGCTTGAGCGCGAGCCAGCGCGGCGCGTATCTGCTGACGCTGCACGAAGACAGGGCCGGCGGGGCGCCTGCGGCGATCGGAACGGTTCCCTTCGTCGTGCCGTATCCGCGCGAGTATCACGAGCTCAGGCCCAACCTGCCGCTGCTGAGCCGGCTCGCGGAGGAGACCGGCGGCGAGATGCTGCGCGCCGACCAATGGGAACAGGGCATCAAGCGGCTGATGACGCCGCATCCCGCGAAGGCGACGGTGGCGCGCGCGATCTGGCAGCCGCTCGCGGGTCTCGGCCTCTTTCTATTTCTCGCCGATCTCGCGGCGCGGCGCTGGCCGAGAACCGCGATTTCGAGACATGCACGCTTTGCAGAAGCCGCTCCGATCACATAGAATCATCGGACGGCGGTTTTTCGCCGATTCATAGAAAGGAATTTTCTATTACGATGAAGAAGTGGCTCATGAGGGCGGGTGTGCTCTTCGCTGCGGCTTTGGCGGCAATTCAATTCGTTCCGGTCGAGCGCGTCAATCCGCCGGTGGAAAGCGACCTCGCGGCGCCCGACGATGTGAAAAGGATTCTCCGCCGTTCGTGCTACGACTGCCATTCCAACGAGACGCGCTGGCCGTGGTACGCGCGCGTCGCGCCGGTGTCGTGGCTGATATCGAGCGATGTCGCGGAGGGCCGGCGCGAAGTCAATTTCTCCGCCTGGAGCCAGTTCACCGGCGGGCGCCTCGCGCGGAAATTCAAGGAGATCGTCGAGCAGGTGGAAGAGAACAAGATGCCGCAGTGGTACTACGTTCTTCTCCATCCGGAGGCGAAGCTCGAGCCGCGCGAGAAAGAGATAATCCTCAACTGGGCGAAGCAGGCGCTGCGATCATGAGAAAGCTCTACA
>Ga0075436_100002604_pt1 | contig 12392 bp, 12 predicted proteins | sample RhiMethybrSRZTD5_FD_75303 | JGI IMG/M metagenome (GOLD analysis project Ga0075436, IMG submission 75303) | Populus rhizosphere microbial communities from Tennessee, USA - Rhizosphere MetaG P. TD hybrid SRZTD5 | ecosystem: Host-associated > Plants > Roots > Rhizosphere > Soil | place: USA... | reverse complement strand
AGGTAGGTGTTGGCCCCGCTGTTGGCGACCTTCAGCGCGGCGGCCTGGGCGTTCGCCTGTGCCGCGGACTCCTGCTCGCTGTCCACGAGGTACCCGAAGACGATCGACACGGCAAGCGTGACTACCACCAGGGGGATGAGGATCTTGGCCTCCAGCGGAACCCGGGCATCGACCCTCTGCCAGAAACTCGGATCAGAGCGAGGTGCGAGCTCGCTGTCAAGGACGCCGCCTTCACGCCGGTCGGCGACGATCAAGCCGTTAACCCCCGAATCCGCCCCGTCAACCCAAGTTAATTATTTGCATTACAGCGTGGGTTCCGAGCCTTCGGAAGCGAACTACCTCATCCCGACCCTTCAGGGCAGGCGGGACAGGGATACCCGGAAGGCCCTCGGGCCTAGGGCCGACCGGCACCTGCCGCCCTCGAGGCCCGCTCTTACGCTCACCCCCATGCTCGCGCAGGCGACGGCGACCATCCCGTTCGACTCAACGCTTGTGTCGGCGGCCCTCATCGACCCGCGGCATCCGTGGTCCGTAGAGGCAGATGGAGACGGCCGCGCCCTGCTGCAGCGGGCCGGCTTCAAGGTGGGGCCGCTGCCCGTCTACAAGCGTGTCCGGTTGCGCGTGGGCTGGCTTCCCGGCATCGAGGCCACGGCCCGGCTGATGGTCCCGGTGACTTGGGAGGCCATCGGCGGGCCGCCGATCTTCCCCGCCATGCAGGGCACCCTGCACGTCGGGCCCGAGGGACCGTCCGCCACCCGATTGACCCTGAACGCGAGCTATGACCCGCCGTTGGGCAGGCTTGGGGAGGGCATGGACCGCGTGGTGATGCACCGGCTCGCACAGATCACAATGAGCGACTTCGTCACGCGGCTGGCCGCGGCCTTGGCGATCGTCGTGGGAGCCACGTCCCTCGCCTCGTAGGATTCGGGCGGTTTGCCCATCCGTTTCCTGAAGCAGAGTCACTTGCCGAAGGACGGTTTCAGCAATGAATTCGTCGGGCGTGATTTCGGCGGAGTCGGCGCCTGCGTGATCTTCGTCGACGCGGCCCCGGGTGAAGGGCCGCGGCTACACCGACATCCTTACGTCGAGGTCCTCATCGTCCTGGAGGGCACCGCGACGGTCACCGACGGCTCATCGACGCGGCAGGTCGGCGCCGGAGAGATGGTCGTGGTCGACCCCAACCAGGCCCACGGATTCGTGAATTCGGGAGACGGTCGGCTCCGCCAGGTCGACGTGCACCTGAGCCCCCACTTCATCACCGAGTGGCTCGACCCGGGCTGAGCGGTCAGTCCGGGTGCCAGTAAAGCGCGGGATCGGCAAACAACGCCGGCGTGCCGCCCGTGTGCACGAAGACGACCAGGTCTGAGCGCTTCACTCGTCCCTTCTCGATCTCCCCGATGAGACCTCCGAAAGCCTTGGCGGTGTAGACCGGGTCGAGCAGGATCCCCTCCCGGTGCGCGACTGTCTCGAGGGCCCGCTTCGACAGCTCGGTCTGCATTCCATAGCCGGGTCCGATGTAGTCGCCCCAGACCTCTGGCACGGCGTCCGGCGTTGGGAGGTCGAGGTGCTCGCAGGACTCGGCCATGATCTTGCGCACCTTCGCGACTCGGTCGGGCACCGAGCGCGAGATGCTGACCCCGACGACCTGCAGGTCCGGCGCCGCGAGGGCGATGCCGAGCGTCAGTCCGGACAGGGTGCCGCACGAGCCCGCGGCACACACGACGTACCGGGGGCGCTCGCCGAGCTCGGCCAGCTGATCCGCCATCTCCACCGAACAACCGACGTAGCCGAGCGCGCCGAGTCCGTTGCTCCCGCCGCCCGGGATGACGTACGGCTTGCGACCTTCGGCCTGCAGCTCCGCCGCCACCTCGGTCATTCGCTCCGGCGAAGGCCGGTCGCCCGCGAAGGTCCACGTCGCCCCGAAGAACCGGTCGAGCAGCAGGTTGCCCTGGACCTCTTCGATCGGCGGCCCGTTGAGGATCAGCCGGCAGTCCAGACCGGCCACCCTCGCGGCCGCGGCTGTCATGCGCGCGTGGTTGGACTGCGGCGCGCCAAGCGTGACCAGGATGTCAGCGCCCTGCTTGAGCGCGTCTGCGACCAGGAACTCGAGCTTGCGCGCCTTGTTGCCGCCCATCGCGAGGCCCGTGTTGTCGTCGCGCTTGATGAGGAGGCGGTCCAGCCCGATCGCCTCGGCGAGACGAGGCGCCTCCTGCAGAGGCGTGGGCAGGGTGGCCAGCGGGAAACGTTCGATCCGCTCGAGCTCGGCGAGCATGCAAGAAGCATATGGCCGAGGCGACGCTTGACTTCCGGGCCGTAGTCGCTTAGAAGTACGAGTGTTCGTTCGTTTATTCGTCTGAGGGGTTGAAGCATGGCAGTTGACGCGGGTCACGAGCTTCGTAAGGACAGCGTCGGAACGCTGGAGGTCGCCGCGCTGAGCGTCGCCGGCCTTGCGCCGACGATGGCGATGGCGCTCGGCACCTCATTCGCGGCCATACAGGCGGGTGCGGCCGTGCCGCTCGCCTACCTGCTCGGCATGTTCGGGTCGCTTGCGCTCGCCTATGTCGTCGTGGTGTTCACGCGTCGTGTTGCCGCGAGTGGCGTGGCATTCACGTGGATCGGTGCGGTGTTCGGCAAGAACGTCGGCTTCGTGGCCGGCTGGCTCTACGCGGGCGGCTGGATGTTCGCGACCGCGGTGGTTCTCGCGCTGAGCGCCGTGAACCTGAACGCCTTTTTCGGCGAGGTGTCCGGCACGGACGTCAACTGGTTCATCTTCTTCGTGATCCTGCTCGTCATCGCCGCGGGCCTGACCATGTACGGCGTCCAGCTCTCCCTGCGCGTGCAGCTTGGGCTCGAGCTCATATCCATGCTCGCGCTGTTTCTCGTGATGCTCGTGGTCGTCTTCAAGGGCGGTGCGGAGGGCAACTCACTGGCGCCCTTCAACCCGTCGTACTCGGCCAACGGCTGGGCGGGCATCGGCTTCGGCCTCATCTACGGCTTCTCAGCCTTCGCGGGCTTCGAGGCGGGCGCGGCCCTTGGCCTCGAGAGCAAAGATCCGCGGCGCACCATCCCCCGCGCCATCCTCCTGTCGGTGCTGGTTTCGGCCGGCTTCTACATCTTCGTCACCTACGCCCTGTCTATCGGCTACGGGGTGGACCACGCGTCGACATGGGCCGGCGACGGCACCCCGCTGGACACCATCACCAAGAAATATGTCAACGGTGGTGCTGCGTCGATCATCGACCTGATGGTCGCGGTCAGCGCCTTCTCCGCCGGCATGGGCGTGCTTGCGCTGTCGACACGCGTCTTCTTCGGCATGGGGAAGCATGGCCTGGCCCCGGGATGGGTGACGCGCACGCATCCGACGGCCAAGACGCCGTACATCGCGATCCTGGTCGCGGCGGTCGTGGCGTTCATCGTCGGCGCGGGCCTCGGCCTGACGGCCGGTGTCGGTGTCCTCATCGGCCTGCTTGCGGCGGCCAACACGCTGGCCTTCATCCTCATCTACGCCGCGATCTGCGTCGCGGCCATAGTGGCCTTCGGGCTCAAGACGTCGATTCCGATGTCACTGCTGGTGAAGGTCGGCGTGCCGATCATCGCGATCGTTCTGCTCGGCTTTTCGCTGTACGCGTCGGTCTACCCGCCGCCGCCCTTCCCCTACAACCTCGCGGCGGTGCTCGTCGTCGCCTGGGGCCTGATCGGGGTCGTCCTGGCGGTGATCCAGCTGGGCCGGGGCCGGACGCCCACCCTCGACCTCGAGGACGTCGCCGAGGCGCACGTGCCCGTCGGAGGCGCTACCTAGAGGAGTCCCACCGTTTCTTGAAGTCGAGAAGGCTCGCGACGTGATCCGCCGGCGTCGCGAGCCCGGCTCCCATGGTCGTCACCGAGACGTGCGTCGCGCCGAGCTTCTCCCAGCCGATCGCCTCCTCGACACCGGAGGCGCCGGGCCCCACCTCGCCGGAGATGCCAAACGTGGACGCGTCGCGACCCTCCTCCTCGAGGTACCGGCGAAGACTCTGCAGCTTTGCCTCCGCCTCGGGTCCGTAGCTCACCTCTGACTGCCAGCCGTCGGCGATCCTGGCCGCGCGCCGGAGGCCCACGTCAGCGGACGCTCCGATCCAGATCGGGATCTGCCGGCGGGGGAACGGGTTGAGACCGGCCTTGCTGACCTGGTGATGCTCGCCGCTGAAGGCCACCTCCGGTTTCGACCACAGCTCGCGCAGCAGCGCGATCTGCTCCTCGATCCGGCGGCCGCGGTCGTGGAAGTTCATGCCCAGGGCCTCGTACTCCACCGCGTTCCAGCCGATCCCGACGCCCAGCCGCAGCCGGCCACCGCTGAGCAGGTCGATCTCCGCCGCCTGCTTGGCCACGAGCGCCGTCTGTCGTTGAGGCAGGACGAGGACCTCCGTCGCAAGCTCGATGCGCGAGGTGATCGCGGCGATGTACCCGAACATGACCATCACCTCGTGGAACTGGTCGTTGAGATCGTAGTAACCGGACCAGTTCGGCCGATCAGAAGACGCTCCGAGCACGTGGTCGTAGGTGGCGATGTGGTCGAAACCCGCCGCCTCCACCGCCTCTGCGTACTGGCGCACCGCAGCGGGCGCTGGGCCGATCTCGGTCTGCGGAAAGACGACGCCGAGCTTCACAGCCGGTAGAGCTCGCGTGCGTTGCCCGCGAGGATCATCCCCGCGGCCGACATCGCGGCCTTCTCCGTCAGGGATGCCTCACGCACGAATTCGTCGAGCACCCGCGACATCGCGTCAATCGTCGCTCGCGCCGCGATCCACTGCAGGTCGGGCGAGCGGTATGCGTCGGTGCCGAAGAGCAGCTTGCTGTACGGCGCCAGCGCAAGGACCGTCCGCAGAACTCCGGCGACCTGCGGACCGAGAAACAGGTTGTGCTCTGAAAGGTCGAGGTGCACGTTGGGGAAGACGTTGACCAGGTATGCGGCCTCCTCATGGAACGGGTAGGCCCCATGCAGCAGAACGATCCGGGCATGCCGCAGGCGCGGGTCGCGGAACACTCGCGCGAGCAGGCCGGGGCGCGCCGTGCCGATGTCGATGTCCTGGTCGCCCATCCCGGTGTGGATCTGAACCGGAAGCTCGAGCTCGATGCTCTCCTCGAGCGCGCGCCAGAGCCAGCGGTCGCGCAGCACCTTGGCATGCGGCTCGTCGGCGCGCTCGGGCTTGATGCGTCGCATCAACCCGGATGCGTGCGGCGACTTCTTGAGTGCGTCGAAGCTGCGCGCGGCGGCCGCCTCGTCAGGCGGTTGGATGTCGAGACCGGTGCGGTAGGCGATGATCGACTTGAGCGAGACGAACCGCCCCGACGCCGCTTCTTTGCGTAGCCCGTCGATGAAAGCTTTCTCGAGGCTTTTCAGGTCGTCGTGTTCGTCCCACAGCGCGGCGAGCATGGGCTCAATCCTGAACACGCCCTTGCAAGGCACCCCTGAAAGCCGCGCGAACGCTTCGAGGTCAATGCTCCCGAGGCCGACGTCGATGAGAGCCATCTCGAGGTTGATGTCGGCGTAGAGGCGCTTGGTGTAGCCGGCGAAGTCGGAACATTCGGCGTCTCTGGATTGTCGGACCTCGTTGGCGGTTTCACCGCAGCCCAAGAAATGGGCCAGCGCGCTCACCGCGTGCTGGTAGCCCAGCGTCTCGCGCAGGTTGCGCTGCAGCGCCTCGTGCTCGGAATCCGTGACGGTGTGGCCGTCGGTCTCGAGAAACTCAGGGTCACTCCCGCCCAGGCTGACGGTGGTCAGCGGGTCGAACCCGGGGCGGGTGGCCTCCTCTCCCCAGACGTGAACGTGGTCATCGATCACCGGCAAGGCGCGCAGGTCGAGCGTCATTCGGCGACGCCTACACGGGATATCGCCAGGAGGGCGAGGATCTTGGCTCCCTCGACGATGCTGTCGGCCTCGACGAACTCATGCACGTCGTGCGACAGCGCGCCGGCCGGCCCGAGCTCGACGATGGTGGGGATCTTCGCTTCGTGGATCATGAAGGTCGCGTCGGTTCCACCCGGCGCCGTTTCCAGCTCGGGTTCGAAGCCGAGCACCTCGGCGGCGCGCCGGCGCTCCTCGCGGATGAGGGGCAGCTTCGCGGCCGCGTCGAAGTTCTGGGCCATCGCCACCGGAGGGCCCCACACGAGCTCCCTCACGTCGTGCCGCACCGACGCCGACCGCGCGTGCTGGTCGAGGTGGCGGCGCACGACCTCCACGACCCGATTCTTCACGTCCTCGCTGTCCTGCGGATAGCGCCGGCCCTGCGGGAAGCGGATGTCGACCGTCGCCTCACACCAGTCGGGAATCGCATTCACGCCGGCGCGCTCCACGACCCGCTCACCTTCGAACCTGACCTGCCTGACCCCGCCGCCCGCGATCGTGCTGCCGACCGCCAGGGTCACTGGGCCCAGAAGCGAGGTCTCGAGGACGTCGGCGAGCGCCGCGCGGATTTCATCGGTGCCGTCGGCGAGGGCGACGATGATGCGCGACATCGCCTCGACGGCGTTCGCGCCCAGCTCGGGCGTCGCGGCGTGCGCCGCCCGGCCGTGCGTGGTGATGGCGAGCTGCACGGCCCCGCGGTGTCCGATGACAGGCACCCAACCGTAAGAGCCATCGAGCGCCACGCCTGAGATCTCGGTCAGCATCCCGTCCGCATCCCGCGGACCGGAAAGAAATCCGCGTTCGGCAAGCCAGGAGTCGGCGTCGCACGCGAAGCGCTTCACGCCCGCCACGCCGTCCTCCTCGTCGGCCGTGTACGCAGCGATCACCGTTCCCCCCAGCTCCACCCCGGAGGACCGCGAGGCGGCCGCCAGGGCGTCCATCGCGAGCATCGCCGACGCGACGCAGCCCTTGTTGTCGAAGCTGCCACGCCCGTAGATCACGCGGCGCCGGCGCTCGGTGCGAAACCGCTCCCAGATCTTCGACATGCGCGGCCGGATCCGCGCCCGGTAGCGCTCGACGCCAACCTCGATCTCGACCTCGTCGTGGCCGAGGTAGCTGACCCAGCCTTCCTCGCCGGAGAACGGATCGCCGTTGAGCCACCGGGCACGATCGCCCTCGGGCACCGCGTCGGTGTGCGCCTCGATGACGAACACCCCGTGACCGCTCGGACCGAGCTGCTCGATGACGTTGTCACTTTCCGGCCCGACGTTCTGCACATCGACAGTGGTGCCGTGCGCCGTAGCCGCGGCGTGGACCTTGCCCACCATGGACGACGCGTCCGCCGCGCGTCCCTCGGCCAGCGAGGGGCTCGGACTCTGGATCAGGCTGCGCAGCAGCGAGATGGCGCCGGACGCGCGCTCGTCGACCGCATCGATGACCGCGCGCTCGAGGCGTGTGCGGCTTTCAGTGCTGCTCGGCGTAGTACCGATACTCCCAGTCGCTCACGTAGGCGGAGTACTTCGCGTGCTCGCTGCGCTTGACGTAAAGGAAGGCATCCACAAGCCCCTGCCCCAGGACGTCTGCCAGTGTGTCGTCCGCTTCGAGCGCGTCGAGCGCGCGGTCCAGTGACCACGGCGTGCGCGTGATGCCGCGTTTCGCCAGGTCACCCGCGCTCCAGCGCGCGACATCGTCATTGAATGCTTCACCGGGATCGAGCTTGCGACGCACGCCGTCGAGGCCTGCGGCAACGAGCGCCGCCCCGACCAGGAAAGGATTGCATGTGCCGTCGGCGCCTCGAAACTCGATGCGCCGCCCGTGCCTCGGGCTCGCGACCACGCGAACCAGCGCCGAGCGGTTGTCGCGACCCCAGATGGCGTGCGTCGGAGCCCAGAAGCCCGGCTGCATGCGCTTGTAGGAGTTGATGGAAGGACACCCGATCGCAACCAGGGCGCCCGCGTGCGCGATGAGACCGCCGACGAAATAGCGCCCGGTGGCGGAAAGGTCGTCACCGTTGAAGAACGAGTCCTTCGCGCCGCGGCGCGCGCTGATGTGGATGTGCAGGCCGGACCCGTCGCGGTCGGGCACCGGCTTGGGCATGAAGGACCCGACGAGGCCATGGCGACGAGCAATGGCTCGGAACGCCTGCTTGAACCGGAAGTGGTCCTGGGCGGCATCGATCGGCGGTCCGTGCCGGAGCGCGGCCTCGAACTGCGAGTGGCCACCCTCGACCTGGAGACGCTCGACGGGCAGCTTCATGGTTGCCAACGCTGCGGTCAGCTCGTCGATGAAAGGCTGATAAGTGTCGAGAAGCTCCGCGCCCCAACCGTGTCCGCGGTAGGCGGGCTCGTAGTGCCCGGAGGCCGTGCGCACGAGCAGGTAGCCCTCACCCTCGTACGCGAACTCGGGGGCGCCGACCTCACGTGTGAAATCGCGGTTGAGGGCCGCGAGCTTCGAGCGCGGGTCAGAGGGATACGGGCTCCCGTCGCCGGCAACCAGGTCGCAGAACATGTGGCCGGTCGCCTGCAGCCACGGCAGGGGGACGTATGAGGCTGGGTCGGGCACGGCCCACATGTCTCCAGAGTGGCTTCCCAGCGCCGGGTCCGACGGGATGTCATCGATGTCGAGGGTTGTGCCGAAGGCGCCGAACGCCACACCGCGCTGGAGCGCCGTCGCCATCTGCGAGACCGGCACCAGGCGGTTGCGCGCGATGCCGATCAGGTCGATGAACTGGCAGCGGACGAACTCGACGCCGTCGCGCTCGAGACGCGCGACGGTTCTCGTGCCGGCGGCGGACGAGGAAGCGGGCATCAGTCGCGACGTATCTTAATTTGGCGCACGAACGAGCACTCGTACGCCTTAACCGGCTCCCAGCTCGTAGGTCCCGATGAGGACTGCGCAGCCGTTATCGCCAAACATCATCTCCCCCTTCCCTCCGCGCTGCACGAGTGACTTGAGCGCGCTCTGCGTTTGAGATGTGCATCTCCGTCAAAAAGGAAGTCAATCGAAATGAGCAGAGCCGTCGTGCGGAAGGTCTTCGTCACCGGGCTAGTGGTGTGGGTGGTCGGCGGAATCCTGGCGATTCTGACGATGAATGGCGGTCAGGCGGCCAACAGCAGCGTTTACGCGGCGGGGCTTGCCCTGGTCGGGATCGGTTTGCTGATCGAGGTGGTGTCCTGGATCATGGCCCTGATCTCTTCAGCCATCCTGGGCAGCTGGGGCTGGTTCATCGTGCTGTTGATCCTGGGCCTGATCGGGCTTCTGCTGATCGTCATGATCATCTACTCGCTGATCGGTCCGACGCAGCATCGCGCCCGACGCGTGATGGCCACCGGCTGACCGAGGCCAACCGGCTGGGTTGGCTGGGGAGGAAGGATTCGAACCTTCAACCTTCTGATCCAGAGTCAGCTGCGCTACCGTTGCGCCACTCCCCAAGCGTTTGGGGTCGGCCGCTAATTCTAAGGACGGCGGAAATCGAACCCGGAGCCGCGCTACGGCTGGTCGCGCGTCACCGGCCGGCCGCCCAGCTCCACCTGGCGCGGCGACATCTCGATCGATGTCGGCGCCGTGCCCATCATGCGGTCGAAAACCAGCTCGAGAAGCTCCTTCGCGCGGTGCAGGTTGACCGCCCAACCCACGCCGAAAACGCGGTCGCTGAAAAGCTCATCCGAAGAGGGATTCCAATAGGCGTTCCGGATCTTGTCCCACGTCGGTGGCCGGAAGTCATAAGGCACCACACCGCCGACCCTGCCGTGCCACGTCCGGTCTTCCTCCGGCTTGCGCAGCTCGGTCACGACGGCGGCCACAACGAGCGCGAAGACCGCCGCGCGGATCAGACGTCGTGTCCCCCGCAAAGTCCCCATACTGGATGAGAGCGTAGACCACTGTAACCGTGCACGTCCTGAACACGTTGAGGCAAACGGGGTAGATGGCCAAGAGGCTTCAGTCGACAGCGAGCTGGCTGCGTTGGCTCACGCCCGGGCTCGAGATCAAGCGGTGGCTCTTGCTGCTGATGTTCGCCGAGCTCGTGCTCGTCCTAGGCGCCGCGTACGCGTTGAAGGAGCTTTACCAGAGCGCTCCGCTGCCGCACGAGTTCTACTACATAACCCTGCAGTTCTGGCCGTACTGGGCCCGCGCGACCGTGTTCGGCATTCTCGGTGTCGGACTGCTGGCCTTCAGCTACCTCAAGCTCACCCAGTCCGTGCTCGGTCCATTCCTGCCGGGCGTCAGCGCGGGCAGCCTCGTGGAGGTCATCCACGCGTTTCGGCTGCGCGGGCGAGGTCCGCGCATCGTCGCGATCGGCGGCGGCACCGGCCTCAGCTCACTGCTGCGCGGCCTGAAGCAGTACACCTCGAATCTCTCCGCGATCGTCACCGTCGCAGACGACGGCGGTTCGTCAGGACGGCTGCGAGACGAGTATCGGGTGCTGCCCCCAGGCGATTTCCGGCAGTGCCTCATCGCGCTCGCGGACGCCGAGCCGCTGATGAAGCAGCTCTTCGACCACCGCTTCAAGGAGGGCTCGCTCGACGGCCACTCCTTCGGGAACCTCTTCATCATGGCGATGGCAGACGTCACCGGAAACTTCGAGCACGCGCTCCGCGAATCGGGAAAGGTGCTCGCCGTAAAGGGCACGATCGTGCCCTCGACCCTGCAGGACGTCACCCTCGTCGCCTCCATCAACGGCAGCAACGTCGAGGGCGAGTCGAAGATCCCAAAGCAGAACGGACGCATCAGCCAGGTCTTCCTCAAGCCCGATCACGCGCAGGTCAACCCTGAAGCAGCCCAGGCGATCCTCAGCGCGGAGCTCATCCTCATCGGGCCCGGTTCCCTGTACACGTCGATCCTCCCGAACCTCCTCGTGGAGGGCATGGTCGAAGCGATCAAGGCCTCGCCCGCGCTGAAGGTGCTGGTGTGCAACCTGGCGTCACAGCAGGGCGAGACTGACGGCTACGGCGTTGATGACTACCTGCGGGTCATCCGTGAGCACGTCGGGAGCAACCTCTTCGACTTTGTGCTGGTCAATTCGAACCACTCGCACATCCCGACGGGCGGCCAGTCTCAGGTGATCTTCAGAGCGGACGACGCATCGCGACACCCGGAGGTGCGCTTCATCGCGGCGGACGTCGTGAACGTGAAGATCCCCTCGCACCACGATCCAGACAAGCTCGCGCGCATGATCATGCGGAAGGTGTGGCAGGCGTAGCGGCAGCTTTTTTCTGGCGGCGCGACAGCCACCGGCTCAGGATCTCGACCGCCGCCACCGCGAACGCCACGAACACGTAACCCGCGAGCGCATCGACAACGTAGTGCTCTCCGAGGTACACGATCGCCACCAGGACGGCGAGCGACCACGCGATGAGCCCGATCGCAAGCGGCCGGTAGCGTGACCAGGCATACACAGCGGCCAGCGCCGGGAACGCGGCATGGAGCGACGGGAAGGCCGCGTATTTGTTGGGATTGAAGCTCGCGTAGATCTCGGAGATGAAGTACTTGTTCTGCCACAGGGCGCTCACCGTGGCGTTGTTGATCTTCACCACCTGGTCCGGGAACTGAAGCCACGGCGGAGTGCTCGGATAGAACAGGTACACCGCGAACGCAACGAAGCACATCAGCAGAAGGGCACCGATGAAGTGACGGTAGTGGTCGCGGCTCTGCACCCAGAAGATGAACCCGACCACGATCGGGAGTGGAAAGTGCATGAAGTAGAAGAACATCGCGACCACGTCCTGCCAGCTGACGACACCCGGGAGATAGAAGGCATGCTGCAGGGTCAGCGTCGGCAGGTTGCCGAAGAACACGAGGCGCTCCAGCCCTGACAGGTCGTGGGGCGGGAAGCCGGTCTTCGACGCAAACCCTCGCATCTCCTCGTACGCGAGGAAGAGCACCAGGAAGGGAATCCAGTCGACCACGAACGAGCGGCCGCGGCCGAGTGCGATCGCGATCAGCAGCAGCGCGAGGATGACGAACTCCGGCTCGATGGAGATGCCGCGCCACAGCATCACCCCGAAGATCAGCGCCAGATACAGGGCGCTACCGACCAGGACCAATCGCGAGCGCAGCGGAATCATCCGCATGCGATCAGCGAGTGCGGACAACCGCCACCGCCATGATCTCTACGGTGACCGAGGACGGGAGCGCGTTTGCGCCGAGGGCCGCGCGGGTGTGGCGCCCGGCATCCCCGAACACCTCCACCAGCAGGTCCGAGGCAGCGTTCATGACCTTGGGCTGGTCGCCAAATCCCTCGGCGGACAGCACGAATCCGGTCACCTGGAGCAGCTGCTCCAGGTTGTCCAGGCCGCAGGCGCCCTCGATCTGCGCCAGGACGTTGATCGCCGCGGCTCGAGCCGCGTCCTGCGCCTTCTCGAGGCTCACCTCATCGGGGCAGCGACCGGTCAGCCGCTCGCCGTCGCGGCTGGCGACCTGCCCAGCGATGTACAGCAGGGATCGACCGTCTGAGATCGGAACCAGGAGTGTCGGCAGGTAGGAGGCGAGCGGTGCGGGGGGCGCGGGC
>Ga0075436_100002601_pt1 | contig 12399 bp, 11 predicted proteins | sample RhiMethybrSRZTD5_FD_75303 | JGI IMG/M metagenome (GOLD analysis project Ga0075436, IMG submission 75303) | Populus rhizosphere microbial communities from Tennessee, USA - Rhizosphere MetaG P. TD hybrid SRZTD5 | ecosystem: Host-associated > Plants > Roots > Rhizosphere > Soil | place: USA... | reverse complement strand
CAGGATGCTGAAAAGCTGCTTGCGCTGGTGAAGGAAATCAACCGGATGTTGGAGGAGAAAGACCGACGCCTGCAACTCGCAGAAGCAGCTCGGAGGAACAAATGAAAGCCCCCCGTCAGCCTTCCTTTTCCAATTCGGCTATTTTGTGGCGGAGGATTCGTCTCTCGTCAATGATGTCGAGGTCACCGGGACTGATTAGCTTCAGTTCCTCCAAGTCGTGCAGACACCCCTTTAAGGCATCCAGCAACTCAACTCTAGGAACATAAACTTGGACCATAGCACTACCCTAGCATTAAGGATGCCAGAGCGCAGCTGTTCTGTTCCCGAACAACAGGTAGAGCCTGTGGTGGTATTCGGTATTACTCCTAGGTATTCGGTGGAAAATCCGAAATAAAGGACCGCCCGCACAGGCACACCAAGTCGGCGATATCCGTTCAGAGCGAAGATAAGAGCAAGAGCGCGTGACTCAGCAGCATTTAGGAAACCGGGGTCTTGAGTTCTATTCGAAACGCAACGCGGTGGCGGGGTCAAGGCTAGCGGCTCTCCGCGCAGGAATGAACGTGGCGATGGCAATTATGAGCTCCAAAACCAGAGGCGCGGCAACAAACACTTCCGCATCATGAGAAGAGACACCGAAGAGCAGCGCCGCCAACAATCGCGAAAGAAAAACCGCAGCGCACACTCCACACACGACACCCAGTGTCCCCTTCGTCAGACCTTCCCGAAGGATCATGTTGCGAACACTCGTGCGACCCGCCCCCAAGGCCATACGTACACCAACTTCATGTGTCCGCTGCGCGACCGAATATGCCATTACGCCGTAGACTCCAACACCGGCAAGCAGCAGCGCTGTAGCCGCGAAGATGGACAGCAGAAGCATATTGAAGTTCTGTTTTGCAATTGATCGTGCGAGCAAGTCTTCCATCGTGTGCACGTTGCCCACGGGCCTGCCCCGGCTTGCTAAGCGCAGTTTCTCAGAGATGGCTGGGACGAACTGGTGCGGCTCCATGTTTGTGCGAACCATCCACCATAAAGGGCCGAATTGCGACATGAGCTCGATGATTCCGTCCGGCGTCTGCGCATCGGGGATGACCAACGTTGGTTCCGCATCGTAGGTCAGATCATGTTCACGTGTGTCTGCAAAGACACCAATAATGGTTCGCGGCTTGTCTTCGAACTTAGGTCCCAGGCCTTTGCCGATCACGATCTGTTGGCCTAGTGCATCCTGTTGCGGCCAGTAACGCTTGGCCATTGTTTCGTTGACCATGACGACAGGAGATGTGCCCGAATCATCACGCACATCGAAATCTCTTCCGCGAAGAACAGGAATCTTGAGAACCTGGAAATAGTCAGGGGACGACGCAATCCATTCGCTATCACCCGAAATTACTGGAGTGGCCGATAGAGATGTAAACGGAAGGCCCATTCGGTCTGCGAATGGCGGACTGAAAGTCGCTGCAGCAGCGTTCACGCCTGGAATCGCATTCAATTCCCGGCACCCGTCACGAACCATCGCAGCCAAACTCTCAACTGCTCCCGCGTTCCCGCCACGCATGGACATGGTCATCATCAGGAGATTGCGGGTATCAAAGCCAGGATCTACACGGTTCAGCAGAATGAAGGTGCGCCCAAGCAGAGACGCCCCGATGAGCAAAACCAGTGAAAGGGCAACCTCGCTGATTATCGTTAGGGAGTGCAACCACCTACTGCCAGTGCCAGGCCCATGACGGCCGGACGTTTGGTGCAGTGAGTCAACGAGCTTTTCCTGGAGCACTCGTAGCGCTGGGAGAATCCCGAAGACGAGTCCTGTTGCGATGGAGAGCCCGACTGCGAACGCCATCACGCGCCAGTCTAGCCCGATTGTCGCGTCTGTACCCCCAATGCGTGCCATGGTTCCCGGGATTGTCTTCAGCAGCAGATGGACGCCAAACAGTCCCGCGATGGCGCCAAGGAAACAGCCGACAAAGCTCAGCAACAGGCTTTCGACGATTAACTGCCGAACGATGCGGCCGGCGCGTGCGCCAATTGCAGCGCGAATCGCGAACTCACGCCTGCGGACAATCGCTCGAGCTAGGAGCAGGTTTGCGAGATTTGCGTACGCGATCAGCAGAACGAAACCAACCGCTCCTTGCAGTGTGAGGAGCGAGGAACGGATGTCGCCGACCATTGCGTCATGCAGCAGTCGAAGCTGGAACCTGTAATCAGGGTCGGGGAGTTCAGAGAGACGCCTGGCGGACTGCGAAACTGCATCCAGTTGTGTATTTGCCTGATCCAACGTCACTCCCGCTCTAAGACGAGCTGCCACCGCAAACGAATGGAGCTGGTCAGTGTCGTTGAGATCGAACTGAAATGGAATCCAGAGTTGAGCTTCGGGCTCGGAGTTGAAACCTTTCCCCGTAACGCCAATGACGGTATACGACTCTTTATCGAGCGAAATCGTCTTACCAATGATGTTCTGATCTCCAGCAAATCTGCGACTCCAGAGACGGTAGGTAAGAACGACGACCCTAGGGCCATTAACGAGGTTATCGGCTTCGCCAAAAGTACGACCGAGCAGGATCGGTGCTCCGAAAAGACGGAAGTAATTCGATGTGACGTGGATGCCATGGACTTGTTCAGGTGCACCGGATGTGAAGCCCATCTCGGACTGTCCGAAGTCATATGCGGCAATGTCCTGCACCGAATCAACTCGCTCTAGCCAAAATCGAAGATCAGGAATCGAGGCGCCCCGGGTCGATCCTTCGGATGAAGACAGAAAAAATTGCACGATGTGGGAGGGGTCCGGGTAGCTGAGGGGACGAACCAAGACAGCGTCGACGACGGAAAAAACCGCAGTGTTGGAGCCGATCCCCAGCGCCAGCGTAATGACGGCACAGAGCGTAAAGCCTGGGGCACGCCGCATTGAGCGGAAAGCATGCCGAAAGTCTTGGCCAGCCTGCGACGCCTGAGGAAGCCAAACAATTTTGACGGTCATTGAGAATGTCCACGAGCATTGTAGTTCGCCGCCTGGGTGTTTGTGAGCGACATCCGCGTGAAACCGAACTTGTCGAAAAATTCCTATAACGCTCATTGACTTGGTCCAGCCAGACCGTTTGCATGTGTTCGCCGCTCGCGACCCCTCGCGGGCCCGACAGGGCCTGCGTAAGCGGTATAAAATAGATTCTTGTCCTATTCCTGTCTGAGGTAAACCCATGGCAACCCTTGAAGCTCCAGTCCGCCCACGTACGCGCGCTCACGAAGGGCCGTTCCGCAACGAACCGATGACCGATTTTTCGAAGTCTGATGTTGCGCGTGAGATGCGCGATGCGCTGAACCGGGTCCGGGGACAACTGGGGCGTGAGTACGACCTGATCATCGGCGGGCACCGTGTACGTACGGCGGAGAAGATTCGCTCGCTGAATCCGGCGAAACCGTCTGAAGTCGTCGGCATTCATCAGCGCGCCGGCAAAGAGCATGTGGAACCCGCGATGCAAGCGGCATTAAAGGCTTTCGATACCTGGAGCCGTACTTCATGGGACGAGCGCATTGCTCTGTTGTTCCGCACCGCCGACATTTTGCGGGAACGTAAATTCGAAATGATGGCGTGGCTGGTGTTCGAGGTCAGCAAGAATTGGGCCGAGGCCGACGCCGACATCGCCGAGACCATTGACTTCTGCGAATTCTATGCGCGGCAAGCCCAGCAACTCTTGCACGCGAAAACGGCTGTGCAGTTGCCCGGCGAGCACGATCAGCTTTTCTACATTCCACTGGGGGTCGGTGCGGTGATTCCGCCCTGGAATTTCCCCTGCGCGATTATGGCCGGCATGACGCTAGCATCGATCGTCTGCGGAAATACAGTCATTCTTAAGCCTTCGAGCGATTCGCCGACGATTGCGGCGAAGTTCGTCGAAATCCTCGAAGAAGCCGGGATGCCAGAAGGCGTGGTGAACTTCTGTCCCGGTGCGGGCGGAAGTTTTGGCGACGCGGTGGTGGCGCATCCGAAAACGCGCTACATCGCGTTCACGGGATCGCGTGAAGTTGGGCTGCACATTAATAAAGTCGCGGCCGAACGCGCCCCAGGGCAAATCTGGATCAAGCGGACCATCCTGGAAATGGGGGGCAAAGACGCCACCGTGGTTGACGCTGACGCCGATCTCGATTCAGCGGTCGAAGGCGTGGCACAGGCGGCTTTCGGGTTCCAGGGACAGAAGTGCTCCGCCTGCTCGCGCGCGATTATTGATGAGCGGGTGTACGACAAATTCCTGGAGCGGTTGAAGGCACGGGTCGAGAAGATCGGCATCGGAGATCCCGCAGCCAATGCGAACACTGGCGCCGTGATCAACGAAGGCTCGATGAAATCGATCCTAGAGTACATCGAAGTCGGCAAGCGTGAGGGGCGCCTGATCACGGGTGGCGTACGCGACAACGCAGCCGGCGAGGGTTACTTTATTCGGCCGACGGTTATTGCGGATATAAAGCCTGGCTCAAAGCTCGAGCAGGAAGAGATTTTTGGGCCGGTGCTCGCGGTAATTAAATCGCGCAATTTCGAGCACGGACTCGAAATCGCCAACGACACTGAATTTGGCCTGACCGGCGCGGTTTACACCAGTTCGCCGGAAAAAATTGAAGTGGCCAAGCGGGAATTTCACGTCGGCAATCTGTACATCAATCGCAAGTGCACCGGCGCCATCGTCGGCGCGCATCCGTTCGGCGGATTCAACATGTCCGGAACAGACTCGAAGGCCGGCGGGCCGGATTACCTGCTGCTGTTCACGCAGGCGAAGTCGGTGGGCGAAAAAATAACTTAGTTGTGTGGCGCGGGCGCCCTCGCCCGCGTTGTATCAGCACGGCTCGGCGCCGTACCAATTTCCTCAGTCTGTCATTCCGACCAAGCGTGGAGGAACCCGCTTTCATCGCCATCTTCCAACAACAGGTCCCTCGACTAGGAAATCCTCGCAATGCGATGATTTCCGTCGCTCGGGATGACAGTTTTCACGTGATCATTTTCCCATCAGCAGCTTGGCAATCGTTGCCAGCTGCATGTTCGACGTCCCCTCGTAGATCTTGCCTATCTTCGCATCGCGCCAGTACTTCTCGACCGGATAATCCTTAGTGAAACCATAGCCGCCATAAATTTCAATGGCCAGCGAGGTCACACGTTCGGCCACTTGCGAAGCGAACAGCTTCGCCATTGCGGCTTCCTTCACGAACGGCATTCCGGCGTCTTTCATTCTGGCGGCGTTATAGACCATCAGGCGCGCGGCTTCGATCTCGGTAGCCATTTGCGCGATCTGAAATTGAATGCCCTGGAATTCTGAAATCGATTTTCCAAACTGCTTGCGCTCTTGCGCATACTTGGCGGCGTACTCCCAGGCGCCGCGAGCAACCCCCAGCATTTGAGCCCCAATTCCGATGCGGCCTTCGTTCAGAGTTTCAATGGCAATCTTGTAGCCTTTGCCGACTTCGCCGAGCACGTTTTCCTTCGGTACATGACAGTCTTCGAGAATCAGCTCGCAGGTTGAAGAGGCGCGAATACCCAGCTTGTCTTCTTTTTTCCCAACCTTGAAACCCGGCGAATTCTTCTCGACGATGAAAGCGGTTATTCCTTTGTATCCGGCTGCAGGGTTCACCGTCGCAAATAAAATAAAAACGCCGGCTTCCTTGGCGTTGGTGATCCAGAGCTTGCGTCCGTTCAGAAAGTAGTCATCCCCGTGCAGGTCAGCGCGCGTCTGCAATGCGAAGGCGTCTGAGCCTGATCCCGCCTCGCTCAGCGCATAGGAGCCCACGGTTTCCAATGTCATGCGCGGCAGGTAGCGCTGCTTCTGCTCCGCACTGCCCCAGCGCAGCAGAGCATTGCTGACCAGCGTATTCTGCACATCGACGAGAACCCCGGCGGAAGCATCGACGCGGGAAAGCTCTTCGACGGAGAGGATGGTCTCGAAAAACTTGCCTCCCGCACCGCCGTATTGCTCGGGAACCTCGATTCCCATAAGGCCGAGCTGGAAAAACTGATTGATCAGTTCGCGATCGAAGACGCCTTTCTCGTCCATCTCCTTGACCAGGGGACGAATTTTTTCCTCGGCGAATTGGCGAACATTGTCGCGAAAAAGAGCCTCATCTTCGGTGATAGAAACAAGGGGCGCAGGAGGCGGTTGCAAAGCTGTCTCTGGCATAAGAACTCACAGATGGTTCGGTTGAATTCTAGCACTGGAAGAGAGGTGCTGATCGGCACAAGCCTGAAGGAGATTCGGCATAGGAAGATTCCTATGCGCAGCCTGCGGGAACTAGAAGCAGGAAAGGTCTGGTACTCAATCAGGAATCTTGCGGCGGGTTTGCGCCGTGCACCAGGCGCAGCGGATCGGACTTCAAAATGCGCTTCATCTGGGCGCGGGCGTGCGTGGACCAGGGTCCGGTCGAGTCGAGCTTTACATAGGCTTGCCAATGCTTCAGGGCTTTGCGTGGCTCTTTGGTCTTTTCGTATGCGAGCGCAAGATTGTAATGTGCATCGGCATAAGTAGGCGCGAGTTGCAGGGCGGTCAAGTAAGTTTGGATTGCATCGGCGACGCGGCCAGTCTCATCGAGCACATTGCCGAGATCAAAATGCGCCAACGCATAGCGCGAATCGATCGCGATCGCCTGACGGTAGTGCTCCTCGGCAGCTTTGTAGTCCTGGCGGTTGTAATAGAGCGTACCCAGATTGATGTGAGCTGCAGCATGCTTGGGATCAAGCTCGATGACGCGCTCGTAAACCGCGATGGCCTGGGTCTGATTGCGCGGATCTTCTTCCAAGGCAACTCCCCGCGAAAACAGCGTAGCCACGTCTGAAGAAACCTGCTCGTTTCCGGCGGGGGATGATGAACCCCTGGTCACCGGAACGCTGGCTATGACTTTTTCGTTGGGCGAAAAATCAAATACGAATTGCCCAGCGATCGGCTCCAGCAGCCTGCCCTGATGGCGAAATGCCACCCGGTGACGCCCGCTAGTAAAGGTGCTGGCCTCGAGCAGAGGATTTTCCATCCCAGCGGCCTGCTTCTGCATGGCGGAGAGCGATTGGCGGATCTCGACCGGACGCACGTGCGTGGCGCACAGGTCGCGCACCTTCTTTACCTGCAGCAGATCAAAGAAAGTGTAGCCGGCGGCAGGCGAAAGCAGTCCGGCCCGTTCCCATGCAGCCAGTTGTCGCGGGTTAACGCGAAGTATGCGGGTTACGTCTTCTCGAGTGTATCGGTACACGTCGCAAATAACTCTGCGCACATTATCGAAAGCATGCGCATTATTCGCAAGTGCAAAGTCGCGCTCATGGGTACCTTTTCTGGCAATGTTTGCAACGGGAGTAGTGCATTCTTTGTTGAACACCTGTGGAAGACGTGGCGTTTTTCGATAAGAGGGCCATCGGAGTGGCGGGACTCGAAATGAGGACCACGCGACTTAGTTTTAGAGAAGGTGTATCACGTAAACGCCGAGCGGATTTTCAAGCAATTCGCGGCTCCGGGCCGGCCAACAGCCAAAAGCAACAGCCGAAGTGAAATGCCGATCAGTCTGCGTTCATGGTCTCGCAATCCGATTCGCGATAAGGAATGGCCGAGCGCAATTGCCGCATCAGTCGCTCGATCTTAGGATCTTCACCGGGTCTGACAAGTTTCAGATTTTCGAGATTGCGGACCGCTTGCTGCATCGCATCTCGTAGCGTTTGGAGAAACGAGGTTTCACGCATAAGCTCCTCCAGTCGCCACATCGTGCCACAACTCAGGCGAGCGTTCGATACACTACATTCTGTAGTTCCCATCTAAATGGCGCTGGCGGGTTATAGAAGCAAGATGGCTGGCGGCGGCTTAAGACCGCGAACTTGCGGTGAGACACGCTATTGAAATTGCGAACTCTCCGGGAGAGCGCCTTCGCCTGCTTTGGCGGTGAATTGCGAATCCAACCAGGCATTCAACTCCTTACGCATCTCAGGCCCGCTGCATGAAAATTTGAGGCCGCTCTTTCCATGCTTGTCATCCCAGATCACGATGCCAGTAGCGCGCATGGTGAATCCATTGGGCAGAAAAAGAGCGATGTCCAGGGTCTCAGCCAGCGTAAGCGGATTCGCAGTGCTTACCGCCATGCCGCTAGTGCTCACATTCATGGTTGAGCCCTGAATAGTTTGCTTTGATTGATGCAGGGTCAGAAGAACCGACAGATCAGCTACGCAGCGGAAGTATTTGCGGCGCTCAACGCGCATCAAGTCGTAAGCCGCGTGCAGGGTTTCCCGCATGGTTGAAGCATCGATAGGCCGCTGCAGCAGAAAATGCGCTCCTTCGCGCAGCGCCTCTTCGCGGTGTTCGAGATTGGTGGCGACGGCAAACACGACCGTATTCTTATTACGAGGTGCCTTCCGCAAAAGACCCAGCACTGACTTCGCGGTTGGAATGGTATCGAAGTCCAGAACCAGGGCTTCGTATTTTTCCCCGTTGAATTGGTCCGAAATGTGTTGAGAATCCCCGCTGCCGCGTGCTTCGATACCCAGCTCGCGTGAGAGATCAGCGAAACTGGTGACCAACGAGGTGTCCGCGGTCAACACCAGAGCCTGGATTCCGGAGGCGCTTACCATGCGTTTAATGATTGCACAAACAAGACAACGGGATCGGTTACTCTGGTTTGTTACGAAAGTGAATATTCCCTTACGGGACGGAGCTCTACCGGTAAAGCGTCGGCGGTCGTTCGTCGTTGGTCGTTGGCCAAACCTCCAACCCGGCCGCAGACGCTTCGATCTTGGCGAGTCAACGATAACGCCAACCTCGTTCGGTAATGGCAAGTTTTGCGTCACAAGGGCGTCACAGGGCCGTGCCTCAGGATTGTTCCTCACGGAAGTTCGAAGCCCGGGAGGCGTAACGCCCGGTTGTCGAATGTGAGGGTATGGGCACAGCCGGCCCGTGTAGCGAGCGCCCCGATCAACGCATCTGCAAATGAACCCTCGCCGCTCCGTAACGCCACCATGGCGGTGAAAACCTCCTGCTCGTTCTCGACAATGAGGACATCGGTCTGAAGCATGCGCTCTATCGAGGCGGAGATTTCTTGGGATGACAAGCCGTAGGCGCGGTCCAGGACCCAAACCGTCTCCACCATCGCCACAACGCTGACAAAGCCTGGGTTCTTCTCGGTCAAGCGGCGTTCGAAAATGTCCCTTGCTTTAGGCGACTGAACCGGATCGTCCTGGGCAAGGTAGCGTACGAGGATATTGGTGTCGAGCCCAATCATCTCCGTTTGGTTTTCGACGCCCTGCCAGCGGCACCTTCAGCGGCGGCGGTGGTCATTTCTTCGATCGTCACCGGCCGCCTGCGCCGGGATTTGACGACGCCGCGCAAGGCAGCCGCGGTAAGTTTCGGCAACAGAACCACGCTACCGTCTGGATGCACAAAGAACTTAACCCGATCTCCCGGCTTGAGCGCAAGATGCTCTCGAATAGCCTTCGGTATCGTGGCCTGACCCTTGACCGTGATAGCAGACTCCATCATATCTCCATTACATTCTGTGAAATGTAATACCATGTCGAGGGGCAGCGCGTCAAGAAGTCTGGAGGATGGAACACCAAGGTGGCGCCGCTCAGGGCGTCACGCCCGCGCCACAACCGCCCCCCTCGAAGCGATTGAAAGTAATTGTGGCAGCCGGACCTGTAAGTTGAGGCGACTAGCGGGCGTCTGAGCCCGCTGCCGAAATCCTGAGCGCAGTCGAAGGACCTCGAAGAATGTGTGGCAGCCGGACCTGTAAGCCGAATTTTGTCTGCAGAGACGCTTCGTCACCGACCGAAGCCAGCGACTAAGGCACCCGCAGGACGACCATTCCTCTAGGCCACACATCGCTGTGTGGCTCAAGCGACCTACCCGGAGGTTTAGCGTGTCGAGCCGATACGCGCCCAGTCGAAACCAGGCTTCCTCCCTATTTGGTCTTGCTCCGTGTGGGGTTTGCCATGCCCGCGGCATTGCTGCCACGGCGGTGCGCTCTTGCCGCACCTTTTCACCCTTACCCTTGCGGGCGGTATATTTTCTGTGGCGCTTTCCGTCCACCGGCTTTGAAACCGGCTGCCCGGACGTTATCCGGCACACTGCTCTGTGGAGTTCGGACTTTCCTCTCGCCGTACTTGACGTGCAGCGAGCGGCCGTCCGGTCCAGCTGCCTACGTTTTCGATTATATTCGAGGCGGCAGGCGATGAGCACGAGAGCCGCGATTTCCGCTGCTGGGTGTGCAAAACTTTTTGGGATTATTAAAACTTTGTAATATCAGGACTTAGCCTGACCGGCTGTAGCAGTTTGCTGTAAGCTTTTGAGGGTAAAGTAGTTGCTTCCACGTACAACTTTCGTGCTATCCGAACAGGCCGTCGGTTGCAAGAAATCCCGGCTAAAGATCAAAGGATTCCACAACCTTTCCACAGGCCTATTCCAGCCCCCATTTCTCTTCCATACCGGACGTGATATTTAGCGCCTACTCTACGTCCGAAACGCCGCCCGCCAGTGACTCGAAGCGCGTGGAACTCTTCAGGAAAGCCATTTTTACGGTACCCGTAGGGCCGTTACGCTGCTTGCGGATGATGATTTCAGCCACACCGTCGAGTGCGGGATCATCAGGCTTGTAAACCTCTTCGCGGAAGATGAAAGCCACCACGTCAGCGTCCTGTTCGATTGAGCCGGATTCTCGCAGGTCGGCGAGTTGTGGGCGATGGTCCCCTGCCCCACGGCTCTCGGGCGCGCGGCTTAACTGCGAAAGCGCCACGACCGGTACGGCCAGTTCCTTGGCCAGAGCTTTCAGTCCGCGGGAGATTGCTGAAACTTCCTGGGTGCGGTTCTCATACCGTTTGCCGCCGCCAGACATGAGCTGCAGGTAATCGACGACGATAAGATCCAGTGAACCATGCGACTGAAGCAGTCGGCGCGCTTTGGCGCGCATCTCGCTCAAAGTGATGCCGGGGGTGTCGTCAATGAATATGGGCGCCTGGGCAAGCTTCTCGAGCGCCTGCGCGATCTTGCGGGTGTCGTCTTGCCATAGGGACCCGGTGCGAAACCGGTGCGAGTCCACTCGAGCGGCTGAGCACAGCATCCTTTGCAGCAAGGCTTCTTTGGACATTTCAAGCGAAAACACCGCCACCGTCTTTGCGTCTTCAATGGATGCGTTCTCGGCGATGTTCATGGCAAACGAGGTTTTGCCCATCGAAGGACGCGCCGCGATGATAATCAGGTCCGACTTCTGGAAACCGCTGGTGAGTTCGTCGAGGTCGGCGTAGTGAGTTTCAAGTCCGGTAATCCGGCGCCCGCGTTGCAAGAGAGCGTCAATCGAACCGAATGATTCTCTGATGATCTCCTGCACGCCCATGAAGCCGCGGCCGATGCGCTTCTCCGAGAGCTGGAAAATCTGCTGTTCAGTATCGTTCAGGATTTCTTCGGCAGAATCACTTTGCTCCGACGCACGCGCGATCGCGGCGGTGGCGGCATGAATAAGCCCGCGGAGCAGCGCCTTGTCGCGGACGATCTTCACATAGTGCTCAATGCTGGGGCGGTCAGGAACACCGTCGAGCAGGCCGGAAATATATGCCGCACCGCCTATGGATTCGAGTTCCGCGTGACGGCCGAGTTCCTCGCACAGCGTAATCAGATCGACCGAGCGCGACGACTCAGCCAGGTCGGCTATGCGGGAGTAGATGCGGCGATGGGAATCGAGCAGAAAATCTTCCGCTTTCAGGTGCTCGGCCGCCTGGTTGTAGGCGAGATTGTCCAGCAGGATGGCGCCTAGTATGGCGCGCTCGGCCTCAACGTTCACCGGAAGAGCTTGTGCGGAGATGTAGTCAGCGGTGGCCACTTAGTCTGTCTGGTAGTGTTCCTTCAGGGGAGTTTTCGTTCCAACGCAAAGTGATAGTACGCGCACTGCGGTTGTGGAAGAGCAGCAATTGTGTTGAAAACACAATCCGAAATTATTTTTTTTCGGACGCATGATTGCTTTGGACCTTTCTTGCACTTGCCGCGCGTCAGAAATCCAGCAGTGAACGAAAAGTGAGCACCGCGGCGACACCAACGGTCCTGCTTACAGCGAAGAATAAGCGAATGCGCTCTCCCGGTCAATTTGCAAAATTGATTCGTGAGCTCAGCGGAAGCTGGCGCTCTTCACGGCGATTCTGAAATCAGTTTCGCTTTCAATTTTTACGGTGCGGCACATTTCGTGAAGGCGCGATCGCATGCGATTGCCGATGCGGTCCCCCAGCGTGTCCTGGCTGGCAGCATAATTGGCCATTTCGCGGCTGGTGGCCCGATGGTCCGAGGGACGCTGCTTTTCCGGCAGATCCGGAAAATTCGTGGTGATGATGGTGGTGCGGTTGTCATTGTAGCGAGTGTTCAGGATGAGGCTCACCGTGTCCCATACCCACTCGGTGGGTTTGACGGCACCGAGTTCATC
>Ga0075436_100002599_pt1 | contig 12408 bp, 7 predicted proteins | sample RhiMethybrSRZTD5_FD_75303 | JGI IMG/M metagenome (GOLD analysis project Ga0075436, IMG submission 75303) | Populus rhizosphere microbial communities from Tennessee, USA - Rhizosphere MetaG P. TD hybrid SRZTD5 | ecosystem: Host-associated > Plants > Roots > Rhizosphere > Soil | place: USA... | reverse complement strand
GTAGAGAAGGCCGCCAAGCCAGCTTCGAGCAGATCAGAGGTCTCGCGTTCTTCCTTGTAAACGTCAATGCCCCCCGTGGCAATGACCACCCCAGGATGGGACACTCCCCTTGGTAGCCGCAGGTAGCCGATAATCTCCTTGCCTTCAAAGGGAATCGCCACCCGCTCCAACGGCGGATCAAAATAGCGCGCCGCTTTCAAATAATTCTCAATGCACTTGCGGTAGGCGGATTGCTTGGCGGGGTGGTTGATGACCGGAAACTTGCCGATTCCGTAATACATGGAGGCCTTGTGAAAGGCTTCTCTGGCCTCGGCTGTTTTGCCTTCAGCTTCGGCTTGCGCCCCCTGCTGCTCCCATGGCTCCGCCAGGCGAGTCCATGCCGCCGCCCAGGGTTCCGGGGCCAGGTCCGGCACAGAACGGAACACCGCCTTCGCCTGCTCCGGGTCCGCCCCCCGCTTGATGAACTGGCCGAGCCGAAACTTGGCGCCTACGGCGTAGCGCGGACTGGTAAGCAGATTAGCCCCTTCCATTGGGCCCATCATTGCGGAAGCAGCGACTGCAGAAGCGCTCGCCTTCTCCGCTCGCGAGACAGTACCCGTTCCCAGCATGGCCCAGGCGGCGCCACCGGCGGTGGTGCGAAAGAATTGTCGTCGTGTGGGGTCTTTCACCATTCCGGTCAACGCCATTGTCTGGTTTTACCCTTCCCGCTTGGCGGGAGAGCTGCTCGCCAGCCAGGAATCTCCTTGGGCGGGGTATTCTCCATAGTACGGTCGGACCGCAATGGCTCCGAACTGGTTCGACAGCTGTACCACCGCACGGCTTCCACCGTCAAGAAATTTCGCGGGCAGGACCCGCTGAGGCGAAGCATTATTGCCTTTGCCACAGCCTGATATTTATTGTTTGACGACCTGTTTCGATGTCCGGCGCACAAAAACAGCCGATCTTTAAGCTTTCCTTAAGGTACATGCGATATGTTTTCGCACTGCGCTGCTGGCTGGCAGTGGGGAGAGCCGGCGCAGATCTTTCCGTTTACGACAATTTTTAATTTCATCACAATTATTTTCTTGCTTGCTCCGCCAATTCGGCAGTAGCATCCGCGCACATTCATCGTGAGCAGCGTGTTTTTCGCGCTTCTCGCAATTCCATCATCGGGCCGGGATTGGTCAATCTCGACTTCTCCATGGTCAAGAACAACCACATCCGGGAAAACCTGAATGTGCAGTTCCGCGCCGAGTTCTTCAACGTCATCAATCACGCGAACTTTGCTCCACCGGTGGATAATATGGAGGCTTTCGATGCCAGCGGCGCGCCCGTGCCGGGCTTCGGCCAAATTGACTCGACGCAGACCCCGGGACGTGAAATTCAGTTCGCAGTCAAGGTCATGTGGTAGTCGCACTCAATTGCGGGAACCAGGTTTACCGCCTGGTTCCCAGATTGTGAGCCAGCGGCGCTTAGCCGAGGGCAGGGAGGAAATGCGGCAGCGATGAAAACTTGGGCCCCGGGGAAAGTTGTTTTGGGCTTTCTGTGCCTTGCCCCCCTGGCGTATTCGATCACCCATTCCACTTCGGCCGGCCGCGAGCAATCAGCCGCCAGTCAATCTTCTATGCAGGCGAGGGCGCAATCCGCCCTCTCCACCATCAGCGGCACGCTAAAGATCGCGGGGCTGCAGCACCCGGTTAAGGTGCTGCGAGATCGTTGGGGCGTGCCCCACATCTACGCCCAGAACCAGCACGACCTTTTTTTCGCTCAGGGATTCGTGACCGCCCAGGATCGCCTGTTTCAAATGGAACTCTGGAAGCGCGTGGGCCAGGGGCGGCTCGCCGAGGTGCTCGGCCCGGACTATCTGCAGCGCGACATCAATGCCCGCTTGCTGGCCTACCGCGGCTCCATGGCCGACGAATACGCCAGCTATGCTCCCGATGCCAGGGAAATCCTGGAAGCGTTCACTCAAGGTATTAATGCGGAGATCGCGCGCCGCCTGACGCCCGGCGGTCCCGGCCTGCCTCTGGAATTCCAACTTGCCGGATTCAAGCCCGAACCGTGGAAGCCGGAAGATTGCCTGACCCGCATGGCCGGCTTTCCCATGACCCGCAATTCGGTGACGGAACTCCTCCATGCCAAGCTCGTGACCCTGATTGGCGCGAAGAAAGCTTCGGAGTTGCTCGGCCTTGACCCGCCCGTGGTGCTCGACCCTGCTCCCGGCGAGGACCTTTCCAACTTGTCTCCGGAACTTCTGCGCAACCTGCAGGGCAGCGACAGTTCCATGGCCCTGGTGCCCCAGTTGGCCGCCGATTCCCGCCTGCTCGACGTGCCCGCAACCGACAATTGGGCCAGCAACAACTGGGTGGTCTCCGGCAGGCTGACTGCCTCCGGGCGTCCTCTGCTGTGCAACGATCCCCACCGCACCATAGATAAGGTTCCCTCCTTGCGCTACGTTGTGCACCTGGTGGCCCCAGGTTGGGACGTAATCGGCGCTACTGAGCCCGGTTCGCCCGGCATTGAAGACGGCCACAACCAGCGCATCGCCTGGGGCTGGACCATCTTCGGCATGGACCAGCAGGACTTGTACCTGGAGAAACTCGATCCCAATAATCCCCTCCGCTATAAAACCGAAAACGGCTGGCAGCCCATGCAGGTGGAGAAGGCCACGTTCCACGTGAAGGGCCAGCCCGATGTGACGGTGCACCTGAACTTCACGCGCCATGGCCCGGTGCTCTGGGAAGATGTGTCTACGCACCGTGCTCTCGCCTTGCGCTGGATTGGCGCCGAACCCGGTACCGCCGGCTATCTCGCCTGCCTCACCCTCGACCGGGCGCAGAACTGGCAGCAGTTCGAATCCGCGGCTCAGCGCTGGAAGCTTCCCACCCACAACATCGTTTACGCCGATGTGGAGGGCAATATCGGCGAGCATTCCGTGGGCCTGGAGCCCATCCGCAAGAACTTCACCGGAACCATGCCTGTGCCCGGCGACGGCGGCTATGAGTGGGCGGGATGGGTACCCTTGCGGGAGCTTCCCCACCAGTTCAATCCCCAGCGCGGTTTTGCGGTCACCGCCAACCAACGCATGATTCCCGAGAATTTCCCTTATAAGGTCGGATTCGAATGGGCGGAGCCGTACCGTGCCAATCGCATTACCGAGGTGCTGAGCGGCGACGCCGGCAGCGGCCACAAGATCACGCGCGAAGACATGGAGCGCCTGCAGGCCGACGTCACCTCGCTTCCTGCCCGCGAACTGTTGCGCCTTTTACCGGCGGCGGTCGGCAATTCCGACGACCCGGTCGCGAAATTGCTTCTTAACTGGAACGCCGTTGTGGACCGCGACTCGGCGGCCGCAGCTCTCTATGAGCTCTGGCAGGGTGAGATCGAAAATCAAATGCTGCACCGTCTCGCGCCGGAAAACGCCTGGGTGGTGCTGCGCGGGCACATTCCACTCACGGTCATGCTCCCGCATCTGCAGAATCCAGAGGCCGCTGCCTTTGGCCCCAATCCGGTCGCGGCTCGCAATGAACTGCTGCGCGATGCACTCCACGTCGCCGCCGCCCACCTGAAATCGCTGCAAGGCCCGAATCCCTCAGCCTGGTCCTGGGGACGCCTGCATACCGTCACGTTCCACCACGTGCTGGAATTGTTGCCGGGCGGCAAATCGCTGTTGGACGTGGGCCCTGTGCCTCGTCCTGGCGATTCCTACACGGTGAACGCCGCGTACTACAACGGCCAGAGCTTTGATCAGCTCAGCGGTCCCAGCTACCGCGAAATCATTGATGTCGGCAACTGGGATGGCTCCCTGGTCGTGAACGTGCCCGGCGAGAGCGGGCAGCCCGGCAGTCCCCACTACTCCGACCTGCTGCCCCTGTGGGACCAGACCCAATATTTCCCCATGCTTTATTCGCGCGATGCGGTGGAGAAGCAGGCTAAGGATCGCCTGACTCTCGAGCCCGCGAATCCGTAAGAACTTTTCATAGGAGGCCTGAATGAGGCGTTTTGCCCTGTTGCTGTCGCTTGTTCTGGTTGTCCCCCTCTTTGTACTGGCCCAGGAGGCGTCCGTTCCTGAGATTGCTTACGATTCTGTTCCCAACCTGCTCAAGCTTCCGCCTGACCTTTATCTGGGCGAAGCTGCCGGCGTGGCTGTCAATTCCAAGGGCGATATCTTCGTGTTCACCCGCAGCGGCCACACTCGCCTATTCGAGTTCGATCCCAGCGGCAAGTTCATGCGCGAAATCGGCCAGGACCTTTATGGCTTCTCCTTCGCCCACGTGGTGCGCATTGATAAGAACGACAACATTTGGGCCGTGGATGAAGGCGCCAACATGGTCATCGAGTTCAGCCCCGAGGGCCGCGTCATCACCCTTTATGGCCGCAAGCCGGAAGCCGTCGAGGGTGGCGGCCCGCGCGCGCCCGGCGCCCCGCCGCCTCCGCCCCCGCCGCCCGATTTCGCCACCTTCCAGGAGCGGCTTTTCAACCGTCCCACCGATGTTGCCTGGGACGCCGAAGGCAACAGCTATATCTCTGATGGTTACGGCAACTCGCGGGTAGTGAAATACGACAAGAACGGTGAATGGGTCACCCAATGGGGCAAGCGCGGCAGCGAACCGGGCGAGTTCTATCACCCCCACACCATTGCCACGGATGCCAGCGGCAACGTCTACGTCGGTGACCGCGAAAACCACCGCATCCAGGTCTTTGATGGCAACGGCAAATTCCTCAAAGCCTTCACCAACATAGGGGCGCCCTGGGCCATCTGCATTACGCCCGGACCGCACCAGGTGCTCTACACCTCTGATTCTAATAAGGGTCGCATCTACAAGATGGACCTGAATGGCAACATCCTGGGCGCCTTCGGCAAGCCCGGCAAGCAACGGAAGGAATTCGGATGGGTTCACGAGATTGCCTGCCCCTCCGAGAACACTCTTTTTGCCGCTGAACTCCTGAATTGGCGGGTACAGAAACTAACCCTGCATCCGTCTCACTGACCAAAAGTGAATGCTTCGGAACGACGCGCCGGGTTGGGTATTTAGCCTTTCCCAACTCGGCTGCATCTGGCCTCCCCGGTTTGCACCGAATCCATAAATGACAGTACAAACTGTTTGACACGCCTGGGGGTGTTTGTTAGAGTCGCGCGGCATTGGTGGCACGCCAGTGTGCTCTCGGCAAACTGTTGCCGGGATGGAAGATCGGTCCTGCCTGAACGGAGCGCCGCAAGATGGCGACCCAACGACCCGGGTTCGAAATACCTCTCCTCGATTTCGCCGCCAGCCTCCTGGTTCAGGGCGATACGGCGCAGCGCGCCCAGGTGATTGCCGAGCAGGTGGCGCAGCTCGATCCCGGTTCTGCCGTTGTCGTTTATGTGATTGAAGCACCGGAGGATCCGGGCTGGACAGCCTGGGGTCTGGCCGGCAACATCAAGGTGAGCCGCGAAAAGATGGATTTTCAGGCGGGCACCCTCGGCATGGTGGCCGAATCCCAAACCCCCCTCGTGCTGGATGGGGCGCGACTGGCGCGCGAAGATTATGGCCACCTTGATGTTCGCCGCACCCTGGTTTCGCTGGCCTATGTCCCCCTGATTGCCGAGGGAGCGTTGGTGGGCGCTATCGAACTGGTAGGTTACGAGCGGCCGGTTTCTGAGGCGCTCCTCGATACCGTGAGCGCGATCGCGCAGCTCGGGGCTCCCGCCATTGCCAGTGCCGTTGCCCAACAAACGGAACGCAACAACAGCCTGCAGTCCATTACCCGGGTCACCCAGATGTACGACCTGGAAAAAGTCTTCAACTCCAACCTGGAAATGGACGAACTGCTGGCCACCATTGCTTCCAAGGTGCAGGAAGTAATGAATGTGCAGGCGGCGAACGTCTGGATGGTGGAGGGTGAGACGGTCACGCTGACCAACCGGGAAGGGTCGGACCCTACGGTAGAGCTCGGCGCTCGGCAGGCTCCGGCGGATGGGGTTGCGGGCAAGGTCTCCGATGACGCCGAAGCCGTTCTGATTGACGACGCTGAAGACGAACGCCTGCGCGCCCGCAACGCCAATATAAATAACGCCAATATAAATGAAGAGAGAGCCGTTTTCTCCCTGCTGGCCATGCCGCTGATGGACCGCGAGTCTCTGGTCGGCGTGGTCGAGGTGCTCAACCGCCTGGACGGACACCCCTTCGATGAAGACGACCAGTTCGTTCTCACCAATGTCTGTGAGACCGCCAGCAACGCCCTGCATAACGCCAGCCTGCTGCTGGCCGAGCGCAAGCTGGAGATCCTGCATACTCTGGTCAAGGTCAGCACGGAAATCACCTCTACTCTGAACCTGGACCGGGTTCTGCAAACGGTGGTCAATGGGCCCTCGGCCGTCATTCCCTATGAGCGTGCCGCCATCGCTCTGGAAGAGCGGGGCCGGACCAAGTTGCGGGCCGTCTCCGGTAAATTGCAGATCACACCCGGCGACCCGGAGACCGCCGACTTGCGGGAAATCCTGGAGTGGGCGGCATTTTTCGACTCCGATGTTTCCGCCTCCCAGCACGGAAACGAAATAACCTCCTCTCGCGCCGACGCGCAGGAAAAATTCCGCCGCTACTTCCAGACCACCGGCATGCGCGGCTTTTACGCCGTGCCTTTGCGCGACGAAGAGGGCGGCGTCGGCATACTCTCTTTTGAGAGCTCCGATCCCGATTTTCTGACCGAAGCGCATTTTGAAATGATTCGCGTGCTGGCCGCTCAGGCTACGGTGGCCATCCGCAACGCTTCGCTCTACCGCGAAGTGCCTTTCATCAATGTGCTGGAGCCGCTCATCCACAAAAAGCAGAAATTTCTGGCCCTGGATAAGCGGCGGCGTGCTTTCTTCATTGCTGGCGCCGTTGCGGCGGTCGTATTTCTGGCGGTTTTTCCTTTCCCCATGCGGGTGGAAGGAGGCGCCACGGTCTCGCCGGTGCGCCTGGCCAAGATTGAGCCTGAGGTCGCGGGCGTGGTCCGCCAGGTCTTGGTACGCGAAGGGCAACATGTCACTCGCGGCCAGGTTCTGGCCGACCTGGAGGATTGGGACTACCGGGCGGCGCTGGCCGGGGCTGAAGCCAAGTACCAGACCTCGCTTTCCGAAATGAATCGCGCCCTCGCCCACAATGACGGCGCCGCCGCCGGCGTGCAGCGGGTGCAAGCCAATTACTGGCAATCCGAGGTGCAGCGAGACCAGGAGCGCCTGGAAAAGACCCACCTGCGTTCATCGGTGGATGGCTGGGTCACTACGCCGCACGTGCAGGACTTCGCCGGACGGCAGCTTAAGCCGGGAGATAATTTCGCGGAAGTAGCTGACAACTCGACCGTTACAGTAGACGTAGCGGTGGATGAGCCCGACCTGCCGCTGCTGCGCCCGGGCGCGCCGGGCTGGGTCAAGCTGGACAGTTTTCCGGCCCGTACCTTTCGCGGGACCGTGGACATCGTCAGCCCGCAGAGCCAAGTAATGGGCGACCAGCGCACGTTCTTCGCCCGGCTGCAAGTTCCCAATCCCAGCAATGTGATTCGCGCCGGCATGGGCGGACGCGCCAAGGTGGCAGCCGGCTGGCACCCACTCGGCTACGTGATGTTCCGCCGGCCGTTTATGTGGATTTATGCCCAGCTATGGTCTTGGTTTGGATGGTGAAAAAGTGGGGGAAGAATGCGCCTCAACCTAACGGTCCTCTTAATTCTCGTGGCAGGTTTGGTGGCCTGCGGTAAATCGGGCCCTGACACTTCGGTGCTGGCCGCGGCACCCGAAGCTGCCGTTCCGTCCACACCTTTGGCCGCACCCCGCCCGCAAGAGAGCGCGTTTATTGCCTCCGGACCGTTGGTGGTGGAGGACCAGGTCGATATTGCCGCCCAGCGCCCCGGAGTGGTCGCACAACTCCTCGTGGATGTGGGCCAGTCCGTTCGCAAAGGCCAGTTGCTGGCGGCGCTCGACGACCGACAGTTGAGCGCAGAGCGCGATGCCGCCCAGGCCCAAGTCGAGGTCGCTCAGGCAAATCTCAAGGACTGGCAGGCGGAAACCAAGATGGCGGAAGCCGACTTTCGTCGCGCCCAAGGCATGTTCAAGGCCCAGCTCAACACCCAGGAGCAGCTTGATCACGCCCGCTACAAGTGGGAGGGCTCCGTCTATGAGATTGACAAGGGCAAACAGGAACTGCTCCATCGGCAGGCGACGCTCCAGGCCATGGCCCTGGAACTGGAAAAGACGCATATCCGGGCTCCTTTTAATGGCTTAGTAGCGCGCCGCTACGTTCGCCTGGGCGAGCAGGTAGCCACCGGCGACCGCCTCTTGTGGGTAACCGCGGTCAAGCCGTTGCGCGTCAAATTCACGCTTCCCGAATCCTTCATCGGGCAAATTAAGCGCGGCCAGGTGCTGGATGTCACCTGTCTCGACGATCCCGGCGCGAAGCATCCCGCCAAGGTCATCCAGGTGAGCCCGGTGGTGGACCCTTCCAGCGGCACATTTGAGGTGCTCGCGCAGCTAATCAATCCGGGCCCCAATCTCCGCCCAGGCATGATGGCAAATGTTCGGGTTGAGAAGCCGCGATGAACATTCTGGAAGCGCTGGAGGTTGCCCTTCCGGAACTTCCCAGAAATACGGGGAAGCAGCGCTTTCCCCAGCTTGATCCGCGCGTAATCGCGCGCGAACACATCGAGCAGGGTGCTCCCACCGTGCTGGCTAAGATGCCGGGAGCGGACAGCTTTATCCGCTTCACCACCGAACAATGGAAGCTGATTCAGCTTTTTGACGGCGAGCGCTCCTATGCCGAAATCAGCGAGCAGTCCGAGGCGATTTCCGGGTCTTGCTACTCGCCGGATGAGGTGCGCGACCTGGCCACATTCCTCCAGGAAAACACCGACCTCCTGTACAAAACTGCTCTAGAGCAGAACATCACCCTGCATCAGAAGCTGCGCAGCCAGCGCCAGCACCGCCGCAGCCGCTTTCACGACCTTGCCGATGTTCCCCTGGCGGACTGGAAGTTTGCGGATGACTATCTCTCCCGCATTCACCCTTACCTCGAGTTCATCTATACCCGCTGGTTTACCTTGCTCACCCTGGGCATGTTCGCGCTCATGCTTTACCTGTGGCTGGATCGGTTCCATGAGATCTGGTCCGACAGTTTCGAGTATTACAATTTCACCGCCAAAGGCTTTTCCGACCTGGTGGAGTTCTGGTTGCTGTTCGGGGCCATGGCCTTCATCCATGAGACCGCGCATGGCCTCACCTGCAAGCACTATGGCGCCAAAGTGGAGAAAATGGGCTTCATCCTGATGTACTTTGCGCCCACCTTCTACTGCGATGTCACCCAGATCTGGATTTACGGCGGCCGCTGGGAGCGGGTGGCCACAGTCATCGCCGGTATTTGGGCCGACCTCATGGTCTGCGTGGTGGCCACCATCGTCTGGTGGGCCACGCCCGTAGGCATGCCCAGCCACGACTTTGCCTACAAGGTGATGATGATCACCGGCATCGGCGTCAGCCTGCTCAACCTGAATCCACTGATCAAGCTGGATGGCTATTATCTGTTTTCAGAACTCAGTGGTGAAGTGGACCTGAAGGAGAGAAGCACCGCGTACGTTTCGTCGTGGGTTCGCAGAAATGTTTTCCGCCTCCCCGTGGAACTGGAGTTTGTCTCCCGTCGCCGCCGGGTGTTTTACCTGGTTTACGCTTTGCTTTCTGGTGTGTACAGTTACGGTCTGCTCGCGGTCGTAATCGTATTCGCTTACCACGTCTTTCGAGCCTACTCGCCCGAATGGGCCTTTCTGCCTGCCCTGGTCATCGCTTATTTCATGTTCCGCACGCGAATTAGAAGTTCCATCACTCTTATGAAGACAGCCTATCTGGACAAGAAAGAACGGTTGCGGAAATGGCTTTCCACTCCGCGTCTGGCGGCCATCGTGGCAGCAACAGGGATAGTCTTGTTTGCGCCCGTATGGCCGGAATTCGTGCGCGCCCCGTTTATTCTAGAGCCCGCCCAGCGCGTCATCATCCGGGCCCAGGTTCCCGGGCAGGTGCAGCAGGTTTTCATCCACGAGGGAGAACAATTGCAGGCTGGGGACCCGGTGGCGCAACTCAGCAATTTGGAATTGCAATCGCAGGCGGCTCGCGTCCATTCCGATTTGCAGTTGGCCAACGCCCGCACCGTACAGGCCGAGCTCCACTACTCCGGCATGGGCCCGGCGGAACACTTGCGCAATCAATTGACCCAGCAGGATCGCTTCCTCAATGAGCAGGTGAGCCAGTTGCGCCTGCGATCTCCTCTTTCGGGCATAGTGGTTACGCCTCGCCCCAACGACCTGCGCGGCTCCTACCTGCCAGCCGGCCGTGAGGTGGCCGAAGTGGCTGATATTTCCACTATGTTGGCACGCATCTTTGTGCCGGAGTTTGCCATGCGCGACATTCACCTGGGCGCTCCGGTCAAACTGCTGCCCGCTTCTCTTATGAGTGCTATTCCGGGCAGGATTGACTCCGTAGCTCCCGCCGCCGCGCAAATCGATCCCAGTCTCGCCAACAAAAGCAATCTGCAGGGCATCAACCTGCCGGATTACTACTTAGCTACGGTGCGCTTCCGCAACCAGCAGATGAACCGGGAGGGGGAGGCCGGAACGGCCAAGATTTTTGTCCGCCGCCGCAGCCTGGCAGGCTTTGGCTGGGAATACTTCCATGACATGCTCACCCACCGAGTATGGTAAGCATCCGGACAATAGAAAGGCCGCGCTTTGGGCGCGGCCTCAGTCGAAGTGGCGATAACGTGCCGGTACTTAGTTGTAGGACAGCTTGGCAGAGACCTTCGGGGCCACCTTGGGAGCCACCTTCGGCGCTACTTTCGGTGCGACCTTGGGAGCTACTTTCGCAGTGACCTTAGGAGCGATCTTCGGAGCTACCTTCGGCGCGATCTTGGGATGAATCGCCGGTCGAATTCCCGGGAACTGCTGCGGGTTCTCCTTCTCGGAATTCGCCAAAATAGCCTTCGTTACTGCGGTGCGCTGGCTGATTAGTGACTTTTTCTGGACTGACATTCGGTAGTCTCCTGTTTCGCTTTTGGTTCCGTCACTTGCCAGAAGGCCAGCGCGGACGTGCTTGCTAGTGCACCCCGTGTGCCAAACGGCCCTTCTTTAACGTCGTAGCAGGCTCTCCTCTTGTTTTCAATAACCTGCAGCTGGTAAGCGTTTCGAGCCAGTAGCGGGAGAGGCCGTCTCTCCCTGCCTGGCGATTAAATTTTCAATCTCTGTGGGATTAGTTTTTAAACTTTCCCAGCCGCGTATGACTTTTTAATCGCGCGCGATGCGGTATTTGCGGCACAGATAGTGCATCTTCTGTTTGTCTATTTGCAGCAGGCGCGCAGCGGCGATCTTGCTCCCGGAGCAACGTCGCAGCGCCGCCGTCAGATAAGCGACCTCGATGCGGGCAATCTCCTCGTCAAACTTAACTCCCCCCTCGGGAATCAGCAGCGATTCCTGGCTGGCGGTGCTGTTGTAGAGAATCCTTTGCGGCAGGTGATTGACCTTAATTACCGGTCCGTCCACCATCAGCACCAGCCGCTGCACCAGGTTCTCCAGTTCGCGGACATTGCCGGGCCAGGAATCCTCCTCCAGGATGGCCATTACCTCCGGCTCCACCCGCTTAGGCTCCACCCCATTGGCGGCGCAGTAGCGGCGAAGGAAGTGGTCCACCAGCAAAGGGATATCCCCTTGCCGCTCGCGTAAGGTCGGCAAGACGATGGGCACCACGTGAATGCGGTAGTAGAGGTCTTCGCGGAAGCGGCCCGCCTGGACCATTTCTTCCAGCTGTTCGTTGGTGGCGGTAATCAGGCGGAAATCAATCTTTTTGGGGCTTTTGCCGCCTATCCTTTGCACCGCCCGGTCCTCCAGGACCCGCAGGAGCTTGGACTGGAGGGGAAGGCCCAGGGTGGCAATTTCATCTAGAAAAAGGGTGCCGCCGTCGGCCATTTCGATGTGGCCGGCGCGGGAATTGCGGGCATCGGTAAAAGCGCCTTTTTCATGGCCGAACAGTTCGGCTTCAATCAGGTTGTCGGGCAGGGCGGCGCAGTTCAGGCTGATAAAGGCCTTATCCGCTCTGGGGCTCATGGCCACGATGGCGCGGGCCACCAGTTCCTTCCCGGTCCCGCTCTCGCCACGGATCAGGACAGTGCTGGTGCTCCCGGCCACCCGGCGGATAGCGTCATAAACGCGCTGCATGGACTCGCTCAGGCCGATCAGGCCGCAAAAAGACGACTGCGGCACCTCCTTGTCCTTCCGCGAGCGGTATTCGATTTCCGCCATGCGCTTGTCGAGGGCGCGGGCGAGAATAATCTGCACTTCGTGAAACTCAATGGGAGCGACAAAATACTCGTCCGCGGTCGCCTCCATGGCTTTCCAGCGCAGATTGCGGCTATTGGAGCGGGTCATGGCTACCAGCACCAG
>Ga0075436_100002598_pt1 | contig 12408 bp, 10 predicted proteins | sample RhiMethybrSRZTD5_FD_75303 | JGI IMG/M metagenome (GOLD analysis project Ga0075436, IMG submission 75303) | Populus rhizosphere microbial communities from Tennessee, USA - Rhizosphere MetaG P. TD hybrid SRZTD5 | ecosystem: Host-associated > Plants > Roots > Rhizosphere > Soil | place: USA... | reverse complement strand
GATCGAGAAGAAGGCGATGAAGCACGCCGAGCTCGCGGCGCGCGAGCAGGTCCAGGCGATCGCCGCGCGCTTCGAGAAGGTGGGATGGCGCGAGGCGGTGGGATCGTCGGGCACCGCGCGCTCGCTCGCGGAGGTGATGCAGAAGAACGGCCTCGCCGAGCGCGGCATCACCGCCGAGGGGCTCGAGTGGCTGCGCGAGAAGCTCATCGACGCGGGCGATCTCAGGAAAGTCGCCATCGACGGGTTGCGCGAGGACCGCGTGCCGGTGGTGGCGGGGGGAGCGGCGATCATGTCCGCGGTCTTCGCCGAGCTCGACCTCGAGGAGATGACGGTCGCCGAAGGGGCGCTTCGCGACGGCGTGCTCTGGGATCTGCTGGGGCGCGTCCATCATCGCGACATTCGCGACGTCACCGTCGACCAGTTCGCGCATCGCTATCACGTCGATGCGGCGCAGGCGCTGCGCGTGCGCGAGCTGGCGCAGCGGCTGCTGCGCGACATCGCGCCGGATGCCGGCGAATGGGCGGCGATGTTCCTCGCGTGGGCGGCGAACCTGCACGAGATCGGCATGTCGATCGCGCAGGGCGCCTACCACAAGCATTCGGCCTACATCCTCGCCTTCGCCGACATGCCCGGCTTCTCGCGCCAGGAGCAGGGTTATCTCTCCAACCTGGTGCTCGCGCAACGCGGCAAGCTTTCCAAGATGCGCCAGGCCTTCGCCGACGACCCGCGGCTCACCAACCTCGCTTTCTGCCTGCGGCTCGCGGTGATCTTCAATCGCAGCCGGCGGACGCTCCGGCTGCCGAAGCTCGAGGCCGCGCGCAAGTCGAAGGGCTTCCGCCTCGCCCTCGACGCCAAGTGGCTCGCCGACCAGACCCTCGTCGCCCACGCCCTCGACGGCGAGCGCGAGCAATGGGAATCCGTCGGCCTCTCCTTCGAAGTCACCGAAACCTAGAACCGCAAAACCGGGGACAGACCACGTTTTCCCATCTGGCGGAAAATCGTGGTCTGTCCCCGGTTTCTGGAGATTAAATGGAGCTGATTCTCTGGAGGCACGCCGACGCGGAGGACGCCAACGGCAAGGACGACGCGGCGCGCGAGCTCACGAAGAAGGGCCGCAAGCAGGCCGAGCGCATGGCGAAGTGGCTGCGCCCGCGGCTCGACGGCGACTGGCGCATCCTCGTGAGCCCGGCGAAGCGCGCGCTGCAGACGGTGAAGCCGCTCGACCTGCCGTACGGAGAAACCCTTGCGGTCGGCACCGGCACCTCGCCCAAGGCGCTGCTGCGTGAAGTCGGCTGGCCGGAAGCCCAGGCGAACGTCCTAGTCGTCGGACACCAGCCCACGCTCGGCGAGGTCGCGGGCGAGATCCTCGGCGCCGGCGACGACGTCGCGATCCGCAAGGGCGCGATCTGGTGGTTCGTCGCGCGCGGAGCCGGGGATAATATGGATGTCGTCCTGAAGACCGTCCTCGCGCCGGACCAGCTCGACGACTAGGAGACGCCATGAAGCTCACACCACAGCAGCTCGATCAGTTCGCCCGCGACGGCTACCTCTTCTTCCCGAGCCTCTTCACGCGCGAGGAGATCAAGGCGCTCACCGACGAGGTGCCGCGCCTGTACGCGATGCGCCGTCCCGAGAACGTGCGCGAGAGGGGGAGCGATGCCGTGCGCACGAATTTCGCGGCACACCTCTATTCGAAACCGTTCGCGAAGCTCGCGCGCCATCCGCGCATGATCGATCCCGTCGTGCAGATGTTCAACGAGCCGGTGTACATGCACCAGTTCAAGATCAACGGCAAGATGGCCTTCGACGGCGACGTGTGGCAATGGCACCAGGACTACGGCACCTGGGCGCGCGACGACCTCATGCCCGAGGCGCGCGCGATGAACGTCGCGATCTTCCTCGACGAGGTGAACGAGTTCAACGGGCCGCTCATGTTCATTCCCGGCAGCCACAAGCAGGGCGTGATCGCGGCGGGCCATGACGTGAGCACGACGAGCTACCCGCTGTGGACGATCGACCACGAGACGATCACGCAGCTGGTCGCGCACGGCGGCATCGTCGCGCCGAAGGGTCCGCCGGGATCGATGATCCTCTTCCACGGCTGCCTCGTGCACGCGTCCACATCGAACCTCTCGCCGTGGAATCGTGTCGCGGTGTATCTGAGCCTGTGCGCGGTGTCCAACCACATCCGCCGCTTCAAGCGTCCCGAGTACATCGCGCATCGCGATTTCGCGCCGCTCGTCACGCTCCCCGACGACTGCCTGCTGCGCGACTACGACGTCCCGCTGCCCTGGAAAGACGGCACGCCCCAATCCGCCTACAAAACGGAAATAGCCGCCTAAACCAAAACCGGGGACAGACCACGTTTTTCCTCCAGACGGGATAACGTGGTTTGCGCTTCGTCATCCTTCCTACGGGGCCGGCCAGGAATTCCGCGCGATACGCGACTACCGGTTGCGCGCTCGAGCCTTTCGAGGAACGCCTTGCTGCCTAAGGCAAAACCGCCGTTGGCGGCGTTACGAATCTTCTCCAGTTCACTCTGATCGAGTGGGACTCCGAAGAGCCGGCGATAGGCCACGAGTCGCGATTCATCATCATTTCCGAGTCGCAGGTAGCCGTCATGCGGGACGACAAGTTGGGACGGTTCACCCAGGGCGTTGGTGCCGTAGCTTGACCATGGGTAATCGGCCGGTCCACCCACCATCGCTGCCCGCACGGGATTCGATTCGATATACCGCTGACAGGTAAGCAAGTAGGTCGCCGAGTCGACGACGCTGGAGCGGAATCGTCCTTCCCACAACGAACCGGTGCGGACATGCTTTCTATTGATGAACTGAACGAATCGCTGACCTAGGTTCTTCATCAGCAGCGATGCGCTCACTTTCTCGTGGGGTGTGAGCAGCAGGTGGACGTGATTTGTCATAAGCACATACGCGTGCACAGCGCAGCCGTGTCGCATGGAGATTTCACGCAAGAGATCTAAGTACAAGATCCGATCCGCATCGGAAAAGAAGCAGGCGGACTTGTTATTTCCCCTCTGAATAATGTGAAGGGGAAATCCTTCGATGCAGAGTCGTGCGCGGCGCGGCATGTTGATTCATTGTTGAAGTCCCATAGGACCAACGCCGCAACGACGAAACGGGAATACCAAAACCGGGGACAGACCACGATTTTCCCCCAGTCGGGAATACCAAAACCGGGGACAGACCACGTTTTTCCCCCAGTCGGGAAAACGTGGTCTGTCCCCGGTTTCATTGGAGTCTGTCGCCGGGTTACTCCGGGCCGGGCTCGGGCACGGCCCGTTTGCCGCGGGTCGTCAAGGTGATGCCGGCGAGGATGAGCGCAATGCCGGCGATATGGAAGAGGTAGATGCGCTCGCCGAGGAACATCCAGGCGAGCAGGCTGACGAATGCAGGCATGAGGTGCACGAAGATGCCCGCGACGTTGGAGCCGACCTCGGCCACGGCGCGGTTCCAGAAGACGTAGCCGACGAACGACGGAAAGACGCCCACATAGAGCATCGCCGCCATGGTCGCTCCGGTGAGCTCGACGCGGCCGCCCAGGAAAAGGAGCTCGAACGCCGCGAGCGGCACGAGCAGCGTGACGCCGACGCATCCGCACGCCGCGAGCATCGCGAGCCCCGAGAGATCCCGCGGCTTCATGCGCAGGAAGATCGTGTACGCCGCCCAGAAGACCATGCCGGTGAGCACGATGAGGTCCCCCTTGTTGAGCGACATGTCGGCGAGCACCGTGGGATCGCCGCGCGTGAGGATCGCGAAGACGCCGAGCGCCGACACCGCGACGCCGAACGCCTGCACGCGCGTGATCGTGTCGCGATAGAGGAGCCACCCGAGGATGATGATCATGACGGGGATGGAGCTGTTGAGGATCGCACCGTTGGTCGCCGTGGTGTACTGCAGGCCGTAGTAGGCGAACACGTTGTGCAGCCCCGTGCCCCAGAATCCGAGCCACACGATCGTGCGCCAATGGCGGCGGATCGCGGGCCGGTGCGCGCGCAGCTCCGGCCACGCCACCGGCAGCATCACGGCCACCGCCACGATCCAGCGGATGCACGCCAGCGTGAAAGGCGACACATGGCCCACAATGGCGCGTCCGATCACCCAGTTGAGCGACCAGAAGAGCGACGTGAGGCTGAGCAACAGGTACGGCGAAGCGTGGAACGTATGGATGTGGCGCGGCATGCAGCCGGAATGATAGGACACTCAGCGGGAATAGCTTGCTGCAAAGGGAATCTCTGAATGTCCGAGAACCTTCCGGCGCCCGTCGACCAGCCCCGCATCGAGGAGGCCGGCGCGTGGGCGCCGCTCGGCCTGCCGACCTTCCGCATGCTGTGGTTCGTCTGGTTCGCGGCGACCGTCTGCCAGTGGATGAACGACGTCGCGGCGGCGTGGCTGATGACGTCGCTCACGACCTCGCCCACGATCATCGCCATGGTGCAGACGGCCTCCTCGCTGCCGGTGTTCCTCCTCGGGCTTCCGAGCGGCGCGCTCGCCGACATCGTCGACCGCCGCCGCTACTTCATCACCACACAGTTCTGGGTCGCGGCGACGGCCTCGCTCCTCGCGGTCGCCACGATCACCGGAGCGCTCAACGCCACACTCCTCCTCGTGCTCGTGTTCCTGAACGGGATCGGGCTCGCGATGCGCTGGCCGGTGTACGCCGCGATCCTCCCCGAGCTCGTGCCGCGGCACATGCTGCCTTCCGCACTCGGATTGAACGCCGTGGCCGTGAACGGCTCGCGCGTCCTCGGCCCGCTCGTCGCCGGCGCGATCATCGCGTGGGCGGGCAACCAGTACGTGTTCGCGCTGAACTTCGCGATCTCGCTCGCGGCGGGCGTCGTGCTCCTGCGCTGGAAGCGCGAGACGAAGCCTTCGGTGCTTCCGGGCGAGCGCTTCCTCGGCGCGATGCGGCTCGGCTGGCAGTACGTGCGCGAATCGCCGCGCATGCGCGACGCGCTCTGGCGCACGAGCGCCTTCTTCCTGCATGCCGCGGCGATCTTCGCGCTGCTGCCGCTCGTGGCGCGGCGCCTCGGCACGGGCGACGCGCACGTCTACACGCTGCTCCTCGCCTCGATGGGCGTGGGCGCGATCCTCGCCGCGAGCCAGCTGCCGCGCCTGCGCGGGCGCTTCAACCGCGACCAGGTGTCGGTGATCGGCTCGCTGCTCATGGCGGTGAGCACGGCGGGCGTGGCGATCGCGCCCACCGCCTCGCTCGCGGCGCCGGCGATGCTGCTCGCCGGAGTCGCGTGGATCATGTGCGCGAACGCGATGACCACCGCCGCGCAGCTCGCGTTGCCCGACTGGGTGCGCGCGCGCGGCATGTCGATCTACCAGATGGCGATCATGGGCGGCTCGGCGATCGGCGCGGTCATCTGGGGCAAGCTCGCCGACCTCACGAGCGTGCCGGTAAGCCTCGGCGTCACGGCGGCGAGCCTCGTGGTCGCCACCCTCCTCACGCGCCACCGCACGCTCGAAGGGATCGAGGACCTCACGCCGACGCATCCCTTCCAGGAGCCCATACCCGCGCATCCCGTCGACCCGCGCGAGGGCCCGGTGATGGTGACGATCGAGTACTTCATCGATCCGCAGCGCGCGGAGCAGTTCGACGACGTCATGGCGGAGACGCGCAGCTCGCGGCTTCGCGCGGGCGCGGTGTCGTGGGGGCTCTTCGAGGACATCGAGCATCCGGGCCGCTACGTCGAGTATTTCGCGTGCGACAGCTGGGCCGACTACCTGCGACGCTTCGACCGCTTCACCGCCGCCGACGAGCAGCTGCACGGACGCAGGCACGCGCTGCACATCGCCGAGGGGCCGCCGCGGATCTCGCGCTTCCTCGCGCGTCACCCCACCGAGGTCAAGTAACCGCGCGAATCGTCTGCAGCGGCGGAGAATCCACGGCGCGGCGCGTCCCGATCAGGCCCGCGAGCGCCACACCCGCGCCGCCGATGAGGATTCCGGTGAGCGGCAGCATCGGGTGGAACTCGTACGGCACGCCGAGCACGCGATCGGAGAGCACCATGGCGAGGGCGACGGCGCCTGCGGAGGCGACGGTACCGGAGAGCAGTCCGATGGTGAGGAACTCCGCAAGCTGCAGCACGGTGAGCTGGCGGCGGTCGGCGCCGAGCGTGCGCAGCACGGCGCCCTCGAAGACGCGCTCGTCCTGCGTCGAGGTGATCGCGGCGAAGAGCACGACGAGCCCGGCGAGGATCGCGAAGACGAAGACGAATTCGACCGCGCGCGACACCTGGTCGGTGATGCGGTGGAACTGCGCGAGGATCGCCGAGAGGTCGATCACGCTCACATTGGGGAATCGCTCCACGAGTCCGCTCACGACGTCCTCGTGGTTGGGCTCGAGGTGGAAGCTCGTGATCCAGCTCGCGGGATAGGCCGAGAGCACCGGCGGGCTCGCGATCACGAAGAAGTTCGGCTTGAACGAGTCCCAGTCGACCTTGCGCAGGCTCGTCACCCTGGCGCTGAAGCGGGAGCCCGCGACGTCGTACGTGAGCATGTCGCCCACCTTGATGCCGAGCGCCTTCGCGATGCCCTCCTCCACCGAGAATTGCGGCTCGCGCGTTCCGGACTCCCAGAAGCTGCCCGAGGTCACCTTGTTGTCGGGCCGGATCTTGTCCGACCAGGACAGGTTGAACTCGCGCTCGGCGAGGCGCTTGGCGCGCTCCTCCGTGAATGCCGCGGATGAAACGGCGCGATCGCCGATCGCCTGCAGCCGCCCGCGCACCATCGGATAGAGATCCGGCGTCGTGAGGCCGAGTCCCGCGAAATACTCGCGCACCGCCTTGAGCTGGTCGGTCTGGATGTTGATCGCGAAACGGTTAGGCATGTCGGCCGGCATCGACTGCTGCCATTTGGTGATGAGCTCGGTGCGCACGAGCGTGAGCATCAGCATCGCCATGAGGCCGAGACCGAGCGCCATGATCTGCACCAGGCTCGCGCCCGTGCGGCGGCGCAGGTTCGCGAGGCCGTAGCGCCACGGCCCCGAGGCCGCGCCGCGCAGCCGTGCGACGAGGCGGATGAGCGCGTAGCCCGCGGCCGCCGCGACGGCGAGCGTCGCGAAGAAACCGCCGAGCGCATAGGCGCCGAGCCTCAGGTCGCCCGCCTGCCACAGGATGAGCGAGGAGAGCGCCGCGAGCCCGAGCGCGAACGCGGCCGTGCTCGCCGGTTCCGCGACGGCGAGATCGCGGCGAAGCACCCGCAGCGTCGAGACGTTGCGAAGCCGGAGCAGCGGCGGCAGCGTGAAGCCGAGGAGCAGGACGAAGCCGATGATCGCCCCGCGCAGCGCCGGCAGCGGTCCCGGCAGCGGCAGCGTCACGGTGAAGAAATCCATCAGCCAGCGCGCGAGCACCGCCTGCGCGCCGTAGCCGATGAGGCTTCCGATCGCGCACGCGGCGATGCCGAGCGCGACGAACTGCCATGCATGGATCATGAAAAGGTCGCGCTGGCTCGCGCCGAGGCAGCGCATCATCGCCGCCGCGTCGATCTGGCGCTGCGAGAAGCGGCGCGCGGCGAGCGCAACCGCGACCGAGGCGAGCACCACCGAGAGCAACGACGCGAGGCCGAGGAAGCGCTGCGCGCGCTCCAGCGCCACGCGCACCTCGCTCCGCGCGTCGCGAACGCCTTCCATGCGCTCGCCGCGGCCGAGCGCGGGCTGCATCTCGGCGCGGAAGCGCTGCACCGCCTTGGGCTCGCCGCGCACGAGCAGCCGGTATCCGACGCGGCTTCCCGTCTGGATGAGCCCGGTCGCCTCGACGTCGGCGGCGTGCATGAGCACGCGCGGCGCGATGCCGAAATAGTCGAGCACGCTGTCGGGCTCGCGCGTGATGATCGCCGCGATCGCGAGCTTCGCGCGTCCGACCTGGAGCGTCTCTCCCGCTTTCACGCCGATGCGCCCCACGAGCGGCGCGCCGATCCACACCGTGCCGGGCTTCGGCCCGCCCACGACTTCGTGCTCGGGCGCGCCCGGGCGATCGGTGACCTTGATCCGTCCGCGCAGCGGGAAGCCGTCGCTCGCCGCCTTGATCTCCGCGAGGCTCACGTTACCGCCGGCCGACACCATGCTCGGGAAGGTCATCGTCGTCGCCGTGTCGAGCCCGTCGCGCGCCGCGGCCTCGGCGAACGGCGCCGGGATGCGATGGTCGGCGATCACGACCAGATCGGCCCCGAGGAGCTCGTTCGCCTGCTGGTCGAGCGCCGCCTGCACGCGGTCGGCGAAGAATCCGACCGTGGTCACGCTCGCCACCGCGATGAGGAGCGCGAGCAGCAACACGCGCAATTCCCCCGCCGACCAGTTGCGTCGAAGCATGCGCATCGCGACCGGAACGCTGCTCACGTCAGTCCTCGTGGGTGATGGCGCCGGCGGCGATGTGCAGCCGCCGGTCGCAACGTCCGGCGAGCTCGGCGTCGTGCGTGACGAGCACCAGCGTCGTGCCGCGCTCGCGGTTCATCTCGAAGAGGAGATCGATGATGTGCTCGCCCGTTTCCGAATCGAGGTTGCCGGTGGGCTCGTCGGCGAAAAGGAGCTTGGGCTCGGTCACGAACGCGCGCGCGACGGCGACGCGCTGCTGCTCGCCGCCCGACAGCTGCCGCGGATAGTGGCCGAGGCGCTCGCCGAGCCCGACGCGGTCGAGCACGACGCGCGCGCGCGACGCGGCCCCGCTCGTGCGGCTCAGCTCGAGCGGCAGCATCGCGTTCTCGAGCGCGGTGAGCGCCGGCAGGAGCTGGAACGACTGGAACACGAAGCCCACCATCTGGCCGCGAAGCCGCGCGCGCCCGTCTTCGTTGAGCGCGAAGAGGTCCTCGCCGGCGATCCACACGCGCCCCGACGTGGGCACGTCGAGCCCCGCGAGCAGCCCGAGCAGCGTCGACTTGCCGGAGCCGGAGGCGCCGAGGATCGCGACCGCCTCGCCCGCGCGGATGGCGAAGGCGCAGTCCTTGACGATCGTGAGCTCGTGGTCGGGTGTCACGACCCGCTTGGTGAGCCGGTCTGCCCGTACAATTTCGGGATGAGCCGCATTCATGGCAAAAACCGGGGACAGACCACGTTTTTCACAAGGCTGATCACGTCGCGAAAAACGTGGTCTGTCCCCGGTTTTTGCCTTGTCCTGTGCTTCCTCGCGCTCCCCGCGCTCGGAGCCGCGCGCACGCTGATGGTGTTCGGCGACAGCCTCTCGGCCGCGTACAACCTCGCGCCCGAGCAGGGCTGGGTGAGCCTCCTCGGCAAGCGCGTGGCGAAGGTCGATCCGTCGTGGCGTGTGGTCAATGCGAGCGTGTCGGGAGAAACCACGGCGGGCGGGTTGCGGCGGCTCGCCGAAGACCTGAAGCGGCACAAGCCGGCGGTGGTCGTCATCGAGCTCGGCGCGAACGACGCGTTGCGCGGCCAGCCTGTGGCGGGGATCCGTTCCAATCTCGAGCAGATGATCCGTCTCGCCCGGCAGGCACGCGCCGAACCCGTGCTCGTGGGCATCATGATTCCGCCGAATTATGGCATCGATTACGCGGCCGAGTTCCGCGCGGTGTACGGCGCGGTCGCCGAACGGCTGCGCGTGCCGCTCGTGCCGTTCCTGCTCGAAGGCATCGCCGACAAGCCCGACCTCTTCCAAGCCGACCAGCTGCATCCGACCGCGCAGGCGCAGCCGCTCATCGTCGACAACGTGTGGCCGACGCTCGCGCCGCTGCTCGCGAAACGCCCGAACAAATGACCGAGCTCCCCTTCCATCGCGAGCGGCCCGGCGCGCTCGTGGCCACGCCGCTCTCGGCGGCGGAGCTGGCCGCCTTCGACGACATCGTCGATGCGCGCAGCCCCACGGAATACGCCGAAGACCACCTGCCCGGCGCAATCAGCGCGCCCGTGCTCGACGACGGCGAGCGCGCGGCCGTCGGCACGATCTACAAGCGGGAGTCCGCGTTCGCGGCGAAGCGCCTCGGCGCGCCGCTCGCCGCGCGCAACATCGCCCGCCACGTCGAGACGCTGTTCGCGGGCCGGCCGCGCGAGTGGCGCCCGCTCGTCTATTGCTGGCGCGGCGGCGGGCGCTCGGGCGCGCTCGTGCACGTGCTGCGCCAGGTCGGATGGGACGCGGTGAAGCTCGACGGCGGCTACAAGGCGTTCCGCCGCCAGGTCGTCGCCGAGCTCGAGGAGATGCCGGCGCGCTTGCGATTCGTCGTCGTGTGCGGCGCGACCGGATCGGGCAAGAGCCGGCTGCTGGAATCGCTCGCGCAGGCGGGGTCGCAGGCGCTCGACCTCGAGGCGCTCGCACGCCACCGCGGCTCGGTGCTGGGCGAGCTGCCGGATGCGCCGCAACCGTCGCAGAAGGCGTTCGAGACCGCGTTGTGGAGCGCGCTCGGCGGCTTCGATCGCGAGCGCGCCGTGTTCGTCGAATCGGAGAGCCGCAAGGTCGGCAACCTGCGCGTGCCCGACGCGCTCATCGCGCGCATGCGCGGCTCGCCGTGCATCCGCCTCGAAGCGGGCGAAGCGGCGCGCGTCGCGTTGTTGCTCGAGGACTACGCGCACTTCGTGGGCGATCCCGGCGCGCTCGCCGCGAAGCTCGAGTGCCTGCGCAACCTCCACGGCGCGGAACGCATCGGCCACTGGAAGGAGCAGCTCGGACGCGGCGACTGGAGCGCGCTCGTCTCCGATCTGCTCGTGAGCCACTACGACCCCGCGTATCGCAAATCGCTCTTCCGCAACTATCCGGGCGCGCACGACGCGCGCGTCGTGGAGGTGGCCGACATTTCACGCGACGGTTTCCTCGCCCTCGCCCGCCGCCTCAAGCGCGATATCGGTTAAACTTCCGCGCAAACAACGAATTGCATCAGACTCGCGCGCGAACGTGCCCGAACGCCCCCTGAAGATCGGCAAGTACAGCATTCTGTCGGAGCTCGGACAGGGGGCCTCTGCCGTCGTCTTCCTCGGCGAGGACCCGTTCAACGACCGCAAGGTCGCGATCAAGGTCGCCAAGCGCGACATCGACATGGGGGAGGAGGAAGCCAAGCGCTTCGAGAAGCTCTTCCTCAACGAGGCCTCGCTCGCCGGGAAGCTCAACCACCCGAACATCGTCGGCGTGTTCGACGCGGTCGTCGAGGACAACGAGCGCTACATCGTCATGGAATACGTCCCGGGCGGGTCGCTCAAGAAGTTCTGCACCGAGACCAACCTCCTGCCTATCCGCCAGGCGGTTCTCGTCATCTTCAAGATGTGCCGCGCGCTCGACTACGCGTTCCAGAACGGCGTGATCCACCGCGACATCAAGCCGGCGAACATCCTCCTCTCCGACCGCGACGACATCAAGATCAGCGACTTCGGCACGGCGAAGATCTCCTCGGCCGAGCACACGCAGATCGACGGCTTCCTGGGCTCGCCCGCGTACATGTCGCCGGAGCAGATCAACGAGGAGTCGCCGAGCGCGCAGTCGGACATCTACTCGCTCGGCGTCGTGATGTACGAGCTCCTCACCGGACGGCTGCCGTTCCGCGCCGAGAACGCGGTGACGATGATCAACAAGATCCTGAACGAGGACCCGGCGCCGATCAACGAGCTGCGGCCCGACCTTCCCGAGGCCCTGGTCGACATCGTCAAGAAGGCGATGCACAAGGACCCGAAGATCCGCTACGCCTCGTGGTTCGAGATGGCGAGCGAGCTCGCGAACACCTTCCCGCAGCTCGAGCGCTATTCGCACGAGATCTCGTCGACGGAGAAATTCAACAAGCTACGGTCGCTACCTTTCTTCCGCGAGTTCCGCGACGCCGAGCTCTGGGAGGTGCTGCGCGGCGCGGTCTGGGAAAACCACGCGCGCGACGAGAACCTGCTGCTGGAAGGCGAGATCGGCCAGGCGTTCTTCATCATCGTCGCCGGGCAGGTCAAAGTGGTGAAGGACGGCAAGCTCCTGAACGTCCTCAAGGAAGGCGACTGCTTCGGCGAGATGGCCTATCTGTCGGGCGATCGCGCGCGCCGTTCCGCATCGATCATCTCGGTCTCGGAAGTGCAGCTCCTCAAGATCCAGGCCTCGCACCTCGAATCGCTCTCCGAGGGCTGCCAGCTGCGCTTCAACCGCGAGTTCCTGCGCACGTTGATCGAGCGCCTCACCTGGACCTCCTCCGTCCTCGCGCAGTTTCGCCGCTAGGCGAAACGGTGTCATCCCCGCGCAGGCGGGGATCCAATCTCCCGAGCTACTCCACCAAGCACACCGCGTGGGCGGCGATCCCCTCGCCCTGCCCGGTGAAGCCGAGGCCCTCGGTCGTCGTCGCCTTCACGTTCACGTCGTGCGGCTCGATCGCGAGGTCGCTGGCGATGTTGGCGACCATCTTCGGGATGTGCGGCGCCATGCGCGGCGCCTCGGCGATGATGGTGGCGTCGACGTTCACGACGCGCCGGCCGCGC
>Ga0075436_100002596_pt1 | contig 12409 bp, 9 predicted proteins | sample RhiMethybrSRZTD5_FD_75303 | JGI IMG/M metagenome (GOLD analysis project Ga0075436, IMG submission 75303) | Populus rhizosphere microbial communities from Tennessee, USA - Rhizosphere MetaG P. TD hybrid SRZTD5 | ecosystem: Host-associated > Plants > Roots > Rhizosphere > Soil | place: USA... | reverse complement strand
AACGCACGGCTCTTTCGCCAGGCCGACGAATTGAACCGGCTGAAGGACGAGTTCCTCGCGACCGTCTCGCACGAGCTGCGCACGCCGCTCAGCGCGATTCTCGGATGGTCGCGGCTGCTCTCGGGCGGTCAGCTGGATTCGAACAAGACGGCGCGCGCCGTCGACGTCATCGAGCGCAACGCGCAGCTTCAGTCGAAGCTCGTCGACGACATCCTCGACGTCGCGCGCGGCATCGCGGGCAACGTCCGCCTCGACGTGAAACCGCTCGATCTCGGAACCATCGCGCACCGCGGCGCCGATGCGATCGCGCCGACGGCGTCGGCAAAGCACATCCGTGTCGAGGTCGTTGCGCCGGCGCCGGTCATCGTGACCGGTGATGTCGCACGCCTGCAGCAGGTCGTGTGGAACCTGCTGACGAACGCGGTGAAGTTCACGCCCGGCGGCGGACGCGTATCGATTGCCGTCAGCGCGGAGAACGGATTTGCGGAGCTGCGCGTCAGCGATACCGGATCGGGAATCCCGCCAAACTTCCTTCCATACGTCTTCGACAAGTTCCGCCAGGCGGACGCGTCGTTCACGCGGCAGTACGGCGGGCTCGGGCTCGGGCTGGCGATCGCGCGCCACCTCGTGGAGTTGCACGGCGGCGCGGTCGAAGCGCGCAGCGAGGGACAGGGGAAAGGCGCCACGTTCATCGTGCAGCTGCCCGCCGCCTAGCGCGTTTTCGATATTGATGTAGCGCGGGGCGTTCCGCCACGCGAGACGCGGCCCTGAAAGGGCCGCGCCACACGCATCTGGAAACTGCACTAGTGGCGTGTCTCTTCAGGTTTACTCCCGGCCGCTCCTCAGGGCGCGATTCGATCCGATTCGAAGTTATCGAGCGACCAGCCCTGGGCAACCAGCTGCCGCTCGATTTCGGCGTGCCGCTGAAACGCCGACATCGCATCGTCGAAGAGCTCGAACGGCGCGTCGGCGACATCCCATGCCGGATCGATGCGAATCTCGTACGCCGACTCGTCGCGGTTCAATCCGAGCTCGCACACGAGGATTTCGTCTTCGCGCGTGAAGGTCCATCGCATCACACGAAGGTGGCGATCGGTTGGGGGTAGCGGAACGGGCGACTCAGTGATGCACAGGGCCATGCCGATTGCGATCGCAAGTTGGATACCACATCCGTATCCACCCGCGTGATCGCATGCCGTCGTTCAGCTGAGCTGCCGGCAATTGTTCAGTTAGGACTCGGACGGCGGATTGGCGTGGCGACGTAACCTTTTCTCGCTCGAACGCGGTAGTCGGCGTTGGTGGATTTGACGCGGATGCTGTGAAACTGACCGTCGGCACCGCGCGGAGATGTGTAGCCGAGGACGTACTGGCTGTTCAGCTCTTCAGCTATCCGCGCGGTGGCGGCGGCGAGATCGGTGGAGCTCTGGACGATCTCGGTCCGCCCGCCGCTTTCGCCCGTGATCGCGCGCAGTGCATCAGCGTTGACGCGCGTGTTGATGGGCTGTCGTTCCGGCGAGTCGATCGCAATCGCGTACACGAACGCGTCGCTGCGCAGCAGCGCCGACCGCACGTCGCGCAGCGTGGCGGTGCTGGCCGTGTCGGCGCCGTCCGAGATGACGAGCAGCGCCGCGCGCTCGCGCGAACGACGGGCGATGAGCGGCATCGACTCGATCACGGCATCGTAGGCTGCGGTCCCGCCGAACGGCTTCAGCGAATCGAGCGCGTGCCGCACGTCTTCGGGGGTTCGCGTCCAGCCGGTCAGCGTCTTCGGCGCATGGTTGAACGCGACGAGGAAGAATTCGTCGGTCGGCGCGAGCAACTCGAACAGGAAACGATCGACCGCAGCGCGCGCGTCGGCAATCCGCTTGCCGAACATGCTGTCGCTGATATCGAGCAGCACGCCGAGGCCGATCGGCACGCGCTCGTTCGTGAACTGCGTGATTTCCTGATGCACGCCGTCTTCGAAGACCTCGAAGGCGTCGCGCGGCAGTCCGGTGATGAGGTGTCCGTCGCGATCCGTGACGGTCGCCGTGATGCTGGTGACCTCGATGCCCGACTCGAACGGACGCGGATCGCGAACGGGCGGCTGCGTCTGCGCGGCGGTCGGGACGAGCTGCGCCAACGCGATCGCGACGCCAAAACAGATCGCGCACGCGCGCATCATCGCGGCACCGCGTCCGCTCCGACGACGACCGCCCACTCGTGCACTTTCCAGCTCGTGACCAGCCCGTTCACGACGTACGGATCGCGCTCGGCAAAGCGCTCGACCGCGCGTCTGTCCGGCACGCGGAAGACGAGCAGCGCACCGGCCGCCGGCTTCAGCGCGCCGGCGAGGAGCAGCGTGCCGTCACGGTGCGCGGCGTCGACGAGCGCGAGATGCGCCTGGCGATACCGCTGCCGCCGATCGACGAAATCGGCGACCGTGTCGTAGAACAGAGCGAACACCGGCATTTGCAGGAGTAGATTACTCTCCTTCGCGGGTATTTGGTCGTTGGTCGGTGGTCGGTGGTCGGTGGTCATTGGTCATTGGTCATCTTCTTTATGAATTGGAGATGCGGTGATTGCACGAACGTGGAAGGGATCGGCGCGGCCGGAGCATGCTGATGCGTATGTCGCGCACCTGCGGGAGTCGACGTTTCCACAGCTGAAGACCATTCCAGGACATCGTGGCGCGTACGTCCTGCGGCGCGACGGCGCGTCGGTCGTGGAGTTCACGGTGATTACGCTTTGGGAATCGATCGATGCGATCCGGCGATTCTCCGGAAACGATCCGGAACTTGCCGTGGTGCCGCCGGCCGCGCAGGCGCTGCTCGCGTTTTACGACGATCGCGCGTCGCACTGGGAGGTGCCGCTGCAGCAGTAGTGCGAAAATTCCTGTTGCTCCCTCCCCGGTGTCGGAAGTATCGTGTTCGCACCCCGCCGCTTTTCTTTCTTTCCCTTCTGAATCCGGCGGAGTCACGGGAGGACGTACCGTGATGAGAGCGCTCGTCGTGACGCTCGCCGCCCTGTTGTCTGCAGCCGCGCCTGCCGCCGCGCAATACTTCGGTCGAAATAAAGTCCAGGTCGAGTCGTTCGATTTTCGAGTTCTGCCCACGGCGCATTTCGACGTTTATTACTATCCGGTCGAGCGCGACGCCGCCGAACAGGCCGCGCGCATGGCGGAGCGCTGGTACACGCGCCTCTCCGCGGCGCTCGATCACACGCTCATCGATCGGCCGCCCATCGTCTTGTACGCCAGCCACACGCATTTCACACAGACCACCGTCGTCGACAGCTTTCTCGGCGACGGCATCGGCGGATTCACCGATCACAATCGAGGCCGCGTGGTGCTGCCGTTCACGCCGTCGCTCGGCGAAACGGATCACGTGCTCGGTCACGAGCTCGTCCACGCATTTCAGCGCGACATCCTGAAGCACGCAGGACGCGCGCTCGGCATGCTGCCGCTCTGGTTCAGCGAGGGGATGGCCGAATATCTCTCCGTCGGACGTCTCGACACGAACACGCAGATGTGGCTGCGCGACGCCGTCGACTCCGATCGCCTGCCGACGATCGCACAGCTCGACAGCCCGCGGTGGTTTCCGTACCGGTACGGTCAGGCGCTGTGGGCGTACTTGAGCGAACGGTTCGGCGAAGACCTCGCGGCGAAGGCGATGAAGTCGGATGCGAAGGGCGGCGCGATCGGCCGGCTCACTGCGGTGACCGGCGTCGATGCGGCGACGCTCTCGCGCGACTGGCACGCATCGCTGCGCGCGCGTTTCCCGCGCCGCGACAAACCGGAGAACGACGCGACGCCGGCGCCAATTACGGTCGGCGGCGGAAAGCACGCCGGACAGATGAACGTCGCGCCGGCGCTCAGTCCCGACGGCTCGCACATCGTATTTCTATCCGAGCGCGACGGCTATTCGATCGACGTATTCCTCGCCGATGCGGCGACGGGCGCCGTCATCCGGAAGCTGCTCAGCACGGCGGCGAGCACGCGCGTCGACAGCCTGCAGTTTCTCGAATCGTCGGGTGCATGGGACGCGTCCGGCCGGCGGTTCGCCCTGGCCACGATCCAGCGCGGACATCCGGTCCTGACCGTCCTCGACATGCCGGGCGGCGCGGTTCATTTCGAGCGATCGTTCCCGGATCTCGATCAGATGTTCTCGCCGACGTGGTCGCCGGACAGCACGCGCATCGCGTTCTCGGCGATGCGTGGCGGCACGAGCAATCTCTTCGAGCTGGATCTCGAGCGCGACGCGGTCCGTCCGCTCACGTCCGACGCCTTCTCCGATCTTCAACCCGCGTGGTCGCCCGACGGCAAAGCGATCGCGTTCGTCACCGACCGCTTCACCTCGTCGCTCGACGCGTTGACGTTCGGCGATTGCCGGCTGGCACTGCTGGACGTCGAGAGCGGCTCGATCAGGGCGCTGCCCTTCATCGCCGGCGCGAAGCACATCGATCCGCAGTGGATGGGCGGCTCGCTCTTTTTCATCGCGGACGAAAACGGCGTCAACAACGTGTTCCGGCTCGACGTCGCAAGCGGCGATATCAGCCAGGTGACCGACGTTCGCGAAGGGGTGAGCGGCATCACGCCGCTCAGCCCCGCGCTCTCCGTGTCGGCGCAGGGCGATCGTCTCGCGTTCAGTGAGTACGAACGCGGCCAGTACAACGTCCGCATCACGTCCGCATCGGCGCAGCCCGACGTTCACGCCGGCGGAACGAACGTGCCAATCGACGCGACCACGAGCCCACGCAGCGCCGCGCCCGCGCCTGCGCTCACGATCGTGGAGTCCAAGGCGTACAACCGCAAGCTGACGCTGAGCGGACTCGGCCAGCCGTACGTCAGCGCCGGCGGCGGCATGATCGGCACCTACTTCCGCGCGGGCATGTCCGTCGCCTTTTCCGATCTTCTCGAAGATCGCCAGCTGCAGACCGCCGTGCAGGTTGGAAGCGCGATCAGCGATCTCGCCGTGCAGACCGCATTCATCAACCGCCAGTCGCGCTGGAACTGGGGTGTGATTGGCGGTCAGATGCCGCTCGACATCGGCAGCACGCGCCTGTTCACCGGCGAGCTGGCCGCGTCGCCGACGATCACGCGAGAGACCGAAGTGCTCCGCCAGATACATCGAGAGGTGAGCGGCGTCGCGATGTACCCGTTCAGCGCCGCCCGCCGCATCGAGATCCGCAGCGGCGTGCACGCGATCGCGTTCGAGCGCGAGCTCGCGACGCAGGTGTACTCCGGTTCGAGCGGACGGCTTCTGACCGACAACACCACGCGCACAGCGGCCGCAGCTTCCGTGACGCTCATCGAGAGCGCAATCGCGTTCGTCCACGACAGCTCGGTGTTCGGCGCAACAGCGCCTGTGCTCGGCACGCGATACCGGCTCGAAGCCGCGCCGACCGTCGGCGATCTCTCGCTCGTCACGCTCACCGCCGACTATCGACGCTACATGATGCCGATTCGTCCGATCAGCATCGCGCTGCGCGCGGAGCACGTCGGCCGCTACGGCGACGCGGCCGGCGATCCGCGGCTGCTGCCGCTCGTATGGTCGCTGCGCGATCTCGTCCGCGGGTACGATCCGCTGATCGTGCTCGACACGGCGCGCATGACGATCGCGAATGCCGAAATGCGCGTCCCGCTCATCGGTCCATTCGGCCGGCTGTCGGGGTCGAATGCGCTGCCACTCGACGCGGTGATGTTCGCGGATGCCGGGGTGTTCGACTCGGCTCCGCTCAGCGGCAAGCCGGCCGCACGCACGACGCTGCGCAGCGTCGGCGCAGGCGCGCGCCTCAACGTCGGCGGATTCATCTTCGAGTTCGACGCAGTTCGTACGCTGGATCAGTTACCGCGCGGGTGGACGCTCGCGGTCAATTTCCGTCCAGGTTTCTGATCGGGTCCGGCTCAGCGGGTCTCGCGATCCCCAGCTCATCAGAATCCGTCACCACCGAGTCGGAATGACTAGGTGCGATGCGTTTTGCTGCGACACTCGCTCAGAATCCGGCTTGATTCTCTGAAAAACTTACGCGCCTCCGGATGGTGCCGACATTGCAAGCCCTCGCCGCTGACGTTCACTGTGAGGAGGAAGACGCATGGATAAGAAAGTCTGGATTGGCGCCTGCGTTGCCATCGCGCTCGCGGGTGCAACCGTTGCTGCGCAGACGAGCAGCAGCGCGACGAGCGGACAGACGTCGTCAGATAGACCCGTCACCGTGACGGGCTGTCTGCAGAAGGGCGATCAGTCGAGTTCGTCGGCGACAACCGGTACGACAGGATCGGCTTCGAGCGCGCAGTTCATCCTGGCGAACGCGAAGCCGAGCAGCGGCAGCAGCACGGCCGGCACGACCGGCACGGCGCCAGGCGGCGCGACGACTGAGAGCAGCCGCATGGGCGGGAACAAGTACCAGCTCGAGGGCAGTGCCACCGAGCTCGAGAAACATGTCGGACACCAGATCGAAGTGACCGGCACGATCGATCGCAACGCGACGGCTGGCGGCGCGGCCGCTGGCGCGGCGGGATCTGCCAGCTCGCGCTCGGGCGCGAACCCGAGTCTGAAGGTCACGTCGGTGAAGATGGTCTCGTCGACCTGCACGAGCGAATAACAGAACGTCAACCGCAGCGCGGAGTTCGCGGACCTCGCAGAATTTTTCTTCTGCAGGTTCCACGATCTCCGCGTTCGTGTGTACGCGATCTCTATCTGCCGCGCAGGACGACCGCGGCCGGGCCGGGGAACGTGACGCGCATCGACTCCGGCGTCGTGCGAACGCGAACAGGCCGCGGTGACGCCGTGAACGCCCGATCCTCGGTCGTCAGGATCGTCGACCAGCATCGCTTCTGCACAGGCGACGGGAGCGGGACATCGACGGAGCCCGCGCCGGCAAGCCGCGCGACGACGAGGATGGAATCGACGCCCTCCGGGTGCCGCACGAGCGCCAGCGAATCTTCATCGAGTGCGCACGCTGTCACGTCATTCACGTCCGAGAACTGAAACGCCGCGTAGGTGCGCCTGATCGCGAGGAGCGCCTGATACAACCGGAACAGCTGCTGGTGCGTGTCGGCGCCGAGCTCGGACCAGCGCAACCGGCTCGCGATGAACGTGGCATCCGCCTGCGGATCGGGGATTCGCTCGCGCATGCGTGGATTCTGAAACGCGGAGAACGCGGCGAACTCCCGGCGCCGGCCGTTCGTAATCGCCGCTCCCAACTCCTCGTTGTGATCCGTGAAAAAACAGAACGGCGACGATGCGCCCCACTCCTGGCCCATGAAGAGGAGCGGCGTCTCCGGCGCCGTGAAGAGTACCGCCGACGCCGCGCGATACACCGCATGTTCGATTCCGTGATGCACGCGATCGCCGAGCGCGCGGTTCCCGACCTGATCGTGATTCTGCAGGCAGATGACGAACGGTTGCAGGGCAGACGCATCACGATCGAGCCGCCCGCCCCGCGCGAGCGCCGCCGCGACGCCCTCGGTCGTGCCGCTGTACTTCGCGAAGTATCCCTCGTGATCGCCGGCGGTCAGCCGCCGCATCTCGTGATGGAAATCGTCGACCCACATCGCATCGAGGCCGAAGCCGCCGCACGCGGATGGCTCGACGACTCTCAGCATGCGTCGATCGTCCTCGGCGATCACCAGAACCGATCGCCCATGCGCCGCGTCGTGAACCGCCGCGCTCAACTCGGCGAGAAACGGAGTGTGGCTCTCGTCGTGCAGCGCGTGCGTTGCGTCGAGACGCAGGCCGTCGACGTGATATTCGTGCACCCAGTGCAGCGCATTCTGAATGAAGAAGTCACGCACCGCGCGCGCATCATCGCCGTCGAGGTTGACCGCGGCGCCCCACGGCGTCCGATGCCGATCCGTGAAATAGCGCGGCGTGTACGACGACCACACGGCGCCGTCTGGTCCGACGTGGTTGTAGACGACGTCGAGAATCACCGCGATGCCGCACTGATGCGCGGCGTTGACGAGGCGCCGCAAATCGTCGGGATGCCCGTAGTGGTGCGACGGCGCGAAGAGGAACACGCCGTCGTAGCCCCAGTTGCGACGCCCGGGGAATTCCGCGATCGGCATGATCTCGATCGCCGTGATGCCAAGGTGCTGCAGATACTCGAGACGTGTTTGAACGCCTGCGAAGGTACCGGTGTCGGTGAACGTGCCGACGTGAAGTTCGTACATGACGAGGTCTCGCAGCGTGACGCCTTTCCAGTGGTCATCACTCCACGCAAACCGGCCAGCGTCGACGACCTGCGACGGACCGTTCACGCCGTCCGGCTGCCAGCGCGACGCGGGGTCGGGAAGCGCGCGGGTGCCGTCTAGTCGGAATCGGTAATTCGTGCCTTCTTCGATTCCCGGAACCCAGCCTGAGAATGTGCGGCCGGCTTCGGGTTCGAGCGCGCGGGTGACCGTCGCGCCGAAGCGATCGAAGACAACGTCGACGCGATGGCTGTCAGGCGCCCACACCCGAAACCGAACGCCGTCGTCGTGCATCAATGCGCCGAGCGTCGGGGTGAGCGCCGTAACCCCCGTGCGGGCAGCGATTGTCGCTTTGGCGTTCACAACGGCTGCGTTCGTATGCAAGAACGGCGTCCCGACCGAGCCCTCCAGCTCGTCTAACGCGCTTTCGTGTTGCTTGACTTGCCCCACCGATCGCGACGATAAATACCACTGTGAACGCCGATTGCTGTTGCCGATGCTCGTGTTGTCCGGCCGGGGACCCCTCCGGCCTGCGTCGCGCCGCGTTCACCCGGATCGGCCTCGCGTAACAGCCGAGTCGGTTCGAACCGGCAGGACCCAGGCCCGAGAGGCGCGACCTCTCGGGCTTTTTTTGTTTGGAGCGTTATGACCAGGAACCGCTTTCTGCTGCTCGCTGCCGCACTCGTGCTGGCGCCCTCGGTCGGGATCGCACAGCCGCAGTCACTCGCCGGTCTGTGGGACGCCACCGTCGTCGTCGGCGACGTCACCGTGCCGTTCCGCATGGAAATCGCCGGCACCGGTTCCTCGGTGAAGGGATCCTTCTTCAACGGTGATCAAAAGGTGACATCGACGACGGGCGGCTTCGAGAATGGATCGCTCGTCCTCAGCTTCGACGAATACGAGACGAAGCTCGAAGCGACGCTCAAGGACGGCCGCCTCGAAGGGCAGTACACCCGCGGCACGCGCGGTGCGCCGTATCCATTTCAGGCGCAGCGCTTCGCACCGTCGAAGGTCGACGCCGCGGACGTGCCGTCCATCGCGGGCCTGTGGAACGTGCAGGTGAAGAGCTCGAAGGGCGAGGACGCGTGGCAGTTGATCGTGCGGCAGTCGGGCGCCGAAGCGTCGGCGGTCATCCTGCGCGTCGACGGCGACACGGGCGTGCTGACCGGCACGTACTCGAACGGCAAGTTCGTGCTCAGTCACTTCTCGGGCGCGCGGCCGCTGCGCGTCGAGGTGACGCCGCAGGGGGACGGCACGCTCAGCGTCGTTCAGAACAAAGACAATCCGCTCACCGCCGTGCGCTCGGACATCGCGCGCGCAAAGGGCCTGCCCGAGCCGTCGGATCCGTCACGTTTCACGACGATGAAAGATCCGACGGAGCCGCTGCGCTTCAGCTTTCCCGATCTGAGCGGCCGTACCGTCTCGAACACGGACGATCGGTTCCGCGGCAAAGTCGTCATCGTCAACATCACAGGCAGCTGGTGTCCGAACTGCCACGATGAGGTGCCGTTCCTCGTGGAGCTGTATCGGAAGTATCACGCGCAGGGACTCGAGATCGTCGGACTGTCGTTCGAAGAAGCGGCGCAGCTGAAGAATCCGACGCGGCTGCGCTCCTTCATGAAGCGCTATGGCGTCGACTACACGATGCTGCTGGCGGGCGAGCCGAAAGAGCTCACCGAGAAAGTGCCGCAGGCCGTGAACCTCAACTCGTTCCCCACGTCGTTCTTCCTCGGTCGCGACGGACGCGTGCGCAGCGTCCACGCCGGATTCCCCGGCGCCGCGAGCGGCAAGTTCCACGACGAAGCGAAGCACGAGATCGCGACGCTCGTTGAGCGGCTGCTCGCTGAGCGCGTTACCTCTGACGCTGGTGAGCGCCGGGGAGGGAAGAGGGATTAGGGGGATTAGGGATTAGGGATTAGGGATTAGGGATTAGAGGGATCAGGGATCAGGGATCAGGGATCAGGGATCAGGGATCAGGGATCAGGGATCAGGGATCAGGGATTAGCGTGTTCAATCTCTAATCGCTGACTAATGCCTAATCCCTAACTAATCCCTAATCCCTAATCCCTAATCCCTAATCCCTAATCCCTAATCCCTAATCCCTAACTAATCCCTAATCCCTGATCCCCGATCCCTGATCACGACGGGCGCGACACCGATGACTCAAGTCGCTCTCTTTCACACGTGCCTGGTCAACGAGATCGACCCCGAGGTGGGCATGGCCGTCGTGCGCGTGCTCGAGCGCGCCGGAGCGTCGGTGGACGTTCCCGAAGACCAGACCTGCTGCGGTCAGCCTGCATACAACGCCGGCTTTCATGACGATGCGCGCGAGATCGCGCGGCACACCCTGCGTGTGCTGTCGCGCACTGAAGGAACGATCGTCATCCCCTCGGGCTCGTGCGCCGACATGATCATTCATCAGTATGCCGTCCTGTTCCAGGACGACGCCGAGATGACGCGCGCGGCGCACGATGTGGCTGTGCGCTGCCGTGAGTTCAGTCAGTTCCTCGGCGAGGCGGCGCCTGAATTTCGCGCAGGTCGACTGGCGTCGCGTGTCGCCTACCACCCGTCGTGTCATCTCCTGCGAGGGCTGGGCGTCAGGCGCGAACCGATTGCGCTGATCGAACGTGTCGAGGGCGCCGAGCCGGTCCACGTGCAGGAACACGATGAATGCTGCGGCTTCGGCGGGTTGTTCTCGGTGAAGAACGCGCCGATCTCGAACGGCATGCTCGAACGGAAGATCGCGGCGCTGGAAGCGTCGGGCGCGGATCGCGTGGTCGCGTGCGATCTCGGCTGTCTGCTCCACGTCGGCGGCGGCCTGCACCGGCGCGGCTCGAAGGTCCGCGCGCAGCACCTCGCGCAGTTCCTCGACGAAGCGGCCGATGGCGTTCGCTGAGCGCGCGATCGATGCGCTTGCCGACGCGCGGCTGCGCGGCGCGCTCGATCGCGTCACCGGGGCACTCGGATCGAGACGCGAGAGCGCCTTTGCGTCGCTCGATCACGCGGAGATCGTCCGCGATGCCGCGCGGGCCGCGCGGCTCACCGCCATCGAGGATCTCGCCGGTCACCTCGAGCGTTTCGAAGCCCGATTGATGGCCAACGGCGCGCGCGTTCATTGGGCAGAGACGCCCGATGCCGCGAACCGAATCGTCGCCGACATCGCGGAACGTGCCGGCGTGCGCCGCGCGGTGAAGAGCAAGTCGATGGTGTCGGAGGAGACGCACCTGAACGCCGCGCTCGAGCGCGCGGGCGTCGTGGCCGTCGAAACCGATCTCGGCGAGTACATCGTCCAGCTCGCGAACGATCGGCCGTCGCACATCATCGCGCCGATCATCCATCTGACGCGCCAGGACGTGGGCCGCGTGATGGAACGGCAGCTCGCGGTTCCCTACACCGACGACACGCGCGAGCTCGCCGCCATCGCGCGGCAGCGGCTGCGCCAGGAATTCCTTCGCGCGGACATGGGCATCAGCGGCGCGAACTTCGGCGTCGTCGAGACAGGCACGATTTGTCTGGTCACCAACGAGGGCAACGGCCGGATGGTCACCACGATGCCGCGCGTGCACGTGGTGTTCATGGGCATCGAAAAGCTGATTCCCACGCTGGCCGATCTCGATCGATGCCTGAAAGTGCTCGCGAGATCCGCGACGGGACAGAAGCTGACGGTCTACACGACGCTCGTCAACGGCCCGCGGAAGCCCGGCGAACGCGATGGACCCGAAGAGCTCCACGTCGTGCTGCTCGACAACGGCCGCAGCAGGATGCGCGGCGGCGAGACCGCCGAGATTCTCGGGTGCATTCGCTGCGGCGCGTGTCTCAACGTCTGTCCCGTGTATCGCACGATTGGCGGTCACGCGTACGGCGATATCTATCCGGGTCCAGTCGGTGCGGTCGTCACGCCGGGATTGCGCGGCCTGGAACCGTTTCGGGAGCTGCCGGGCGCGAGCTCGCTGTGCGGCGCGTGCCGCGACGTGTGCCCGGTGCGTCTCGATATCCCGCGCATGCTGCTCGCGCTTCGCGATCGAGTCGAGCGCGAAGCCCCGACGTCGCGGGCACTGGGGCGTGCGATGAAGATGTTCGCGTGGGTCGCGTCGCGTCCGGTGCTATATCGGCGGGGCGCCGCGCTCGTGCGGTGGTCGCTGCGCAGGCTGTCGTCGAACGGATGGATTACCCGCGCGCCTGGACCGGCGGCGCCGTGGACGAAGTACCGCGACCTCAAAGCGCCGGGTCCGAGGACCT
>Ga0075436_100002589_pt1 | contig 12437 bp, 14 predicted proteins | sample RhiMethybrSRZTD5_FD_75303 | JGI IMG/M metagenome (GOLD analysis project Ga0075436, IMG submission 75303) | Populus rhizosphere microbial communities from Tennessee, USA - Rhizosphere MetaG P. TD hybrid SRZTD5 | ecosystem: Host-associated > Plants > Roots > Rhizosphere > Soil | place: USA... | reverse complement strand
GTCGCTGGGCAGCGGCCGCGCGGCGTCGCAGCCACGGGTCGAGGAGGCGCTCCGCCTGCCGCGCGATCTCCTCGGCCGGTAGGGTCGCATCCAGCGTCGACCACCGCGGCGACCGGGCGAGCGCGCGGTAGCGGGTCGCGACCCGTACGAGGGTCCGCCGACGTTCGAGCGGGGCGCGGCGGCGGCCGCGCCGCGCGACCCGGTCGAGGGAGACCACGGGCGGGAGGTCCAGGAGCAGGACCCGGTTGGGCACTACCGTCACCGACCGTTGCAACGACTCAAGCGACCTGCGCGCCGCCGTCGGTAGGGCGCTCCCCTGGTAGGCGAGGGTCGAGAAATACGACCGGTCCGACAGCACGAGGTCGTGGCGCCGCAGCCGCCGCTCGAGCTCCGCCCGCCCCAGCATCCGGTCGATCGTGAACCCGATTGCCGACCCGAGCGGGTCCGCGGGCCCGAGCCGTTGCGCGCGTCGGCCGAGCGAGGCGGAGACGGGCTCGCGCCAGAGCGCGACCCGCCACCCCCGCTGCCGCAACCGGCGCGCGAGGCGCCGCTGGAGGCTCGACTTGCCGGCGCCGTCGATCCCCTCGAGCGCGACGAGGGCGCCGCGTCGCCCGCCGTCGGTCAACCCACCGCCCCCACGGTCGGCGTCACGCCGTACACGGACAGGACGGCGTCGACGAACGGGATCCTGAGCCGTTCGACCCCGTCAGGCCCCTCCGACGCGATCGACCTCGCCCTCCGGGGGATCGTCGCGAGGTCGAGGACGGCTCCCGGCCGTCGCGGGTCGTCCAGGAAGTCGGTCTCGAGGAACCAGGGGCCGGGGTCGTTCCTCGCCTTCTCCAACACCTCCTTCCGCGCGATGTACGACGGGACTACGCCGAGGCGCTCGGCGGCCGGTACGACGGTCCGGTCGTAGTGCTTCACGAGCCGGCCGACCGGGAACGAGAGCCGGGAGGCGAGGGCGGCGAGGGCTCGGTAGCCGTCGGCGTTCAGGTCCTCGCAGTGGACGACCGCCGGGCACCCGGCGTCGCGCGCGACCTCGAGCGCCCGGCGGAACACCTCCTCGCTCGCCTCGCGGAGCGGGGCCTCCGTGGCGAAGTGGGGTCGTCCGACCTCGCCGAGGGCGACGGCGCGCTGCTCCTCGACCCACCGCCCGGCGACGTCGAGGGCGGCGTGCTGCAGGTCGATCGCGGCGGGGAGACCAAGCCGTTCGGCCTGGCGCACTAGGTCGACGGGGTACGGTGCGACGACGAGGTAGACGACGACGCCCGTCTCGGCCTCCACCCGCCGCGCCAACCGCTCGGTCGTCTCGAACTGACGCTCGTAGTCCGACGCGGCGAGGGGCGGACCCTCGTCGTAGTTCTGGGTCGCGAGGAAGAGGTGCGTACCGCCCGCGTCGCGGAATCGCCGCGCGGCCCCAACGCCTTCGCCGGTCGGCGCGAGGTGGGCGTGGTGGTCGACGATCGGCAGGTCGGACGGGAGCGACACGCGCTACCCTTCGAGGCGGGGGGCGATACGGAAGAAGTCGAGGAGGATGCGTCGCGTGAATCCCCAGAGCACGTGGCCGTCATGGACCACCGCGTCGACCTCGAGGGAGCCCCGCGTCGTGTCGCGGCGGACCTTGCGGCTCGTACGCAGCGCCGAGGTGGGCAGCCAGAAGGTGGCGGCGACCTCGCCGCGGTCGTGCGCCGTTGGCGTCCGACCGGCCCGGTCGAGCTCGGCGGCGAAGACCCCGACGCGGAGGGAGAACACCGTGGCCTCCTGGAAACCGACGAACCGGGGTGGGCCGTGGAGGTCGGCATTTCCGAGCCCGACCTCCTCCGCGAGCTCCCGGAGCGCGGTCGCGGCGAGGTCTCGGTCCCCCTCCATGGCGCGTCCGCCCGGCAGCCCGATCTGCCCCGAGGCCGGGTCGCCCTCGCGGACGGCCCGCTCGATGAGCAGGACCTCGACCCCGCGGGGTCCGTCGCGGAGGACGACCATGACCGCCGCGCCCGCGGAGCCGTGCGGCGGCGACGTCGAGTCGAGGTCGAGCAGCAGCGACCGGACGTCGCCGGCGTCGTCCGCGCCCGCCGGGCCGTTCAACGGGGGCCCTGCCAATCGTAGACGGTCTTGCCGCGCACGGCGGCCCGGTCAACGGGGTGCTCGGCCCGAAGTTCGAGCAACTGCTCGAGGGTGGCGACGCGGTCCTTCAGGTCCGCGACCTGACGTTCTAGTTCCTGGAGGCGCGCGGTGAGCGGAGCGGGAGGCGTACCGGACATCGTGGTTCCGTCAAAGGGCTCGGATAGAAAAGCGGTCGGAGGTAGGGTCTACGGCGGGACCGCCGCGGCGGACCGGCGTTCGACCGCCGCGACCATGTCGCGGATCGCCTCGGCGGTCGGACCCGGTTTCTCGATCGGGAGCAGGTGGCCGGACTGGGGGAACAGCTTGAGGTCCGCCCCGGGGACCGACACGCGCAGAAGGCGACCATGGGACCCGTCGACGACGCTGTCGTCCATCGACTGCAGGATACGCGTCGGGGTCTTCACCTTCATCAGGCGTCCGCGCAGGTCGAACGACCGGACGGCGGCGGCCCAGGCGAGAAGGCTCGCAACGTCGCCGCGGGCCGTCGCCTCCTTCGTCCGGTCGACGATCTCGAGATGCGCGTCGACCCAGTCCGGGTAGAACAGGTCCTTCACCAGCCGGAGCGCGTAACCGTCGAGCCCGTCGCTCCGGTACGTCTCCGCCCACCGGTCGATGACGGCCTTCGTGTGGTTGTCGCAGTGCGGCGCTCCGTTGATGACCGTGAGGCTCTGGAGCGTGGTTGGGGCGAACAGCGCCCATCGGAGCCCGACGAACCCGCCCGCGCTCAACCCGACGACGTGGGCCCGGTCCACCCCCGCCTCGCGAAGCATCGCGGTCAGGTCGCTCTCGATCTCGGGGAAGGAGAACGTCGATCCCGGCGGCGCGGTCGAGAGCCCGAACCCTCGCAGGTCCGGCGCCAGGACGCGGAAGTCCGGGGCGAGGAGCGGAACGACGCCGTCCCAGACCGTGTGGTCGGCCCCGAGACCGTGGAGCAGCAGCACCGTCGGGCCCTTCCCGACGTCGGCCCGGTGGAGGGCGATCGGCGCGGGCGCGGTATCGGGCACGCGCGCGGCAGCGGGCGACGCTATTTACGGCTGCGCGACGGCAGCCGCGCGGTGCGCTCAAATAGGCCCACACGCGTCCTTCCGGCGTGGCGCGCGGGGCGATGCTGATGAGCGGGGGCATCGATTCCCCGGTAAGCTTGTACTACCTGCTCCGGCAGGGCCACGACATGGTCGCGGTCCACCTGGACAACCGTCCGTTCACCGACGACACGCCCCTCGAGAAGATCACGGACCACCTGCGGCTCCTCGAGGCCCGGTTCGGGCGGAAGGTGCCGATGTACGTGCTGCCGCACGGCCCGACCCAGATCGCGCTCATGCGGAACACCGACCGGCACGTCGGGTGCGTCCTCTGCCGCCGCTTCATGTGGCGCGCGGCGGAGCGGATCGCCGAGCGCGAGAACGCCACGTTCCTCGCCACGGGCGAGGCCCTCGGCCAGGTCGCCTCCCAGACCCTCAGCAACATGCGCACCGCGACGGCGTCGGTGCACCTCCCGATCGTCCGCCCGTTGATCGGGTTCGACAAGCAGGAGATCGAGGCCGTCGCCCGCTCGATCGGGACGTACACGATCTCGACCCGGCCCGGAGTCTGCTGCCAGGCGGTCCCCGACCGGCCCGCGACCCGCAGCGGCCTCGTCCAGATCCTCCAGGAAGAGGAGCGGGTCGACGTCGAGGCGATCCTCGACGACTGCGTCCGACGGGCCGTGGTCGTCTGACCTCCCGACGGCCGCGCCCCGAACGCCGCCGGCGCCGCGACGCTTAATGGGAGGGAGCCTACCTCCCGGTCGATCGACGTGAAGTACCACGCGCTGCGCGTCTGCGCCAACCGAGGGGCCTTCGAGGCCGTACCGGCCGAGCCGGTGCAGCTCGACCTTCAGCGTGTTCGCGGCGGGTTCGAGCTCGAGGGGATCCAGGTGCTGGACTGCCGAGTGATGCTCATCGCGCAGATGGAACGCGAGGTGACCGTCGGGCGCGACGGCCGGATCCTGATCAAGAGCACGAACGGACCCGAGGCCGAGCGGCTCCTCCAGCACGTCGAGGCGGTGCTCGCTTCCGCCGCCGCGCCGTAGCGCCCCCGCTCGCATCGCTGACGATTTACGGTCCCGACCCGTCCGGGGACGGACCGGGGGCCCGATGCGCGAAACCTGGGTCGTCGGGGCGGCCTCGAACCGCTTCGGGCGGATGCCGGAGAGCGGGCGCGAGGCCGCCGCGCGCGTCGCGCTCGAGGCGCTCGACGTGGCGGGTCTCGACCCGAAGGAGATCGGCTACACCTTCGTCTCCAACTGCTTCGGGATCGCCGAACGCCAGGCCCACCTCGGTCCGCTGATCAACACCGCACTCGGGATCCCCGACGTCCCGTCGTGCTCGATCGAGTCCGCGTGCTCGTCGTCGAGCGCGGGGCTCCACGAGGCGTTCGTCCACGTGGCGGGTGGGTTCGAGGACGCCGCCCTCGTGGTCGGGGTCGAGAAGCTCTCCCACCTCGATACGCTCAACGCGACGAGCTACTTCGCGATGGGCGCCGACTACGCGTTCGAGACGCGCAACGGCGCGACGTTCCCGGGGCTCTACGCGACGCTCGCCCACGCGCACCGCCAGAAGTTCGGGACGCGCGAGGAGGAGCTCGGCGCTGTGGCGGTGAAGAACCACGCCAACGCCGCGCTCAACCCGCACGCGCACTTCCAGAAGCCGATCACGCTCGAGACGTACCTGCGCTCCCCTGTCATCGCGTCGCCCCTGCGCCTCTACGACTGCTGTCCGTTCTCCGACGGCGCGGCGGCCGTGGTCGTCGGCGCGCGGGAGAAGCACCCGCGGCCGTCCGCCGAGCCCCTCGTCATCCGCGCGTCGGCGCGGTCCGGCTCGATCGCGGACATGCACGACCGAACGACGCTGACCGGCCTCCCCGCGACCCGTACGGCGGCCGACAAGGCGTTCCGCCAGGCCGGTCTGGAACGCGGCCAGGTGGACTTCGCCGAGGTGCACGACTGCTTCACGATCGCGGAATTGATGGCGCTCGAGGACCTCGGATTCTACCCGGCCGGTGGCGCGGGCCGCGCGACGACCGAGGGGGAGACCGAGCGTGACGGGCGCCTGCCGGTGAACCCGTCCGGCGGGCTGAAGGCGAAAGGCCATCCCGTCAGCGCGACCGGGGCTTCCCAGGTCGCCGAGATCTTCGAGCAGTTCAACGGGCGGGCCGCCGGCCGGCAGGTGCCGAAGGCCGAGATCGCGCTCGCGCACAACGTCGGCGCCACCGGCGGATCGTGCTCGGTCCACATCTTCGGGCGACGGTAGCGGGGGGGGCCGTGGCGGAGCCGACCCAACCCCTCCCCTCCATCGAGGAACACCGCCGCGCCTACGAGGACGGTACCCGGTTGCGCGGGTTCCGCTCGGCCTGCGGGTTCGTGACCGCGACCTGGGGTTTGGCCTGCCCGAGGTGCGGACGGAGGGACGTGGAGGAGGTCGACCTCGACCCGCGGGGCACGATCGTGGCGTTCTCGGTCCAGCACGTCCCGAGCGACGAGTTCCTCAACGACGCGCCGTACGCCTACGTCGTGGTCGACCTCGAAGGGGGCGGTCGGGTCTCCGGCTGGATCGATGGCGTCGGGTCCGACGAGGAGGTCGCCGTCGGCGACGCCGTCGTCTGGACCCCCACCTACAAGCCCGGGGTCCACTTCCGACCGGCGGGGGCCGGCGCGAGCGAGGCCGCGAGCGCGACGGGGGGCGGATGACCGTCGCGCCTGAGGACCGGCCGTGGTTCGATCACTACGAGCGCGGGGTCCCCCGATCGATCGACATCCCGGCACGCCGGCTCTCCGAACTCGTCGCCGACTCCGTCGCGCGTTGGCCCGACCGCGTCGCGTTCCACCACTACGGCGCTCGATGGACGTACCGAACGTTCTGGGAGCAGACCGGACGGTTCGCCGCGACCCTCCATCGGGCAGGGTTCGTCCCCGGCGACCGACTCGCCCTCTACCTGCCGAATTGCCCAATGTACCCGATCGCCTTCTTCGCGGCCCTGCGTCTCGGCCTCGTCGTCGCGCAGGTGAGCCCGCTCTACCTCGGGCAGGATCTCGAGCGGCTCCTGCGGGACGCGCAGCCCAAGGGGCTCGTCACGCTCGAGATCCTCTATCCGAACGTCGCGAAGCTCCGGGCGGAGGCGCCGGTCGAACGCGTGTACGTCGCCCGGCTCCGCGAATTCTATCCGTGGACGAAACGGCCGTTCGTCAACCTCGTCCTCCGACGGCGCGGTCTGCCGACCGCGTTCCCCCGGGATCCGGAGGTCGTCGCCTGGCGGACGGCGCTCGCTGCAACGGGCGACTTCCCCGAGTTCCGCGGCGATCCGAAGGACGAGCTGGCGGTCCTCCAGTACACCGGCGGGACGACGGGCCGGCCCAAGGCGGCGATGCTCTCCCACCGGAACCTCGTCGCGAACGCCCTCCAGTGCCGGGCGTGGTTCCGCGCGGAAGCGGGGACGGGGGTCGTGCTCGCCGCGATCCCGTTCTTCCACGTCTACGGGATGACCGTAGCGCTCAACCACGGCCTCCTCGAAGGATCGTCGATCGTCCTCGAGACGCGCCCCGACCCGTCGGAGATCCTCGAGCTGATCGCCCGGTACCGGCCGACGGAGTTCCCGGGCGTCCCCGCCCTGTACCAGGCGATCAACCGCCATCCCAAGGTCGGACGGTACGACATCCGCTCGATCCGGGTCTGCCTCAGCGGCTCCGCTCCGCTCCCTGTCGAGGTCGCCCAGCGGTTCGAGGCCCTGACCGGGGGACGGCTCATCGAGGGGTACGGGCTCACCGAAGCGTCGCCCGTCACGCACGCGAACCCGATCGAGGGCGAGCGCCGGGCCGGGTCGATTGGCCTCCCGTTCCCCGAGACGGACCAGCAGATCGTCGACGCCGAGACCGGCACGCGCGTCCTGCCGGTCGGGGAGGCGGGCGAGCTGTGCGTGCGGGGGCCGCAGGTCATGCTGGGGTACTACCACCAGCCCGAGGAGACCGCGCAGGTGCTTCGCGATGGGTGGTTGTTCACGGGCGACATCGCCACGCTCGACGCCGACGGCTACGCCTACGTCGTCGACCGGAAGAAGGACATCGTCTTCGTCGGCGGGTTCAAGGTCTACCCGAGGGAGGTCGAGGAGGTGCTCTACCAGCACCCGTCCGTCGCGGAGGCCGCCGTCATCGGCGTGCCCGACGCGATCCTCGGCGAGGTCGTAAAGGCGTTCGTGGTCGTGAAGCCCGGCACGACGGCCACCTCCGACGGGCTCACCGAGTTCGTCCGCGAGCGGATCGCGCACTACAAAGCGCCGCGGGCGATCGAGTTCCGCTCGGAGCTGCCGCGCAGCGGGGTCCAGAAGGTCCTGCGCCGCGTCCTCCGCGAGGGCCGGCCCGAGACCGCCGAGGTTACAGCCCCCGCGTGAGGAGGTCCCGCGCAACGACGAGGCGCTGGATCTCGTTCGTGCCCTCGAAGATCTCGGAGATCCGCGCGTCGCGGTAGGCGCGCTCGATCGGCGTCCCGCGGATGTAGCCGAGGCCGCCGTGGATCTGCAGCGCCTCGTCGATCACCTGCTGGGCCCACTCGCTGCCGAGGCACTTCACGATCGCGGCCTCGCGCGTCTTCTGCGCCCGCTCGAGCCGGTTCCACGCCGTCGGGTCGGGCCCCATCCGGTCGTGGGTCGACGCCGCCTGGTAGACGAGGAGCCGGAGCGCGTGCGTCAGCATCGCCATGTCGGCGAGCTTGAACTGGATCGCCTGGTGCTCGCTGATCGGGCGACCGAACTGCGTGCGGTTCTGCGCGAACCGGACCGCCTCCGCCGTCGCGGTCTCCATGCCGCCGAGCGCCGCCGCGCCGAGGGCGACGCGGCCGACGTCGAGCGCGGTCATCGCGATCGAGAATCCCTTGCCGACCTCACCGAGCAGGTGCTCGGGACCGAGGCGCACGTGGTCGAGGACCAGCTCGGCGGTCGACGTGCCGTGGAGACCCATCTTCTTCTCGCACCGCCCGACGGAGAACCCCGGCGTTCCCCGGTCCACAAGGAAGGCCGAGACCCCACCGTTCGGTCCGAGCGTGAGGTCGTTCGCCGCCATCACGACGACCGTGTCCGCCTCGCGCCCATTGGTGACGTAGATCTTGGTCCCCGTGAGGACCCACCCATCGCCGTCCCGCTCCGCGACGGTCCGCAGCGCCCCCGAGTCGCTGCCGGAGCCCGGCTCGGTCAGGCTGAACGCGAAGAGCCGCTCGCCCCGGGCCGCGGGGACGAGCCAGCGACGCTTCTGCGCCTCGGTGCCGTAGTAGAGCAACGGCGTCGTGCCGAGGGACGTGTGGGCCCCCACGATCGCGGTGTGCGAGGCGTCCACCCGAGCGAGCTCCTCGGCGAGCAGGCAGTAGCCGACCTTCCCGAGCCCGAGCCCACCGAACTCCTCCGGGATCGGGACCCCGAAGTACCCTTCCTCCTGCATGCGTCGAACGGTCGCCGCGGGGAACGCCTCCGACTCGTCCATCCCCGCGACGACCGGCGCGATCTCCCGTTGCGCGAACGCGCGGACGCTCGCGCGGAACGCCTCCTGATCGGGCGTGAGGGTGCATTCGATCGCCATCGTCAGGCGCCTCGGAACTTCGGCGGTCGCCGCTCGACGAACGCCGCGATCCCTTCCGCGAGGTCCGTGCTGCGGAGCACCTCGGTCTCGAAGAGCTGCGCCTCGAGGCGCAGACCCTCGTCGAGGGACCCGTCCGCGCCCTCGCGGATCGCCCGCTTCGCCGCCCGGACCGCCTTCGGCGCGCGCTGCGCGATCGTGTGCGCGACGTCCCGGGCGGCCCGAAGCTCTTGACCCGACGGCACGGACCGGTTCGCGAGACCGATCCGGACCGCCTCGGCCGCCGGGACCATCGCCCCGGTAAAGATCAGTTCCCGGGCCTTCGCAGGACCGACGAGGCGGGGCAGGCGCTGCGTCCCGCCGTACGAAGGGATGAGCCCGTAGTTCACTTCGGGGGCGCCGAGCTTCGCCGAGTCCCCGACGATTCGAAGATCGCACGCGAGCGCGAGTTCGAGACCGCCCCCGACCGCTAGGCCGTTCACCGCGGCGATCACCGGTGCGCCGAGCGCCTCGATGCGGGAGAACAACGCCTGTCCCCGGGCGACGAGCGACGGCGCGTCGCTCAGGTTCAGCGTCGCGAGCTCCTTGAGGTCGGCGCCCGCGCTGAAGTAGGCCCCCTCGCCGGTCACGACGACCGCCCGGACGCTCGGATCGGCGTCGAGCGCCTCGATCGACCGTCCCAACTCGCCGAGCAGCGCCGTGTTCAGCGCGTTCACGGGCGGGTGCCGCAACGTCAGGACGTGAACCCCGTCCTCCTCGGATTTCCGGACGACGAGGTCCCCCTCGGGCATCGTGGCCGCGACGAGGCGCGGTCGGCTTGTAAGTCTGCTGGAAGCGGAGCGGACCCCGAGGACCGCCGGCCGCCGAGGGCGCTATGTAGCTCGCGCGGCGTCCTCGGCTGTGGGAACGAACGACCTCCTGTCGCTCTCCCTCTACTCCTTCCTCGCGAGCAACCGGACCGGCGTCTTCGTCGTGTACTTCCCGCTCTTCCTGGTCGACCAGAAGCACGCGACCGTGCCGATCGCCCTCGCGTTCCTCTCGGCCGCGTTCGTCGCGGGCAGCCTGCTCGGGCCGCTCGCCGGCCGCTGGTCGGACCGCGTGGGGCGCCGGCGACCGTTCCTCCTGGGCGGCGAACTGGGAGCGCTCCCCTTGTTCCTGTTGGTCGCGGTGGCGCCCGGCTTCCTGGCCGCGGGGGCGCTGTTCGTCGTCGCCACGATCGTCCTCTCGTTCGGCTCGCCGGCGTACAGCGCGTACATCGCCGACCTCTCGAAGGAACGCGAACGCGGCGCGGGGTACGGCCTCCTGAACGCGACGGCCTCCGGCGGCAGCATCGTCGGGTTCGTCGCCACCGCCTTCCTGATCTCGTGGTACGGCTACCAATCGCTGTTCCCCTTCGTCGCGGCGGCGATGGTGGGGACGGTGCTCGTCGTCTTCCTGCTCGTCCCCGACCGGAGCGTGCCTCCCGGCCTCGTGCGGCAGTCATGGTCCGCGTACCGGCCGCTGCTCACGTTCTCCGTGCTGGTCTCGATCCGCTCCCTCGGCGCGGGAGCGGTCGGGACGTTTGTGGGGGTCCTCGCGTTCGAGCTCGGGGCGGCGCCGTGGCAGATCGCGCTCGTCGCGATCTCGGGCCTGCTGACGGGGCTCCTCCTCTCCCTTCCTCTCGGTCGGTACGTCGACCGGCGCGGGGAGATCCGTTCCATCTGGTACGGGACGCTCATCACGCTCGGGTCGACGGCGATCTTCCTCCTGGCGACGTCGTGGCCCGAGCTCGTCCCGGCCCAGGTGATCCGGTACGCGGGGTTCGGCCTCCTGAGCACGGGGATGCTCGCGTACGTCGCCAACCGTGCGCTCCCCGGCCACCGGGCGGAGGACCTCGGGATCTTCTCGCTCGTCAACTCGACCCTCTGGAGCGTCGGCCCCCTCGCGGGCGGGATCGCTCTCGAGGTCGCCGGGAACGTCGGGCTGTTCGCGTTCGCCCTCGGAACGACGGTCGTCTCGCTGGTAGCGATCGAGCTCGTCTACCTGACCCAACGTCGGACCGTGCGTCCGACGACGCCGCCCCCGCCGACCTCAGGCTGATATAGGCGCCCCCGGTCGCGCCGGCGTGGAGCGGCCGGGGACGTTCGCTGACGCCCGCGCCTCCCTCGACGAGGCACGGTTCGTCGTCGTCGGCGTGCCGTTCGACCGGACGACGTCGTTCCGTCCCGGGGCCCGGTTCGGACCCGACGCGATCCGCCAGCATTCGTGGAACTTCGAGTCGTACGACCTCGAGACCGGGATCGACCTCGCCGACGTCCCGATCCACGACCTCGGGAACACGGGCGAGTTCGGATCCGCGACCGAAATGGTCGCGTCGCTGCGCGAGGAGATCCGCCCGCTCTACGCCGCGGGGAAGGTCCCGATCGTTCTGGGCGGGGACCACGCGTGCGCGCCGCCGTGCGTCGAGGCGTACCCGGAACCGGGCGCCCTCGGCGTGCTTTACATCGACGCCCACATGGACTTCCGCTCGAGCTACCTGGGGGACCCGCGCAGCCACGCCTGTTCGTCGCGGCGGATCGTCGAGCACGTGGGGGCGCGCAACGTCGTGGTCCTCGGCGTGCGCTCCGTCTCCCAGGAGGAGATGGACGACAACCGCTCGATCGGGATGGGGTTCGTGACGGCCCACGAGGTCGCGCGCGAGGGGATCGAGTCCGCGGTCCGGCGCGCGCTCAACATGCTCAAGACCGAACGGGTCTACATATCCCTCGACATCGACGCGATCGACCCCGCGTACGCCGGGGGGACCGGGACGCCCGAGCCGTTCGGTCTCACGCCGCGCGACGTCAAGTACGCGATCGGTCAGGTCGCCCCGCGGCTCGCCGGGCTCGACATCATGGAGGTGAGCCCCCACTACGACAACGGCAACACGAGCGCGCTCGCCGCGCGCCTCGCGCGCGAGGCGATCGTGCGGTCCGTCGCGGCCCACCGTCCGCAGTGAACCATGGGAGACGACCCGTCGAGCGACCCCCCCGTATCGCGCGGGGCCGAGGCGACGATCCGCCGGGTCGACTGGCTCGGGTTCTCGGCGTACCTCAAGACCCGGGACGCGAAGAACTACCGACCCAAGGCGCTCGACGAGCGGCTGCGTCGCGAGCGCACGCGGACCGAGGCGCGCCTCCTGGTGGAGGCGCGGCGTCTCGGCGTGCGGACGCCCATCGTCTACGACATCGACCTCGCGAAAGGCCTCCTCCTCCTGGAGGAACTGCCGGGGCCGACCCTCCGCCAGCTTCTGGAGGAACACGCCCAAGGGACGGAGCTGCTCGAGGCGCCGGTCCGGTCCTTCGGTCGAGCGCTCGGGCGCCTCCACACCGGCGGGCTCGCCCACGGTGACCTCACGAGCTCGAACGTGCTGTTCCCCGACGGGCCCGACGGCGCCCCGGCGTTCCTGGACCTTTCGATGGGGACGAAGGGGGCGGGCGTCGAAGAGCTCGCGATCGACCTCCACCTCGTGGAAGCGGACTTCAAGGCGATCCATCCGAAGGGCGATCGCTTGCTCGAGACGTTCCTGGCCGGGTACGCCGAGGGGAACCCGACGGGGCAGCGCGACGTCCGGGCCCGCGCCAAGGAGATCCGCGGGCGCGTGCGCTACGCTTGAGCCCGGGCGACGCCCGTCCGTCGGGGTCGTCGGAGCGCGCTAGGCGCGGACCCGCGCGAGCCCTGCGACGAGCGCCGGCGAGAGGGC
>Ga0075436_100002583_pt1 | contig 12446 bp, 8 predicted proteins | sample RhiMethybrSRZTD5_FD_75303 | JGI IMG/M metagenome (GOLD analysis project Ga0075436, IMG submission 75303) | Populus rhizosphere microbial communities from Tennessee, USA - Rhizosphere MetaG P. TD hybrid SRZTD5 | ecosystem: Host-associated > Plants > Roots > Rhizosphere > Soil | place: USA... | reverse complement strand
GCACCGGGGACACCGACTATCCCTACCCCGAAGAGGCCAACCGGCGCATCACCTCGGTGCTCGCGCGGCACCACTTCGCCCCGACCGAGCGCGCGCGGATGAACCTGATCGCCGAAGGTGTCCCGGTGGATTCGATCGTCGTGACCGGGAACACGGTCATCGACGCGTTGCTCGAGGTGGCCGCCCTGAAACCTTCGCGGCTCCCCAAGCTTCCCCTGCGCGGATCCAGGCTCATCCTGGTCACGGCGCACCGCCGCGAGAACTTCGGCTCGCCCCTGCTCGAGATCATCGGCGCGATTCGCGATCTCGCCGGGCGCTATCCGGACGTGGACGTGGTCTATCCGGTGCACCGGAATCCCAACGTGGACATCCCGGTCCGCCGGGAGCTGGGCTCGGTGCCCGGGGTCCACCTCATCGACCCCCTCGAATACAAGGCGTTCGTGGATCTCATGGCGGCCTCCTACCTGATCCTGACCGACTCGGGCGGGATCCAGGAGGAGGCTCCGTCCCTGGGGAAGCCGGTCCTCGTGCTTCGAGACGAGACGGAGCGGCCGGAAGCGGTGGAGGCGGGGACCGTGAAGCTCGTGGGACCGCACCGAAAGGCTATTGTGTCCCAGGCGGCGGAATTGCTAGATTCGGAGCCTGCGTATGGCGCCATGGCGCGCGCCGTGAATCCTTACGGCGACGGCAAGGCGGCCGGTCGGATCGTCGAGCGCATCCGGGGGGTGCTGGGACTATGAAACGGACTCTGCTCACCGCGGGGATCTCGATCGGCGTGATCGTGGGATGGCTCGCGTTCGATCCTCCCGCGCCGCGTCAGGTGGCCGCCTCCTCGACCCAGCCGCCGCCCGCGCACACCGGGGCTCCTCCCAGCGAGGGCACCTGCCACGACTGCCACGGCGACAACACGCTCAACGACGGGAACGGCTCCGTGGTGATCACCGGCCTGGCGGGGTTGACCGAATACGTCCCGGGGCAGACCTACACCGTGGGCGCCGTCGTCCAGCACTCGGGGCAGTCGCGGTGGGGGTTCGAGATGACCGTCCTCAAGGATTCGGACAACTTGATGGCCGGATCGTTCGCGGATCTGTCCCCGCTCACCGCCGTTCAGTCCTCGGGTGGGAAGAGCTACATCGGGCATTCCACGATCACCCCTGGAACGGACGGGACCCTGACGGGATTTCCGGTGGGCACGTGGGCGTTCAACTGGACCGCGCCGGCGGCCGGAGCGGGCTCGATCACGTTCTACGTGGCGGGGAACGCGGCGAACAATTCCGGGACCAATCAGGGCGACTTCATCTACACGAACAGCCTGACCTTGAACGAGGGCGCCTCGACCGCCGTCGAGGCCACCACCTGGGGGAAGATCAAGCTGCTCTATCGCTGAGCCGGAACCGCCGTGTCCACGCCCTCGAATTTCCGCCCCACCCAGCGCAGCTGATCCAGCCCGAAGGCCGCGTCCTCCGCGACCTCCTCGTCCTTGTGATCCTTCACCGTCTGCTCGAACGCAGCGCAGGCCCGCTCGAGCTGGCGCGCCCCTGATTCGTCCCCGAGCTTGTGGCGCGCGATGCCCGCATATCCGTAGTACAGGATGACGCCGAAATCGCCGTTCGCCTTGACGTGGGTCTCGGGCTTCCCGACGCGGCCCGCCGGGTCCGTCGCGCCCTCGACGGCCAGGCCGAACGCGGCCTCGAAGGCGCAGAGCGCCTCGACGAGGTTCCCGAGCGAGAGCTGATGCATGCCCACGGCCCAGTGCGCCATCGCCCGCCGTTCGGGAGGCTTGCCCAGCTCCTGGCGCCAGACGACGCAATCGTAGCCGGCGCGCAGCCCCGCCTCGAAGTGCCGGCGCCCGCGGCGCGCCTCGTCGCCCGGCCAGCACTCCGCGAGATCCGCGGAGAGGTTGTAGGAGAGACGGTTGGCGAAATCGACGCACTCCCGGGTCTCGTCGGCGTCCGATCGGGCGCGGGCGAGGTCCGCCTGCCTCAGTCCCTCGGCGATGCCCGCCCGGGCGATCCGGATCACGTCGTCGAAGCTCCGCTCGCTCGCGTGCCGGTCGGGCAGGACCTGGCGGGCCAGGGTGTAGAGCTTCCGCCGCGACACCGCGTCCGGCGTCCCCTGGATCAGGGCGACCACCCTGCTCGCGCCCCCTTCCTCGAGGGCCGCGCGCAGCTGCTCCTTGTGTTCCTGGTCCGGATCTTCGTTCGCCATGGCGGCGGATTGTACGCCTTTTCCTGATTCTCCGCCTGTGCTTGAATGACCGCGGGAGGAGGTGGCCATGTCGGGAATCGGATTGAGCGAGAGGCTGAAGGAGAACTACGAGGAGTACTACGAGGAAGGCGACTCCCGGTGGCGGTGGCTCAGCGCGGTGGGAAAGGCCGACGTCATCGTCTCCCTTTGCGCCGACCTGCCGCGCCGCTCCGTGCTCGAGATCGGGGCCGGAGACGGCTCGATCCTGAGACGGCTTTCGGAGCTCTCTTTTTCGGATGCGCTCCACGCGCTGGAGATCTCGGCTTCCGGCGTGGCGGCGATCGAATCCGCCGGGATTCCGCGCCTCGTCGAGTGCCGGCTCTTCGACGGGTACCGGATACCCTACGAGGACTCGAGGTTCGATCTGGCGATCCTGAGCCACGTCCTCGAGCACGTCGAGCACCCTCGCCAGCTCCTGTACGAGGCCTCCCGGGTGGCGAGGCACGTGTTCGTCGAGGTGCCGCTCGAGGACACGCTCCGGATGCCGAGGGATTTCGTGTTCGATCCGGTCGGGCACATCAACTTCTATTCACGAAAATCCATCCGGAGACTGGCGCAGTCCTGCGACCTCCGCGTGGTGCGCGAGAAGGTCACGACGCCGGCGAAGGGGGCCTACGTCTACCGGAGCGGGGGAGTGAAGGGGCGGCTCGCCTACCACGTGAAGGAGGCGCTGCTCCGGCTCCACCCCGGCCTGGCCACGAGCCTCTCCACCTATCATGGCGCCCTGGTCTGCGAGCGCGCGCCGCGTCGCGCCGCGACGCCCGAGGGGAGGGTCGCGCGGGAGTACTCCCGGGCGTCCTAGCCCAGGTGGTGCCGGATCCGCCCGATGATCCGGTCCTGATCCGAATCGCTCAGGTCGGGAAAGATGGGGAGCGAGAGCGCTTCGCGGTAGCAGCCCTCCGCCACAGGCAGCTGTCCCTCGCGAACGCCCAGCTCGCGCTGATAGAACGGAAAGAGGTGGAGCGGCTTGAAGTGGACGCTCGTGCCGATACCGTCCTCGCGAAGCGCCAGCGTGAGGGCGTCCCGGTCCACCCGCCCGCCCGGCCCGATGGCGATCTGGTAGAGATGCCAGGCATGTCGGATCCCGGGCGCGGCCGTGGGCGTCCGAAGACCGGGCAGGCCGCGCAGCCCTTCCTCGTAGCGCCGCGCGATCGTCTCGCGCCGGGACCGCATCTCCTCCGCCCGCGTGAGCTGCGCGAGCGCCAGCGCGGCCTGGATGTCGGTCAGGTTGTACTTGTAGCCCAGCTCCGTGACGTCGTATTCCCACCAGCCGCCCTTGTCGTAGCGCGACCACGCGCCGTCCGACAATCCGTGCAGGCTGAGCCTCCGGATCCGGTCCGCCCATTCCCGCCTCGCCGTGACCGCCAGCCCTCCTTCTCCCGACGTCACGCCCTTGGTCGCGTAGAAGGAGAAGCAGGTGATGTCGGCCTGCGTTCCGACCGGCGTCTCTCCGATGCGGGCCGTGAGCGAATGCGCCGCGTCCTCGATCACGGGGATCTTCCGGTCGCGCGCGATCGCGGCGATCTCGGCGGCGCGGCAGGGGTGGCCCGCGATGGAGATCGACACGATGGCCTTCGTCTTCTTCGTGAGGGCGGCCGTGAGCTTCCCCGGGTCGAGATTCCTCGTCGAAGCCTCGACGTCGACGAAGACAGGCTTCGCTCCGAGGTAGAGGATCGTCTCGCCGGTGGATACGAAGGTGTACGGAGAGGTGACCACTTCGTCGCCGGATCCGACGCCCGCCGCGATCAGGGCGAGATGGAGGGCCGCGGTGCAGGAGGAGAGGCAGACCGCGCGCAGGTCGCCGCCGCCAACGTATTTGATGACAGCCGCCTCCAGTTCCCGGGCCTTGGGTCCCGTCGTGAGCCAGCCGGAGCGGAGCACCGCCGTGACCGCGTCGATCTCGGCCTGCGTGATGGAGGGTCTGTGGAACGGGATGGGTCCCGGCACGGGGCGGAAGGTAGCACAAACGGCGTCGCGGCCGTGACGCGGCGGGAGGGGAGAAAAGTCTCGAATTGGCCAAAATCGTGCCGGACCCGTTGACGTTGTCGATGGACCGTGGTATCAATCCCGCTGTAGCACTTCGTCGGCGATCTTCGTCAGCGTGCGCCGTACAGGGGATGGGTTGTGGTGGGACCAGGGACGGAACGTAAGACGAAGCACACATCCGGAAAACTGCCGCGCTTTCTCCGCGTCGTACTCGCGATTCTCCCTCTGTCTCTCATGTTGTCACACGTCCCCGCGTTCGGGCAGTCCCAGGCCGAGGTGCGGAAGAAGGTCGAGTCGAGCGGCCACACCGAGGAGGACGTGCGCCAGCGGATCGACGAGAGCGGGATGTCGCCGGACCAGATCCGCGAGGCGCTCGAAGCAGCCGGGTACAACCCGGATGCGCTGAACGACTATCTCCCCGGGGGAGAGAAGGGCCCGGGCTCGGCCCAGTTCTCGGACACGACGGGCGTCGGACCGCAGCGCCCCAGCAACGCGCTCGTTCCCATGGAGGAGCAGCCTCCGGTGTTCGTCAAGGCGCAGCCGCGCACCAAGGTCCGTCCCGAGGATCTTCCGGAATTCTCGAAGGAGATCGCGAAGCGGATCCGGACCACCGAGCCGGTCCTGCCCTTCGGCTACGAGATCTTCGGATACGCGCCGACCACGTTCGAGCCGCTGGCGACCGGTCCCGTGGATCCCGAGTACCCCATCGGCCCCGGCGACGAGGTCATCGTCCAGGTGTGGGGGGACAACCAGTACACGCACTCCTCGACCGTGAACCGCGAAGCGACGATCTCGGTCCCCGACATCGGACAGGTCGTGCTGAACGGGCTGACACTCGCTCAGGCGAAGCGACTCATCACGGACCGGCTCTCGACCGTCTACTCGGGCATCCGCGCGCGACGGCCCAGCACGTTCGTCGACGTGACCCTCGGGAAGCTCCGCACGATCCAGGTCTTCATCCTGGGGGACGTGGTGCGCCCCGGCGGCTACACGATCTCCTCCGTCTCGACGGTCCTGAACGCGCTCTACAACGCGGGCGGGCCCACGGCGCGGGGCTCGATGCGCTCCATCCGCATCATCCGCCACAACGTCGCCTATCGTCAGGTGGACCTCTACGGATACATCCTCACCGGGAGCCGCGCGGAGGACGTCCGGCTCCAGAGCGGCGACGTGGTGTTCGTGCCCCCGATCGGCCGCGTCGCGGCCATCGTCGGCGAAGTGCATCGCCCGGCCATCTACGAGCTCGCCCAGGGTGAGGGATTCCAGGACCTCCTGCGCCTCTGCGGCGGCGTCCTCACCACCGCCGTCGTGGATCGCGCGCTGATCGACCGGATCGTTCCCTTCGCGCAGCGCGACTCCCTCAGCGGCCAGGACCGCGTGGCGCTCGACCTGCCGCTCCGGGACATCGTGGCGGACTCCACGCGAAATCCAGCGGTATTGGATCGCGACATCGTCCAGGTCTTCCGGATCGGGGACACGCGCCGGAACACGGTCGAGATCTCCGGGAAACCCGTGAACCACCCCGGGATCTTCCAGTGGCATGCCGGCATGAAGGTCTCGAACCTGGTCAACGACGCGGGCGGTCTCGATCCCGATGCCTACATGAGCCGGGCACAGATCTTCCGCACGAACCCCGATCTCACGCGGAGCATCCGCTCCTTCAATCTGGCCGAGGCCATGGCGGGAGAGGCGGACGACGATCTGGAGCTCCGGCAGATGGACTCGCTCGCGGTCGCTTCGGTGTGGGACATCCAGGATCGCCATACCGTGACCGTCGGAGGCAGCGTGCGGAAGCCCGGCGCCTACGAGTTCCTCGACGGCATGACCGTCATGGATCTGATCTTCCGCGCCGGAGGATTGCAGGAGTCGGCCTACAAGATGCAGGCCGAGGTCTCGCGCATCGATTCCTCGACCATCGCGACCACGAAGGCCGCGGCGGTCTACAAGGTGCCGATCAAGGGGGACTACGCGCTGCACTCCGCGGATTCCTCGTTCGCGCTCCAGAAGTGGGACCAGGTCTTCGTGCGCGAGACCCCCGACTGGGAGTTCCAGCGGAACGTCATCATCACCGGCGAGGTGATGTACCCCGGCGCCTATTCCCTCCAGAAGAAGGACGAGCGGCTCTCGTCGCTCCTGCAGCGCGCAGGCGGGCTCAAGCCCTCCGCCTATCCGCGCGCGGCCACCTTCACGCGAAAGAAGGGGAACGCGGGACGTCTCGCGGTGGACGTGCAGAGCGTCGCGAGGAAGCGCGGCGGGCGGCACGACCTCGTGCTCGAGGACGGCGACGTGATCGAGATCCCCCGGGAGCCGAAGTCGGTGAAGGTCGTCGGGGAAGTGGGCCTGGCTTCCAGCGTGCTCTACGAGAAGGGCCGGTCGCTGGGCGACTACATCGATCAGGCCGGCGGGTACACCGACAAGTCGGACAAGTCCCGCGTCCGGGTCATCCAGCCCAACGGGAGGGTGCGGTCGGCCCGCCACATGTGGTGGGATCCGGAGCCCGAGCCCGGCGCCCTCATCATCGTGCCGGCCAGGCCGCCCGATCAGAAGAAGGAGACGCTCAAGGACATGGCCACGATCATGGGCATCCTTTCCGGCGCGGTCACCACCATCTTCCTCGCGCACGAGGCGACCAAGTGACCCAGGCCGCCGAGTTCCGGGTCACGGAAGGCACGGCACGTCGCGTCCGCGGCGCCCTGCCGGGCACGCGCGGGGACGTGTTGCGGCTCCTCACGGTCATGATCGTCGCGGCATTGCTCGCGGTCGGGATCACGTTCGTCCTGCCGCCCCGCTACGTCGCCGAGACCTCGATCCTCCTCGACTCGTACAGCGATCTCTCGAGCCTCCTCAGCCTGGCGCAGTCCAGCGACATCCTTCCGGGCGGCATCCTGCCGGGGCAGTCCCGGAAGGAGAACGGCTACTCCTACACCGCGATCATCACGAGCCGCGCCACGCTCGGAGACCTCCTGACCCAGCCGACGGGAAGGACGCCGGGCGAGACCTACGCGAGCGTCTTCTCGCCCCGCTCGGGAACCCCCAAGCGAAAGCAGGAGGCCGCGATGTCCCGGCTCAAGAAGACGATCGCCACCCGGTTCGATCAGCGGAGCGGCGTCTTCCAGATCTCGGTCACGCACGAGTCGGCCGCCATCGCGACGGGCATCGCGAATCTCCTCGCGCAGGAGCTGCGCCGGTTCAACACCGACGTGCGCACCACCCGGGCGCGCGACGCGCTGGGGTTCGTCCGCGATCGGCTGTCGGAGTCGAAGCAATCCCTGAACCAGTCGGAGAACGAGCTGGCCGCGTTCCGCTCCGCCAACGCGAGGATCGGCAACGCGCCGGAGCTCTTGCTGAAGCAGAGCCGGCTGGAGCGCGAGGTCCACTTCAACGAGAACATCTACGCCCTTCTTTCCCGCCAGTACGAGCTGGCCAGCATCCAGGAGAAGAACGAGACCCCGGTCTTCACGATCATGGATCCCGCCATGGAGCCGACGCGCCCGCACCGCATGTCGCGCGCGCTGACGGGCATCGTGGCCGGCATCATCGCCGGCCTCGTGTACCTCCTCGGGAAATCAGGACTCGCCGCGCTCCGCCTCGATCGCGGCCCAACCGGTTACGTCACCTCCTCCCGCGCGTCCCGATAGGCGCCTCGAGAAGCTTCGAGGCCCCGCCGCGGGCGCCGCGGCGGTCCTGATCGGCGGAAGCGCCGGCCTCGGCCCCGCGGCCATCGCGCTCGTCGGCGCGCTCGCGCTCGCGATCCCGGTCTTCCTGGCGCCCGTTTCGGGGGCTCTCGCCTCTCTGGCCCTCCGGCCGGTCATCGACTGCTTCTGGAACCAGAAATTCGTCGAGATCGGGGGCCTTAAGCTCAACTTCCAATCGGTGGTGGGCGTGATCGTCCCGAGCGTGGCCTGGATCGTCGTGCTGCGGGACGGAGATCTGCGCGCTCCCCGGATGCTGGAGGTCGCGCTCCTCGCGTACGTCGCGATCTCCTTTCTGGGAATCCTCCTCGGTCCGAGCGGAGTCTCCGCCGTCGCGGACTTCCACCGGCTGGCGCTTCCCGTGGCGTTCTTCTGGATCGGGAAGCGCGTCGGATTCGGGGCACGACATCTCCACGCGGCGGCCTGGGTCCTCGCCTCCTACGGCCTGGTGCCGCTCCTCGGGGCGGGGCTCCAGCTCCTCGGCGTGATCCATCCCCTGGCGGGCGCGCTCCAGAGCCCGGACGACGTGACGCGCGTGACGGGGTTCTACCATCATCCGCTCGACATCACGATGCGCGCCGGGATCGGGCTGCCGTTCGCGCTCGCCCTCGCGTGCTCCTACCCCACGGCGCTCCAGAGAGGCGGGATGACGCTCTGGGGCGTCCTCCTGGCTCTGACTTCGTGGACGCCCCTCGTGCGGAGCGCCCTCGTCGCCACGCTCGTCGAGGCGTGCGGGTTCCTGTGCTTCATGGGACGCGGGGCGCTCGCCCTGGCGCTGATCCTGACCGTTTCCGTCGGCGCCGTGGCGCTTCCCCAGACCCGAACGGTCCTGAACGAAGCGATCCGCCCGCTCTCCTCCGGCTCCTACTACGAGCTGGCCTCGGGGAGGGGCGTCCTCTTCGCCGCGCAGGCGATCGGCTTCCAGAAGGCGACCCTGGCCCAGAAGATGTTCGGACGGGGGCTCCACTCCACGTCGGCCCTGAACCGGCAGTTCGGCGCGTTTCTTCTCTCGGAGACGGGAGACCGCGACCTGGATGAAGGAAACGTCGGCGCGCACAACCAGTACCTCCGCGTGCTCACGGAAAGCGGGATCGTGGGGCTCCTCGTCTTCGCGGCGGTGATCGCGCTCAGCATGCGAGACGCGGCGCGCGCGGCCTTTCGCTCCATCCGGACCATCGATCGGACCGTGGGTATCGCCGTGCTCCTGGTCCTGATCGCGATGTGCCTCTACGGGCTCTCCGGGACGCCGCTCGACCTGCCGTCCATCGCCTGGCCCACGTGGTTCGCGATCGGGATGGCGAGCGGGATCCTGGCCCGGCTGCGCGCCCCGGCACCGGAGGCGCCGTGAGAGTCGGGGGAGTGATGCGCACGTTCTTCGTGCTCGGATCCGGTCACGTGGCGGGAAAGCTCGTGGCCCTGGCGAGCGCGGCCCTCCTCGCGCGCACGCTCGGCCCGTCCGGCCTCGGATTCTTCGCCTCCGCCGTGACGCTCCTCGGCTTCGTGCTCGTCGCGACCAACTGGGGCACGGACGCGATCGGGATCCGCGAGGTCTCCACGCATCCCGAGCAGTGGCGCACCGTGAACCGCAGCGTGCGATCGCTCCGTTTGAAGCTGGCGCTGGCGGGGGCGCTGGGCGTGGCGGCCGCGACGTGGGCCTTCCACTGGGACCCGGGGTTCGTGGCTCCCCTCGCGCTGGCCGCGATCGTGTTCGCCTTTCGCGCCGATTGGCTGCTGCTCGCGATGGATCGTCCCCAGCCCTACGCGATCGCGACGGTGGTGCGCGAAGTCGTGTTCTGCGCCCTGGTGGCGGTCGCGGTGCTCGCGAAAGGATCCCTGCGCTTCGCGGCCTGGGCCTTCCTCATGGCCGATCTAGCCTGGGCGATGACGATCCAGTGGCACGTCCGAAGGCTCCCCGCCTGGGAATCGGGGGGCGACCGCACGGAGCAGCTCCTGCGTGACGGGTGGCCCATGGTCATCACCTCCTCCATGAGCCTGACCTACAACAAGGCCGACACGCCGATGCTCGCGGCCATGTGCGGGGCAGCGGTGGCCGGCACCTACTGGGCCGGATACACGATCATCTTCGCGGTGCTCGGATTCGCGGGCATCCTCTCCCGCTCCGCGCTTCCCGAGCTCTCGCGCACCGCGGGGGAGCGGGATCTCAGCAAGCTCCCGGCGCTGGTGCTCGCCGCGTCGCTCATGGGTGGCGTCGCCGCGATGATCCTGATCGGCTCGGCGGAGCGGATCATGGGGCTCCTCTACGGAGATGCCTTCCGGTCCGGCGAGGCGGCGCTCACGATCCTGGCGCTGGTGCTGCCCATGAGTTTCGCGTCCGGCATTCTCCTGAACCGGCTCATCGCGGTCGGGAAGCAGCGTCTTCTCGCCTTCGCTTCGGTCAGCGCGGCCTCGGTCAACGTCGGCCTGAACCTCCTGCTCATCCCGAGGCTCGGCATGCGCGGCGCCGCCCTCGCGACCATCGCCTCGGAAGCGGTCCTGCTCGGGGCCGGACTGGCGGGCCTCCACGGGCTTCCTCGGGCACGCCCCTTCCAGATCCGGGTGAGTCTCGTGATCGCGTCCGCCCTCGTCGTGGGCATCGGCGTTCCCGAAATGGTTTCCCGGACCGGTCCGATCCTGAGCCTCCTCCTGGTCGGAGCGTTCACGGTCGCATGCCTGCCGGTGCTCGCCTCGCTCGTCCGCTTCGGCCAGGCGCTGGACGAGGAGCGGCGGCTCGGAGACCGGGGAACGGAGCCGGTGAGGCGCCGCCTGGTTCTGCGCCGCTCGGGCGGGCCGCGGCTCGCCTACGTCACGCGCACCCTGGCCCGCTACCGGCTCCCGGTGTTCCAGGCCATCCGCGGAGGCGGAGTCGACGTGCACGTCGTCGTGGCGGGCGGGCGGGTCCCCGGTGTTCCCGACGCCTCTGACCGCGCGGCCTCGGAGGGACTCTACGTCCATCGGTGCGCGCAAAGGCTGGGCTGGAGGAGCGATGTCCTCGAGACCTGCGAGCGAATCGCGCCCGACGTGCTCCTGATCGAGCACGGCGCCCGGCTCGACTTCGCCTGGACCCTCCTCGCCACGCGCCGTCTCCCCGGCGCCAAACGGGTGCTCTGGACCCAGGGAATCGACAATCGCGAGCTCTACTCCGGTCTGCCGAACACGGGCACGCCCGGGCGATGGATCCAGCTCTCGATGGCGGACGGAATCGTCTGCTACCACCCGCACGCGATCGAGAGACTCGCCCGGCGCTTCCCATCGAAGCCCATCACCGCGGCTCCGAACTCGACCGACGGAAAGCCGATCGCGGCCGCGCGCCGCGAGCTGCTCGCGATCGGAAGGCAGGAGCTCAAGCGACGCAAGGGGCTCGGCCTGCCGTTCTACCTCGCGACGCTCGGCCGCATGGTCTCGACCAAGGTGCAGCACCGGCTCCCCGGGATCCTGGCCCGGGTGCGCGCGCGCGTTCCGGACGCGGGTCTTCTCTTCATCGGGGACGGCCCGCAGCGCGGGCGTGTTCTCCGCGCCGCCCGCTCGCACGGTCTCGTCGAGGGGCGCGACTTCCATCTGCTCGGGGACGTGCGTGATCCCGGCGAGCTCACCGAGTGGCTCCTCTGCTCCGACCTCATCGTGAACCCCGGGACCGTGGGGCTGACCGCGGCCGACGCGCTCTTCGCCGGCATCCCCGTGGTGCTCGCGCGCGCGGGGCGTCGGGGACCGTACCACGGGCCCGAGTGGAAGTATCTGCTCGACAGCCCCGGCGGGGTCTTCGTGCGGCATCCCTCCGACCAGGCGTTCGCCGATGCCGTGGCCGAGCACCTGGCGCTCCCCGAGCGCGAACGGCGCGGCATCCAGGATTCGTGCGCGCGCTATGCGGAGGCGCACCTCGGGATCGAGCCGATGGTGCGGGGCATCCTCGAGTTCTTCACGGCCGACAGCCGGGACTGGGTGACCACCGCGGAGGTGAGCCTCGCATGAGCCGCGATCCGATCCTGCTCGTCGGGCCGCTCCCGCCTCCCCTCAACGGCATGACCGTGATGACCGCGCTCGCCCGCCTCGGCCTCTCGCGCGAGGGCGTCCCGCTCGCCTTCCTCGATCTCTCGGATCACCGCCCGGTCGGGAACGTCGGACGCCTGGACGCGCGGAACGTTTTGCTCGCGTTCCGGCACTCCTTCCGCATGCTCGGCGCGCTCGCGCGGACCCGGCCGCGCCTCGTCTACCTGCCGATCGCGCAATCCACGCTCGGCTTCCTGCGGGACGCGCTCCTCATCCTGGCCGCGCGCTGTCACCGGGTCCCGGTCGTCGTGCACCTCCACGGATCATCGTTCGGGACCTTCTACCGGGGCGCGAACGGTCTCGTGCGCGCGGTCGTGCGCTGGTGCCTGAGCGAGGTGCCGCTCGCCATCGTTCTGAGCGACCGGAGCCGGAGCGCCTTCGAGGGCCTGATCCCGGCGGATCGGATCCGCGTGCTCCCGAACGGCATCCCCGCGCCTCCCGGATTCCTGCCGAGCCCGGACGGGGAGGATCGGTGCG
>Ga0075436_100002580_pt1 | contig 12453 bp, 11 predicted proteins | sample RhiMethybrSRZTD5_FD_75303 | JGI IMG/M metagenome (GOLD analysis project Ga0075436, IMG submission 75303) | Populus rhizosphere microbial communities from Tennessee, USA - Rhizosphere MetaG P. TD hybrid SRZTD5 | ecosystem: Host-associated > Plants > Roots > Rhizosphere > Soil | place: USA... | reverse complement strand
TGTGTCTCCGCCGTTTTCACGCTAATACTCAGGATATTTGCGATTTCTTTGTTGCTCTTGCCCTCTGCAAGAAGTTGCAGAATTTCGCGTTCGCGAGGTGTCAAACGTCTGCGGTCCGAAGGCATATCGCTACTTGGCGACAAAACCGTCTTGGAAAATACCTCGGATACGCGAGTGGATAGATAGGGCTTGTGCCGCTCCAGAGATTTAACCGCCGCAATCAAACTCCGGTCTGCATCGTCCTTCAGGATATATCCTCGCGCTCCAGCTTCCAGGACCTCTTGAATCAGAGACTCCGAGTCGTGCATCGTCAAAATCAGCACTTCCGTCTTCGGAGACTGCTTGCGAATCTGCCGTGTGGCCTCTACACCGTTCAGCAGCGGCATACTGATGTCCAGTACCGCGACGTCTGGCTTCAGATCCTTCGCCTTCTCCACCGCTTCGCGGCCATTAGTCGCCTCGGCACACACCTCCCATCCGCTCTCGGTCTCCAGCAAAGTTCGGAGGCCCGTTCGAACGACGTGATGATCATCCGCTACGAGGATGCGAAGGGGCATTGGAAACCTCAACCATCACTGGAATCGCGGCGCGCACTATTGTTCCCGCCGAGTTTGATACGACTTCGAGTTTTCCTCCCAGTTGTGTCATTCGCTCGCGCATGCCTAGTATTCCCACGCCCAACCGGCTTCGCGCGCTTTTTCCCTGTTCTACTGCCTTCCCATCCATTCCGCGGCCTCGATCACTCACTTCCAGTTCGACACGGTTTGCGTCACCGCGTAGGCGAATCTTGGCGGTTGGACTACCCGAGTGCCGCTGAATGTTGGACAAACTTTCCTGCACAATCCGGAAGAATGCCGTCTCCGCCTCTTGGCTTAGTCTTCCGAAATCTGCCTGAAGGTCAACTTCGAGCTGAATACCGCTCCTCTCGCTGAATCCCGCGGCATATTCCTTGATGGCTGACGTTAGCCCGAGTTCATCCAGCATTGGCGGGTGCAAAAGGTAGGAGAGTGTGCGAATTTCCTGCGACATCTCTTGGAGTACGCCCCGCGCTTTGGATATCGCGAGTTGTGACTTCTCGTCGAGAGGTGTCGAGCCACGCATGACCTGAGCGAGATTCAAATTCACAGCCAACACGCTCTGCGCCAGGCTGTCGTGCAGTTCCCTACCCAACCGTCGCCGTTCTTCATCTTGTAGTTGCAACAATCGCGTCGTTAGTTGGCGTAACGATTCTTCCGCTTGTTTACGTTTCGTAATGTCGCTAAATGTTGTCACTAACTTGTCCAGCTGCCCATCTTCTCCGAAGATCGGAACCGCCTCTCCGAGGATCCACAAGATTTCATTCGAGTCCCGGCGCAACCAACCCATAACCTCGTTACGCACTGCCTTCCCGGTCGCGAGGGCACGTGGAGCGGGACGCATGGGAAATGGCATTTCCGTGCCGTCTTCGTAAACCGCATCCATACCGAGTTGCGAGGAATTCTTTCCAAGAACGTCCTCAAGCGGCATGCCAAAAATTTCCAGCGCTGCTTGATTCGCAAATAGGACCTCTGCCTGCGGTCCCATTAGCACGATTCCCACGTGCAAACTCTCCACGAGACTACGGAATCGTTTCTCGCTCGCTCGCAACAATTCTTCCGCTTGCTTCCGCGCAGTGACGTCGTGTATCTCGACCAGCGCGTGGAGCCGCCCATCTATCTCGATTAAGGCCCCGGAAAATTGGCCAATTCGGATGTCGCCGCTCTTCGTCAGGCATTGAAATTCTTCTTCTAGAACTTCCCTTTCTTCCGCCAATCTGGCCATCACCTTTGCCCGATGCACACCGTCAACCCAAAGATTCATGTCTCGGCCGGTTCTGCCAAGTGTCTCGGTGCGCGTGTAACCAGTGAAACGGGTAAAGTTGTCGTTCACTTCGACGAATCGGCCCTCGGGAAAAAAGGTGATGCCAACTGCGTTGGGGCTCAGTCGGAAAGCTGTAGAAAACATTTGCTCGGACTTCAGCAGCGCCTGCTCCGTTTCCAACAGTTCTTCCGCGATTCGCCGCTGCTTTTCGTGAGTGAGCACAAGGCGGGTGGCGGAGACAAGGAACGATCCGGCGATTGCGATCCACGCGATGGTCAGTTGTTCTGCGGCGATCCGCCGGCCCATCAATAGCACGAGTATCGGGATGCAGACCGGAAGAAGCTGCGTAGCAGTCATTGAGCGGAAGCGAGACTTGGTTCCTCGGACGACCTTGAATTCTTCGACTCTCCACGTAGCCGCCATGGCCACCGCGAAAAGGTACGGTGCGCTCCAGACAAGGCCCATCCAATTGGAACTATTTGGACTCGCCGCGACAGCGAAGTAACTGAAATCGGTACAGCTCATGAATAAAAAGAAGGAGGAGAGTCTGCCAAAAAAAGCCTGAAGAGCTGTCTGAGAGGCCCTCCTCGAGTGAGCCATGAACGCCACCCCAAGCGTCGCGTCGCGCAGCGCCTGCACCGACATGACCTGGAGAATCAGACGCCTCCCTTCAGCTTCCCATTGCGACGGAATGTAGAAGAAACAAAGATAGGCTGTGAGGGCTACGATCCCGATTTGCGCGAAATCAAGGACACGAAACCAATTGATCTTGCCCGACTCATCGGCGCTTCGCGGAAACAGCATCATCAGCGCAGGAATCGGCCAGAGAATAAAAAGAACATCGGAGGGCCAGGGCGTCTCAGCAGGAAGGTGCAGAGCGTTCTTACAGTAGGTTTCCAACCCCTGTGCAGCAGTCGCAAGTGAGAAAGCTCCGGCGAGGAGCGTCCAAAGGTGGCGTAAATATCCGGAGGAACGCCACGCCACATGGAAACAGCAATACGCGGCCCAGAATACAATCGCTGTTTGAGAAAGGTCCGAAATCAGCTGGCTTGTCGCGGGCGAGCCGACTCCCACGGTGGCAAAGCCTAAAACTGCAGTCAGGGCGACTGCAACTGCGAGGGCAAATCTTGAAAACTTGCCAGAGGGAAGCAAGAGCGACCCCGCAAACTTCCCAACAGTCTATGCTGACTCGCCTTTGCAGACAACCCGCAACGCACTTACTGTCACCGCTTCATTGCGAAAGTTCAGCCGTGTGTAGACGTGCTCTCTCTCGACGTAATCTCGTATTTGAAGTTATCGGGATCGAGGCTGTCGATGCGGCCTTCGGCGGTTTCTGCCTGCGGATACATGAAAAAGCCGACTGGCGCTCCGTTCGACCCGGGCAGAACAACATCGTGGGCGAAGTTGTACGCCATCCAGTTCATTTCCCACGACCCAAACAGCCGCGCGCGTGCCTTCTTGACCATCTCGTCCTCCAGCGGTCGATTTCCGGGTGGCTCCTCGAGCACGACCTTCCGTACGTCCGCGGGATCAACGGGCACCCACCCGTGGTCGGCAAGGTAAACTTCGGCGCGGCAGTGCTGCGCTTTCGTCACGTTCTCCGACGAAGGACCTAAGCTCTTGTACCCCAATTCAGACTTGGCGACGCGGATGCCGTAAACGTCTCGCGCCGGAAGTCCCGCCGCACGTGCCAGCCCAACGTACAGCGCGTTTAGATCGGCGCATTTGCCGCCGAGATCTTTGGATTCCAGCATGAACCGGATATCGCCCGTACCGCAGCCGCGCGTTTTCGGATTTCGAAAGGTATTGTCAACGATCCACTCGTAGATCGCGCGCGCCTTCTCCACATCCGTCTTCGCGCCCTTCGTAATTTCGTCCGCTGTCGTTTTCACAATTCCATCCGTTGGCAGGAGCTTCGTCGGCTGCAAGAAATGCTCCAATTCCGCGCGGCTCGCTTTTGGCGCCGCACCGTGCAAGGTGAGGTCGACCGCGCGATCCCTTGTCGAGATCTGGCTAGTCACTGTCAGGACGGGCCTTACACCAGCAGGAAATTCCGCGGCGACGATTCCAAGCGCGTCGCTTTTGTTCTCGACCAACTTTGCTGTACCACCTTCGCAACTAAAGGTATTGGTGAGCGTCTTTTGAAAAGGGGTTTCACTAATGAGTGCCGCGGGTACCCAAACGCGCGTCGCCCCTGATGTCTTCAGTACTTCGACACGCGTCGTTAGTTGGAAAGTGCGCCAACGATCCGGCGTGACGACTTGTGAAAACAAGCGCTCAGCCTTTGGGAACGCGAGGCTTACGGACGCAATGCCTGCTGATTGAAGAAAATCGCGGCGGTTCATAGCTCCCTCTGCGACGGAAGTTCGGTTCGGTATCTGCCAGCGGATAGGATGCACCCAACTCAGTCCCCGATACAATACTTCTGACTTCTGCCTCCCGAGTCTGGCGTTTCTGGAGTTCCTTGGATATCGGAGCTCGATTGTTTCGAATATTGCAACGATGGTGCTAGTGTTCTGCATTGGATGGCGTTTTCCGAAGATATGCTCGCATCATCGCGTGAGGACAAGGACATGACCCAGACCGACGCACAGTCCTCCTCACACTCGGCATTGGTCCGGCCCGCTATGAGCGGGGGTTTCGCGCTCGGCCTCGGACTAACCAACGAGTGCAACCTCGCTTGCTCCTTCTGTTACCGCGATCCGGCGCGGACCGACCGGCTTACCTTGGAACAAGTGCGATCGGTGATGGAAAGTCTGCCTGTCCGCTCCGTCAATTTGGGTACCGGCGAGAACGGAATGCACCCGCAGTTCCGAGAGATTTTGGCCTATCTCCGCAGTCGGCCCGTGAAGCTCACTATCACCTCTAACGGTCACAGCGCGGCCGTGCTTACAGACGACGAGCTTCGCGCCTTTCACGATGTCGAATTTTCCCTGGACTATCCCACCGAACGTGAGCAGGATGCCCAACGCGGTTCCGGCAATTGGGCGCTCATCCATCAGCAGGCGGCACGCTCCGTCCGATTGGGGATCCCTGTCACCTTCATCGCCGTAATGATGAAGTCGAACTACCTGCGTCTTGCCGAAGTCGCACGCTTGGTCAAAGGTTATCAAGCGCCGTTGCGCGTCAACGTCTACCAATCCGTGCGTTCGGATATTTTTGCTCTGAGCTACGATGAATATTGGCAAGGCTTTCGCGTCTTATTTGAGCAAACCGATGTCATTGCGCTTGGCGAGCCGTTAGTTCGAGCCATGGCCGGTCTATCCTCAAGGGTTGGAGGTTGCGGCGTCAGCACGGTGCGGGTTACTCCGCGTGCCACGACTCAACCTTGCGTCTACTGGCCGGGCACTGGCGAACCTCTTGCGCTCCTGTTGTCGCTCGGTTCAGGAATTGTAGAAACCGTTCCCTTTATCGAGGCTCGCACTACGCCAGAGCCTTGCCGCTCCTGCGCGTTTCTGGAATCTTGCCATGGCGGTTGCGCAGGACGTCGCCGCATCCAAAACACTTTGGACCAGCCGGACTTTTATTGCCCGATCGTCCGCGGAGAAATGCAAAAACTGGAAATCCGCCTGGCTCCCGCTCGCGAACTCCCCAAGGGCGAAAGCGCCTGTACCACAATCGTGATTGCGCGCGATTGAGATGGACTGTAACTTTCTTCGTCCTATTCATCTAACTGGCACCGACCGGTCGGCTGGTTTAAGATGGCGTCCTTTCGTTACGGCCCGAAACTACAATCTAGAGGTTCAAGAAAATGGCAAACATAACTCCAGAACAAAATGTGCCAGCCAGTTTCATCGGCCGTCCAGATGCTCCAAATGGTTTGGCATTGGTTCGCGTAACCATCGGTGCCATGTTTGTGTGGGTTTTCTTCGAGAATCTGGGCAAAGGTCTGTACACGCCGGCGGGATACGCGGGACTGATCAATTACTACATCAAATCAAGTCACTCGCCGGCCATTTGGAAAGCGGTGATGGGCCTGGCCGCGAGCCACGCTTCGATGGCTGCTCCCATGCAAGGCTTGACGGAAATCTCTCTCGGCATCTTGCTTGTTATCGGTCTTCTTACGCGCCCGGCCGGCTTTGTCGCATTCCTCTTACTTGGCAGCCTTTGGGTCTCAGAATTGGGCACGTCATGGATTTGGGAGCTATTGGTTCCCGTGGTCGCATCGCTCGCACTCGCGGTGGGACGTGCAGGCCGTGCCTGGGGCGTCGACGCGATGCTGGCACGGCGGCGCCCCACGTCCCTGTTGTGGTGATGAGCAATTTTGCGTGCGAGTCTCCGTCATTATTCCTACCCATAACGAAGCGCAGGCCATCGGCCGCGTGCTTGCCGACCTGCCTTCCAATCTCGTAACGGAAGTCATCGTCGTCGACAGCAATTCGACCGACGGCACGACCGATCTCGCCCGGAAGTTGGGCGCGCAGGTCATTCAGGAACCTCGCCGCGGATACGGGCGCGCTTGCTTAACAGGCCTCGCCAATACCCAAAATCCAGACGTCGTCGTTTTCCTCGATGGAGACTACAGCGACCGCCCTTCCGAGTTGCCGATTATTCTGGCTCCGATCCTCGAAGGGCGCGCTGACATTACGCTCGGCTCGCGCTTCGGCGCCAAAACCAATCGCAGTGCTCTGCCCTGGCACCAGGCATTCGGTAATCGCTTCGCCGCCCGCCTGATCAGGCTCTTGTACGGCGTAAAGGTCAGCGACCTCGGTCCATTTCGCGCCTGCCGCGCAGAAGTTCTGCGCGCCCTCGCCTTGGAAGAAACCACCTATGGCTGGGCCGTGGAAATGATCGTGAAAGGAGCCATCGCAGGATTTCGCATCGAGGAAGTCCCAGTGAGCTACTACCCGCGAATTGGAAAGTCCAAAATCAGCGGCACGTTGAAGGGCACGCTGGGAGCGGCATGGTTCATATTAACCCGGATCGTGCGCTATTCTTTTCGGCGTCGAAATGCGGGAACGCCGCGACCGGCGTAAATCTCGATGGACCAATCGCTCGTGAAATCCTCTGACCATTCCTCTTCAAGCTTCTCTCGCCCAAATCACACGTTAGTCATTATGGCGAAAGCCCCCAGGCCCGGCACGGTCAAGACCCGCCTCATCGAAAGCCTTCCGACTTCCGCAGTTACGGCTCTATACCGCTGCCTTTTAGAGGACACCCTCGCGTTGGCATCGTCATTGACCAACGTCGACGTCGCCGTAATGTGCCCTGAATCGGATCACGAGGCATTAGCGCACCTAGTGGGCAACACAGTGCAGGTCGTCGCACAAACCGGCGAAGGTCTCGCAGCAGGACTCACCTCCGTCTTTCGATATTTCACTGCCGCCGGCCGGCAGCGCGTCATCGCATTCAATAGCGATAGCCCTCACCTCGCTCCGTCCATTCTCGAGCGCGCGTTCGAAATACTCGCCACGCACGACGTCGTCATCGGGCCGACCCACGATGGCGGCTACTATTTGGTTGGCGCCAAGGCCGCTCACCCTACGCTCTTCGAAAGCGATCCCATGGGTACCAAGAGCGCGCTCGACAGATTGCTCGCGCGCACAAAAGCCCTCGCACTGTCCATTGGCTTCACGGAACCCTTCTACGACATCGACGTTGCAAACGACTTGCTTCTGCTGGCTCGGGAATTGCACCTTGCCCCGGCAAAAGCTCCACGGACTGCAGCCTGGTTCGGCGAATGGCAGCAAGCCGTCGCGCAAATTACTTCTCCTCGTGCGGATCGCCTGTGAAACTCACGCCGTCGCACAGGCTGTACGGACTCGGTGCCATCTTGCTTGCGGCGCTGGTAATCTGCTCACGTAGCTTCAGCCGCAGAGGCGAACTCTCCTTTCTCATTCCTCTCGCTTTCGCTGGCGTTGCGTACCTTCTGACAATCCGCGAACTCTTCTCCGCGCCAGAATTTCCGAAGCGCGTCCTCGTCTTCGGTCTCGCCTTGTCCGCCATTTGGCACGTCCAATTTCTACGAACGCCATCGGGCGGAGACGACGACATTCATCGCTACGTTTGGGATGGCCATGTACAGCGGCTCGGCTATAACCCTTACATCGTGGTTCCCGGCGACCCTGCGCTTGTCGGCTTGCATACGTCCGAAACGCGTTCGCTGAATAATCCGGAAGTGCCAAGTCCTTATCCACCAGGGGCGCAGCTATTCTTTCGAGCCGTTACATCGATTCACGAATCTGTGTTCGCAATGAAGGTGGCATTCGTACTTTGCGATTGTGCGATTGTATTTCTATTACTCGATTTTTTGCGTCGCACCAAACAGGCTGCGCATTGGGTTCTGGCTTTTGCGTGGAATCCACTGCTGGCGATCGAAGTGGCGGGTAGCGGTCACGTCGATATTCTTGGCGTGCTCCTGCTCTTGGTTTCTTTCGCCGCGCTTGCTAGGCGCTGGCGCACCCTAGCAGCCTTGTCGTTTGCACTTGCTGTTGCGGTGAAATTCCTCCCGATCGTACTGCTGCCGCTCTATTGGAAGCGCGTTCGCCTCCGCGATGGCGCGCTAGCCGCGATCGTCCTCGCACTTCTGTACGTCCCATTTCTCTACGACGGCCGGATTCCACTCGGCTCACTTGGCACCTACGTGCAGAGGTTCCGTTTCAATGATCCGATTTTTGCCGCGCTCGAGCGAGTGGCCACTCCGCAGCTTCTAGCTGGCCTGGCAGCCCTTGTCGGATTTCTTACCGCGATTTGGATGCGAAGAAAGTCAGCGGAACTCTCCCCGGACGCCTTTGCCTGGCCCATGGCAGCATCCCTTTTCTTTGCGCCGGTTGTGTATCCCTGGTATCTGCTGTGGCTGCTGCCGTTCTCAAGGTCAATCCCGACGCTGCCGCTCATGGTCTGGACTTTGAGCATTATTCCTACTTATTATGTCTGGCATCTGCGCACCGTCGGAGGGCAGTGGCTGGTCCCTGACTGGATTATGCTGCTGGAATACAGCTCTGTGGTGATAGTTGCTGCCATGATCGCTTTGCGTAGATTCAGGCAACCGGCCGCACTTCAATTTCCTGCGGACCCGATCGACTGAATGCCATTACATACATACGATTCGCTGCACCGGATACCCTCGGTAACTCATCCAAGAAACGCTCGTCTCACTCACTGAGGAGGACTTTCATGACAAAGTTGTTTCGTTCGATAGCAATCTGTTGCTTGGTTGGCGGCCTGTTGTTTCTTGCCGCTCGCACTTCCCGCGCTCAGACGCGCCCACCCGATGTCGAACAGCTTGCCAAGACCTACGGTCTTGATTCGTGGGGACAAATTGATGCCGTGCGCTATACATTCGACTTGTCTATACCCTCTTTGAAGTTGACGCTCTCTCGCACCTGGACGTGGGAGCCCAAGACCGGCAACGTCACCTACGAGACGAAAGATAAGGACGGCAAGCCCGTCAAAGTTTCTTATAACCGGTCTCAGCTCAACACCGCGCCCGCCAACGTGAAGGACGACATTGAGCCGGCCTTCGTCAACGACAACTATTGGTTTCTCTTTCCCTTCCACGCCAACTGGGACACCAGCGCCAACATAACCGTTAAAGAAAATCAAAAATTGCCCATCGGAAAGGGGACGGCGAAGCTGGTCTCCGTCAAATATCCCGCGGAGGTTGGCGGCTACACTCCAGGAGATACCTGGGACCTCTACGTCGGGAAGGACAGCCGAGTGGTGCAGTTCATCTACCACAGAGGTGGACCCAAGAAACCGAGCAACGTCACCGCCACTTGGGCGGGCTACAAAAAGGCAGGCCCCCTGCTTGTTTCAACCGAACATCGCGGCACGGCCGACGGCAGTCCGCTTCATCTTTCCCTTTTGAATGTGGCTTACAAACTGGCCGGATCGGACAAGTGGATGGACGCGCAGTAGTCATAGCGCGGTTCATCCACTTCCCGTTCATTCCGTCACTGGATGTCGTCTATACTGCTGCTTCGCGGAATGAAGCTCTTCTCCAATAGAATGTCGCAATCTCACAGGTCCATGGCATGACGGAAGATTCGGCTCTTCCCATCCTCCGTCATGCGCTCGACCAACCGTCCGCCTTCACCCCAGAAAATTTAATCGACGATGTGCGGCGCAGCCGGCAGATCCCTGCCGGCACCGTTCCTCCTGTCTGTATCCTCGAATTCGATGGAGACATCACCGACTGGCTGGTCCGCGATGGCAGAGCCAAGCCCTTCGCGCCCTGGGCGTGTTTTCATACCTCCATGTTCGCGTTGGAACTCGAAGGTGTTCAGTGCGGCATCATCGCGCGAACCATCGGCGGACCTTACGCCGTTCTGATTGCCGAGCAACTCCACGCTGCAGGCGCCAAACTCATCATCGGACTGACCTCCGCCGGCCGCGTCTCTCCCGATTTGCCGCTACCCTGTCTAGTAGTCGCAACCAGCGCGATTCGCGACGAAGGAACCTCCTATCACTACTTGCCGCCGGACCGTGAGGTGGCCTCCACGTCGCCGCTCGTCCCGTTTCTCGAGCGCGAGTTGCTCGCCACCGGATGGGCCGTTCGCTCCGGCAAAGTGTGGACGACGGATGCTCCCTACCGCGAAACCAAAACGCAACTCACCAAATGGGCCAGCGATGGTGCACTCGCCGTCGAAATGCAGGCCGCTTCCCTTTTTGCGTTCGGCATCGCCAGGCACGCTTCGGTAGCGTCCGTTGCCATGGTCAGCAATGCTGTCGATCATGCGGGAGCGCAATTCGATACCGGTTCACAGGAAGATGGCCTCCATGTTCTTAACGCGATCGCCCGAGCAGCCAGATCTTTTTTTGCCGCGGCATGAGCTCATAGGTTTGCGATTACTTCAAGGCAGCCGATAACTCGCACGAAACATCATCTTTACGCTTCCCAGAACGTCGTTTGCGCGGGTATCGTAGGTTGGGCCGCGCTCTTTTCGGAGGGAGGATCGGATGCGTTTTCAAAGGCGTCAACTGCTTCAAACTCTGTCATTTGCTTTCGGGTCGAGCGTCCTATGGAGCCGAAACCAACTCGGCATCGCTGCACCGACAGCTACACAGCCAAAAGTCTCCCCTCCCCTCGCGGGTGACGCTACTCGCGGTGCGATCGCTGCCGGAACGGAAATGGAAAAAGTGACGGGTATCGGAGGACTGTTCTTCCGCGCTCACGATCCGAAAGCGTTGGGCCTTTGGTACCAGCAACACCTGGGAATTTCGCTCACCCCGTCAAGCGAAGGGGGTTCCGTTTGGGAGCAAGAAGCCGGGCCCACCGTTTTCGCTCCGTTCCCCGAGACGACCAAATACTTCGGAGATGCCCAGAAGGCCTGGATGGTGAACTTTCGCGTCAGGGATCTCGAAAAAATGGCGGCCCAGCTCCAAGCCGCGGGAATCGAGGTCAAGATTTACCCCGAGGATTCCACCGGCCGGTTTGCCCGCCTGCATGACCCTGAAGGAAATCCGATCGAATTGTGGCAACCTAAGGTTCCAGACACTAAACGTTAGCCTTCAAGGCAGTTTAGGGCTGCCAATATCGGTTGAAACCAATGTAGTCCGAAGGCAGATTCGCCAGGATCGTCCGCCGTAATTCAAGAATGTCGACGCTGCCCAGATTCTTGTACAGCACTTTGCCATCTGCATCCAGCAAAACCGTGTAGGGCACTGCCGATTGCCATGTTGGGTCGAACGCCGCTTGCAACGCTGCTGTATCCGCAGAAGCGAAAAGTAGATTCCGGCTTGTAGCGTGTTTCTTCTCAAGCAGTTTCATCACGCTGGGCTTTTCGTCGGGCATGTTGGCGGCCACCGTCACCAAATCGAAATCGCGAACCTGGTACATCAGGTACGTCTCTTGAATTTCAGAGAATTCATCGATGCACGACCCACACCAGGTCGCCCAAAAACTAATAAGCGTCAAGTGCTTCGATCCGTTTGCCCGCAACCGTTTCAGATCATCCGCGGTTGCCATTTCCAGCTTTACGGGTTTCTCCTCGATCTTTCGAAGCGCCTCCATTCGAGAGGCCGATTTTTCCTGCCACTTCGTGGAGCAGCCAAACACTCCCGTGTGTTTTACGGGTACTTCGCGATTGGCCAGCACAGCGTCAATCGCGTTGCGGGCGTCCTGTGTATTCACCATTTCTGTGCGATAGCTGTTGTCCACGCGGCCTTCGTATCGCAGCCTGCGATCCTTATCAAAAATGAAAACGTGTGGCGTGGCCTGAGGTCCGAAGGCGCGAGTCACCGATTGCGTCTCGCCGTCGTACAGATACGTGTAGCTCAGGTGCTTGTACTCCGCGCGGATTTTCATTTCTTCGAGGCTGTCGCTGATGTCAGACGAATCCAGCTCGTCGATGCGCAGCGCTTTCGGGTCATTCGGCTGAATTGCCACCAGCGCCACGCCCCGGTCGCGATAATCGGACTCCAATTGCTGAATGCGCTTCTCATACATCTGGGCGATCGGACAGTGATTGCAGGTAAACACCACGACCAGCACCGGACTGGAGGCGTAGTCCGCGAGCCGGTGAATTTTTCCGTCGACCCCGGGCAGCGAAAAATCTGGAGCAGCCGATCCGATCGCCAGAATGGGATGATTTGTTTCACCCCAGGCCGCACTCGCGAGCACCAATGAAAAGATCAGTCGCCACATCGCAGATCAGCCTCCGGCCCTCAAGT